>Ga0172367_10000061_pt1 | contig 158435 bp, 160 predicted proteins | sample Lak10m_FD_114542 | JGI IMG/M metagenome (GOLD analysis project Ga0172367, IMG submission 114542) | Freshwater microbial communities from Kabuno Bay, South-Kivu, Congo - kab_022012_10m | ecosystem: Environmental > Aquatic > Freshwater > Lake | place: Democratic Republic of the Congo... | reverse complement strand
CCGCAGCCAAAGCAGGATAAAACGAATCAACGGAAAAAAGTCCCGAAAATAAACAAATGTTTTCGGGGTTAATTCGTCTCGTCAGCACGGGACTCATTAAAAGGAGAGAAAGAGTTATGATAGAGCGTTATACGTTATCAAAAATGGGCAATGTGTGGTCTGAAAAGCGCAAGCTTGACATTATGCTCAAGATCGAAGTCTTGGCTTGTGAGGCTATGGCCAAGCTCAAGATGATCCCTAAGGAATCCTTAGAAAATATCAAGAAGAAAGCTACCTACGACCTGGAAGAGGTTAAGCGCATTGAAGAGCGCACTAAGCACGACGTTGTCGCTTTTATCGTGAACGTCGGGCAGAATATTGGCGCGGACTCTCGCTACCTTCACATGGGCCTTACTTCATCAGATTTGCTCGACACATCGCTTTCTGTCCAGTGTGTTGAAGCTTCCGATATTCTTCTAGATGATATGGACAAAATGTTGAAGGTTCTCAAAAAGCAAGCCAAGGCCTACAAAGATACGGCTTGCGTTGCCCGATCTCACGGTGTTCACGCCGAGCCGACGACTTTTGGTTTAAAGCTCGCTGTTTGGTACGATGAAATGCAGCGCAATTTAGTCCGTTTACAGCATGCCCGCGAAAGTATGCGTATCGGAAAACTTTCCGGCGCTGTTGGGACGTATGCCAATATTGACCCTTCTGTCGAAGAATATGTTTGCGAAAAACTTGGGCTAAAGCCTGCCAATGTGGCTACGCAAATTTTACAACGCGATATCCATTGCGAATTTCTTAACACCTTAGCCCTGATCGGCTCTTCGTTGGATAAATTTGCAACCGAGATCCGTCATTTACAAAAAACAGAGATCTTGGAAGTTGAAGAGCCTTTTTTCAAAGGGCAGATCGGATCTTCTGCGATGCCGCACAAGCGCAATCCTGTCACGTGTGAGCGTGTTTCCGGGCTTTCGCGCTTGCTCCGTTCTAACGCCTTGGCTGGATTTGAGAACATCAACCTTTGGCACGAGCGCGACATCAGCCATTCTTCCGTTGAGCGCGTGATCCTGCCCGACAGCACGATCGCCTTGGATTATATGTTCCATAAGTTCATCCCCGTGATGGAAGGATTGTTGGTATACCCGAAGAATATGATCAACAATTTGTCGAAGTCCCGCGGCTTGATCTATTCACAGCGTATTCTCTTGGAGTTGATGAAAAAAGGCCTTACTCGTGATGATGCTTACGAGATCATTCAGCGATGTGCCATGCAGGTCTGGCAAGAAACCTCGGACTTTAAAGATGTTCTCAAGCGTGACCGAAAATTGCGTAAGTATATGACGCCAAGTGCGATCGACGCTTGCTTTGATATTAAGCATTTTATTCGTCATCGCGACAGAATCTTTAAGCGTATCGGTCTTTAAATAAAAACAAGGCAACATCACTGAGCGAGGTCTATATGGAAAAGCGAGCAAAAATATATGAAGGCAAGGCTAAGATTCTTTACGAAACAGATTCGCCAGATCTGCTGATCCAGTATTTTAAAGATGACGCAACAGCGTTTAATGCTCAAAAGCGGGGAACGATCCAGGAAAAAGGGATCTTTAATAATAGTATATCTAGCCGTATTTTTGAGTACTTGGAAAGCCAGGGCATTAAGACGCATTATGAAAAGAAGCTGAATGACCGCGAGATGCTTGTCAAGCGTGTGGAAATTGTTCCGATCGAAGTCATTATCCGCAATATGGCCGCTGGATCACTGTGTAAATTGCTCGGACTTCCGGAAGGCCTGAAGCTGAAGATGCCCATTCTGGATTTTTGTTATAAAAAAGATGAACTTGGCGATCCATTGGTCAGCGAATATCATATTCGAGCTTTAGGTTGGGCGACAGATGAGGAAATTGCAACGATCAAAGAATACACTTTTAAGGTCAATGAACTGATGAAGAAGTTCTTTTTAGCCATCAATCTTGATCTGATCGATTTTAAGCTAGAGTTCGGACGCTATAAGGGCAAGATCATCCTGGCGGATGAGATGTCGCCGGATACATGCCGTTTATGGGAGGTTGGGACAGGCAAGAAACTTGATAAAGATCGTTTCCGTAAAGATCTCGGCAATGTTGAAGAAGCTTACAAAGAAGTTTTTAGCAGAGTCACAAAGTAAGCCTTAAGCAGTACATTTATTTTACGCAATCGAAAAGATGTGCACCCATGATCTGGCGTGTTGAAATAAAAGATAAAGCAGGTGTTTTTGATGCAGCCGGCGAGGCTGTGGCCAAAGACATTCAAGATCTAGGCATCACGACCGTTACCAAGGCTCGCGTCGAGCAAGTTTTTCTCGTCGAGGGCCAGATCACTGCTTCTCAGATCAAGAAGATCTGTCAGGAGCTTCTTGTTGACCCCGTTGTCCAAGATTTTTCCTTTCTCGCGAAAGCCACCCCAACGATCAGCCAGGAAAAAGGTGTACGCGTTGTTGAGATCGCCTACAATCCTGGCGTCATGGATCCGGTCGAAGAATCCACCCTTAAAGGCATCGCGGACCTTGGTATTGTTAACGTCAGATCGGTACGCACGGCCAAGAAATATCTTTTGTACGGACAACCCAGCGATAAAGAAATCAATATTATTGTTAATCGTGTTTTATCCAATAAACTGATCCAGCATGTTGTTGACTATTCTCAGGCAGCCAAAGCCTTTGTACCTTTAAAACAGAAAAAAGATGTCCACGTGGTTTACGTGGATATGTTAAACGCGTCCGATAAAAAGCTTCTTGAGATCAGTGCCAAGGGCCAACTTTTTTTAAATATCAATGAGATGAAGGCGATCAAGGCTCACTTTAAGAAGCTTGGCCGTAATCCAACGGACTGCGAGCTTGAAACGATCGCTCAAACTTGGAGCGAGCATTGCAATCATAAAACATTTCGTGGAGATATCACGTACACGAGCGTCGATGGCCGCAAGAAAAAGACCACCCACATCCGTAGTCTTTTAAAATCTACGATCATGAAAGCTACTCAAGAGATCAATGCGCCATGGTGCGTGTCGGTTTTTCATGATAATTCCGGCATCGTTAAATTTGACAAAGATTCTCACGTATGTTTTAAAGTCGAAACGCATAATCATCCTTCGGCCCTTGAGCCTTTTGGTGGCGCAAATACCGGTATCGGCGGTGTTATTCGCGATTCATTAGGCACAGGGCTTGGCGCTAAGCCGATCGCCAATACGGATATTTTTTGTTTTGCACCGTGGGACGTTTCTTTTGATAAGCTTCCGGAAGGGGCGTTGCATCCTTTACGCGTGATGAAAGGTGTCGTGAGTGGCGTGCGGGATTATGGTAATAAAATGGGTATCCCGACCGTGAATGGTACGGTTGTTTTTAATAAAGATTTTATCGGTAATCCGTTGGTGTATTGCGGCACCGTCGGTATCATGCCTAAAGATAAAGTAAAAAAAGAGTCGAAAAAAGGCGATCTGATCGTCGCCTTCGGTGGCCGAACCGGCCGCGACGGCATTCACGGTGCGACATTTTCATCCGGCGAGCTTACGCAAGATTCTGAAGTCGTGTCCTCAGGCGCTGTCCAGATCGGCCATCCTATTCAGGAAAAGAAAGTGTTGGACGTTTTACTGCAGGCGCGCGATCAGGATCTTTACAATGCGATCACGGATTGCGGGGCTGGTGGTTTTTCATCAGCCGTAGGAGAAATGGGCCAGCATTTAGGATGCCGTGTGTATCTGGAAAAAGCGCCGACGAAATATGATGGCTTAAATTATGAAGAGATCTGGATCTCAGAATCTCAAGAGCGCATGGTCATCGCTGTTCCTCGCAATAAGATCGATCGCTTGCTCAAATTATTTGAAGACGAAAACGTTGAGGCCGTTGTTATTGGTGAGTTTACAGGGACCAAACGCCTGGAATTATTTTACAAAGGGATCCAGGTCTGCAACCTGGATATGGGTTTCTTGCATGACGGCGTTCCGCGCATCGCCAAAAAAGCTGTCTGGGCGGCGCCCAAGATCCAAGAACCTGTGATCGCCCCTACCAGCGACCTGACGCGTACACTGACAGATATTTTGGCGCATTATAATATCTGCTCAAAGGAAAATATTGTTCGCCGTTATGACCATGAAGTGCAAGGTGGCAGCGTCATCAAGCCTTTTGTGGGCCCGCAGTGTGACGGCCCATCTGACGCGAGCGTTATTCGTCCCAAATACGACTCTGTCAAAGGGATCGCCATTGCTAACGGTATCAATCCGCGCTATGGTTTGATCGATCCTTATTGGATGGCAATGGCGTGCATTGATGAAGCGATCCGTCAGATCATTTGCGTTGGTGGGGCGTTAGATCAAATTGCTATTTTGGATAATTTCTGCTGGGGAAATCCGGATAAGCCTGATCGGTTAGGAAGCTTAGTGCGCGCAGCCCAGGGATGCTATGACGCTGCCGTTGGCTTTAAAACACCTTTCATTTCCGGCAAAGATAGCCTTTATAATGAATATGCCTATAAGGGAAAAACAATTTCTATCCCCGGAACAGTGTTGATCTCAGCGCTTGGCATCGTGAAGAACGTCGAAAAAGCTGTCACGATGGATTTTAAAGAAGCGCAGAATTTAATTTATGTTGTCGGAGAGACACGACCTGAGCTTGGCGGATCGGTATATTATGAAACACTGGGAAAGCTTGGCGTCACGGTTCCTAAGACCAATATTAAAGCCGCTTTAAAGATATTTGCTGCGATGGAAAAGGCGATCGCCAAAGGCTTGATCCGTTCATGTCATGATTGCTCTGACGGCGGCTTGGCGGTGACACTTGCCGAGATGGCTTTTGCCGGTGACATGGGTGCAGCGGTATTCTTATCCAAGGTTCCGGTTTCAGCAGCGAAGAAGCGGGATGATATCGTTCTCTTTGCGGAATCCAATTCGCGCTTTGTCGTTGAGGTTGCGCCCCAACATCAAAAAGAATTTGAACGCTTGCTCAAAGACATTTCCTATGGACTGATCGGCAATGTAAAAGAAGAAAAGATCTTTACTGTGTACGGGCTCGATGAAGCAGCGTGTATCAAGTCTGATACCGCATCTCTCAAACAAGCATGGCAAAAAACCTTAAGGTGGTAGCGCATGAAAAATAGACGTCGCATGAAGCAAGATATTATTAGCATGGAGGATCCATGGCGCGTGTTTCGTATCATGTCAGAATTTGTTGACGGCTTTGACATGCTTTCGCAAGTCGGCAAGGCGATAACGATCTTCGGATCGGCGCGCCTTAAAGAAAGTCATAAGATGTATAAGCTCGCAGAGAAAACAGCTTATTTGTTAGGCAAAGAAGGTTATGCGATCATTACCGGGGGCGGGCCTGGTATTATGGAGGCAGCGAACAAGGGCGCGAAGGACGCGGGCGTAGAGTCTGTTGGGCTTAATATCGAATTACCTTTTGAGCAGGTGCCGAACAAATATATTACATTGCTGTTGGATTTTCATTATTTCTTTTGCCGCAAATTTATGTTCTTAAAGTATGCCAAAGCCTTTGTCATTTTTCCCGGCGGTTTCGGCACCTTCGATGAATTCTTTGAGAGTATTACATTGATCCAAACAAAGCGTATGCCTTCCTTTCCAGTTGTCTTAGTGGGAAAAGAATATTGGAAAGGCATGATGGAGTGGATGCATGGGACTGTCTTAGCCCACCGGTGTATCAGCGCTGAGGATCTAGCGACCTTCCAAATTGTGGACACGCCGCAAGAAGCGCTGAAGGTCATCAAAGACTTTTACAAGAAAGAAAACCAGAAAGCTAATGGCAAAAAACGTTAAGGTCATTATCCTGCGGACAGCAGGAACTAATTGCGATCAGGAAACAGCGTTCGCTTTTCGTGATAGCGGGGCAGACGTTGAGCTTGTTCACGTGAATCATCTTTTTGATAAGACGAAAGATTTGAAAGATTATCATATCCTGGCGATCGCCGGCGGATTTTCTTACGGAGATGATATTTCTGCCGGACGCATCCTGGCCAATGAGCTTCGCCTAAAATTGGGTAAGGATATCGCGCAATTCGTGAAAAATGGAAAACTTATTATTGGTATCTGTAATGGATTTCAGGTTTTGGTTAAGGCGGGTATCTTGCCAGGCTTCAAGGACGAGAATGCTGTAGGCAAAGAGTGCATCCAGCAAACAACCCTCATGACCAATGATTCCGGAAAGTTTGAGGACCGCTGGATACATCTTAAGATCAGCGGCCGTTGCGTATGGACCGAAGGCATGGAAGGCGTGGTTTATTTTCCCGTGGCACATGGCGAAGGAAAATTTGTTTGTCAAAATAAAAGCATTTTGCACAAGATCCAGAACAATCAACAAGTCGTGTTCCGCTATTGCACTAAGGACGGCCGCAAAGTAGATTATCCGGGAAACCCAAACGGCTCTTTGGATGAGATCGCCGGCATTACGGACGCCACAGGCCATATCCTGGGGCTCATGCCGCATCCGGAGCGACATTTTTTATTTACGCAACACCCCTTTTGGACGCGTTTAGAGAAAAAAGGGCGCTATGGGGACGGGGCTAAAGTTTTCCAGAATGGCGTTAACTATATTAAAAAACATTTTTGAGGAAAAATCATGGCCGGCGTAACGTATAAACAGAGTGGCGTGGATATTGATAAGGCCAATACGTTCGTGAATTGGATCGTCAAGAATGCCAAGGTTACAAAGAATAACGGAGTTGTGAACGCGAAGGTTAGCTTTGGCAGTCTTTATGATGTTGGGCGTCGATACAAGAATCCTATCCTCGTATCATCGACCGATGGCGTTGGAACAAAATTGATGATCGCCAACCTTGTGAACAAACATGATACGGTCGGCATTGATCTGGTGGCGATGAACGTGAACGATATCCTTTGCGCCGGGGCCAAGCCTTTATTTTTTTTAGACTATTTGGCGTGTGGCAAGCTGAAGCCTGCGGTATTGAAGAAAGTCATGCAAGGCATTATTGAAGGCTGTCGTCAGGCTGGATGCAGCTTGATCGGCGGAGAAACAGCGGAAATGCCCGGCATTTATAAGGACGAAGATTATGATTTGGCGGGTTTTGCCGTTGGCGTCGTGGAAAAGAGCAAGATCGTTAGTGGGGTTCGCATTAAGATCGGCGATGCCTTGATCGGCCTTGCCTCGAACGGTTTACACTCGAACGGGTTCTCTTTAGCTCGCAAAGTTCTATCTTTGCATGAACAAAAAAGCCTTAGCCATGAGCTCTTAAAACCTACACGTATTTATGTCGCTCCTGTGCTAAAAGCTCTGGAGACCTTTGATATCAAAGGCATGGCGCATGTGACTGGCGGTGCATTTTTTGAAAAGATGTCTAAGATCCTTCCGCAAGGAAAATGTTTTTCTATTCAACGTGGCAGTTGGCCTGTACCCAAGATCTTTCAGATCATTCAACAAAAGGGACGTATTGCCGATCAGGAAATGTTCACAACGCTTAACATGGGTATTGGTTTTGTTCTGGTCGTTGATAAGAAAAAAGCCGAAAGCGTTACAGCGTTCTTTCAGAGACAGGGATTTCCAGCTTGGGTGATCGGGACCGTTGTGAATCACCCAGAAAAAAGGATTTTGTTATGAAGGTCTTGGTTGTCGGCTCCGGTGGCCGGGAACATGTTCTGGTCTGGAAATTAAAACAAAGCAAAAAAGTTAAAGAGATCTTTTGCGCCCCTGGCAACGGAGGCATCTCTCAAATAGCCACATGTCTTCCTCTCGCAGCGGATGACGTTACAGGACTTTTAGATTTTGCGCTCAAGAATAAGATCGATCTGACCGTTGTTGGTCCTGAAGCGCCCTTGGTCGCTGGTATCGTTGATGAATTCCAAAAGAATAATTTAGCTATTTTTGGGCCTACTAAGGCTGCTGCGCAACTCGAAGGCAGCAAAGTTTTTGCCAAGGAGTTTATGCGCCGCCACGTCATTCCGACAGCGGATTTTAAAAGCTTTAGCGATGTTCAGGAAGCTAAAACTTATCTTAAACATAAAACATTTCCCGTTGTTATTAAGGCCGACGGCTTAGCTGCGGGTAAGGGTGTTGTGATCTGCCGCAATGTCAAAGAGGCGCATCAAGCGCTTGACGATATGATGACGGCGAAGATCTTTCAAGAAGCGGGAGCAAAAGTTATTGTGGAGGATTGTCTTGAAGGCGAAGAAGCTTCTATCTTAGCCATTAGCGATGGACAAAAGTTTGTTGTGTTAGATTCATCGCAAGATCATAAGCGTATTTTTGACGACGACCAAGGGCCTAACACGGGCGGCATGGGGGCATATTCGCCGGCATCGGTTATCACGAAAGATCTTTTGACGAATATTTCTTTGAATATTTTGGCCCCAACGATCCAAGGCATGCGGCAAGAAGGTATGCCATTTCAAGGTGTTTTGTATGCCGGGATCATGGTGACAAAGGAAGGGCCTAAGGTCCTCGAGTATAATGTTCGTTTCGGAGACCCGGAAACGCAGGCTGTTTTGCCCCGGCTTACAACAGACTTAGCAGATATTTGTTTTGCAGTATCTCAAGGTAAACTAGGGTTAACACATCTTGAGTGGGATGAGCGGCCGTGTGTGTGCATTGTCATGACTTCTCGGGGTTATCCGGGGGTTTACGATAAGGGAAAAGCTATTAAGGGCTTGGAAGAAGCCTCGCGTCAGAAAGAAGTCCTTGTTTTTCATGCAGGAACCCAGATCCAAGGTGCGGATATCGTTACGGCAGGCGGCCGCGTTTTAGGTGTCACAGGTTTTGGCGAGAATATTGCCAAAGCTATTCAAAATGCTTATAATGGTGTAGAAAAAATTTCTTTTGACGGATGTTTTTTTCGCAGAGATATTGCCGCGAAAGCACTGAAACGTCAATAACAAAGTGAGGACGAGATGAAAAACCCACAGGTCGCGATCGTTATGGGAAGCGATTCCGATTGGCCTACTGTTAGCGAGACCGCAAAGCTTTTGAAAGAATTTAAAATATCTTTCGAAGCAAAGGTTTTATCCGCGCATCGCACGCCGCAAGAGACGGCGCAATATGCCAGCAAGCTGGAAGGACGGGGAATTAAAGTGGCTATCGCTGCCGCCGGAGGGGCTGCGGCATTGGCTGGCGTGATCGCCGCGCACACAGCGCTTCCTGTGATCGGCATTCCAATGCATACATCAGATCTCAACGGTATGGATTCTTTATTATCGACCGTGCAGATGCCGCCGGGAGTACCGGTCGCGACGGTTGCCATTGGTAAGATGGGCGCCAAGAACGCGGCTTTTTTAGCTATGCGCATCCTTGCGCTCAACGACAAGACTGTGGGGAGTCAGTTAAATAATTATAAGAAAAGCCAGAAGCAAAAGATCTCCAAAATCAAGCTTGAGCTGTGAAAACAAAACGTATCGAAATAAAATCGAGTCATATTGACTACGACCTCATTGCCGAGGCCGCCCAGATCATCCAGAACGGCGGCCTTGTTGTTTTCCCAACGGAGACCGTTTACGGCATCGCGGCAAATTTTGAAGATCCTAAAGCTCTACAAGCGCTCCGCGAGGTCAAACAGCGCGCGGATACAAAGCCTTTTTCAGTGTTAGTTTCTGAAAAAGAAGCGATCGACGATCTGGCTGTTCCGACGAACCTTGCGACGTATAAGATCATTGATGCGTTCTGGCCTGGGCCATTAACCGTTGTTGTCCCGAGCCGGGAAAAAGGAAAGACCATAGGCCTTCGCATGCCGAATCATCCTATTGCATTGGCGCTTGTGCAGCATGCGGGATGTCCTATTGCGGCACCGTCTGCGAATATCGAGAACGAGCCGCCGGCGCGAACATGCGCAGAAGCGTTGAAGAAGCTGGACGGACTTGTGGAAATGGTCATTGACGCCGGCGAGGCCAAGATCGGCCAATCGTCAACAGTTGTTGATCTCACGACGGTGTTGCCAAAGATCTTGCGCCCAGGGCCTATTAGCGCTCAGGACATTGAAGATCAGGCCAAGAAGAAATCGGTTTTGTTTGTGTGTACAGGCAACAGCTGCCGCTCGGTCATGGCGGAATATCTTTTTCGGGAAGCCTTGAAAGGCCGTAAAGATGTTGAGGTTTCTTCGGCCGGTATCAGCGCTTTTTTGAATGGCGGCCCGACACCTGAAACGATCTCGACGTTGCGTAAAGAAGGGATTGATGCCACGCATCATCATTCGCGATGCCTGACACGCATGATGGTCAAGAAAGCAGATCTGATCCTTGCAATGACATCGATGCATCGGTATCAAATTGTTAGTTTTGAACCTTCCGCGGCTAACCGGACATATTTGCTAAGAGAGTTTGCTAAAATATCTTCCGGGGCGTATGATTTAGGAGTTCCCGATCCTATCGGGCAAGGGGCGCAGACGTATGAAGAATGCGCGGTGGTCATTAAAGAGGCGGTACAGAAAATTGCGGAGCTTGTATGAATCCCGTTAGACGTTTGAGAAGGATGTCGGTGTTGGTGCACATGGCGGGAACGGATTTTTCATAACAACCGTAATCATTTTATCAACAACTAACAAAGGTCTAACGGGATGAAGATTTTTATCGGTTCGGATCATCGAGGTTTTAAGCTTAAAGCCAGAATTATAAAAGATTTAACTGCTCGAGGCTTTGACATGGTGGATGTCGGAACACATTGCGTGGATAAACCTTGTGATTATCCTCAGTTTTCGCGTAAGGTGGGTAACGGGGTTCTGCAGCACAAAGGCGCTCGAGGGATCTTGGTTTGTATGAGCGGCATCGGGCATTCGATGGCGGCCAATCGTTTGCGGGGTATTCGCGCAGCGCTCTGCTATAACGTTACAGCTGCCAAACTTTCTCGTGCGCATAATGACGCGAATGTCCTTGTCTTGGGTTCAAAGTTTGTTTCAACAAAGGACATGAGCCGTCTTATTGCTGTTTGGCTTAAAACGCCTTTTGATGGAGGGCGGCATTTACGGCGTATCAAACAAATGGATAGGATAGATTGCGCAAAACGCGCATAGAGCATAGATAGGAGAAAAAAATGAGTTTCTTGAAGAACACAGACGCGGACGTTTGGCAGGCGATTCAGCAGGAAGTTGAACGCCAGAACGCTAATATCGAATTGATCGCTTCGGAAAATTTTGTTTCCCCAGCAGTGCTTGAGGCGCAGGGAAGCGTGATGACCAATAAATATGCCGAAGGATATCCGAAAGCACGCTGGTACCATGGCTGTGACAATGTGGATATCGTAGAGCAGCTTGCGATCGATCGCGCGAAAGAACTTTTTGGTGCTGATCACGTGAATGTTCAGCCGCATTCAGGCTCTCAGGCGAACATGGCTGTTTATTTATCGGCCTTGCAGAGCGGTGACACCTTGATGGCCCTTGACCTAGCCTGCGGCGGACATCTGACGCATGGGCACAAGATCAATTTTTCTGGCCGTACCTACCATATTGTTAGTTACGGAGTGAACAAAGAAACAGAAATGTTGGATTATGATGCGATCCGGGCTCTGGCTAAAGAAGCAAAACCTAAGATGATCGTGGCGGGGGCTTCGGCATACTCACGCATTATTGATTTCAAGAAATTTCGCGCGATCTGCGATGACGTAGGTGCCATGCTCATGGTGGACATGGCGCACATTGCAGGCCTCGTTGCTGCTGGATTGCATCCTAATCCTGTGCCGGTGGCAGAATTTGTCACGACGACGACCCACAAAACTTTGCGCGGCCCACGTTCAGGGATGATCCTTTGTAAAAAAGACTTTGCGAAAAAAGTCGATTCTGCCATTTTCCCCGGAACCCAGGGCGGCCCTCTGATGCACGTGATCGCCGCTAAGGCGGTATGTCTTAAAGAAGCCTTAAGCGATGATTTTAAACTTTATCAGCAGCAGATCCTAAAAAATTCTCGTACGATGGCCAAAGCCCTTACGGGCAAAGGCTATCGCATTGTGGCCGGCGGCACGGATAATCATCTTTTTATGGTGGATTTGCGCCCCAAAAACACTAAAGGGTTTGAAGCCGCTGATGTTTTAGACAAGGTTTGTATTACGGTTAACAAGAATCTGATTCCCTATGATCCAGAAAAGCCTGCGGTGACAAGCGGTATTCGTATCGGTACGCCTGCCATGACAACACGCGGCATGAAGGAAAATGATATGGAGCAGATCGCAGATTTTATCGACGGGGCCATCACGCACCGCAGCGATGCGGCATTTTTAGAGAAAATCAAAAAAGACGTTCTGGCTCTGACAAAAAAGTTTCCGATATATCGGCAGGAAAGAAAGCGGATGAAATTCGCACAATGATTTATGTTGCTGCGCTCCGTAAGTAATTTTTTGAGGGAAACCCCGCGGTCACGAGCGTTCCCTGGGGTAAGTTCGCCCCGCCAAGGCGGGACTCACTTATGAAATGTCCGGCATGTAATTACAAAGAAACGAAGGTTGTGGACTCGCGGTTAAGCTCCGAAGGGAGTTCTATTCGTCGCCGCCGGGAATGTTTAAAATGTGAGCGGCGTTTTACGACATACGAATATATCGAGCAAGTTCCTTTGATGGTTGTCAAGGCTGATGGCCGCCGCCAACCGTTTGATCGCGCCAAGATCTTAGGTGGTATTGTTAAGGCTTGTGAAAAACGTCCGATCAGTATCGATAAAATGGAAGAAGTCACGGCCGAAATTGAGCGCGCGATCCAAAAGCAATATGACCGCGAGGTCAACTCGAAAGATGTAGGCGAAGAAGTGATGAAAAAGCTTGCGCATTTGGATGATGTGGCTTATGTTCGTTTTGCTTCTGTGTATCGGCAATTTCGCGATGTGAACCAGTTCATGAGCGAGCTTAGCCATATGTTCAAGAAAGGAAAGAAATAGCTCATGTCCTTGATCCAAGTCGACCTCAGCAAGATCATCATTGATGAAAAACGGCAAGACCAGGTCATTGTCCTCAAGGAACGTAACGGTGATCGCCAGTTTCCGATCATGATCGGATTTATGGAGGCCTCAAGCATTAAGATGCGGTTGGCCAACCTGAAAGCTCCGCGGCCCATGACCCACGATTTGATCTTGAACATCTTTGAACAATTAGGCGCCATCCCGGAGAGCCTTATCATCGATAAGATCATTGAGCAAACCTTTCATGCCAAGCTCGTTGTCCATCGGCACGATGATGAGGTTGTTTCTATTGATTTACGTCCTTCGGACGGTCTAGCTGTCGCTGTGCGGGCGCAAATCCCGATCTTTGTCGAGGAAGATGTCTTAAAAAGCGCCGAACTTCCGGCCCTTTAGGGTGTCTTCTGTGTTCTTAGAAAATGACCCTCATGAAAACAACACACTCTTTGCTTACCATTCCGCATCTTTCTACCCTACAGGCCATTGCCAAACACTCCAAGATCAAAGCCTATCTAGTTGGCGGTGCGATCCGTAATTTTTTTCTCGATCAGGATAATACGGATTTTGATTTTGCCGTTTCCAAAAATGCCTTGAAGACGGCGCGTATCTTTGCCAAGAAGGTCCATGGCGCTTTTGTGCTGCTGGATGAAGAACATGGTTGCGCGCGCGTAGTGCGCAAAGAAAATGGCAGGCTGTTGACCTTTGATCTTGCGGATTTCCGAGCTCATGACCTACGCGGGGATCTTTCGCACCGTGATTTTACGATCAACACGTTGGCCGTTGACATTGACGATATGGCCGCAGGGCAAGATCTTCGTCATGTCTTGGTTGACATCAAGAACGGAGTAAAAGATCTGGCGGCGCAGAAGATAAAAATGGTTTCCTCGAAAGCTTTTGTTGAGGATCCTTTGCGTCTTGTGCGCGCGTTTAGCTTAAGAGCTGTTTTTGATTTTGTGATCGAACCGAAAACCCTCTTGCGTATCAAAAAAGATAAAGACTTGCTTTCGCAGGTGGCTCGCGAGCGCGTGCGAGACGAGCTTTTCAAAATATTATCTTCACCGCGCGCCTTTGTGACGCTTAAGGCGATGCACAAGGCAGGCCTTTTGGAAAAGATCATTCCGCAGATCAGCTTGATGTACCATTTGCCGCAGGGCGGGTATCATCATTTATCCCTGATGGAGCATAGCCTTGAGACGGTGCGCCAATTAGAAAAGATTTGCGTTGAAATGCGACAGGAGCCACAGATCAAAGCGTATCTGGACAAGCCGCTGGTTTCAGGCCGCAGTCGTGAAGCCTTGATGAAGCTTGCGGCTCTTTTGCATGATATCGGGAAACCTCAGACACATCGTAAGGAAAAAGGTAAAACCACTTTTCACGGCCATGAACATGTGGGCCGTGGCATGATCCGTCCGATCGTGAAGATGCTGAAGATGTCCTCGGCGGAGAGGCATGTGGTTGAAGACTTGGTCTTGTATCATTTGCGGCCGGGGTATTTATCCAATTTTAAGGATCCAACGCCGCGAGCGATCTTTCGTTATTTTCGCGATACTCAGGAGGAGGCCGTCAGTGTTTTGCTGCTATCACTGGCAGACCAGCGCTCTACCTTAGGCCCTTTGACCACCAAGGCAGATCTGGTGCATCACGAAAAGATCATTCGGAAATTATTGGCACAACATTTTTCTAAGACGCAGGAAAAAAAGCCTGTACGTTTGATCACGGGCTATGATCTGATCAAGAAGCTGAAACTGTCTCCCTCTCCAGAGTTTAAAAAGATCCTTGCGGCAGTTGAAGAACAGCAGGCCTTAGGGAAGGTCGCAACCGCACAAGAAGCGCTGGCGTTTGCAGGGAGGATGGCCCAACGTGATAAAAATTAATACGACAACGATCCGTGTCGCTTGCGCAGGCTCAGCGCAAAGGAAGGCTGGATACACAGCGGACCTTAGAACAGTAGAAAGCCTTGCGAGGAAACTTTCCATTATTTCAAAAGAAAGAAAGTTGCGTCATTTTTGCCGCACAATGCTTGAAAAAGCGCAAGGAATGAAGAGCCGTCGACTGTGTTTTATACCGTATGCCGTGGAAGGCTTTCCGGTCGTTGGCTTGACGCGTATTGTAACGCAAGAAATACACCGTTTTTTGACGCGCCATAAAACAGATCTTCAGGAAATCCTTATCGTAACGCCCGACAGGTCTCTTGCGCGCATTTTTAAGAAAGAAGTTGTAGGCTATCTGCAGCATCTTTTGTGCGATCTAGCCGGTGAGCCGTATATTACGGTGGATGCCATCATCGAGCTGTCCCAAGGTATTGTCATCATTGAACGTTCCAATCCGCCTTTTGGCTGGGCGCTGCCGGGGGGATTTGTTGATCGAAATGAAAGCTTGGAGACGGCTGTCCGGCGTGAAGCCATGGAGGAGACCCATTTAAAATTAAGTCATTTACGTCAATTTCATACGTATTCAGACCCCAAGCGCGATCCGCGATTTCATACGATCGACACGGTTTTTGTTGCGAAAGGTATCGGCCTCCCTAAGTCGGGGGATGATGCCAGAAGTCTCAAGGTTGTGCCCTATCGAGATCTCCTGAAGGGAACATACGCCTTTGACCATAAAGAAATCATTGGAGAATATTTAAAACAAAGAAAGCGGAGGTGAGTTAATGCCGCGCCACATGGCTCTTAAGTTAACCTCTGTCGCTCTCGCTGTATTTCTTTTTGTGGCGATTCTATTAATCGCGCAAAAAGTAACCTTGGTTGCCGCAGAAAAAAAGATCCTGCAGCGCATGCAAGCAGCAAATTATTGCAAGATGAATGATGATTGCGCGCTTGTGATGTACAGTTGTCCTTTTGGATGTGGAGTTTACATTAACAAGAAGGAAACAGCGCAGATAAGTAAGATAGTTTCACTTTATTTTAAATTGAGACCGCGTCGATGTGTATATAGCTGTGCCATGCCGGTCTCTCCGGTATGTCAAGGGGGTAAATGTGTGCCCAAACCTTGCGCACTGAACAAGGAATACAGGGCGCAGTTCCCTGATAATTGCCGTTGTCCGCCGGAAAGCGTGGCTACGCCGAAGGTGTCGCCATCAGGACAAAGGTCTTTTGAGTGTGGGGCAAGGAAAGAATAGGAGAGCGAATAATGACGAATTTAGCTGGAGATTTGCACCCGCATCGCGAGGGTAAGCAAGTTTTTGCTTCCCATGTAGCGATCGCTGGGGCTGTGTGTATTTTTTGCCTTTCTCTTGCCGCAGGTATTATTGCCGATTCGATCGCGCTACTGCTGGATGCGGCAATGGGACTCATATTTTTGCTTGTGGCTTTTTTTGTCCGTTTTATTATCAAGAGAGTCAATAAGCCTGCGGATCATTTATTTAATTTCGGTTATGAAAAATATGAACCGCTTGCGGCCGTGGTCCAAAATGTGGCGATCATTACAACTTGCGCCATTGCGATCAAATTTGCCATTCAGGATATTGTTCATCCCGAAGATATTACGCGCTATGATATTCCGGCTTTTGCTAGCTTTTTGGCCGGCATGGTGGCGGTGGGGATGGCTTTTTACCTGGGCAAGGTAGCCGTAGCAACAAAATCTTCTGTTTTAAAAACAGCAGCTACGCAATGGCTAGCGGATGGCGTTTTGTCCTTTGGGATACTGCTGGGTTTTTTGTTTGGCATGACTATGCGCAAGCTTGGGTATGAACAAATAGCGCCGTATGTTGATCCGGCGATGGCTGTACTGTTAGCCCTTTTATTGATGAAGCTGCCGATCAAGAGCATTACGTTAAATTTATGGGAATTGCTTGATGCCGCACCGGCCAAAGATGTTCAGGAAATTATTCATAAGATCGTTGATCGCCATAAAGCTAAATACGCAGGAATTCACCGCGTAAGATTTCGCAAGGCAGGAAAGAAGGTGTTCCTGGAGGTTTGTTTTCTTGCGAGCGGGGCGTTGACGATCAAGGACGCGGAAACTTTAGCTACGGCTTTTGAAAAGGATATCGCGGGGGAAGTACCTGATTGCGATACGATCGTTTATTTTAAACATAAGAAATGAAGCCTATTAAGACCTCTCAAGTATCGCCTATTCCGTTAATAAATTTTCAAGGTGTTACCGTTGTCAAAGGCGGTAAAAAGATCCTTACCAATATCTCCTTGCGTATTTGTGCGGGAGAACATGTGGCCCTTCTAGGGCCAAATGGCGCTGGAAAATCATCGTTGATCAAAGCTATGACCAGAGAATATTATCCTTTAGAAAGATCCCGTGGATTTGCGTGCCAGCTGTGGGGGCAGGATCGTTGGAATATTTTTGACCTACAGTCAACCTTAGGCATTGTTTCAGGTAGTTTGCAGGATGTTTTTACCCGCGATATGACAGGCCTTGAAGTAGTTCTATCAGGATTTTTTAGCAGTGTTGGGGTCTATCGCCAGGCCGTGACAACTTCTATGCGGCATAAGGCTGGCGCTGTTTTAAACTTTCTGGGTGTTGAGCATTTGAAAGACCGAAAAATGACGGCTATGTCCTCGGGAGAGGCGCGACGGCTTTTGATCGGCCGAGCGCTCGTACACGATCCTCAGGCGCTTATCTTGGACGAACCGATGAACAGCTTGGATCTGTCTGCGCGGCATAAATTTAACCATCTTTTAGAGAAGATCGCTCGAAGCGGTGTCGGCATTATTATCGTGACGCATAATTTATCCGATATTATCCCTGCGATATCACGCGTTGTTTTGATCCGCAAAGGAAAAATTTTTAAGGACGGGCCTAAGCGGCAGATCCTGACAGCTCAAAACATGAGCCGGCTTTTTAGAACGCCTGTTACAATAAAAAAAGCGAATGGTTATTATTACGCAGTATAGATAAAGAGATGAAAGAGAGAAGAATGTTGTTTTGTTCGATGCGAAAGAAATGTTTTAGCTTGTTGCTGGCCATCTTTGTGGTTTCTGGCTGTTCCATGGCCCGTCACGCGGTGCCGGCTGATCGGCTGGCTCGCACGCGTGTTTGCGGCATGTCGGATATCAGGGCCTTTAGCGGGATCCCCAGTGATTCTTTTAAGCAAGACTTTATCCATTTGTTGGAGCAAGAAGAAAAAGGAGAGCTGTTGTTTTTTAATTTCTCATCGGAGCAAGATTTTGCCATCTTAGCGATCTCTGGAGGAGGGGCGTATGGTGCCTACGGTGCTGGCCTTCTCAGCGGATGGTCGCAAGCAGGTACGCGGCCGGAATTCAAGATCGTCACGGGTGTCAGTACGGGAGCCATGATTGCCCCATTCGCATTCCTGGGAAAAGCTTACGATGCAACGATCAAGGAATTTTATACAAAGTACTCGACGAAAGACCTTGTGAGCTTTCGTTTTCCGATCATCAATGCGCTGGTCAGCACATCTCCGCTGAAGCGCCTGATCGATAAATATTTTAACGCGGAGCTTCTACAGATCATCGCCGCAGAGCATCGCAAGGGGCGTAGGCTTTATGTCGGAACAACAGACCTTGATGCGCAGAGGCTTGTTATTTGGGATATGGGAAAGATTGCCTCGGCCGATAGCCCTGGAACATTAGAATTGTTTCGCAAGATTATTCTGGCGTCTGCCGCGGTTCCCGTGGCGTTTCCACCGGTTTACCTGACATCGGAAGTGGATGGTGAGTTTTACGATGAGATGCATGTGGATGGGGGAGTCACGGCGCAAGTTTTCTTTTTGTTCGATGTTTTGCAAGGGCTTAAAAAGGCTGCCTCTGTCAAAGGTATCGACGTTACGCGGTTACGCTGTAAACTCTATGTGATCCGCAACGGCTATGTTGATCCTCGATGGGAGGAGGTTCGCGACAGATTAACGGCGATCGCTGGACGCTCGATCGACACAATGATCGATTCTCAAGGTGGAGGCGATCTGTATCGCTTGTATGCTTTTACGCAACCGCATCATGTTGATTTTAATTTGGCGTACATTCCGACGAGCTTTATTTCAAAACCTTCGGAGCCTTTTGACCCTGTCGAGATGGCGAGGATCTTTCAGTTCGGTTTTGATGAAGCTTGTCAAGGCTATCAATGGCATAAAAGGCCTCCGAGTTTAGACGTTGTAGATGAATAAAGAAATACATAGAAAATGAGTGAACAGTTTCGCTATCAGGAGCTCCAGGAAACTCAGGAACATGCCTGGGAAGCCCAATGTCGTTTGTGCGGGATGTGTTGTGGGACAAAGGGAGAAGTGTTTTAGGAGGTTTTTCTGACTGATGAAAAGTTTGATTAAGACGATTTTAATCGTCGTTTTTCTCATTTATTCCTTAAGCGTTATTACTTATATCGCTTGCAATACTGCTAGGCTTGGGTATCAGCAGGATTTTCGTGTTTATTATTTTTCAGCTAAAGTATTGTCTGTCGGAGACAACCCTTACGATCCTTCCGTTTTATGTCCTGTAGCAAAAACTTCTTTGTATTGTGCCTATCCTCCTTTTACGTTATTTTTTTATAAAATGTTTCTTCCTTTAGCTTTTCCAGCGGCTGCGAACGTTTTTATTTTTCTTAAAGTAGCTCTGCTTGTTGTTTTAGTCTTTTTCTGGAAGAAATATTTCTTAGAAGAGAGGTGTGGAGTCTTATTTTGCATCTTCTGTTTGTTGGCTTTTAATCGTACTATTTATGTTGATTTGATAGCCGGAAACGTTAGCTTGATTGAGCAATTCTTTTTATGGATATCTTTTCATTTCTTTCTTAAGAACAGGCTTTTTCTATTCGGCATATTTGTTTTGCTAAGCTCATTTTTTAAGTTAACTCCCATTGGTTTCTTATTTTTATTGTTGTTAACGGCGCATCCTAAAAGGATTCTGTATTTTTCTATCTTTTTGTTTTCCTTCCTTCTTTATATTTTTGCTCAAGCAGCTTTTATGCCGCAACTGTTCGCCAATTTTCTTTCTAACGCGATTTTGACAACATCTGAAAGAGGGGCGATTAACCCATCAACATTTGCCCTGATCCAGGATATTTTTTATTTTATCAACGCAAAGACTAGGATGGGAATTTCTCCGTGGGTTCCTAAAGGAGCAGCGCTTATCTTTGACCTCGCTGTAATCGGGGCTTTTGTTTGTGGTTTTCAAAAGATAAAGCTGTCAAATATAAAAGATAAGGAAAAGATTATTTTGTTTCTATTTTGTCTGCTTTACGCTCTCGTTCATCCACGCTTTAAGGATTATTCGCATATTTTGCTTATTGTGCCAACTTACTTTATTTTGATAAGACCGTTGCCTGTTAAGGCGATTTACGTATTTTTCGTCCTTTTTCTCGTTTCTTTCACGTTTTTCTTGCCTGGCGAAAAGTTTCTTTTTAATGTTTTTTCTGAATATTATTCCTTAATTCTTGTTTATTTCACATGTGGATTATATTATTGGTCTATCTTTAGGGTTAGTGATAGAATTTCTGAATCTCGTGAGGCGATTAAGAATTCTTCAGATTAAAACATAATTAATTTCAGTCTGTCCTCGGCATGCTTATGACTGATCAAGAAAATTTTCGTTATCAAAAGTTTCAGGAAAGCCAAGAAGCGATCTGGGAAGCCCAATGTCGTTTGTGCGGGATGTGTTGTGGCATAAAAGATGGTGATCCGTGCCAGGATCTTGTTCAGCGAGAAGACGGGAAGTATCTTTGCCGGGTCTATCAAACGAGGTTTGGCATACATAGAACAAAGTCCGGTAGAGAATTCCCTTGTGTGCCAATTCGTGATATTCTACACAAGGATTGGCCCGGGAGGGAAAGTTGCGGATATCGATGCTGACAGAGCGTAGGGTATTTTTGTAAGGAGATAAGGAAGTGGATAAGTTAATTTTGGTTATTGATGATGTGAAAGAAGATCGCGAATTTGTGGAAGCGATCTTGGATTCTCAGGGCTATAAGGTGCAAGTTGCTGCGGATGCCGCCAGCGGATTGCAAATGGTGAAAGATCAGGCTCCCGCGGTCATTGTCCTGGATATATTAATGCCAGAGATCAGCGGCTTGGATCTTTTTAAGGTGATACGTCAGAATGAAGCAACTCGCCGTATTCCTGTCTTTGTTGTTTCTGCGCGAGCAAAGATGGCCGATGTCTTTTTATCCATGGGTGTGGATGGCTTTATGCCGAAGCCTTTGGCTGTCGATAGTTTCTTGGCGCAGATCAGCAAGTTAGCTGGTCAGTCGCCAGCGGTTGTTGCGACGCCCGTGGCTACGCCAGTAATTTCTTCTGCGAAATCTGTTGAAAAAGCACCCGCCGATCAAAAAAAGAACGTAGAGCCTCCTAAGGATGCGGCAGAAACAAAAATTTCAAGCTCTGGCAAAAAGGTCGTCATTTTTGGGTCCGAAGAAAATATTTTGCAAGATATGCGTCAACAGCTTGAAAAAGCTAGGCATGCTGTGTCGATCGTTAAGGAAGAAGAAAAAATTGTTCCCTTGGTCAATGATATTAAGCCGGACGTGGTGCTCTTGGATATGAGTGCGGAGATCAAGGTGTCATTAGATAAGCTTGTTTATACGATCGATATTTTGACGCCTAAGGCAAAGAAGGGAAGCTTGGATCCTAAAGCCTTGTCCATGCGAAAAACAGCCATTTTGCTTTATAAAGTTGACAAGGGTAGCATCGAAGTGAATACGGATCTGGCTGGCAACTTGGCTGATGTCGAAGCCCTTGTTGACCGTTGCATGACAAGCGGCGCGGAAAAATATATCGGATTGTTTTCATCGTTTTCCTTTATGTCAAAGGTTCAAGAATTTTTGAAGTAAAGCGTACAGGATATCTTCGGCGATGTTATAACTATATTGTTGAACAAGTGGAGGGTTATATGAAAAGAACATTCTTTTTAGTTCTTGCTGTGTTTTTTATTTTTTGTGCCTCTGCATATGCGCATCCACCCAAGGAGGTGATCCTTAGCTACGATGCGTCGAGCAGGACGCTAGCTGTTGAGGTCATTCATTCTTCCTCAGATCCTAATCGGCATCACATTAATCGTCTTGCAGTTAGCGTGAATGGCCATGTTATTTTGGAAAAGATGCCTAACCGGCAGAATAATACAAGGTTGAATGTTGAGATACCCATCCCGCATGTAAGATCTGGCGATACGGTTGAGGTCACGGCGTTCTGCAATCGGGGCGGGGAAATGAGCAAAGGGATTCTTATCCCTTAAAAGAGGTCTTATGCAAAAAGGAAAAGTGATCAGGCTAGCCAATGGGTTGTTGTTGGTAAGCTTTTTGGTTCAGTTCGCAACAAGCGTTGTCTTATTCTTGAACCTTAATATCAGAAGCTTTGAGCTTGTTGAAGAGGTGCATGAGTACAATGGGTTAGTTTTTATCCTTCTTGTTCTCACACACATCGTTCTTCACTGGCATGCGATAAAGATGATGTTTAGCAAAAAGTAAGACAGGAAAGTATCAGGGCTAAATTTTAACAGGAGATGGGGGTTATGCATAAAATTCTTATTGTCGAAGATGATATTGACCTTGCGATGGTGCTGCAGATGAACCTTAGCTCAAAAGGGTATAAGGTTCTAGTCGCGCATGATGCTCTTTCAGGAACGAGCTTGACCCACTCAGAGATGCCGGATGTGATCATTTTGGATATTAATATGCCGGCTGGAGGGGGATTGGCGATGCTCAAGAATATCAAGCTTTCCATAAAGACAAAAATAATTCCGGTCATCGTGCTTTCAGGGTCTGAGGATGAAGAGCTCATTCATGCCGTTCTTCACAGTGGCGTGGAAAGCTATATCAAGAAGCCTTATGATTTAGAGGACCTTTGCCGGCATATTAAAACTGTTTTGCATATTAAAGAATAGCTATGTTTAGAGACCTCAAGCTTGGCCCAAAGTTTTTTCTCTCCCTTGTTGTCATTTCTATCGTTCCTCTTCTTGTTATCAGCGCCTTTAATTATTTTTATACAAAATCACGTTTAAAGGAAAGCACGATCGGCAATTTACGCGCGATCAATGATTCTCGCGCAGCGCATGTTAATCAATTTATCCGTTTGCGCCAGGAGCAGGCCAAGGAGCTTTCTGGTTCTTATATGATTCGCTTGCTGGATCCTCAGGGGGCTAATTCGCTACAGCTTACTGACGGTATTCAGAGGCAAGTCGATTCGGTGTATTATGAAATTAAGCGAACACCCCGTAGCGATTATCAATACATTGACCAAGCGTCTGGCATTAACAATATCAGTATTTGGGATATCCATGGCAACATCATCGCAGATACGAATCGATTGCTCATCGGCAAAAAAATGCCATTCAAGTTTTTGCATATTTTATACGAAAAAGGCGCATATTTTACGGGGTTTGAAGAAGACCCGTTCACCGGAGAGAAATTCTTGACTATTCTTGACGGTGTGCGCAATTGGAGCACGGAAGAATATTCCGGCGTTGTCCTTTTGAAGAGCCGTGCGGATGTTCTCAACGATATTACCGCGGTTCGGGAAGGATTGGGAAAAACAGCCGAGACGTATATTGTGGATAAAGATAAGCAGATGATCACGGAATCGCGTTTTGTCAAGGACGCGATCTTAAGCCTTCAGGTCAATACGAAGGCCACAGAGGCTTGTTTTCGCTCCGGCAACAAACAAGGCCCGGTCTTGTACAAGAATTATCAAGGGCGGGATGTTTTGGGTGTTCAAAAGTATTTGCCGGACCAAGAATGGTGCGTCATTACGGAGATCGACGCGAAGGAGGCTTTTACGCCGGTGATCGTTTTCCGTAATCGTATCCTTTTTATCGGCGGCTTTTTAATTATTCTGATCTTGATCTTAGTGCATCTGGCTGGCCGCGCCTTTATCCGTCCTATCGTAGAGCTGCGCGATGCTTCGCTGAACGTGGCGCGAGGAAAATACGATGAAACGATCAATGTTGATAGCCGCGATGAACTTTCTGACCTGGCGCGGTCCTTTAATCAGATGGCGAAAGTATTAGCGAGCACGACAGCCCAGCTTAAAGAAAAGAACAAGATCCTTGAAGAGCAAAAGGAAGAGTTGAAAAAGAAAGACCAGCTAAAGTCCGAGTTTGTTTCTATGGTCTCCCATGAGCTTCGTACACCGATGTCCATTATCAAAGGAAGCCTTTCGCAACTGTTAGACGATAGCGCGCAAAATACCAAAGAGATCAAGGATAAGCTGATCAACATTTCTCTGGGCAGTATCAAGCGGTTAACGGATCTGATCAACAATCTATTGGACCTATCTAAGATCGAAGCTGGAAAAATAGAGCTTCACAAAGCTCTTGTGGATATCACAGGTCTTATCCGCGAGATATGCCATACATTTGATCCGCAGGCCAAAGACCATCGTATCGAGATGCGATGCCGGTTTTCGTCAGAGCCTATCATGATCGATGTGGATAAGGATAAGATGATCCAGATCTTCATCAATCTTATCGGGAATTCTTTAAAATTTGTGGAAAAAGGTTTTATCGAGGTGTCGGCGAAGGACGAAGGGGATTTTGTGCAATGCATGGTGGAGGATTCTGGGCCTGGTATCTCGAAAGAAGACTTGGCTAAGGTTTTTAGCCGATTTCAGCAGTTCAATCACCCTTTAGCGCGAGACCCGGGAACCAAGGGTACAGGCCTTGGGCTTTCTATCTCCAAAGGGCTCGTTGAGCTCCATGGCGGGAAAATTTGGATCGAAAGTGAAGTGGGCGTGGGAACAAAATTTATTTTTACCTTGCCCAAAAGGATCGTCGCAAGTTGACGTAGTGGTTAGTGTAATTTTAAGATGAGGATACCGGTATGTCGTTCTTAGATCTTGTTCAAAAGCGTCAAAGCTGCCGCCGCTATTTACAGACACCCGTGCCTCAAGAAGTCCTTGAGCGATGTCTTGAGGCGGCTCGCTTGTCGCCCTCGGCGTGCAATTCGCAAGCATGGCGATTTATCGTTGTGACAGATCCAGTTTTGTGCGCGCGGCTGGCCGAGAAAGCGTTTAGCGGGGTGTATGCAATGAATGCTTTCGCCAAGCAGGCGCCTGTTTTGGTCGTTGTTGTGACAGAGCGCTCAAAATATATGGCTCAAGTCGCTGGCGCAACGCGCGGGACGCAATACAATTTGATCGATATCGGGATCGTGTGTGAGCATTTTATTTTGCAGGCAACCGAAGAAGGCTTGGGCACCTGTTGGCTTGGGTGGTTTGACCAGAAGGGTGTACGGGAAGTCCTCAGTCTTTCCAAAAATGATTCCTTAGATGTTATGATCAGTGTTGGGTTTTCTGCGGATATCCAGCGGGATAAAGTGCGCAAAGCACCCAAGGGTATATCTGAAATTCGCTGATTAATTTCATGTTTGCGATTTTTTGGTACTAGAATTTATTCTGCAAAAGAGACTCTATTTTTTTGTTTTTTGATCTGTGATCGCGTAATTTATTGTGTTGCATTAGGATAGGATGTTAACAAGAAAAGGCGACAACAAATTTCTTCTTGTCACGAGAAAGGAGCCGCGTTAGAATACAGCCACTTACGCAAAGCGGGGAGGGTTTGAGAATGAAGGTTGACGCTCCTATAATGTCGTAAATTTCAGGGCAGTTCGTGTACACGAACTGCCCTTTTCCTTTTTTAAAAAGATATCTTCAGCTTTCACATTTAGAAAATAACTTCTTAGTCTTGCGCGATGATCCTGTAACCTTTGCCTTAAGGAGGTAGCGCGTATGAATGTTAGGTTTTTTCGACCCGTCGGTCATTTAGGGGGCAGTCCTTAAAGAATTTAAAGGACTGCCCTTTTAAATTTTAACTATTAAAACGGAGGAGACCACATGAAAAGATTTGTGAATGTTCATAAAGGAGAAGAGACGGCAGGAAGCGGTGAGGTTATTTTAAGATCAGATATCCGTGAAACGTCGTGCTTTTGTATCGTAGCGCGGGATGCGGCCCATAAGATCGGTGCGTTAGCGCACGCGATGTTCATTCATGGAGGGCCTAAGGAGAAAAAAGACCCTCTTTTGGCGAGGGAAGCCAAAGAGGCTATCGACAAAATGTTATCGAACATGACGCTGCTGGGCGCAACGCCAAAAGATATCAAGGTGGAGATGATCGCGACTGAGAACGTGAGGCATGAATATACGGATAAAGATTTTAATGAAGAGGTCGAATGCATCTGCGATGTGTTAAAGGAAAGACATATTAAATGCCGTAGTTACGCGGTCAAGGATATTGGCTCTCAGCATGCTGCCTTGGACGTGGCGACAGGTAAGATTTCTCTGGAAGATTGAGGACCTTATCTCGGAAAGGATAATTCTATGGAAGCGAGATTTAAGCGGGACATCGTGCTTGTCGGTCATGCGCATGTAGGAAAAACATCTCTAGCCGAAAGCCTTCTTTTTGTCGCGGGAATGACATCCCGCAAGGGTGATGTTCAGAAAGGAAACTCGGTCAGCGATTTCAATGAGGATGAAATTGAACGTCAAATTTCTATTAATGCAAGTTTATTGACCGCGCATTTTAATCATCATCAGATCCAGATCATCGACACTCCCGGTTACGCTGATTTTATCGGTGAAACTATTGCAGCTTTGAGAGCGGTGGATGCTGCCGTGGTGGTCGTTGACGCCATAAACGGTGTCGAGGTCGGTACGGCGGATATCTGGGAAAAGCTTGATGAGCTAAATATGCCGCGGCTTATTTTTATTAACAAAACAGACAAGGCCGAGGCCGATGTCGCTCAGGTGATCACGGCGATCAAAGAAGATCTGTCGCCTAAAGCGCATGTTGTTGATTTTTCGAATCCTTCTTTTATTGAGGCTATCGCGGAAACAGATGACAATTTGATCGAACAGTATTTGGAAGAAGGAAGTTTGTCGGCCGATGAGGCGATCGGGGCGTTGCATCGAGCTGTTGCTCAGGCGCAGATCTTTCCCGTCCTGACTGGCAGCGCTTTGACAGACAAAGGTATTAAAGAGTTGCTGGAGGCGATCCTTTCCTGTTTGCCTTCGCCGATCGAGCACCCTGTGCTCCAGGCGCATATCCCGCGATCTCAAGAGATCAAGCGAGTCACGCCTTCAGAAGAAGCCCCTTTGTCGGGTTTTGTTTTTAAATCGATGTTCGACCCGCATTTGGGGCATTTATCCCTGGTGCGTATCTTAAGTGGGACGCTAAGGACAAATATGTCCTTTTTGAACGCAAATCAAGGCTTTAAAGAAATTGTCAGCTCGATCGCGATGCTTAAGGGTAAGGAGCAGATCGTTGTCTCACAAGCAAGTTGTGGCGATATTGTGGCGCTGCCGAAACTTAAGAATACCCATGCCTGCGATACGCTATGTGAGGACAGGGAGCCGGTTGTCTTTGATCCCATTTTATTCCCGGAGCCATCGATCTCGGCTTCAGTTAAACCAAAAACGCGCGCCGATGAAGAAAAAATATCGGTAAGCCTTCATCGCCTTTGCGAAGAAGACCATACGTTCCGCGTTCATCGAGATAATGATACCAAGGAATTGATCGTCTCTGGCGTGGGTGATCTGCACCTTAAGATCGTTTTAGAGCGCATGAAGCATCGTTATCATGTGGATGTGGACTTGGGGACTCCTCGAATTTCTTACCGGGAAGCCATTACGAAAACAGCACGCGCGCGTTATCGTTATAAAAAGCAATCTGGAGGCCGCGGCCAATACGGAGATGTTGAGCTTGAAATCTCTCCTTTGCCGCGCGAAGGGCAGGAATTTGAATTCGTGGACAAGATCTTTGGCGGTGCGATCCCGCGAAGCTATGTCCCCTCCATCGAAAAAGGCGTGCGGCAAGCGGCTCAGGAAGGTGTTTTGGCTGGATACCCGATGATGCATATTCGTGTTTCTGTGATGGATGGATCGTATCACGAGGTGGATTCTTCGGATATGGCATTTCAGATCGCCGCAGCAACGGCCTTTCGAGAAGCTGTTAGATTAGCCATGCCGGTTATCTTAGAGCCTATCATGGAAACAAGCATCGTTGTTCCAGATGAATTCGTCGGACAGGTCACCAAGGATGTCAGTTCCCGCCGAGGAAAGATCATGGGTTCTGAGGCCAAAGGAAAAAGCCAGGCCATTAAGGCTTTAATGCCTTTAGCAGAGATGTTCAAGTACGCTACAGATCTTCGCTCTGTAACAGCTGGGAGGGGCCAGTATACAATGAGGTTTTCGCATTACGAAAAAGCATCGGATAAAGTCACGGCACAAGTTGTGACAGAGCGTCAGCGTGAATGAAAAGAATAGATGGATGTTGGGCAAAAGAGAAGGGCAAGCCGTTAGAATGAACGGCTTGCCCTTAATATTTTTCTTTCAATATTTTCTTGTTCCGCAAATCACAAAAGAGTAAAATACATCCCATGCCAGCAGTTCAAGAGTTTAGAAAACTTCTTAGCAAGATACAATTTTTGCATGTGGCTACGTTGTCGAAAGATGGACAACCGAACGCCGCACCGAAACTTATTTTGAAAGTTGATGATAAGGCTATTTATTTGGTGGACTGCACTATTGGCAAGACGTGGGAAAACCTCAAGAAGAATTCCAAGGTGTCGCTATCTTTTGTGGATGAGGAATCCCTTAAAGGCTACCAGATCAATGGTGAGGCGGTTGTGTTAGAGGGAAAAAGTATTGGCGTGGAACTGCGAAAGATCCTAGAAGAGAAAGAAGTCGCATTGACCGTCAAACGTATCGTTAGCGGGATCCATGAGCACAAGAAACATGAAGATTTTGAAATGGGAATGTCAGATAAATTTGTTATCTTCAAAATAAACCTTAATGAGGTCGTTGAAATTGGTTATAAGGGAAATTTAACACGGCAAAAGCTCAAGGAGTAGGTATGAGAAGGAAAGGAGTCTTTAGATGAAAAGAATGGTGTGCATAATATTGGCGCTGGCTTTGACCGGATGTATCTTTATTGTCCGCGAAGACCAGAATGTCAAAAGTGTTGGCATTAGCCAGCAAGATGCTCAGGATCGTGTTAAGGCTTTGGATGAAACAATCGGAGCTCCATAATTGTCTCAAGGATCCGTTGTCAATCTTACTAATATTCTTTTGCAGCAAGGATATCGGCGTATGCGAAACAACTATGGTCACTGTTGTAGCGTGATGTTCTCCCTGGTCAGCATCTTCTTTGCTCTTGTTCTTGTTCCCGTTCTTGTGTTCGCCCAGCAAGAGCCATCTGTAAGCGCTCAAGGGGGCGATGTCCCTGAGGGCATGGAAGTCGTGCAGGTGACCGGGGGCTATCGGTTGATCGTTCCTGAGGGAGCGAAGACACGGCGTGTTGGAGCTCAGATCATTGTTGAGGGGGACAAAGAATATTACTCTCGCCGCTTTCATGAATTATCTCAGGAGATCGCAGGCTTAAAGACCCAAATCGAACAGCTCAAAGAGCAGATGAGCGAGTTGAAAAAGAATTCAGATAAACTAAGAACAGAAAAACCTTAAAAAGTTCTCCATTTCGCCATTTTTTACCTATCAAGAATCCTGTTGCCTAATCAGCAAAAACACTTATAATGAGAAACTAAACTTATAGGTCATACCCTTTTCATCGGAACTATTATGAACAAAAATCATTCTTTGTTATTTATCTTTTCCCTTTTCTTGGGATTATCGATGCTTTCTCCAACAAATATTTTCGCATCGTTAGAGGATGTGAAAACGGCCGTGCTCCAAGAAGATTTTGTTAAAACAAAGGCATTGTGCGAAGAAGCTTTGCTGAGCAGCGCGGGAAGCGAAGAAGAACATCTTTTGTATTATCTCGCCTTGAGCCAGCTTTATCTTGGTGAGAACGAAAAGGCTAGAGGTAATTTTCAAAAGATCGTCGATGGCACGAAAGACATGGACCTTTACGATCAGGCTTCCGCGGGCGTGATCAGCTCGTATGACATTGCCGGTGATTACCGGGAGGCTCTCAAACGCTCGCATCAGCTGCTTTTGCAAAGGCCTGAATCAAATTATTTAAGCTTGGTTTACCTAAAGATCGCAAGGGCGAATCTCAAGCTTCGTAACTGGGAGCCTGCCCGACGTTATCTTAAGAAGATCATGGCGGATTTTCCGGATAGCCTGGAGGCTTATACGGCAAAGCAATTACTTGAAGAAAAACAATTTTTTACTGTCCAAGTTGGTGCTTTCTTAGACCAAGAGCGCGCCCAGAAGCTCATGGAAGAGCTTAAAAATAGCGGCCATTATGGCTATATGGTGCAAACCGAAGATAAAAAAGGAAATAAATTTTATCGCGTCCGCGTTGGCGAGCTTTCCTCCTTAGATACAGCAAAGAAGTTAAAAGAAAAGTTATCTAGCCTCGGCTATCCTACTCTTATTTATCCTTAACAAGCTGCATGAGAAAAAAACTTATCTTTATCGTTGGTCCGACGGCCTCAGGCAAGACCGACATCGCTGTGTTATTGGCTAAGCAGCTTCGCGCAGAGATCATTTCCTGCGATGCGATGCAGGTATATAAAGAGATCTCTCTTCTGACCGCAAAACCATCCTCGTCAACGTTAAAAGCCGTAAAACACCATCTTGTTAATACAGTTTCTATTCAAGATGATTTTGATGTGTTTACATTTCGCAAGAAAGCACTGGCGGCGATCGCCCGCGTCGAGAGCAGAAAAAAGATTCCCTTGGTTGTTGGTGGCAGCGGGTTGTACATGTCTATTTTATTAGACGGGATCTTTGAAGAAACGTCAGGCGGCCGTAACCTTGCCGTACGTCAACGGATCGAAGAAGAAATAAAGGCGCAAGGCGCGGAGGTTGTTTATGCGCGTCTTAAGCAAGTAGACCCTGTTTCTGCGGCTAAGATCCATTTCCATGACACGCGCCGCATGGTGCGCGCCTTAGAAGTGTATGAAGTTCATGGAAAACCCATTAGCGCGTTGCATCCAAAACGTCAAGGCTTATGGGAAACCCACGACGTTGTTGTATTTGCTATTTCTTTTGAACGTGATATCCTTTATACGCGTATTAATGCACGTGTTGAGAAAATGTTTGAGAACGGTGTCGTCGCTGAAGTAAAAAAGGTGCTCAAGAAATCTATCAGTCAGACGGCGCAAGGCATTATTGGGCTCAAAGAGATCCAGATGCTTTTAAAAGGAGAGCTTGCAGAGTCCCGGGCAAGAGAGATCATTCAGCAGAACACGCGGCGTTATGCCAAGCGGCAGCTGACATGGTTTCGTAAAGACAAGCGGTTGACATGGATCATGGCGGAAGCGCAGGATAGCGCGTCCGTTTTGGCACAAAAAATATTACAACAGGTGAGGGTCAATGGCTGAGCGCGCGTTACTTGTGATCGTTACTTTTAGGAAAAGCCGTGATTGGCCGATGAAGGATATCGCCGATGAATTGCATGGCCTTGTTGATTCCTGCGGGGGAGAAGTTATTGATATTGTTGCTTGTAAGAATATCGATCCGAGCCCGAGTTTTTTGATCGGCGAGGGCAAGGTCAAGGAGATCGCGGAAATCTGCCTTAATAAGGATATTGATGTCGTGATCTTCAGCGAAGACCTAAAAGGGAACCAGCAACGCAACCTCGAAGAAGTTTTTGATGCTAAAACCATTGATCGCACAGAACTCATTCTTGATATTTTTGCTCGCAGGGCGGTTTCTCAAGAGGGAAAAATGCAAGTTGATCTGGCGCAACTCGATTATCTTTTGCCTCGGCTTACGGGTAAGGGCGTTGAGATGTCGCGGCCTGGCGGTGGGATCGGAACGCTGGGCCCTGGCGAAACGAAACTTGAAGTGGATCGGCGTAGGATCAACCAGCGTATTTCAAAGCTGAAGCATGATCTAAAAGATGTTTCTCAGTCACGAAAGCTAAAGCGTAAAAAACGTCAGGACAGCAAAACTCCGACGATTTCTTTGGTGGGGTATACGAATGCCGGAAAATCAACGCTATTGAACCTTTTAACCGACGCGCATCAAGAAACCAAAGATGGGCTCTTTACGACGCTGGACCCTCTCTCGCGGCAATATGTTCTACCAAACCAACAAAAGGTTATTTTTTCGGATACGGTGGGATTTATGCATCACCTTCCACACAAATTGATCGAAGCGTTTAAGGCAACGCTTGAAGAGGTGAGCGAGGCTGATCTTCTTTTACATGTTGTGGATGTTAGCCATCCAAAATTCCGCGACTACCACGAATCTGTCCTGGAGGTCTTAAAAGAACTCGAGGCCGAAAAAAAGCCTGTGATCACAGTTTTTAACAAGATCGATAAAGTCGTTGACCGCGAAGAACTAAAGAACCTCACGGACAGCTTTGAGTATGCGGTCTTTATGTCAGCAAAGACAGGTGAGGGCCTTGACATGCTTGCTGAAAGAATTCAATATCTCATAGGAGAGTCCTTGGTTGAAGTTTCTGCAGATCTTCCGCTTAATCGAATGGATCTTGTTAATCTTATCCATCAGCATGGCCATATGCGCAGCATTGAGTATCTTTCAGATAGAATTCATGTCTGCGCCACGGTTCCACCAAGAGTTGCCGATAAATTGCAATAAATTTCTCAGCCAAGAGATCCTAACTACTTGCAATATATATGTTTAAGTATTTACCAGAAAACGCTCCCTTGGCTAATTGAAAAAAAGTTGAAATCCAACAATAATAGGATATACTCTCAGTACAATCCACTGCCACGGAAAGAGAATTCTGTTGAGGAATATTCTTGACGTGGATTTTACACTAGAGCAAACAATTACAAGTTGTTACATATTAAAAGAGAGGCAAAAAATGAGAAAGAATTTCTACAAAAATTTCTTCACGTATTCGCTCGCAGCGATGTTTTTATTGGGCTTTGCCCATAGCGCATCAGCTGCCAACGTGCTTGCGAATCCTGGATTTGAGAACGGGATCAACGCTTGGACCGTAGCTGGAGCGGGATGGCAGGCTCAGAGTACCGTTGTTCACAGCGGTTCTTCCGCCGCAGAAAACACGATCCCTAGTCTTGCGAGTGCAGGGCACTACGGAACTCTTTCTCAGACGTTCTCTGCAACTCCGGGAACAATGTATTACGCTACTCTTTACGCCAAGTCTATCATCGCCCCTCTTTCCACAGCAAATGCGGGACTGCAAGTTTCCTTTCTTGACTCCAACGGAACCGTTATCGATTATTACCAAGACAGCATTGGAGGTACTACAGATTGGCGCCAGCTGTATGTTGCAAAGCCGGCTCCTTCAGGGACAGTCCAAGTAAGATTTCAGACTTACGTTTTTGCGATGCAAGGAGATACCTTAGCTGTTGGAGGTAAGGCTTATTTTGATGACGCTGTTCTGGATACAAACTATATTGCCCCGCCCACACATCCTTTTGGTCTTTATAATCCTAATTTTGAAAACGGCCTTCATGACTGGTGGCAAAACGGCCCGAACTGGACCATTGAGACAGCTCAGCCTTATTCAGGGAGTTATTCTGCCAAGAACACAATTGGGACAATTACTGGCTATGATTACATGGCCGACCTCGCACAAGATGAACCTGTGACTCCTGGTCAAACTGTTTATGGAACATTAAGAGTGAAGACAGCTATTAATCCTGCCTCCAGCGCTCAGGCAGGCGTTATTGTTGATTTCTTAAATGCGAATCATCAGCCTATCTCCGGAACAGAAGTCCAAAACGTTATCGGAGGTAATACGCCATGGTCTTTGATGTATGTCACGGCTGTTGTCCCTTCAAGTGCCGCATATGCAAGATTTCGCGCATTCGTTTTTGCTAATCAAAATGATCCTTTGGCCATCGGAGGCATTGCCTACTTTGATGAAGGTGTTTTCTCAACGACCTATATCGCTCCTCCTAATAATAGTCAGCTCGTAAATCCTGGATTTGAGAATGGCTTGAACGGTTGGACCATTACGGAGCCTTATGTTGTTAATGGCACTCCTGCAACGTGGGGGTTAGAGTCAACAGCACCTTTTGCAGGGACCTATTCTGCAAAAAATACCATCAACATCACAAATCTTCATGCGAACGCAACAAGTTATTACACGACCGCGAGTCAAACGCTAGCCTCGACTCCTGGAACAACGTATTACGCGACCCTTTATGCGAAGACAGCGATTAGTCCAGCGTCTCAGGCTCAAGCAGGATTGCTTGTAGAGTTTTTGGGTTCAGGTGGAACCGTTTTGGCGAGCGCGCAGGATACGATAGGTGGTAATACAAGCTGGGAACAGCTCTATGTTTCTGCAACCGCGCCAACAGGAACCGTCCAGGTTCGTTACAGCAACATGGTATCCGCGGCCAAAACAGATACGGCGGCGCATAATGGAAAAGCCTATTTCGACGAAGCTATTCTTAGCACAACATACATCGCGCCTCCGGGCGGCAGTCAGCTTGCTAATCCTGGGTTTGAGAATGGGTTAAATGGCTGGAGTGTAACCGAAGCTTATTTAACGACAGGAGCACCGGCAACATGGAGCCTGGAAACAGCTGCTCCTTTCGCGGGAACGTATTCGGCGAAGAACACGATCAATATCACAAATCTTGATCCTGCGTCTACCTCTTATTATGCAACAGTAAGCCAAACATTTAGCACCACGCCTGGAACAACCTATTATGCGACAGCCCAGGCCAAGACAGCTATTAGCTCTTCATCGCAAGCGCAAGCAGGCATTCTTATTGAATTCTTAGACGCGTCTAGCAATGTTATTTCTGGTGCCAGCGGACAAGATACCATCGGTGGCACAACGAATTGGGAATTGCTTTATGCGACGGCTGTTGCGCCAACAGGGGCTGTTCAGGTTCGCTACAGCAATATGGTTTCTGCGGCAAAAACAGATCTAGCCGCTCATAACGGGAAAGCGTATTTTGATGCAAATGTTTTTGGAACGACCTATATCGCGCCTCCTAACAATAGCCAGCTTGTCAATCCTGGATTTGAGAATGGGTTGAATGGTTGGAGCGTTTTGGAGCCATTTCTTGTCAGCGGAACTCCGGCCACATGGGGGTTGGAGTCGACAGTTCCTTTCGTAGGGATTTATTCCGCGAAAAACACGATCAATATTACGAATCTTGATCCGACAGCGACGGAGTATTATGCGACGGCGAGTCAGACGCTTTATACAACGCCTGGGACAACATTTTATGCAACCGCAAATGCTAAGACCGCCATTAGCCCGACATCTCAAGCTCAGGCGGGAGTCTTGATCGAATTTCTTGACGTGAATAGCAACGTTCTTGCTTCTTCCCAAGATACCATTGGTGGGACAACCAGCTGGCAGCAACTTTATCTTGCGGCAACAGCACCTACAGGAACTGTGCAAGTGCGTTATAGCTGTATGGTTTCTGCTTCTAAGACGGATACGGCGGCCCATAACGGCATCGCGTATTTTGATGAAAACATTTTAAGCACAACTTACATTGCGCCTCCGGGTGGCAGCCAGCTTGTTAATCCCGGCTTCGAAAATGGTTTGAATGGCTGGGATATTACCGAGCCTTATTTAGTGAGCGGAACTCCGGCCACATGGGGGCTAGAGTCAGCAACGCCTTTTGCGGGAAGTTATTCCGCCAAAAATGTGATCAATATTACAAATCTTGATCCTGCGGCTACCTCTTATTATGCGACTTCAAGTCAGACCTTCAGCGTGAGTCCAGGAACGGCATATTATGCCACGCTTCATACAAAGACGGCTATTAATCCGACATCTCAGGCTCAAGCAGGACTTTTGATCGAGTTTTTAGATGCGTCGGGTAATATTATTTCAGGTGCGAGCGGACAGGATACTGTCGGCGGGGCGCAAAACTGGGAGCAGCTTTATGTCGCGGTGACAGCCCCGGCAGGAGCTGCACAAATCCGTTATAACTGTATGGTTTTTGCTTCTAAGACGGATACGGCGGCCCATAACGGCATCACGTATTTTGATGAAGCTATCTTAACGACGACTTATATTGCTCCTCCAGGCACGAGCCAGCTTGTCAATCCTGGTTTCGAGAATGGGTTGAACGGTTGGGATATTTTGGAGCCTTACCTTGTAAGCGGAACTCCGGCGACTTGGGGACTAGAATCAGCTGCCCCTTATGCCGGTGTCTTTTCATCCAAGAATACGATCGATATTACAAATCTTGATCCGTTGGCAACTGAATATTACGCGACAGCGAGCCAGACATTTGACACGACACCTGGCACGACGTTTTACGCTACGCTGCAAGCAACGACCGCTATTAATCCGATCGCCGCAACGAAGGCCGGCTTGCTGATCGAGTTCTTAGATGTGAACAACACCCTTCTTCCTAACGGCGCGTTTAAAGATGTCATTGGCGGTAACACGCCTTGGCGTTATCTTTATGTAGCGGCCACGGCACCGACAGGAACGATGAAGGTACGCTATAGCTGCATGATCTCTGGTCCTAAAGACACGTTAGCTCAAGGAGGCCTTGCAAAATTCGATAGTGCGGTGTTTGGCACAACATATATTGCGCCACCGTCGCCGTCCTTGACCCTGTTGAATCCTGATATCGAGAACGGTCTTCATGATTGGGACGTTGTTGAGCCGGCACTCGCAGGAACAAATCCGTCTCCGACATGGATCGCGCAAAGTGCGCAAGTGTACAATGGCGTTCTAGGCGCGAAGAATACTGTCAACATGACCTTGCAGGCCAATCTTGATTATTATGCTGTTCTTTCGCAAGAAATTCCTGCAACACCCGGTCAGCCAATTTATGCAACGGCGCAGACAAAGACGAGCTTCAACGTAAACTCAGGAGGTAAAGCAGGCTTAAGGATCGAGTTTTATGATAGCAATAATACCCTCATTTCTTATTTAAAAAATGAAATCGGCGGTATTAATTCATCATGGTATCAACTGATCGTTTCTGTGGGCGCAGCGCCGACAGGCACGGCCAAGATCAAATATATGCTTTATGTTTGGGCTAACAAGACGGATACTTTAGCTAATGGCGCGATAGTTTATTTTGACGATGCGCAGATGAATTTTATCTACGTCAATCATTTAGGCTATGTTGGCGGCCAGGATACATTCCCTCAAGAATTAGCTCAGCAGACGTATTATACGGGTGCTGCATCAGTGAGAATGGCTATCCGCTACCTTTTGGGATCGAGCAAAACGCAAAACGAGCTTTACAACATATATCATTGGAGCGGTCCTGGCAATGATATGAATAATTCTGAGATCATCACCGCGATGAATACTGAAGCTGGTCAGCCAACCTATCCCTATCATTATGGTGATTGGTGGGATCCGGCTCAGATCGATGCTATTAAGCGATTTGTTTATTGGGTCGATTATCTTCCGCCAGGTGGCATGTATTGCCCGGCGTTTGTTCCGATCAATGGAACGCTGAAGTGGCGTTTAGTTCGCGGTATTTCAACCAGCGCTAAGCCTCATCCGATCGGACAACCCATGCCAAACTTTAATGTGAATGGCATGTGGGTCAATGATGCGTCTGTTTCTGGATTAGGTTTTAACCTGTACCAGACGACCACAGCATTCCAGGTGGAGTATTTGCCTATCAATGGACAATATACGTCTATTTATGAGCCTCCGCCCAATTTAAATACAGCGTTATTCAATCAGCAATTAGCGCGTGCGAGCGTTTCTTTGGTTCCTGCAACGCCCAGCGCGGACTTGATGCGTGAAATTCGAAGGGTTCGTGAAGTGATCAGCAGAGAAACTGTCAATAAAGCCTCAGCTGAAAGTATCAGCAGCAACATTAAAGATAATTCAGCAGCAGTGAACAATCCTCCGGCAGCGCAGACGCAAACATTCGTCTTTAATAAGGAATATTTGCGGCAAGCACTGCCAGCTGCTTTAAAGCAGGATGCAAGCTTTATGGTGTTGTTCAATAAGCCTGGTGATATTCGTCAGTATGAAGTTACGTCGAAAGATAACAATACGCAGTATACGCTTTTAGCGCTAGATTCAGCGACAAGCGGTGCGGCCGTTGCTCAAACAGGAACAACATTGGCATACCGAGCTAACGCTGTCTCAAAAACAGCTACAGCCACAAAAATGGCTACGGCAACGACGACCACGACAACAACAAACACCAAGGTTGTCATTGAGGCCAATCCATTAAACGGTGCTATCACAGAAGTCACTTGGGATAAGAATGGCCAAGCGTATTTAAATGTCAATCAAGCTCAGGCTATGCAGTTAGCTCAGAATTATTTGGCGAATACGCAAGCAAAATCCGGCAAGGGATATAGTGGCAATACGCAGGCGCAGGTAGTTGCTGGAACGCCTCAGCTTGTGTGGTCGCGTAATTTTAAAACATCACGCTTCCAACCGAGCTGGGAAGTCACATTCGCGAATAAACAAGTTGTATATGTCAATCAGCAGGGGATATGCACGCCCTCTTCGGGAGCAGGGACGGGTATCGCCATCGGAGAAATAACAGCATCTGATAAATAAGTTTTCTAAAAAAGAGAGCTGAAAGAACGCTCTCTTTTTTAGGTTCCAATCGGTTAGATAATCTAACTATTATGATTAGGACATCTTGACAAAGAAGTTAGATTATGCTATATTCATGCCAGAGGAAAAGGAGGAAGGAGAGAGTGGACCAAAGAAGTCTTGATTCATTTGAGTTTCAAATAAGGCCAGAAGACCCTGTGTTCGTGATAGGTGTTGTTAGCAAGATGATCGGTATTCCTATCTGGACGCTCAGGAAGCTCGACGATATGGGTGTTGTTTGCCCAAAGAGGATTGGCAAGAAGACGCGATGTTATTCTAAGAAACAAATAACAAAGATCAGCTATGTTTATCATTTAATGAGAGAAGAAGGAGTTAATATTAGCGGTGTTCGGTTTATTCTTGAGCAGCATGAAGCAGAGGGAAGTGAAGGGGATATATAAAAATTTTTGGTCTAATTTTAGCAGTCTTATATGATGAGTGCTAATGATAAGGAAAAAATCATGTTAAAATTCGATAAATTCACATTAAAGAATCAGGAGGCGATTCATAAGGCGCTTGAACTTGCTCAAGAGCTAAACCATCAACGTATTGAGCCAGAGCATTTACTTGTGTCTTATTTGCATGACAAGGATGGCGTCTTTTGTAAGATCTTGGCCTTTAAGAATATTTCCAGAGATCAACTTTTAAAAGAAGCCGAAAATATATTGTCTAAGATACCAAGCGTCCAAGGTGCCAGCGCGCCGTTCTTTTCTGAGCATTTAAACAAGATATTGCTGGAGGCGCAGAAAATTGCCCAGCAGACGAAAGATGAGTTCTGCGCGCAGGAGCATGTTTTTCTTAGTTTTTCTAGAGAGGATAATATCTTTTCACATAGCCTTAAGCAACATGGTATGACAAAAGAAGATATTTTAAAGATCATTAAAGACATGAGAGGAGCGCAGAACGTGACGGACCAAAATGCGGAAGAAAAATACCAAACGCTTGAGAAATATGCACGCGACTTAACGCTATTAGCAAGCCAGGGAAAGCTGGATCCCGTGATCGGACGCGACAACGAAATTCGCCGGGTTATTCAAGTTTTGTCACGGCGGACAAAAAACAATCCTGTTTTGATCGGGGAGCCGGGTGTTGGTAAAACCGCTATCGTGGAAGGCTTAGCGCAAAGGATTTTTTCAGGGGACGTTCCTGAGGGATTAAAGAACAAGAAAGTTTTGTCTTTGGATATTGGCAGCCTTTTGGCGGGAGCCAAATTTCGCGGGGAATTCGAAGAGAGGCTCAAGGCCTTATTAAAAGAAGTTGAGGCGCAAAACGGGAATCTTATCCTTTTTATCGATGAACTGCATACGATTGTCGGTGCCGGAAAAGCGGAAGGGGCAATGGATGCTTCCAATATGCTAAAGCCTGCTTTAGCCCGGGGGCAATTACGCTGCGTTGGCGCAACCACGCTTGATGAATACCGTCAACATATTGAAAAAGATGCGGCATTGGAGCGTCGCTTCCAGCAGGTGATGGTGTTAGAGCCTAGCGTCGAAGATACCATTGCGATCTTGCGCGGGTTAAAGGAGCGGTACGAAATTCATCACGGTGTACGCATCCAGGATTCTGCAATTGTGGCAGCGGCGATGATGTCTGATCGCTACATTACGGAAAGATTTCTACCGGATAAAGCGATCGATCTGATCGATGAAGCCGCTTCGATGTTGCGCATTGAGATCGACAGCATGCCGCAAGAACTTGATATTAACGAGCGAAAGATCCGGCAGCTTGAGATCGAACGACAAGCGCTCAAGAAAGAAAAAGATGAAGCTTCCTTTGATCGCTTAAGAAAACTCGAAGCAGATTTAGCCGCCTTTCAGGAAGAAAACAAGAGCCTTCGCCTTCGCTGGAATAATGAGAAGGAAGTGATCAATAAGATCCGTAAAGTCAAAACAGAAATTGAAAAGAAAAAGCTTGAAGAGAGATCAGCCGAAAAGCAGGGAGACTTAGGCCGAGTAGCAGAGATTCGCTATGGACATCTTGTTCAACTTCAAAAAAGTTTAGAAGAACATAATCAAGAGTTGAGTCGCTTGCAGGCTAATGGATCCATGCTGAAAGAAGAAGTTGACGACGAAGATATCGCGGAGGTGGTTTCTAGGTGGACGAAGATCCCTATGACGAAGTTGATGGAGGGGGAGACGGAAAAATTAATGCATATGGAAGAAAGCTTGAAAACTCGCGTCGTAGGACAAGAGGCCATCATTAATACTGTTTCCGCTTGCCTTCGTCGCTCGCGTACGGGGCTTAACGATCCGCATCGCCCTTTAGGGTCTTTTCTTTTTGTGGGCCCCACAGGCGTTGGTAAGACCGAGCTAGCAAAATCTTTAGCGTGGTTTTTGTTCGATGATGAAAATGCGCTTATTCGCTTGGACATGAGCGAATACATGGAAAAACATAGTGTTTCGCGTTTGATCGGTGCGCCGCCGGGATATGTTGGTTATGATGAAGGGGGACAGCTGACAGAGGCGGTGCGTCGGCGGCCTTATGCAGTGATCCTTTTAGATGAGATCGAGAAGGCGCACAAAGATGTTTTTAATACATTGCTTCAGATTTTGGACGATGGCCGATTGACAGATGGGCAAGGGAGGGTAGTCAATTTTAAGAATACGATCATCATCATGACCTCTAATCTGGGTAGCGATGCTATCGCTGAAATAACGGACAAGAAGCAGATCGAAAAACAGATCCAAGAGGTTTTGAAGGTTTCCTTTCGTCCGGAGTTCTTGAATCGCATTGACGAGGTCTTAATTTTTGGACGATTGAGCACCGCTGACATCCGCAAGATCGTTGACGTCCAGCTGCGATATCTTCAGCAACGCCTTGAAGAGAAGCAAATCACGATCGTGCTTTCAGATAAAGCTAAAGATGCGTTGGCGCAGGCAGGCTATGATGTTGTTTATGGTGCTCGGCCGTTAAAAAGGACTATCCAGCGAATGGTGCAAGACCCGATTGCGGTCAAAATGCTTTCAGGCGTTATTAAGCCCAAAAGTCATATTGTCGTAGATGTTGGGAAGGAAAAAGAAGAACTGGTCTTTGACATAAAATAATTTTTAATCGTAAAAAAAGTTTGTGTTATAATGGGGCCCTGCTGCACACAGAAAAGGAGCATGTTTTATGCCAAAAGAAGATATTTTTGAATCGCAGGCGTCCCTGCGGGATTTAGCCTTACAGGCTTCCAAAAGTTTTAAAAGTTCCTGGGTTGAGCTTGGCAGGGTTTTGTATACGATCTGGAAGGATAAGTTGTATAAGTCCTGGGGGTATCAGCAGTTTGATGCCTATGTTTCAAAAGAGGTCGGGATCCGCAAGCAAACATCGCTGAAGCTTTTACGTTCTTACTATTTCCTGGAAAAAGAAGAGCCATCATATTTGCAAAAAGATTTCACTGAGGAAGCTGAGGCAGCGCAGATCCCGAGCTACGAAGCTGTTGATGTTTTGCGGTTAGCTAGGTCCAAGGATCTGGATGAACAAGACTACCAAAAGCTGAAGGACAATCTTTTCGTGAAGGGTAAAGATTCACGGGAGATCAAAAAAGATCTTACCTTGATGATGCGTCAACGGGAAGAGCTTGACCCTCAAGAAGCCTGGCAGAAGAAAAAGGAAACCAATATCAAGCGATTCATCGGCGCCCTAAAGTCCTTAAAGCGCGAAATGGACGAGTCAAAACTTCTTCCCGCGGCAATGGCCCAAGAAGTCAACACGCTCATTAAAAAACTCGAAGATCAGATATAAAAGGGATTATTGACAGAAAGAAGTTTTTTGTTATAATTTCATTTTAGCATTCAGACCTTTAGAGTGCTAATCTTTGTAAAACATAAAAAAGCGAAGGTTATTTTTAACCGAGGTGAAGCATGACACCTAAAAGAATCGACCCGCAATACCGAAAAGAAAAGATCTTAGCGTACGTTGTGGAAGAGTATGTTCGTCATATAACGCCGATCAGCTCAAGCCAGATCGTTGATGAGTGCCTTTGCGATGTCAGCTCGGCAACGGTACGGAATATCTTGGCGGATCTAGAAGAGCAAGGATTGCTTACGCATCCGCACACTTCAGCCGGCCGCATGCCAACACAATCAGGATATCGTTATTATGTTAACCACTTGATGCATGAAATAAAGCTTTTAACAGAAGAAAAGAAGCGTATTTTAGCTGAATATCGACAAGGTGTTTCTCAGATTGAAGAGCTCTTGCATAAAACATCTGAAGTCTTGGCGCAAGAAACGCGTTGCCCGAGTATTATTACGATCGATGGAGAGCATAAAATCTTTTGTCATGGTATGAGTTTTGTGGCAGGGTATCCAGAATTCAATAATATCAAGCGTATCCAGCATATGTTGCAGATCCTAGAAGCTAAAGAAAAGCTTTTAGAGCTGATCAATCGTGATATTGAGCAAAAGATCAAGATCTATATCGGTGATGAAGTAGGATGCGAGGATATGGAAGATTGTTCGCTGGTGATCTCGAAGTTCGGGGGTAAGCATGGGCCTGCGGGACGATTGGCCTTGCTGGGCCCGACACGCATGAATTATGAAAAAGTGATCTCGATCTTGGAGTATTTTTCAGAGCTAGTTGACAATCAGCTCGAGGAGAACGCGCGATGACCAAGGCCAAAGATAACGAAATGCCTTTCGGTGAGCCTGAAGAAAAAATGTCCGGCATTGACAATGCGAAGGCAGAAGAAAAAGGTATTCTTTTAAAAGAATCTGAGCATAAAAAGCTTTTGGCGGAAGCCGCTGAATATAAAGATAAATATTTGCGTCTTTATGCCGAGTTTGAAAACGCGCGTAAGCGCATGGAGCGCGAAAAGAGTGAATTCTTGCGCTATGCCAACCAGGAGCTCATCGCAGATTTTTTGGACATCCTTGATGATCTTGAGCGGTCTGTAGAGGCGGCTAAGGCGAATCATGAAGATTATGACGCTTTCTTAAAAGGGATCGAGATGGTGATGGCGCATGTGTATGATTTGCTACGCAAGAATGATGTTGCGCCGATCGATGCCAAAGGAAAAATGTTTGATCCTCATTGCCATGAAGCCTTAATGCAGGAAGAGCGCGATGATGTGGAAGAGGGGATCGTCGTTGATGAATTTCAGAAAGGATATATGTTAGGCGAAAGAGTTATTCGCACCAATAAGGTAAAAGTTGCTAAAAAGAAAGAACAATCAAAAGAAAATTAAGAAAAGAATATTTCTTGATCCAAGGAGGTATGAGCATATGGCAAAAGTTATCGGTATTGATTTAGGAACATCGAATTCAGCGGCTGCCGTGATGGAAAATGGACGTCCGGTCATTATCCCTTCAGCCGAGGGCGCAGGCGTGGCCTCGGGTAAGGCGTTTCCATCCTTCGTGGCTTTTGATAAAGACGGGAATCGTCTTGTGGGAGAGCCCGCACGTCGTCAAGCTGCGGTCAACCCTCAAGGGACGGTCTACGCGGCCAAAAGAAAAATGGGAACAAGTCATAAGTTTGAAGTTGGTGGCAAGGATTTTACGCCTCAACAAATCAGTGCTTTTATTTTGCAAAAGATAAAAGCTGATGCTGAAAAATATTTGGGGGACGGGGTTCAAGAGGCTGTCATCACCGTTCCGGCGTATTTTAATGACAACCAGCGACAGGCCACTAAAGACGCCGGCGAGATCGCAGGCTTAAAGGTTTTGCGTATTATCAACGAACCTACAGCAGCATGCTTAGCCTATGGACTTGAAAAGGTTGGCAAGGAATTAAAGATTCTTGTCTTTGACCTAGGCGGCGGAACGCTTGATGTTACCGTTATGGAAATGTGGGCTGAAGGAGGATTTGAAGTTCTATCCACGAATGGCGATACACAACTTGGCGGTACGGATATGGATAATGTCCTTATTGATCACATTTGCCAAGAGTTCAAAAAAGAAAGCGGTATTGATCTTAAGAATGACAAGATGGCTTTTCAGCGGCTTCGCGAGGCTGCCGAAAAGGCGAAAGTGGAACTTTCATCGACAGTTTCCACGGATGTCAACCTTCCTTTTATTACAGCGGATGCTTCGGGTCCGAAACATTTAACGCTGAAGATCGATCGCTCAAAGCTCGAGGAGCTTATTTCCCCGATCGTTGATCGTTGCCGTAAGCCTTTAGAAGGGGCGTTAGCAGATGCTAAGTTGTCCGCGAAGGATATTGACCGCATCATCATGGTTGGCGGGCCAACGCGCATGCCGATCATCCAGAAGTTCTTGGAAGATTATGTCGGCAAAAAGATCGAGCGCGGTGTTGACCCTATGGAGTGCGTAGCCCTTGGAGCAGCGGTCCAAGCTTCTATTATTACTGGAGAAACTAAAGAAGTTTTGCTTTTGGATGTTACGCCTTTAACCTTAGGGATCGAAACGATGGGTGGTGTTTTTACCAAGATGATCGAGCGCAATACCACGATCCCGACAAAAAAGAGCCAGATTTTCTCAACGGCGGATGATAATCAAAACGCGGTCACCATCCGTGTTTTGCAAGGCGAGCGTCAAATGGCTAATGATAATACAGAATTAGGACGTTTTGACCTTGTTGGCATTCCACCGGCTCCGCGAGGGATCCCGCAGATCGAAGTCACCTTCGACATTGATTCCAACGGCATTGTCCATGTTTCGGCCAAAGACAAGGCAACAGGGAAAGAGCAGTCGATCAAGATCACGGCGCCAACAAAATTGTCCGATAAGGATATTGATAAGATGGTCAAGGAAGCTGAGAAATATGCCGAAGAAGATAAGAAAAAGCGCGAACAAGCTGAAACAGTGAATGAAGCCAATACGTTTGCGTATGCGACGGAAAAGTCTCTCAAGGAGTACGGAGACAAGATCTCCGCGCAAGAGAAAGAAAATGTCGAGAAAGAGCTGGCAAGCCTGAAAGAGGCTATTAAAACAGCCGATGTGGCTAAGATCAAGCCAGCCTTAGAAGCTTTGCAAAAGGCGAGCCATAAGCTAGCTGAAGAAATGTACAAGGCAACGGCGGCAAAGCAAGCTGGCCAAGGTGGCCCAGAGCAAGCAGGCCCTAGCGCTCAAGAAACGCCAGGACCTGATTCCTCGACAAAAGGTTCTTCTGATAAAAAAGAAGATGTTATTGATGCTGATTTTAAAGCGGAAGATGATAAGAAGTAAAAGATAAGAGGAGTTTTGGGCGCCTGCGTTTTTTACGCAGGCGCCCTTCAAACATTGATGAAAAAAGATTATTACGAGATCCTAGGCCTCAAAAAAGAAGCGAGCGAAAGCGATATTAAAAAAGCATATCGCAAGCTCGCGCTTACGCACCATCCGGATCGCGTGGCGCCAGAAAAAAAGAAAGAAGCGGAGGAAAAGTTTAAGGAAATTTCTGAAGCCTATGCCGTTCTGTCCGATGCCAAGAAGCGTCAGCTTTACGACCAATACGGCCATGCGGGTATCGATCAAAATTATACCGCGGAAGATATTTTTAAAGGTGCGGATTTTAGCAGTATTTTCGAGAACATGGGTTTTGGCGGTTCAGACGCCTTTGAAGATATTTTGGGAGGCTTTGGTTTTGATATGTTTGGTGGCGGCCGATCAAGCCGTTCTCGCCGCCCACGGCGCGGTAAAGATATCCAATATGAAGTAGAGCTCACCCTGCCGGAAGCTTTTAGCGGCGTGTCGAAAACAATCAAAGTTCCTCGCCATGATCTGTGCGAGGCGTGTAAAGGGTCTGGCGCAAAGCCGGGAACGCAAGCCAAGGCCTGCTCACGTTGCCAAGGCCGTGGGCAAGTAGTGACAGAGAGCGGATTCTTCCGTATGGCGCAGACATGTCCGCAGTGCCGAGGCGAGGGCAAGATCATCACAGAATTGTGCTCCGCCTGTCAAGGGCAAGGAGTCGTGCGTACAACGCGAAAGATCGATGTGAAGTTTCCCGCGGGCGTTGATACAGGCTCTCAATTAAGGCTTCAGGGTGAAGGTGAAGTAGGCCAGGCGGGCCGGGGGGATCTATATGTTTATATTCGCGTTCATGAAAATGAAATTTTTCAGCGCAATGGCCAAGATCTTTATATGAATCTTCCTTTAAGCTTTGTCAAGGCAGCCTTAGGCGGTGATATAAGCGTTCCGACATTAAGTGGTAATGTAACGATGAATATTCCAGCAGGAACACAGAGCGGAAAGATGTTCCGCTTAAAAGGCAAAGGCATGCCGAGCCTTCATGGAGATGCTGCTGGGAACCAATATGTGCGCGTGATGATTTCTGTCCCCACGAAGCTGACGGCCGGGCAGAAACAACTTTTGGAAGAGTACGCACGCTTAAGCGCTGAAGATGCCGGCGGCAGTGAAACCTTTGGGGATAAGCTCAAGAAAGTGTTTAAGTAAGGATTTGTCGAAAGGAAGAATGAATGTCTCCAACATACGACTATGAATGTTCGGCCTGTGGATATGCTTTTGAGGAATTCCAGTCCATAACGGAAAAACATTTAAAGAAGTGCCCTCAGTGCAAGAAACCCTCTTTGCAAAGGCTTTTAGGGGCGGGGAGCGGTGTTATTTTTAAGGGAAGCGGTTTTTATGAAACCGATTATAAAAAAACGTCTACTTCGTCCAGAACAGAAAAGCCGAAAGCAGAGTCCCATTCCTGTTCAGCCGGATGCCCGCATCAAGCATGCCCATCGAATCCTGCGAGTGGAAAAAAGTAGCTAAAAGTCATTTTTAGGCCTTAACAAGAACCAATGTGAGATTTTAAAGATTTTGGTTTCTTGTTATTTTTTATTTTGCTATGATTTTTTATATCACATAAAAGGGTTTTCTGAGAACGCATATCACAAAGGACGTTAATCATGACACAGATCAGATCATTTAAGGCGACATGCTATAATCCGAAAAAGATCGAGGACATGTCCGAAGTTGTTTGCCCTCCGTATGATGTTATCTCTCCCAAGGAGCAGGCCGCTTTTCATCAAGCTCACCCTTTTAACTATATCCGTGTTTTGTTGGGGCTGGAAAAAGCCGGCGACAATAGTCATGATAATAAGTATAGCCGTTCAAAGAAAGTTTTTGCGGAATGGCTTGAAAAAGGTATTCTTATCGAAGATGATAAACCGTGCCTTTATATTTATAAGCAGGAATATAAGGTTTTTGGCCAGAAAAAAGCTCGTCTAGGATTCTTAGCCTTAATGCGGCTCCATGACAAGGAACAGTCCAAGGTTTTTCCTCATGAGAACACACACATGGCGGCGAAGGTCGATCGCTTACGGTTGCTGCGCAATGTTAAAGCTAATTTGTGCCCGATTTTCGTTTGCTACTCTGATAAATATAAGAAAATCGAAGATATTTTCCAGATGCATATTCGTCAAGTCAAGCCTTTCATTGATGTTACGGACCCTGATGGCGTTCGTCATACGTTGTGGCGCATGGATGAGGAAAGCGCCATTGAGCAGGTCAAGAATTTTATGACGGATCAGGCATTATTTATCGCTGACGGCCATCATCGTTATGAGGTCGGCATGGAGTATCGACGCCTGCGCATGCAGGACAAGAAGCGTTCGACCGGCAAAGAGCCGTTCAATTATATCATGACGTATTTTACTAACCTGGATTCTAAAGATCTGGTCATCTTGCCTATTCATCGCGTCGTTAAAAAGTTGCCAAAGAACCTTGATTTCTTAGAGGAGTTCTTCCGCGTTGATCGCGTCGGCAGCATGAACGAGCTAAAAATCCTTTTAGGGCGGGCTGGCAAGAACGAAAATGCTTTTGGCTTATATACGAGAGATGTGATAAAATTACTGCGCCTTAAGAATAAAACGTTGATCGATGAACATATTCATGATGGGAGCAAGGATTACCGAAGCTTGGACGCGACGATTTTAAAGTATTTTATTTTTGACCGCGTTAATATTGCCAGTGAAGAAATTATTTATAAGAAAGACATGAAGGAAGCCATTGATATGGTCGATAACGGTGAAGCTGCGGCCTGTTTTATCCTCAATCCTGTTCGCGTTGATCAGCTGAAGTCTGTCGCCTTGAACGGCGAAAAGATGCCTCCCAAAACGACATACTTTTACCCCAAGGTATTGTCGGGCCTAACGATTTATAACATGGAAGCCTAAAAGAAAGCTTTTATGGCGCTTTTTGGAAAAGAAAAATATACGCTTGTAAAAGTTCGCAAGAAGATCATTCCTGATGGACTCTGGATCCAATGCCCGGAGTGCCAGGCGCCGCATTACAAAAAGAGCCTAAAAGACAATCTTAATGTGTGCCCGAAATGTGGATACCATCTTCAGCTGACGGCGCCTGAACGTGTTGACCTTGTGACGGACACTGGGACATTCCAGGAGCATGACGCAAGTCTGACGGCTGTGGATCCTTTAAAGTTCGAGGGCCCTAAAACGTATTTGGAAAAACTAAAAGGTGATCAAGACGCTACAGGATTGAAAGATGCCGTGATCACCGGCGTCGGCAAGATGGACGGGCTTGAGGTGGCTTTAGGCGTTACGGATTCCCGTTTTATTATGGGATCCATGGGGTCTGTTGTTGGTGAGAGGATCACACGTATTATTGAATACGGAACAAATCATCGCTTGCCTGTTGTGATCATTTCAGGGTCAGGTGGCGGGGCGCGCATGTACGAAGGAATGTTTTCCTTGATGCAAATGGCTAAAACATGCGCAGCTTTAGGGACTCATCAGAAAGCAGGCTTGCTGCATATTTCTGTCTTGACCAACCCTACCATGGCGGGCATTATGGCGTCTTTTGCCGGTGTCGGGGATATCATTATGGCGGAACCTCGAGCATTAATTGGCTTTGCCGGGCCGCGCGTCATCGAGCAGACAATTCGCCAAAAACTTCCGGAAGGGTTTCAGCGCTCAGAGTTTCTTTTAGATCATGGGCTCATTGACATGATCGTTGAGCGTAAAGAACTGAAATCTACCATCGCCAAGATCATTCGCTATACACAAAAAAGTTAATCTTTTCAGCACGTGGGCGCAAACGCTCACGTCGTAAGTGTTCGGTCAAATTTCCCCTTGAAGCCAAAAGACATTTTGCTATAATAGGGAACCAATTCTCACGGAAGAGCGTAAGTTTATGGCGCAAATCATTTTAAAGAATGTCAATAAGGTCTACAAAGGTGATGTCAAGGCGGTCAAGGACGTCAACCTGGCTATCAAAGATAATGAATTTCTCGTTCTCGTAGGTCCTTCCGGTTGTGGCAAGTCAACAACGCTGCGCATGATCGCCGGTCTTGAAGAAGTTTCCCAGGGCAGCATTCAAATCGATAATCGGATCGTCAATGATGTTCCGGCCAAAGATCGGGATATTGCAATGGTTTTCCAAAATTATGCCTTGTATCCGCATATGACTGTTTTTGAGAACATGTCATTCGGGCTGCGGCTTAGAAAATATCCTAAAGAAGAAGTCCGCCGGCGTGTTCATGAGGCTGCAGAGATCCTCAACATCAAGCACTTGTTCGAAAGACGCCCCGGTCAGCTCTCTGGCGGAGAGCGTCAGCGCGTGGCGGTAGGGCGTGCTATTGTCCGCAAGCCAAAAGTATTTTTATTCGATGAGCCTTTGAGTAATTTGGACGCCAAAATGCGCGTTCAGATGCGCACAGAGATCCACAAGCTCCGCTTACGCCTTCAGACAACCTTTGTCTATGTTACACACGATCAAACCGAAGCGATGACGCTCGGCGATCGTATCGCCGTCATGAAGGATGGCGTTATTCAGCAGTGCGCGGATCCGATGACGATCTATGACCATCCAGCCAACAAATTTGTAGCTGGATTTATTGGATTCCCACCGATCAATTTAATGACCGGTAAAGTCCTTCGGCGCAATGGAAAGATTTTCTTTGACGAAGGGCATTTTCAGGTAAAATTAGTGGAGCGTATGTATCCGACTCTAGCGGCTTATGAAGGCAGGGAAGTTGTTTTTGGTATTCGGGCGGAAGATATCTATGACAAATTATTTGTCTCGGAGTCTTCACCGGACAATACCATCAACGCGGTGTGTGAAGTTGTTGAGCCTTTGGGATCGGAAGTGTATTTATATCTAAACACAGGTCGGCATAGTTTTATCGCGCGTGTGGGGGCACATAATCGCCCGGATGTTAACCGCGAAATGAGTTTAGTGTTTGATATGAATAAGGTGCATTTCTTTGACCCAACCACAGAAAAAACTATTATCTAGCACCCAGCTTCTCCTCATAACTATCCCTTTAGTTTTGTTGATGGGTTTTTTTATTTACGCTATTCGTTATGACGGAAAATTCTTTTCCGTCATTTTTTTCTCTCAGATCCTCATTTTAAGTTTTCTTTGCTATTTTCATCATTATCTTCAGAAAGAAGAAACAGAGATCAAGCTGAAAAAAGAAGAATATCTGGAAGAGATCAATTTATTGAACCTTGGGATAGAAAAAGAAGGTTTGGCGCGTAAATCCCTTTTTCAGCGCGTTGAGGCTTATGCACGCTTAAAGAGCTTAGCAGAAAAATTAAGCCTTTGCGCCACGCATTCCGAGGCTGCCGAAATCTTGGCCGAGCGGACAAGCGAGTTATTTGACGGCGAACAAACAACAACTATCCTTTATTTGTTCCATCCTCACACAGGATCTTTTGGCTTGTCAGCCGCGGTTAAAAAAGGAGCCAAGGTTAATATTTTATCAAAGAATGGAGATATATTCGATGCTTGGGTTGTCAAGAACCTTAAGCCATTGCTGCTGGAGAATGCGAAGGCAGATTTTCGTTTTGACATCGAAAAGAACGTAGCGGTGCAAAACGACCGATTCCCTCGGTCGCTGATTGCCGTACCGCTGATGATCGGCGTCAAGATCTTGGGTGTTTTGCGCGTCGACAGCCTTGAGGAAAATCATTTTTCCACAGATGATCTACGGTTCTTGTCGCGCATCGCGGATTTGGGAGCCGTTGCCCTCGAAAGCGCGCAGTTGTATGAGCACCTTCAAGACCTTGCGATCAAGGATAGTTTGACGGGGATCTATCTGCGCCGGTATTTAATGGATCGCATGACAGAAGAGCTGCCGCGGCAGTTGCGCCGCAAGGAAGAAATGTCATTCTTGATGATGGATCTGGATCATTTCAAGAAGTATAACGATCATTTTGGCCATGTGGCGGGAGACATTGTTTTAAGAACGATAAGCGATCTTCTGGCAAAGTATTTTCAGCAACCTGGCAATATCATTTGTCGCTATGGCGGAGAAGAATTTGCTGTGATGCTTCCGGATTGTAGCAAGGCGCAGGCTCAAAAGTTGGCTGAGGATTTTCGCAAGGAGGTCGCGGCAACAGAGATCGTCCTTCGCCGGGAAAAGACCACGATCACTGTTTCGATCGGGATCGCCGCTTTTCCGACGGATGCGCAGATCAAAGAAGAACTTATTCAGAAGGCGGATCAGGCTTTGTACCAAGCTAAACAAAAAGGCAGGAACAGAGTATGTCCAGCGTAATGCTGATAGTAGCGATTCTTTTTATCTTGAGCATGTTCTATGCCGTGCGGCAATTTGTGTATCAGGTGCGCCAAAAACAGCTGGACAGCCTTTTTCGTATTCGCAAAGATCTTGAGGGCCTTCTCAGCCAGAAAAATGAAATTGTTAAGCAAAAGAATCTGATATCGCAGAAAGCAGATCAAATATTTACCCTTTATGACATGACCAAAGAAATTGTTCGCAAGATCAATGAGCAAGAGGCATTTGAAGTTTTTCGCACGGCGCTCAGGGCCAATGTTGTCTTTCAGGATTGTCGTTTGGTTCATGCCGAAGGGGATCGACGCAAGCAGATGATGAGTCCTTGTGAATATCTGATCTTTCCGATCCGAGGACACCACAATCTTTTAGGCTATATCGGTATCAAGGGATTAGCGGAAGAGGACAAAGATAAGTTTGTTATTCTCGCGCAACAATTTGCGTTGGCTTTGCAGCGCGTCAAACTTTACCAGGAAGTCGAGCAGTCGGCGATCACGGATAGTTTAACGGGGGCGCATACGCGACGATATTTGATGGAGCGGCTTGAAGAAGAAATTGCGCGTTCGAAAGCTCGGCAAATGTCCTTATCATTGCTCATGGTGGATGTTGATCACTTTAAAAATTTTAATGATAAATATGGTCACTTAGTTGGTGACCAAATTTTGCGCTCGATCAGTTTATTGATCAAAGAAAATACTCGGGAGATCGATTACATCGGCCGTTATGGCGGCGAAGAGTTTTGCATTGTACTTCCCGATACGGACTCTGAAGGCGGGCTTTTTGTTGCAGAACGTATTCGTAAATCCATTGAAGAGTCTGATATTCACGCTTATGATGCTAAGCTTAAAATCACTGTGAGCATTGGTATTTCAAGCTTGCCCAAAGATGCTGAGAGCGCTTTAGAATTGATCGATAAATCTGATTGGGCATTGTATCGGTCAAAGAAGCGCGGGCGAAACTGCATTACGTCGTTTGGAGTTTACAAAAAAGAGGCAGAAGGCACATAAATATTAATATTAATATAGTTAATTCTTCGCCTAGTATGCTGTAATTCATTGAAATATATAAATTTCCAACTTTATGAAAATATGGACATTTTCTTGAACGCCTAGAGTTTTTCAGGTACAATAACGTCTCTATGAAAAATGTTGTTATCGGTGTTGATGTCGGTGGAACAAATATCAAAATAGGTCTTGTTGACGAACAAGGGCGTATCGCGGCGAGGGTGCATTTGCCAACGCAACGGTGTGCGCATAGCAAGGAAGGCTTGATTCGGGCTATCGTCCAAGAATGCCAATCTCTTGCTAAGATTCGTCGGCTTGATGCAAGCCAGATCTTAGGTGTCGGCATTGGGCTTCCCGGCCTTGTCAATACGCAAAAAGGCGTTGTGTATTCCTTGACAAATATCCCGGGCTGGAAAAATGTTCCGTTAAAAAAGATCATTGAGTCCAAACTGAAGATCCCTGTCTTTATTGATAATGACGTGAACGTCATGACCTTAGCAGAATGGAAGTACGGTGCTGGACGGGGCATGAAGAATATGATATGCATTACGATCGGCACAGGATTAGGCGGCGGGTTGATCATCAATGATACCCTTTATCGCGGAGAAGGTTTTGCCGCTGGCGAACTCGGGCATGTTCCTTTGAACGAAAAAGGACAGAAATGTAATTGCGGTGGATGGGGATGCCTTGAGACATATGCAGGGAATCGATACCTCGATGTGCAAGCGCGAAAGATCTTCAAGAAAGACATAACGCTGGAAAATGTAACGCGTCAGGCGAACCAGGGAAGCCGTCAGGCGATCGCCTTTTGGCAAGAAGTTGGTGAGCATGTTGGCAATGGCTTGACGGGTGTTGTTAATGTTCTTAATCCAAGTTGTATCGTTATCGGTGGAGGCATTGCTCAAGCCCATCGCCATATGTTTAAGGTCATTCAGGAGACCATCAAGAAGCGCGCGATGCATGTTCAGGGAAAGATGGTCAGGATTTTTAAATCAAAGCTGGGAAGCGATGCTGGCGTTATCGGCGCGCGTGTTCTTGTCAAAGAAATGTTAGGCTAATATGGCCAGGAAATTCTGTTACGTACTCTTGATAGCTGTCTTTGCGTTATGCGCTAGCAATATTTCTTCCTTTGCGCAGCCTGCACCAGAACAGCCGACGGATGTTGAGGCAACTCCAAGTTCTACGAGCGTGGATCAGTCCTCCGCCTTAGATATCGCTGTGAATGCTACGGCAGCCCCGCAAGACCTGACTTCTGACACATCTATCCAAGCTCAGGATCCTTCTCCTTCTGGCCCCGCTTCGTCGTCAGAAACCGTTGTTTCTCAAACATCTTTCGCAGAAGAAAAGCCTTCTTTACAGCCGGTCGAAGTTGATGGTGACAATGTGGAGTTTATGCAGGATGAGAATAAGGTCATTATTGACGGCAATGTTTCCATTACCAAAGGAGAGACAACGCTTCGCTGTGACCACGTGGAATATCATCACGCCACAAAAGAAGCTGTCGCGCAAGGCCATGTTGTCCTGTCAAGTCCGAAAGGCCAGATCCGTGGCAAGGCCTTAACGTTCAATTTTGAAACGATGACCGGCAACTTTGAAGGAGCGACCATCATCGCGGATCCTTATTATGGCCAAGGGGAAATGATCTCCAAGATGGCCAATAATAAGGTCGAGATGACGCGAGGGTATATCACCAGCTGTGATCTAGACAAGCCTCACTATAAGATATATTCCAAGAAAATAGACATTTATCCGCAAGATAAGGTGCAGGCCAAAAGCGTGCGCATGCTTGTCGGTAAAATGCCGCTTTTTTATCTTCCAAGCTTTACCCAGGTCATTAATGATCAAAAACCTCGCGTGACCTATACCCCAGGATACAAAAAAGAATGGGGAATGTTCCTTTTGACCGCGTGGCGATATTATTTTAATGAGAATTTTAAAGGGGTGCTGCATTTTGACATTCGTGAGCGTAAAGACGTTGCTGTGGGTGGTGACTTAAAGTATAAAATTCCTGGGTTTGGCGAAGGCTTGATCAAGACATACTACATGAATGAGCGCACGATCAACGCCAAGCGGTGGTTTGACGAGCGCAAGACACCGACCATTGAGCGCGAGCGCTTCAAGGCTGAATGGCGCCACAAGTGGCAGATCGATGAAACCTCACAATTCATTTCTCAATATTACAAGTTAAGTGATGATGACTTCTTGAAAGATTATTTTGAGCGAGAATATGATCGCGATTCACAGCCAGATACATTTTTCTTGTATACGAAGAATTTCAAGAACGGAACATTTAGTTTTCGCACGGATAAACGTGTTAACCGATTTACATCCAGCGTGGAGCGCCTGCCGGAATTAGGTTACAACATTAGCAACCAGCAGATCGCTAGTTCAAATTTTTATCTTCAAAGCAATAATTTATTTTCTCATCTAACGTACCCTAACGCCTCGCCGACAGAGATCAGGCTTCACACAACGCGTTTCGACACACAAAATCGTATTTCTTATCCTTCCAAGGTAGGCTTTGTGGATTTTACGCCGTTCGTTGGGCAACGAGAAACATTTTATACCAGAACAAAAAGTCCTGAGCAGTATCATATTATTCGAAGCGTTTTTGAAACAGGGGCAAGCCTGGGAACAAAGTTTTATCGGACATTTGATGTGCAAGCGGATGTCTGGGGGATGAAGATCGACAGGATACGGCACATTGTTAATCCGATGGTTGAGTATCGATATATGCATACGCCAAGCTTTCCAGCGAACAAGCTCGATGTCTTTGACAGCAGCATTGATTCCTTGACGCGTGGCCACAAGATCGACTTTATTTTAGAGAATAGATTTCAGACAAAAAGGGACAATAAGAACGTAGACTTATTGCGTATTGTTGGCAAGACAGATTTTCTTTTAAAGGAAAATCAAACGTATGACGGCACGAGCATCCTTTCGTCCAAGAGCAGTTTTAATACTGTTACATCAGACATTGAATTTCGCCCTGTTGACTGGCTGACGTTCTATAGCGATACAGATTATAGCGCGCTAGAGTCGAGGTTGACATCGGCGAATTTTGAGGTGTATGTCAATGAAGGGAAGCGCTGGTGGTTTAGCTTAGGCAAGAGATACCAGGTTGAAGTGAACGACCAGATCACGGCTGAGGTCGGCTACACGCTGAATCCAAAATGGAAATTTCGTATTTATGAGCGCTTTGATGTTGGCGGGGGCGGCCAAGCAGAACAGCAATATGTTGTGACCCGTGATTTGCATTGTTGGGAAATGGATATGGCCTTTAACGAGCGTGGAGGCCAGGGAAGCGAAATCTGGCTCGTCTTTCGCTTAAAAGCCTTCCCGGATCTCAGCATTGATTTCTTAAATACATCTTTCAATCGGCGAAAAGCAGGGTCTCAGAGTTCGGAAGGGTTATAATTTTATGAACGTTGCCATTATCGGATCTGGTTATGTCGGACTTGTCACGGGTATTTGTTTGGCCGAAATCGGCCATACGGTTATTTGTGTTGATAGCGATCGCGAGAAGATCCAGAACCTAAAAAAACTCAAAGTTCCTATCTACGAGCCCGGCCTTGAAGCTTTACTCAAAGCTAATGTGCGCCGCAAGCGTTTAAGTTTTACGACGTCAGTGACCGAAGCAGCTAAGAAGTCTTCGATCATTTTTATCGCCGTGGGAACACCATCACGCAAGAACGGTGAAGCGGACCTCTCTTATGTCGAAGGAGCTGCGTGCGATATCGCCAAAGGTATGGATTCCTATAAGCTGATCGTTGAAAAATCAACGGTTCCAGCTCAGACAGGGCAGCGTATTGAAAGAGCTGTCAGGCTAACGCTTGAGCAAAATCATAAAGGACCGAAGGCGAAAAGGATCGAATTTGATGTCGCGTCGAATCCTGAATTCTTGCGTGAAGGGTCGGCGGTGCAAGATTTTATGAACCCTGATCGTATCGTGATCGGGGTCCAGACAAAACGCGCTGAAAACTTACTTCGTGAGCTATATCAACCGCTTAAAGCACGATTGATCGTTACGGATATGAATTCGGCAGAGCTTATCAAACATGCCTCCAATTCATTCTTGGCGACAAAGATCTCTTTTATCAATGCCATTGCGCAAGTCTGTGATTGCGTGGGTGCTGATGTGCTTAAGGTCGCTGAAGGCATGGGATATGACCGGCGGATCGGCAAAGATTTTCTATGTGCGGGCATTGGATTCGGTGGTAGCTGTTTTCCAAAAGATGTTGATGCATTTATTCACTTGAGCGAGAAAAATGGTTATGATTTTGCGCTATTGAAAGAAGTCAGGAATATCAATGAAGCGCAGAAAAAAGCTTTTGTTAAGACCATCGAGAATGTTTTGTGGGTTTTCAAAGGAAAAACGATCGGTGTTTGGGGGCTTTCCTTTAAGCCTAATACCGATGACATGCGTAATGCCCCATCCCTGGATATTATCCGTGATCTGCAAAAAGAAGGGGCTAAGATCAAGGCTTTTGACCCTCAAGCCATGAGCAAAGCTAAAGATATGCTTGCCGGGGTAAAGTTCTGCAAAGATCCTTACGAGGTTGCCAAAGGCGCAGATTGCCTGCTCTTACTGACCGAATGGGAAGAATTTCGGCAGCTTGATTTTTCTAAAATTCGTCGGTTGATGCATCATGCCCTTATCTTTGATGGCCGTAACTTTTTTTCCAAGGCACATATGGAAAAACATGGTTTCGAATATATCGGTATCGGCACTCGAAAAAATAAAACATAATCTTCTATGAAAGTCCTTGTGACGGGTGGAGCCGGCTTTATCGGCTCTCATTTTATTGAGCAGGCGCTAAGTCATCATCCAACATGGCAGGTGACGAATGTTGATAAATTAACGTATGCGGGAAATTTAAAAAATGTCTCAAGCGTCGCGTCATCAAAGCGCTATCGTTTTGTGCGCGCTGATATCCGTGACAGGATCGCGATAGAGAAAGTGATGAAAGGCCAGGACGTGGTCTTTCATTTTGCGGCGGAAACACATGTTGATCGCTCCATCAAAGATTCCCAAGTTTTTCTGAAAACGAATGTCATGGGAACGCACGTTCTTTTGGAGGCAGCGTTAAAATATAAGATCAAACGCTTTGTGCATGTGAGCACGGATGAGGTGTACGGGAGCCGGCTGAAAGGATATTTCAAAGAATCTGATATCCTAGACCCCAGCAGCCCCTACGCGGCGAGCAAGGCAGCTTCAGACCTGCTCGTGCTGGCGTATTACACGACATACAAGATGCCCGTTGTGATCACGCGCAGTTCTAATAATTTTGGGCCGCGGCAATATCCGGAAAAGGTCATTCCGTTATTTGTCACAAATCTTTTGCAGGACAAAAAAGTTCCTTTGTATGCGCAAGGGCTTAATATGCGAGACTGGATTTTCGTGAAAGATAATTGCGCTGCGATCGATCTGGTCTTTTGCCGGGGTAAGGATGGAGATATCTATAATATCGCGGCCGGCAATTATCTGACAAATATCGCGTTGACAAAAAAGATCTTAAAGAGGCTCGGCAAACCTTTATCGATGATCGATCATGTGAAGGATCGTCTGGGCCATGATTTTCGTTATGCGCTGAATGTCGATAAGATAAAGAAGATAGGATTCAAGCCTCGTTATTCATTTGATGAGGGATTAGAGCAAACAATCCATTGGTACGAACATCATGGGCGTTAATGAATTAAAACAGAAGATTGCTCAGAAAAAAGCAGTCCTTGCCGTTATTGGCTTAGGGTATGTCGGCCTACCTTTGGCGGTAAGCTTTGCCAAAGCTGGATTTAAAGTTTACGGTCTTGATAAAAATAGTGAGCGGGCTGATCGCATACGCAATGGAAAAAATTACAATGAAGACGTTTCGCTCAAAGATATTGCCTTATTGCTAAAAAAGAAAATTTTCGATGTTTCCACCAACCTCGCGCTGCTGGAGCGGGCAGATGTCATTATTATTTGCGTTCCGACGCCGCTGAAGAGTAAATACACGCCGGATGTTTCTTACATTTGGGGAGCCGTGAAGACCGTATGTCAGCACCTTCGCCCTGGCAAGTTGATCATTTTAGAAAGCACGACCTATCCTGGCACAACAGAAGAATTCATTAAGCCGTTGCTAGAAAAAGGTGGCTTAAAAGCTGGGAAAGATTTTTATTTAGCTTTTTCTCCCGAACGCATTGATCCCGGGAATAAGAAGCATCCTGTGACAAAAATTCCTAAAATTGTTGGCGGGCTTGATGCTTCCACAAGCTTGTTGGCCAAAACGTTGTACGAGAAGGTCGTCTCTAAGGTCCACGTTGTTTCTTCGGCGCGGGCGGCAGAAATGACAAAATTATTGGAGAACACTTTTCGCCTCGTCAATATCAGCTGGGTGAACGAAGCGATGATGATGTGCCATAAGATGGGGATCGATATTTGGGAAGTTATTGATGCCGCTAAAACAAAACCATTCGGTTTTATGCCGTTTTATCCAAGCTTGGGCGTGGGGGGACATTGTATTCCGGATGATCCGCTGTATTTGTACTGGAAGGCTAAACACCATGGCATTAGTTCAAAATTTATTAAACTTTCAGCGGATACCAACGATAAGGTCCCTCATTATGTTTTATCGCGATTGCAGCAGCTTTTAAGATCTCGCGGCGGCAAGGGATCCAAGGCGCGCATTCTTGTTGTTGGCGTAACCTATAAAAAAGATGTGAAAGACCTTCGGCGATCGCCAGCCCTAACGTTCATAGAGCTTTTAAAGAAGGCAAATTATCATGTGTCTTATTTTGATCCCTTGGTGTCTTATTTAAAGATCGATCATTTGGACACGCAGTCCATTAAATTGACAGCGCCGGAAATACGTAAAGCTGATTGTGTTATTATGGCCGTTGCGCATACGGATGTTGATTATGCGTTGATCCTCAAAGAGGCGCGCCTGATCTTTGATCTATGTAATATTTATGCAGGAAAAAAAGAAAAGGTCCATAAATTATAAAAGGTTGATCCTATGAAAAAGAAAACAGTATTGATCACGGGTGGTGCAGGTTTTATCGGGAGCCATCTGTGCGATCGATTTATCCGGGATGGCTATCGCGTTCTTTGCCTTGATAATTTGGTGACAGGGGATAAGCGCAATATTCAGCACCTGAAGAAGAATCCTCGTTTTAAATTTATTCGTCATGACATTTCCAAGAAAATTGTTATCCAGGAGCCCTTACAGCTTGTCTTACATTTTGCGTCACCGGCGAGCCCTGTCGACTATATTGAGTTTTCTATTCAAACGTTGAAGGTAGGCGCCTTAGGTACGCATAATGCCTTGGGCATTGCAAAGGCCAAGAAGGCGCGTTTTCTTCTTGCCTCAACGTCGGAAGTGTATGGAGATCCGCTTGTCCATCCGCAGCGGGAAGATTATTGGGGCCATGTTAACCCGATCGGCCCACGGAGTGTTTATGATGAAGCGAAGCGCTTTGCGGAAGCGATCACCATGGCGTATCGACGGGTGCATGGGGTCAATACCGCTATTATCCGTATTTTTAACACCTATGGACCGCGCATGCGTGTGCGCGATGGACGGGTTGTTCCAAATTTTATTTATCAAGCCCTCCATAAAAAACCGCTGACGATCTATGGGACTGGACGCCAGACTCGTTCTTTTTGCTATGTGGATGACTTAGTGGAAGGCATTGTCCGCTTGGCACATTCTAAGGTTTTTATGCCGATGAACATGGGAAATCCTCATGAATTTTCGATGCTTGAGCTGGCTGATGTCATCCAAGATATTAGCGGGATAAAGCAACAACGGGTTAGAAAGCCTTTGCCGCAAGATGATCCTAAGCAGCGACGGCCTAATATTGCCTTTGCCAAAAAAGAATTTGGCTGGGAGCCTAAAATTCAGTTGCGTGAAGGGCTGCAAAGAACATTTGTTTGGTTTCAACAGCAACAAGCACGGTAAGTGTTTATTAAATGAAAAACGACGAGAAAATATTTATCGTAGGCCATGATGACGTTATCGAAAAGTCGCTTACGCAGGGACTTAAGGAGAGGGGATTTTCGCATGTCTTTTCCAGCTCTGCCATGGCCCTTAACACCACGATACAATCAGCGGTGTATCAATTTTTTGCTGAGGAGAAGCCGGAATATGTTTTTTTAGCATCCGTTCGCTCGGGAGGTATTGCGGCGAATCAACAAAATCCTGGAGAATTCTTTTACGCCAACAGCGAAAGCCAGAATAATGTTGTCTATGCTGCACAGAAGTTTGGTGTCAAGAAGCTGCTATATTTTGCAAGTTCTTGCGTTTACCCTAAAGAAGCTGAGCAGCCTTTGGCGCCTGAGTCCCTCATGACTGGCGCCTTGGAACCTACGAGTAAGGCCTATTCGACGGCAAAGCTTGCGGGGATCGTTCTATGCCAAGGCTATCGTCAGCAGTATGGCCTTAATGCGGTTGTCACTATTCCGGCGACGATCTATGGCCCTGATTCTGATACGGACCTTGCAACAGCACATGTTTTGGGTGCCTTGGTGCATAAATTTCACGAGGCGAAAATTGCTCATAGTAAAAATGTTACTGTCTGGGGATCGGGGAATGCGCGACGGGAATTTTTGTTTTCTGAGGATTTCGTTGAGGGTTGCCTTTTTTTGATGGCGCAGGAAGGCATTTCAGATATCGTCAACATGGGATGCGGGGAAGATGTTGCCATCAAAGATCTGGCTTTTATGATCAAAGAGATCGTTGGGTTTCCCGGAGAGATCATTTTTGATAAAACAAAATCAGAGGGGGCGATGCGTAAGCTTTTAGATAGTTCACGCCTTATGCAGTTAGGCTGGAGGCCAAAGACACACTTACGCGCAGGAATTCAGAAAATGTATCAGGCGTATCTTCACCATAGAGAAAGGAATTGATCGTATGAAGATTTTAGTAACGGGAGGTGCTGGGTATCTTGGGTCCGTGCTTGTTTCCGAGCTGTTACACGCGAAATATCAGGTAACGGTTCTTGACAATTTTATGTATAACCAGACATCACTTTTGGATTGTTGCCATGATAAGAATTTGACGATCGTCCGTGGCGATACGCGGGATAAGAAGTTGTTAGGCAAACTGATCAAGGACGTTGATGTTATTTTTCCTTTAGCGTGCCTGACCGGTGCTCCGCTATGCTCGAAAGATCCATCAGGAGCGCAAACGATCATTGTCGATGCGATCAAGATGATCTTAGAGCTGCGCAGCAAAAGCCAGAGGATCATTTATCCGACGACCAACAGTGGTTACGGTGTGGGACAAAAGGATAGGTTTTGCACGGAAAAAACCCCTCTGAATCCGATATCGCTTTATGGCAAGCTCAAAACAGAGGCAGAAACACTTTTGCTGGATTCGGGGAGCGTCATTACTCTGCGGCTTGCGACCGCCTTTGGTGTGAGTCCTCGCATGCGGCTAGACCTTCTCGTCAATGATTTTGTTTATCGTGCGGTTTACGATAGATTTATCGTTTTGTTTGAGGCGCATTTTAAGCGAAACTATATTCATGTGCGTGATGTCGCGCAGGCGTTTATGCTGGGGGTAAAGAATTTTGATCAGATGAAGAATGAGCCTTACAATGTCGGCTTGAGTGATGCGAATTTAAGCAAACTAGAGCTTTGCCAAGAGATCCAGAAGCAGGTGAAGGAATTTTATTTTGTTGAGTCGGCTATCGGCGAGGATCCGGACAAAAGAGATTATATCGTCAGCAATGAAAAGATCGAAAAGGCTGGATTCAAGCCCAGGGTTTCGTTATCCGACGGCATTGCTGAGCTTGTCAAAAGTTACCAGGTCATTAAGCGCAATCAATACGCGAATATTTAAAGCGGAGAAAAGAATATGCGTGATCATTTTCGTATTTTCAGATTTTTAGCTGGGATTTTTTTCTTAGGCCCCATGATCATTGGCATTATTATCATGATCAAACTGTTGGACGTGAAGGAGTGGATATGCAAAAAGAAGAGCTCATAGCTTTTGAAGACCGTATAAAGAAAATTTACGAAGAAGGCAAGATCAAAGCGCCGATCCATTTATCAGGCGGCAATGAAGATGAACTGATAAAGATCTTTAAGGATTATCACGCAAGAGATTGGATCTTTTCCACATGGCGCAATCATTATCACTGGTTGTTGTCGGGGCGTGACCCGAAAGAACTTGAACGACAAATTGTTGCCGGGGATTCTATGGCTGTCTGCGACCATCGTTTTTTTACATCGGCGATTGTCGGCGGTAATGGGCCCGTTGCCCTTGGCGTCGCTTTAGCGATCAAACTCAAGAAGGAACGGTTTGCCCACTATAAGACACAAGGATTACAGGGTAAGGCGGTTGAAGATCTTCCGCATCCGAGAGTTTGGTGTTTTATGGGGGATATGGGGACCTCTTGCGGTATTTCTCAGGAATGCATCCGCTACGCTGAAGGGCACGACCTTCCGATCACCTATGTCATTGAAGATAACGGATTGTCGGTGACCACAGATACGAAAAAAGTGTGGGGAACTCAGAAAGAAAAAAAATGCTACAAATATGAGTATACGCGAAAATATCCTCATGCGGGAACCGGAAAGCATGTGCTTTTTTAGAAAGCTTCATCAAGTGTAACGCCTATTAAAACAAGGAACGATATTCATGACTTACAAAGAGTGTATTACTGCGGAAATGAAGGAGTTGGCAAAAAATCCTCATGTCTTTTTCTTAGGCCAGCAAGTTGCGGATCAAGATTTTTATGGAACGCTCAAAGATATTCCGCTTGACCGGCGTATCGAGATGCCTGTTGCCGAAGAAATGCAGATGGGTATGAGCATTGGCATGGCACTCGAGGGCTTATGCCCGGTGTCGATCTATCAGCGCATGGATTTCTTACCTCGCGCCATGGACCAGATCGTAAATCATTTGGACATCCTTGAGAAGCTTTCTAAGGGTCGATTTTGCCCGAAAGTCATTATTCGGACGACGATCGGATCCAAAGAGCCGCTTGACACCGGATTACAGCACTCAAAGGACATGGTCAAGGGATTTCAAGCCATGGTTAATTTTCCAGTCCTCGATTTAAAGTCTAAGAAAGATATTATGGAAGGGTATAAACTCGCGCGCGAAAGTGCGCATTCTATTATGCTTGTAGAGCGACAGGATCTGTATGCAACTCAGTAATGATACTATCGTGGATATCGTTCTTGTTAATCCTAATAATAAAAAAGAGATGTACGGGCAGCTTGGCGAGAGCTTGGCCGGGATCGAGCCACCCTTATGGATCGGGCTTTTAGCGGCTTATTTGCGCGAGAAAGGGTTTAGCGTAAAGATCATTGATGCGGACGCGCAAGAGTGGGGCGCACGAGAAACAGTAGCGGAGATCGAGCGCAATCGTCCTTTGGTCGTTGGCATCGGAGCTATTGGCGCTAATCCATCGGCGTCATCGACACCTAAGATGATGGGTGTCCGCCATACGATAGCCCTCATCAAAGAAAAGAATCTTTCTTGCAAGGTGTTTATTCACGGTATTCATCCTTCGGCCCTTCCCGAAAGAACGCTGAGGGAAGAAGGGCCGGACTTTGTTATTCGCGGTGAGGCTTTTTATCCGGCGGAAGAGCTTTTGCGTGCGATAAAATCAAAAAAAGAAAATTTTAATATTAAAGGTCTTTGGTCTTTGAAGAATGGCAAAGTGATTGATGCTGGCTGGGCGGATGTCGCCAAGGATCTAGACGCCCTTCCTTTTCCTGCTTGGGATCTACTTGAGATGGACAAATACAGGGCGTATAATTGGCATTGCTTCGGCGACATCAAGCATCGTTCGCCGTACGCGGTTATCTATTCGAGCTTAGGATGTCCTTTTCGATGCCATTATTGCAATATCCATTCTTTTTATGAAGGAAAATCTGGCATTCGCTTTCGAAGTCCTCAACGTGTCATCGAAGAGATCGATTGGCTTTATCAGAAGTATCAGGTACGCCATATCAAGATCCTGGATGAACTTTTTGTTATCAATAAGGACCGCTTGATGGAGATCTGTGATCTTTTGATCGCGCGTAATTATGGTATCAACTTTTTAGCTTATGCGCGGGTTGATACAGTTTCAAAAGATGTTCTGGCGAAGTTAAAAAAGGCTGGAGTTAATTGGCTTGCTTTTGGCATTGAGGCTGGGTCGAGAAAAGTGCTACAGGGGGTGGCCAAAGGCCATTTTGACCAAGATGCGGTCAGAAAAGCTATTCAGATGACCCACGAGGCAGGAATTTATGTCATGGGAAATTATATGTTCGGCTTACCGGATGATACGATGGAAACCATGCAGGAGACGCTCGACCTTGCGACAGAGCTTAATTGCGAATATGTGAATTTTTATACTGCGATGGCGTATCCAGGATCTCAACTGTATGAAGATGCTCTGAACCATGGACTTGAGCTTCCCCGGGAATGGATCGGGTTTTCTCAGCTTGGCGAAGAAACATTGCCTTTGCCGACCAAGCATCTGTCTTCAGCTGAGGTTTTGCGTTTTCGCGATAACGCCTTTAATGCGTACTATCAAAACCCTCGGTATCTTGCGATGATGAAGGAGAAATTTGGTCAGGAAGCGGTTGATCATATCAATGAAATGCTCAAGCATAAACTTTATCGCCGTATCTTATCTTAAGAAAATAGGAGAAACCCTATGATCATCAGTCGGACCCCGTTTCGTGTATCGTTTTTTGGCGGAGGCACGGATTACCCTGCCTGGTTTAAGGAACATGGCGGAGCGACATTGGCTACAACGATCGATAAGTATTGCTGGATCACTTGCCGTTATTTGCCGCCTTTTTTTGATCATAAGTCGCGTATTATTTATTCGAAGATGGAGCAAGTAAAGAGTGTTAACGACATTGATCATCCGGCGGTGCGTGAAGTCTTAAAGTTCATGAAAATTCAGGAAGGGATCGAGGTCCATCATGATGGGGATTTGCCGGCGCGAACAGGGTTAGGGTCAAGCTCTGCCTTTACCGTTGGGCTTCTCAATGTGCTGTATGCTCTCAAGGGTAAAATGGTAAGTAAAGAGCAGCTGGCAAAGGAAGCGATCTATATTGAGCAAGAAATGTGCAAGGAATGCGTAGGATGCCAAGACCAAACCTTGGCGGCGTACGGGGGGTTTAATTATATTGAATTCGGCGGGTCCAACCATTTAAGCGTGACGAAGATCACCCTCTCTCAGGAAAAAGCAGCCGAGCTGCAAGATCACCTCTTATTGTTCTTTACTGGTTTTTCGCGCATGGCCTCTGAAATTGCCAAGCATCAGATAAAAAATATTCCTGCTAAGAAGCAAGACCTTAAAGCGTTGCATCAAATGGCGCGGGAAGGGTTAGAATGCCTGAACGCCCATGATTGGGTGCGCTTTGGAAAGCTTTTAGATGAAGGGTGGCTGATCAAGCGGCAACTATCAGACAAGATCACAACGCCGCATGTTGATGAAATTTATACAGCGGCTAAGAAAGCAGGAGCCTTAGGCGGAAAATTGTTAGGGGCTGGTGGTGGCGGTTTTGTTTTGATCTTTGCTAGGCCTGAAAAACACGCAGCGATCCGTAAGCGGCTTAAGAATTTTCTTGAGATACCTTTTCACTTTGAGAATTTAGGAAGCCAAGTTATTTTTTACCAGCCTGACTCAGGAAAGGTTAAATAATTTTGCTAGAGCTTAAAGACATTGATGTTGTTGTTCTCGCCGGAGGGCTTGGGAAACGTTTACGGTCACAAACGGGTGATACGCCTAAAGTTTTAGCGCAAGTCAACGGCGTTCCTTTTTTGGATCTCTTGCTTGCTAATCTTGCCTCTCAAGGATTTCAGCGTGTTATCTTATGCACGGGTTACAAGGCGGAAGAGATCGAAGCGCATTATCGAGCATCACCTCTTAAGCTGCATATTGAATTTTCTCGCGAAGAGATCCCTTTGGGCACAGGCGGTGCTTTTAAGTTAGCACAGAATAAGATCCATAGCCCTGTATTTTTTGGCCTTAACGGGGATTGTTTTTGCTCGGTGCCGTTCGCGAAATTCTTCCGCTATCATCAAGAAAAGGATGCCCTGGCTTCGCTTGTGTTAAATAAGGTTGAAGATCGCGGGGATTTTGGTTCGGTTGTTATGAACGAAAAGAATGAAATTGTCAGTTTTCAGGAAAAAGCCAATCTTGCAACATCTCCGTTTGTCAGCGTTGGGGTTTATTGTTTTGATCGTGCTGTCCTTGACCGCATGCCGGCTCAAGATACTTTTTCGATCGAGCGCGATTTTTTCCCCTTTCTGATCGGTAAAGGATTTTACGGTTTCGTTACCGAACATCAATTTTTAGACATCGGGACCCCAGACCGCTACCAGCGGGCACAAACCGAACTTCGTTGATCTTATGATGCGTATTGCCATCAATTGTCGATCATTTCTTTTAAAAAAATACACAGGAATCGGCCGCTACGCTTATAATCTTGTTAAGTCGTTATCTGCGATAGATGCGCAGAATCAGTATTTCCTTTACGCTTCTAAGGGATTCTTTGATCTCAAGCGTCAACTTCCCAAGATCCACGCAAAGAATTTTTATCCCCGCTTGGATATGTTCGGACGGGGGCCAGAAAAAAGCCTCAGCAATATTGACCTTTATCATGCGCCAAGCCCCGAAGAGTTGCCTTCTGTGAGTGGCAAAATAATTGTCACGGTCCATGATCTTATCCATAAGGTTTATCCGCAGGGACATACCGCAGAAACGATCGCACAGACAGAGAAGTACTTTAAACAGATCGTCGCGCGTGCCGATAAAATTATTTGTTGTTCGCAAAATACATCACAGGATCTAAGAAAATTCTTTGCGGTAGCTGAGCCCAGGATCGCGGTGGTTGCGCAGGGCGTGGACAGCCATGTTTTTCGTGTTTTAACATCATTTGAGCGGCAGGATATTGAGATCGTTCTCCGGCGCAAAGGAGTTACACTTCCTTTTTTGTTGTTTATCGGGACTATTGAGCCGAGAAAGAATCTGGCTAATCTCATTAAGGCTTTCCGTTTTCTTAAGGAACGAAAGATTTTCGCGGGAAAACTTGTCGTCGCCGGCATGAAAGGATGGATGCAGGAAAATTTATTAGCTGATATTGCCGCCCAAGGACTTCAAAAGGATATTGTTTTTTTAGGGTATTTAACGGACGAGGAGCTTTGCGGGCTTTATAATGCGGCAGAGGTTTTTGTCTTTCCTTCGTTTTATGAAGGTTTTGGTTTTCCTATTTTAGAGGCATTTAATTGTGGTGCCGCTGTCGTGACCTCTAGCACATCCTCCTGCGCGGAAGTTGCACAAGAGGCTGCCTGCCTTATCCGCCCCGAGGACGTGGACGACCTGGCACAAGGTATTCAGCGGGTTTTGGAAGACAAAGAATATAGGTCTCATTTGAAGGCTAAGGCGCTCGTCCGCGCGAAGGATTTTTCGTTTGAGAAAACAGCGCGGGAAACGTTGGCCGTTTACAAAGAAGTTTACGGAGATAAGACGTGAAGGTCAGCGGTTTTACCATTGTACGCAATGCGCAAAGATTTAATTATCCTGTAGTGGAATCCATTCGCTCGATTTTGCCTATTTGCGATGAATTTATTGTTAATGTGGGTGATAGCGACGATGACACACGCGGCCTCATTGCATCGATCCAGGACCCTAAGATAAAGATCGTTGAAACACGTTGGGATATGCGCCAAGGTAAAGAAGTTCTTTCCTTTCAAACTAATGTTGCCTTGGCACACTGCCGGGGAGATTGGGCTTTTTATTTGCAATCAGATGAAGTCGTCCATGAAAAAGATCTGCCGCGGCTTAAAAAATGCATGCAAGATGCCTTGCATGATGCAAAGGTGGATGCCTTGCGTTTTAAATGGCTTCATTTTTACGGCAGCTATTACCGTTATCGTATTGACCGAGGATGGTATCAAAAACAGGACCGCATTATCCGCAATAATGGCACTGTTGAATCTTTTGGCGATGCCTATGCCTTCCAGCGTAAAGACGGCCAACCTCTGCGGCGTAAGAACACAGGATGTTTTTTGTATCACTATGGGTGGGTTCAGCCCCAAGCAACAATGGCCGCTCGACGTAAGAATGCAGAAATTATTGGTTTTGTGCAGCTGAAAGAGGGCGAACGCGAGAATTCCTATGCGTTCGGGGACCTTCGGCGTTTTCCGGCTTATTTTGGTTCGCATCCTAAGACGATGCAGGCACTCATTGCAGAACATGCGTTAACCCGTGAAGATAAAAAAGACGTGCACAGGCAGTTTTGGTGGCATCCATGCCGCTGGCTTAAGATCCGTTATAAAACTTTTCGCCGCGTTAAACAAAAAATTGATTAATGGTAAAGCTTACATCATTTAAAAAGATCTTGGTTGTCAATACCTTTGGCATTGGGGATGTTCTATTTACAACACCGCTTTTGCGTAATATCAAGCTTGCTATGCCGGAGGCCATCATCGACTATGTTGGCAATAAACGTACGGCAGAAATTTTGCGCGCAAATACAGATATCCATAAAGTTTATGTTTATGAAAGAGACGATTTTGTCTGCGCGTGGAAAGGATCAAAAAGGCAGTTTTTGCGTTGCGCAAGCAGCCTTTGGCGTGAAATAAAAAGCGGGCAGTATGATGTCGTGATCGACGTGTCCCTTAATCCTTCGTTCAGCTTTTTTGCTTTTTTAGCTGGTATCCGTCATCGTATTGGTTTTGACTATAAGGGCCGAGGGTTTTGGTTGACGCAAAAAGTGAACCTTATAGGCTACGAGGGAAAACCGGTTGCAGATTTCTACCTAGATCTTTTAGAGAAGCTTGGTGTTGTGATCAAGGAAAGAGCGCTAAAGCTTGACTTGCAAGAAGCTGACAAGGCCTGGGCTGAAGGGTTCTTTCGGTCTCAAGGAATTAATCCAAAGGATAATGTCTTTGCCCTTATGCCGGGAGGAGGCGCTAGCTGGGGAAAAGCTTCCAGCTATAAAAGATGGCCTGCGGAGCGCTATGCAAAATTAGCTGACAAAGTTATTGAAAAAAAACATGCCAAAATTATACTGATAGGAGATGCTTCGGAAGAGGCTTTATGCGAAGATGTCGCACGGCGTATGGTTTCGCCTTGCATGAAGCTTTTTGGGAAGACAAGCTTAGGACAGCTTGCCGCGCTTTTAGCCAGATGTCGCTTGGCCATCGTCAATGACGGCGGCCCTTTACATGTGGCGACTGCCGTCGGGATCAAGACGGTTTCGATCTTTGGCCCCGTGGATGAGAAGGTCTACGGTCCCTATCCTTTAGGCGGCCATCGCGTTGTAACGGCAAATATTGCGTGCCGGCCTTGTTATCGGCGATTTCGGGTGGCTCAATGTCAGCACCACCAGTGTTTACATCGCATTAGCGTTGACGATGTTTTTAGCAAGATTGGAGAAATAGCATGAAGGTCCCTTTTGTAGATTTTTTACCGCAATACAAAGAAACAAAAAAACAGATCAATGCCGGGCTCAAGAAAGTTTTCGAAAAGTCCAATTTTATTTTAGGGCAAGAAGTTAAAGATTTTGAAGCGGAATTCGCGCATTATTGTGAAGCGTCGTACGGTATCGGTGTGAATTCCGGAACGGACGCGTTGCATCTCGCTTTGCGTGCCGCAGGCGTCAAGGAAGGGGACGAAGTGATCCTTCCGGCCTATACTTTTATTGCCACGGCTTTGGCGGTCAGCTACGTCGGAGCAAAACCGGTCTTTGTTGACATCCAGGAAGACATTTACAACATTGACCCTGAAAAAGTGCGCCAGGCAATAACACCGAGAACAAAGGCGATCATTCCTGTGCATCTTTATGGACAAGCCGCGAATATTGCAGAGATCGTGCGCATCGCGAACGAAAAGAATATTGCCGTTATTGAAGATTGTGCGCAGGCTCATGGAGCTCAGTATCAGCACAAAAAGGTTGGTTCGTTTGGCCTTGCCGGATGTTTTAGCTTTTATCCGACCAAAGGACTGGGAGCTTTCGGCGACGGCGGCATGATCATCACAAGCGATGAAGCCTTTTTTAAAAGAGTGTTGATGCTGCGGGACTATGGCCGCAAGGATCGCTATGAGCATATCCTCAAAGGTTATAATTCGCGCCTGGATACCGTGCAAGCGGTTGTGTTGTCCGCTAAATTAAAGCGTTTCGACCGATGGAATGTTATGCGCCAAAAAGCCGCGCAGCGCTATATTAAGATCCTTAACACGATCGATGGCGTGATAGCTCCGATAACCGCGCAAGACCGTGGGCATGTCTATCAGACCTTTGCGATCCGCGTAAGAAATCGCGATGCGGTCTGTCAAAAGATGCAAGCCGCTGGCATTGGCGTCCTGATCCATTATCCGATCCCATTGCATTTACAAAAAGCGTATGAAGAGTTGGGATACAAAAAAGGTGATTTTCCTGTCTCGGAAAAGATCGCTAATGAAATCTTGTCTATTCCGATGTTCCCGCATATCACAACAAAACAGATAGAAAGTGTTTGCGATATTCTACGAAAGAGCGTGGCCGCATGAGCAAGTTACCGCTTTCTGTTGTTGTTATCGCCAAGAATGAAGAAGCGAATATCGATGAATGCTTTGGAAGCGTATTTGGCTGGGCGGATGAGCTCGTTTTAGTTGACGATGAGAGCACGGACCGCACCATCGAGGTCGCGAAAAAATACGGAAGCACCATTTATCATCGCAAGATGGACAATGAAGGAATTCATCGCAATTGGGCTTACGCCAAGGCCAAGAACGAATGGGTCCTAAGCCTTGATGCCGATGAAAAAGTGACGGAGGAGCTCAAAGAAGAAATTAGTAAGGTGCTTGCCAGCACTCCCTTTCATGCGTTCTCGATCCCGCTTCGTAATTTTATTGGAACGTATTGGGTGCGGCATGGCGGTTGGTATCCGGCAGGGAAACTTAGGCTTTTTATGAAAAGCCGTTTTAAATACGAAGAAGTAGGCGTCCATCCCCGAGTGTTCGTGAATGGCCAGACCGGGCATTTAACAAAAGATATTATTCATAAAGGTTATCCGGACTTCGAACATTTCTTGGCAAGTCTGAACCGCCAGACAACGCTGGAAGCACAAAAATGGATCTCGACCGGCCGCCACATGTCCGGTGGGCGAGCTCTTTGGAGGACCATTGACCGGTTCTTTCGCTCTTTTGTTGGAAAAAAAGGATACAAGGACGGCTTTATCGGTTTTATGATCGCCTTCTTTGCCTCCCTCTATCAAGTGATGAGTTACGCGAAATATTGGCAAATGAAAAAAGAAGGCACAGGGAGATGAAGATCGTCTTTTTTGATCGCGACGGTGTCATTAATCAGTTTCCGGGCCATGGCAATTACGTGACCAAGGTCAAAGAGTTTAAATTCTTGCCTGGATCTATTGCTTCCATTGTTCAGCTGACACGCCACGGGTATTCGATATTTATCGTTTCAAATCAGGCCGGTATTGGCAAGGGAATCTATTCCCGTGATAAATTAAAACGCATTAATAATTATATGCTGCGTCATATTCGTCAGGCGGGTGGGAGGATCCATCGGGCTTTTTATTGTACGCATCGCTCGGATGCGGATTGTGATTGCCGTAAGCCGCGCATTGGATCTGTGAAGCGTGCTATGCAACTGATGAAAAAACCTCTCGCGAAGGCCCGTTACGCCTACTTTGTTGGCGACGATAAAACGGATATTGAAGCTGGCCATAATGCCAAATGTAAGACGATCTTTGTTTTGTCAGGAAAGAACACGACAGCGGATGTGGTAAAAACTTGGCGCGTGAAGCCGGATTTTATCGCAAAAACAATCGTTGAGGCAACCCACATTATCATTGATGAAAATTCTCATTGTCCACGCCAGCGCCGGCGCCGGCCATAGCAAGGCGGCCGAAGCCGTTCTTAACAGCATCAAACAACACACCTCTCATGATGTGCGCTGTATCGACGTCCTAGATTATACGAACCCCTTTTATAAGAGCCTTTACCGTAAGACGTACATGCTTTTGATCTCACGCTTATCTTTTGTGTGGGCGTTTTTCTTTTGGCTGGCAGATATCCGCTTATTGTTGCCGATCATCCAGATAGGAAGGCGTTTTTTCAATCATATCAACGGGCGGAAATTTGAAGCTTTTTTACAGCAAGAAAATTTTGATTATGTCATTACGACACATTTTTTCTCAACGGAGGCTGTTTCAGCGTTAAAGGGTCAGAAAAAAATTACCTCCAAATTGATTTGCGTTGTCACCGATTATGATGCGCATAGTATTTGGCTAGGGGAACATGTTGATCGTTATGCTGTCGCGTGTGAATACACGAAGAAAAAATTAAATTCTTTGGGCGTAAGCGATGACCACATCGCTATCACCGGTATTCCTGTCGACGAGAAGTTTCTCGTTGCGTACGAGCGCGCCGCTTTGCGTTCCAAGCTTGGGCTTGATCCGCAAGCTTTTACGGTGCTTATTGCCACGGGGTCCTTTGGTATCGGGCCGATCAAAGAGATCGTGCGACAGCTTAAGGGCCTCCAGTGCGTTGTTGTGTGTGGCCATAATCAAAGCCTTTGCGCAACACTTTCAGCGCAGCAGTTTCCTCATGTAAAGATCTGCGGCTTCATTGATAATATGCAGGAATATATGGCCGCCGCTGATGTTTTGATTACAAAGCCCGGCGGCCTTTCTATTTCTGAAGCCTTAGCCGTTGGCTTGCCGCTTATATTTTTTAGCGCGATCCCGGGACAGGAAACGAACAACGTGAGGGTTCTGCAAACGTTCGGTGTCGGCGTGAGCGATCTGACAACAACGGGCATTGCAGAAGAAATCAAAACGTTGAATACTTCTTCCGCTTATTTTCAGGCGGCGAAGGATCGGATCAAAAAAATAGCCCGCCCCCATTCTGTTTGTGATATCATCAAGCTAATCGTATAATCTCTGGCAAGTCCTTATATTCATGAAAAATTCAGTCGCCCAAGTTGTTTTTGACCTTCCCTTGGAAGGGCCTTTCGATTATTTTGTTCCGGAATCTTTGAGGCTTTCTATTCAGATCGGGCATAGGGTCCTGGTTCCTTTCCATGTGAAGACGCTCATCGGTTACGTCGTCGGCCTTCAAGAAAAGAGTGCCTTTCCTCAATTAAAATCCATCATGGGTCTTTTAGACAAAAATCCAGTCGTTTCCGAATCCATGGTGGCGTACGCCAAGGACTTTGCGCAAGAATATTATTGTTCACTCGGTGAAGCCATTGCCACATTCCTGCCTTCAAGTTTTAAAAAGCGCAAAAGCGAAATAGTCTTTGCCCCTGTCCCGTCGCAGCAAAATGATATCCCGGCAGATGTTTGCGCGATCCATGATGCTTCCTTTCAGAAATTCTGGCCGAAGCTGGCAGAGCGCATCACGGCTGTCCTTGCGCGGAATTTGCAGGTTATGATCATCGTTCCTGAAAATGACAGCATTCCGCTTGTCGTCAAAGAAATCCAAGATCGTTTTACACAGCCTCTTGCGGTCTTTGACAAGGAGGCTAGCGATAAAGACCAGGCAAAAAGTTGGGTAGCCATTAAAGAAGGAAATTTTTCTTTTATTGTCGGAAGCCGTTCAGCTATTTTTGCCCCGGCCCAGCGCTTAGGCTTGATCGTGATGCTCGAAGAGAACAATTTTTCTTACAAACAAGATCAATCGCCTTTTTATCATACCCGTCAGGTAGTATTTTTACGGGCGAAGCGGGAGAACATCGCGCTTATCTTTGTGAATCGTTTTTTTAGCGTACAGCTTCAGCATTTTCTTAACAAAGAAAAGATCCCCGTTATTGATATCGACGCTCCTTCAAAAGGCCTGGTCCGCCAGCTTATCGATCTATCCAATTATAAATACCGGAAAAACCAAGCTATTTCTATTCCCTTGCAGTGTGCGATAGAGAAGACCTTGGTCCAGGGCGGAAAAGTTCTCTTGGTGATGAACAAAAAAGGTTTTGGTAGTTTTGGATCATGCGCAAAATGCCAATACATTTTAAAATGCCCGCGTTGTGATGTCCCGATGACATTCTTGTATCAGGAGAAGAAAATTGTCTGCCGTCACTGTCAATATAAAGCAGATCGGCCGGCAACATGTCCGCAGTGCCAAGGGGCTTATGTTAATTTTAGCGGGATGGGTATTGAAAAACTTGAAAGCGAAGTTTCGCGGATCTTTCCATCGGCCAAGGTACAATGCTATTCCAGCGAAACAGCCGTTCAGCCTCAGCATTGCGATATCGTCATCGCGACACAAATCTTTACACGTCTTAATAGAAAAATGATGTTCCAGTTATCCTGTGTGATGGATGTCGACTCAGAACTCAATCGCCTTGATTTTCAAGCTGCTGAAAAAACATTTGCCTTGCTAACAGATATGGAAGCCCTGACGCAAGGGGCGATATATATCCAGGCGCGGCTCAAGGACAACGATTGCCTAAAGGCATTTGTGAAAGGGAAGGCAAAAGTGTTTTACAAAGAAGAGCTTGCTTTGCGCCGCGAGCTGCAATTCCCGCCGTTTATCCATTTAGCAGAGATCGTTACGCGCTCGACAAACAGTCAAGCGGCGCTGCAGCAGTCACAGCAAATTTACGAGGCGTTGACCAAGAAGCACGATAAACGATTTAGTTTTACAGAGTCGCAAATTTTGTCATTGGCACGATTGCGTGATCAGTATCGATTTGCTATAGTAGCCAAGAGCCGTTCACGCAGCGCCTTATTGAGGTTTATCCGTCAGACGCTTAAAAAAGTAAAGAAAACAGGTCGCACGACGACCGTTGTGAATATGGAGCCTTAACGGATGCGCATTGTCTTTTTTGGAAGTGATGATCTAGCCAAGGTCTGCTTGGAAGCGATATTGCGTTCACAGCGTCATAGCGTGTTAGCCTGCGTCACGCAGCCGGATCGCCCAAAAGGGCGGGAGATGCAGATCTCTACAACGGCTGTAAAGGAGCTTGCTTTAAAGAACAACATCGAAGTCTTGCAACCGCTTGACTTAACAGACCAAGATTTCGTAACAAAACTGCGCCTATTAAGTGCGGATCTTTTTGTCGTGATCGCGTATGGCCGTCTATTGACCCCTGAAGTCTTGTCTCTTCCTAAAATCTTTGCGATCAATCTTCACGCATCCTTGTTGCCAAAATATCGGGGTGCTGCGCCGATCAATTGGGCGATCATTAATGGCGAAAGCGAGACTGGATTGTCCGTTATTAAGATCAGTCCGAAGCTGGACGAAGGGGACATCATCGCGCAAAAACCGATGGTCATTGATATTGATGACGATGCTGTTACGTTAAAAGGAAAGATGAAAGACGAAGGCCCCCATTTTTTATCGGATGTTTTGCAGGATATTGAGCAAGGGGAATTCTGTCTGATGAAGCAAAATGATCTGCGCGTGAGCCAGGCGTCGAAGCTCTCGAAAGAAATAGGTAGGATCGATTGGAAGAAGGATGCTGTGAGTGTTCACAATCTTGTCCGCGGGCTTGTTCCATGGCCGAGCGCGTATACATATTTTGAAGATAAAGCATTGAAGATCCTGCAGACAAAGGTTATCGCCCCTGAATATTCTCAGGGATCACCCGGCGAGGTCTTAGCTGTTCTAAAGGATGGTTTTGTCGTTCGCGCTGGCCGCGGAGCACTTTTAGTTAAAAAAGTTCATTTAGAATCATCACGCTTAATGGATGCAAAAAGTTTTGTGGCAGGGCATCATCTATCTGTTGGTTTTCGTTTTTCATAAAAGACAAGAAAACTTTCAAGAAACAGTTTTCGCCGCGTTCGCCTTTGTGTTATAATCACACGCACAAGAGAAAGATCCTATGCAAGAACTTCGCAAAGACCCTATCATTGGACGCTGGGTAATTATCGCCACCGACAGAGCGCGACGACCCGGCACGTTCATCGCTTCAGATAAAAGTAATTTAGACCTTAAGTCTTTAAAAAAATGCCAATTTTGCGAAGGTAATGAAGCGCAAACGCCTCAAGAGGTTTTTGCGGTCCGCAAGAGCGGCTCCAAAGCGAATGCCCCTGGATGGAACGTTCGCGTTATTGAAGATAAGGCGCCTATTTTTAAGGAAGACGTCAGCTTGAAGCCCAAAATGCAAGGGCTCTACGAGGTGCTTGACGCGCATGGCGTTCATGAGATCGTCGTTGAATCCCCGGATCATGTTTCCAATATGGCCGATCTGGACGTCAAACAGATCAAGCATGTCATCGACGCTTATGTGGATCGCATCGAAGAGCTTGAAAAAGATACCAGCTTGCGCTATGTCTTGGCGCACAAGAATTATAATTGGTCCCGCGATAATCAAAACATTCCACACGCTCATTCGCAACTTATCGCAACACCGGTTATCCCGATGAGGGTTCGCGAAGAGCTCAAAGGGGCCCGTAAGTATTATGATTATCACGAGCGGTGTATTTTTTGCGATCTTATAAAACAAGAATGCAATGACCGTCGGCGTATCGTGACGGAAAATGATGATTTTATCGCGCTGGTCCCTTTTGCATCGCGCTTTCCTTTTGAAATGTGGATTTTACCTAAAAAACACCATGCTTATTTCTGGGAAGGCGTTAAAGGTCAAGAAGCAGCGCTTGCCAAAGCACTCAAAGAAGTTTTAGCACGGCTCAAGGAAGGCGTTAATGACCCAGCCTATCATTTTGTTATCCATACAGGGCCTTTTTCTCGAAAAAAAGGAGAGGGTTCTGAGTTTGATACCATTGAAAAAGATTACCATTGGCATATTGAAGTTATTCCGCGGTTAACACACACCGCCGGCTTTGAAAAAGGTACAGGGTTTTATATCTGCCCGATCCCGCCGGAAGATGCCGCTGGATATTTACGCGAGGTTGAAATTTAATGGGAGAGCTAAGACGAGATCCTGTAGTCGGTCGCTGGGTGATCGTGAACACCCTGAATTCTTTAAAGCCGAAGGATTACGAAAAAGAACATCGCGAGTTACATCAGGCAGGGGTATGCCCTTTTTGCCCAGGACGCGAAGGGCGAACGCCGCCTGAGATCGAAGCCGTACGGTTTGATGGAAGTTATCCGAACACGCCCGGCTGGAGCGTGCGCGTTGTCCCTAATCGTTTTCCGGCTTTGGATGTCCATGGTGATATTGAGCGGCGGGCGGTTGGCTTGTTCGATATGTGCAATGGCATCGGCGCTCATGAAATTATCGTAGAATCGCCGGATCATATGAAAGATTTCCCAGACCTTAACGAGCATGAAATGTTTCAAGTTGTTAATAAGTACTGCAGCCGCTCTGGAGATTTGGCGCGCGATAAAAGATTTGAATATGTTTTGATCTTTAAGAATTACGGAGCGTCCGCCGGCGCAAGCTTGGAACACGCGCACAGTCAAGTCATCGCGCTTCCGATGGTTCCCAAATATGTCGCGGAGTCCTTGGAAGGGTCGCAAAATTATTACGAGCGAAACAAGCGTTGTATTTATTGCGATATGTTGGCGCAAGAGAAGAAGGATGGCGTACGTATTATCGCCGAAAACGATGACTTCTTGTGTTTTTCGTCTTTTGTTTCTCGTTTTTCTTTTGAGTCTTGGATCATGCCCAAATTTCATCAGGCAAATTTTGCTGATATGAATGACGGACAGAAATATAATCTTGGGCGCATTCTCAAAGATATTTTACGCCGCAATAAGGTATGTTTAGGCAATCCTTCGTATAATTTTTTTATTAATACCGCTCCAACAAAATATAAACACCCCAATAGCTATCATTGGCATATCGAGATCATTCCGAAATTGACCAATATGGCGGGATTTGAGTGGGGAACAGGATTTTACGTTGTCTTGACGGACCCGACAGATGCTGCCAAGTATCTGCGGGAGGTCGTTTAACATTCCGCATGAGTCGATCCCTTGATCTGCATTTGATAAGCGCTTGACTAAACTAAAGGAATGATTATAATAGAGTTTCTTAACCAGGCCTAATTTTAAAAATTTAATATTCAAGGAGGAGCGTATGAAAATAGGTATTAATGGTTTTGGGCGTATTGGACGCTTAGTTTTCCGCGCCGCTTTAGAGCAGAAGGGTGTGGAAGTCGTTGCGATCAACGATCTTTTCGACGCTAATTATTTAGCGTACATGCTCAAATATGATTCCACCCATAAGGAGTTTAAGGGTACGATCCAGGTGGAAAGCCCAAGCTGTATTGTCGTGAACGGCAAAAAAGTGCGCGTGACAGCAGAAAAAGATCCTGCGAACCTAAAGTGGAATGAAGTTGGCGCAGATTATGTTGTTGAATCCACAGGCCTTTTTACCGAAGTCGAAAAGGCGAAGGGGCATTTAGCGGCAGGAGCAAAGAAAGTCATTATTTCAGCGCCCTCCAAGGATGCGCCGATGTTCGTTATGGGTGTTAATGAAAAAAGCTACAAGAAGGATATGGATATTGTTTCCAACGCATCTTGCACGACGAACTGCTTAGCTCCTGTGGCTAAGGTTCTTCATGATAAATGGGGCATTGTAGAAGGATTGATGACAACGTGCCATGCGATCACCGCAACCCAGAAGACCGTTGACGGGCCTTCAAAGAAAGACTGGCGTGGCGGACGCGGCGCATCACAGAATATCATTCCTTCCTCCACAGGCGCTGCGAAAGCTGTTGGCAAGGTCATTCCTTCGCTGAACGGCAAGCTGACAGGTATGGCATTGCGCGTTCCCGTGGCAGATGTTTCCGTCGTGGACCTAACGTGCAAGTTGGCTCAACCCGCGACATGGGATGCTATTAAAGCTGAGATGAAAAGAGCCTCAGAGAATGAACTCAAAGGCATCTTAGGCTATACTCAAGATGCTGTTGTTTCTAGCGATTTTATCGGTGATTCGCGTACGTCGATCTTTGATGCGGATGCCGGCATTGCCTTGAATGATACATTCGTCAAGGTTGTTTCTTGGTATGACAACGAGTGGGGTTATTCCTGCAAAGTTGTTGATCTGATCAAGTACCTTGACTCTGTGAAATAAGACAGGGCGAAACGCGTGTGAAAAAGGGCGCGGCCAAGAGTGGCCGCGCCCTTTTCTTTTCCAGTCAATTTTTCAACAAACAAGCTTTATCTCATGTTCGTTTTTCAGTACAATAGCAACAGAGGATAATATGACCCCCATAAAGAATGCGCACAAAGATCTGAACATCGCCCTTTTAGGGTTTTTCTTCATTTTATTTTTTATACCATTCCTTGAAAATCGATCTATTTCTTTTTCGGCAACATCGTTTATTTTTTCATTTGTTTTGATGATGAACGCGCGTATCTTGCCCTTATCAGCTAAGCATGCCTGGTCTTTTATTGTCTTGTCTGTCCTAGCCTGTTGTTTTGATCTATTGCTGATGATCACGTTCCACCCGTTGCTCGGGCTCTTACTTGCTGTCTTGGCTTATGGCATTTATGTATTTTGTTTTGGGGCGTATATATGGATCTTAACAAAGAATCTTAGCAGCCCTGATCATAGCCCCGGGAGTCTTGTGAAAAGTGGATTATGCGGTTATTTTCTTCTAGGATTTTTCTGGATGGCTATTTATGCCTTCCTGAGCATTCTCGACCCCATGGTATTCTCTGAGGTTTCCGCAGGAAATATTCCATTCTTTTATCTTAGCTTTCTGTCGTTAAGTCTTTTGGCGATCCACGGGTCTTTTGCGGCGCACCCTCCGCCGATGCAGTATCTCATTAGCCTCGAAGCTATCACAGGCCAGCTTTTTCTTTTCTTTCTCATTGTTCGCCTTGCCATTCTTTCCTATAGCTACGAAGCGAGAAGGTGATATATGGTGCAGAAATTAGTTCTTATTCGTCATGGCGAAAGCGTGTGGAATAAGGAAAATCGTTTCACGGGCTGGACGGATGTTGACCTGTCCGAGAAAGGTGCTGACGAGGCTCATGTTGCCGGGCGCTTGCTTAAGAAAGAAGGATTTTATTTTGATGTCGCTTTTACGTCTGTTTTAGCGCGCGCAACGCGAACATTAGAGATTGTTTTGCAAGAGCTTGGCCAGGCTTCGATCCCTGTTCATTATTCTTGGCGGCTCAACGAGCGTCACTACGGGGCCCTGCAGGGGTTGAACAAGGCAGAGACGGCTGCTAAATATGGAGACGCTCAGGTGCAGATCTGGCGTCGTAGCTATGATATCAAGCCGCCAGCCCTTACGCCGGATGACGAGCGATATCCCGGTAAAGATAAAAAATATAAAGATTTGCCCTCGCAAGACCTTCCGCTCTCGGAGAGCCTTCAAGATACGGTTCATCGGTTCTTGCCTTATTGGCATGAGAGGATTGCTCCGGTCTTAGAAAATGGCAAGCGTGTCCTCATCGCAGCGCATGGTAATAGTTTGCGTGCCCTGGTCAAACATTTGGATAATGTTTCTGATGCTGATATCGTTGAGCTGAACATTCCAACGGGTGTTCCTCTTATCTATGAGCTTGACGATCATCTGAAGGGTAAAACACATTTTTATCTTGGTGATCCTGAAGATATCCAAAAAGCCGCTAATGCCGTTGCCAACCAGGGAAAAAGTACATAATACTTTGTTAATAAACAGGTTAGGTGTTTGTAGTAGGACTCATTAAGATTATTATTGATATATAAAATTAATATTTGTATAATACAACCCTTGATCAATTGTTTCCCTATACGAGGAGGATCCCATGAGTACTTTGCATTTTACAGATGAGAACTTTTCTAAGGAAGTTTTACAATCCACGATCCCTGTCCTGGTGGATTTCTGGGCTGAGTGGTGTGGGCCGTGTCGGATGATGGGGCCTGTGATCGATGAGGTTGCTCAGGACTTGGCAGGAAAAATGAAGGTTGGCAAGGTTAATGTTGATGAAGCGCAAGATCTAGCTGGCCAATATGGCATCATGTCCATTCCGGCACTCCTTGTTTTTAAGAACGGAGAGATCGTTGAGCAGTCAGCCGGAGCGATGCCCAAGGACGTACTTTTGCAAAAACTTAAGAAACATTTATAAGCCAAGAAAAAGGAAAATTTTATGTTGATCACGGTCTTAAAGTCTAAGATTTCTCATGCCAAAGTGACACAATCCGAGCTATATTACGAAGGAAGTATTTCCATCGACAAAACGATCCTTGCCGCGGCAGATATTTTGCCTGGGGAAAAAGTCGAAGTCCTGAATGTGAACAATGGTTCTCGCATTGAAACGTATACGATCGAAGCTAAGGCAGGGTCGGGGGTTTTCTGCCTTAACGGCCCGGCAGCACGCTCAGGATGCGTAGGGGACACCCTGATTATTTTGAGCTACGGTATTGTTCCTAAAGACCAGGCGAAACAATATAACGCAAAGCTTATTTACTTAAATGATCATAACCAAATTAAAAATTAGAACTTTTGGCGATCCTTGCTTACGCCAGAAGTCCACGCCTGTTAAAAAAGTGGGGCCGGCAGAGCGCATGCTTATCGAGGCGATGTTAGCGACGATCAGCGAGAAGCAAACTGATATCGGCCTTGCAGCACCCCAGATCGGCATCAACAAGCAAGTTTTTGTCGTTGACCTTCCGGATTTTCCTCATGTGTTCGTGGACCCTAAGATCGTCAAATCAGAAGGGCGAGAAATTCAGGAAGAGGGATGTTTGAGCTTCCCTGGGATAACTTTTCAAGTCGCGCGTCCTAAAAAAATATGGGTGGACTATATTGACGAGAATAATAATTCACGCCATCTGGAGTGTGAAGGATTTTACGCGCGCGTGATCGCGCACGAGACGGATCATCTGAACGGAAAATTACTCGCTGATCATGCCACTCGAGAAGAAGCTGTCCAAAAGAAAGATCTTTTGACGCAGCTAGAGCTTCGTACGAAACATATGTTAAAAGTGAACAGTTGAGGCCTGCGTTAGGATCATGAACCGACTTCCTGCTTGGTTTCAACAACCGTTTCCGCAAAAGGAAAAGGTTCTAGCGTTCAAAGATCTCTTGCAAAATAAAAAGGTATATACCGTTTGCCAAGGGGCTCAATGTCCAAACCTAACCCAATGTTGGCAGAAAAAAGTTGCAACGTTCATGATCTTAGGCAACATTTGTACGAGGTCATGTCGGTTTTGTGCTGTGACGTCAGGGATCCCGAAAGCTGTTGATGCGCAAGAGCCATGGGCAGTCGCTGATGCTGTTTGCGCAGCAGGACTTGATTATGTTGTCGTTACGTCGGTCACGAGGGATGATCTGCCGGATCAAGGGGCTCAGCAGTTTTGTGAAACAGTTGCCGCTATTCGTGCGCGCAGTGAATGTATACGCATTGAACTTTTGATTCCTGATCTTAGCGCTGAGGTTTCCTTGATAGAGCGGGTTGTCTGTGCCAAACCTCACGTGATCGGGCATAATGTTGAGACGGTTGAAAGATTGACATGTGAATTACGGCCACAAGCTGATTATGGCCGTTCTTTAAAAGTATTGCGTACCGTGAAAGAAAAGGATGCTTGTATTGCTGTGAAATCCGGGTTTATGTTAGGGTTAGGTGAGACAGAGGCAGAGATCGCCGCTACGATGCATGATTTGCGCGAGAACGGATGTGATATCCTAACGCTTGGGCAATATTTGGCTCCATCACGCGGGCCCCGGCATATCGCGGTGAGGCGATTTGTGACGCCACAAGAGTTTGAACAACATAAACAGAAAGCTTTGGCGTTAGGCTTTAAGAGTGTTGTTAGCGGTCCTTTGGTCCGCAGTTCCTATATGGCCAAAGAGGCATACGAAGCCTGCGGCGGTGTTTTTGCTGCGGCAGAAAGATAGCTACATGAAACAAAAAGCAAAAGAATTTGTATCATTTTTATTGCGCTTTGGCTTAAGCGGAGCGCTTCTGGTTTATCTTTTTCAAAAAGCCGATGTGTCCAAGACGTGGGAAGTTGTTAAGGATGCGGATATTTTTTATCTTGTCCTAGCGCTTCTGTGCACTTTTTTTATTTTTGGTATTATCTTGCTTCGCTGGCTTGTCATTATGTGGCAGATGCAGGTCAAGGTTCCTATCCCAAGCGTGGTGCGCTGGTTCTTTATCGGCAATTTTTTCAATCTTTTTTTGCCGACGTCATCCGGTGGCGATGTCGTGAAGACCATTGGCCTGTGCAAGGACACGCCTGACCGCGCCAAGGTTGTCGCCTCGGTGCTCTTGGACCGTGTTTTTGGTTTTATTGCGATCATCCTCGTCGCCTTTGTATCCTATTTTGAGGCGCGCAAAGTTGCGCAAGACCGTCTTTTGCTCATCGCCATTGTCGCTTTATTTGTTGTTGCGTGGGGCGGGCTTCTTTTCTTGCTGAATGAAAAACTTTATACGTGGGCATGTGGCATTTTTAACCGATTTCCTGTCGCGAAAGAGAAATTGCTCAAATTGCATCAGGCGATCGCCTTGGTCCGCGGGCGGGTGCGTTTTATGGCCACGGTGATCTTGATGTCTTGCTTTGCCCAGGTTATTTTAGGGCTGACCTATTATTTCACAGCGAAAGCTTTGCATCAGCAAGTTGATATGATCTACTGTGTGACCTTTGCCCCTTTGATCTGCGTTGCGGCGGCATTGCCTTCTATCGGAGGATTAGGTTTTCGTGATTTTGGATCTGTCTTTTTATTTACAAAAGTAGGCATGTCGACAGCGGCAGCGATGAGCTTGAGCTTGATCAATTTTTCCTATGTGGTGGCGGTAGGACTTGTGGGGGCGATCGTTTATGTCTGTTCAATATCTGCTGGACGGGTACAACGCGATTTATCAGATCCCAAAGCTCGCCGCTAAGAAAACTCTGCGCGAGGCGCGAGAAGCTTTGGTGCGACTTTTGATAGCAGGAAATTTTACTGGTAGCGCGCGTAATGGTTTGACCGTTGTGTTTGACGGGCAACCCGGCGTGTCTTATGATAGATCGCTCTCGTCGATCAAAGTTATTTTTGCTTGTGGGCAAACCGCGGATGATCTGATAAGAACGATGGTCGATCAGGTTGCGGCCAAAAAGAATATTTATGTGATCACGGACGACAAAGCTTTAGCGCAGAGCATTCGCGCCCTGGGCGCAAAAACGATCAGTATCAGGGATTTTTTTGCTACAATACTTCAAGACCCTAAGGCACCTTCAAAGGCAAGAGGCGCACCTCATATGCAAGAGGAAAAATATATTTCTGCGACGGCTGCCTGCAAGATAAACGATGAGCTTAAGGAAGTCTGGCTGAGATAACCGTATGGAAAAGATGGATCTATTATTCTTTTACCGGCAGTCCTTTCTTCTTGTTGTCGAGAAGATCTCGGGGCTTGGGCGCGCCTTATATTTTTTTGGAGAAGTTTTTCTTCTGGGGGTGCGAGGCAAGATCCGCTTTGGCGAGCTGATGAAGCAAATTTATGAACAGGGCATGCAGTCGGTCGTCGTCGTGGCGTTGACGTCGGCAGCTACGGGTATTGTCTTAGCTTTGCAAGGCTACATGATGCTTGAGCGTTTTGGCGCCAAAGAAAAGGTAGCCTCTTTAGTGGCCCTGTCGTTGGTGCGTGAGTTGAGCCCTGTTTTTACCGCGTTGATCTTTTCCGGAAAGGCCGGTGCCCGCGTCACAGCAGAATTGGGGGCGATGAGCGTTAATAATCAGATCACGGCAACAAAGGTCATGGGCGTGGACCCTCTCGAGTTCCTTGTTCTGCCTCGCATGCTGGCTTGTGTTCTCGTGTTGCCGATCCTCGTCGTCTTTTCGCAGGTGATCGGCATTATGGGAGGATATTTGGTGGCGGTCTTTCAAGCGGATATTCCAGGGTCTTTTTATATTAACCAAACATTGCAATCTATTAATTACGTGGACTTTTTTAGTGGGCTTATTAAGACTTTCTTTTTCGCTATCCTTATTGGATGGGTTTGTTGTTATCAGGGTTATTACACGAAGGGCGGCTCTATCGGTGTGGGCCACTATACAACCCGCGCTGTAGCTTTTGCGTATATTTTTGTGGTGGTATCAAATACTATTTTGACAAAGATCATTTTAACTTTTTGGGGCTAAAGGAGGGCTTTGTGAGAGATCTACGGCATTTGGCAACCATGTTAGGCTGTCTCGTTGTTGTGGTGTTCTTGACCGGTTGTACCGGCACATTGAGCGGGGCGAATCGTACGCGCTATCCATTTCCTGCGGTCGAGCCGGATTGGATCCGTAACGGCGATCCTATTGTCTATGAAGATCGGTCTTGGTATCCTCAAGATGATATTGACGTTTTGCTTGATAGTGAAGTGTATTTGCTGGGCGAGTATAACGGGGTCCAATTCTTTGCGGAAAAGGCCGATGTGCGGCCGTATGGAAAGTTGTATACAAAATTTGACGAGAATCGATACCGCATCTATCAGCAAGAGCGCGATGATTAAAGTAGCCCATCTCTATAAAAGTTTGAATCATCAGCCTGTTTTGAAAGATATTAACTTGACGATCCAGGATGGTGAAATTTGGGTCGTTTTAGGCCAAAGCGGTGTGGGCAAGAGCGTCTTGTTGCAGCACATGATCGGGCTGTTTGAGCCCGACGAAGGCAGCATCGAGATCAACGGGCTTGGCTTAAAAGACCTTTCCGGCCAGCAATGGTTGGAGTTGCGGCGGACCATGGGATATTTATTTCAAGAAGGGGCTTTGTACGATTTTATGACGGTCTTTGAGAACATCGCATTCCCTTTGCATGAGCATACAAAATTCTCTGTCAAAGAGATCAATGATAAGATACAACATATTTTACAGCTTGTAGGGCTGGAAGGGGTCGAGCATAAATATCCTCCACAGCTAAGCGGCGGCATGCGCAAGCGTGTGGCGCTAGCGAGAGCCGTTATTTTAGACTCGAGGATCCTTTTTTGTGATGAGCCTACATCAGGCTTAGATCCGATCCTTAGCCGTGATATTACGAATTTGATACGAGATATTTCCCGGCATTTTAAAACAACGACCGTGATCGCATCGCATGATATTGCTAATTCGCTTCGCATCGCGGACAAGATCGCTGTCTTAAAAGACGGGCAGATCGTGGTCCAGGGGACACCGTCAGAAATTCGCGCAAGCCAGAACGATTTTATTAAAGAATTTATTTATTAAACCGAGAGGGCCTATGGAGCACAAAGAATTTTCGCGGAATGTTTATGCAGGGTTATTTTTTGTGATCGGGATCATCCTGATCTGTGTTGTGGTTCTATCCATCGGCATGGAAAAAGGGATCACGCAATCCAAATTTAAGATGCGCATTTTGTTCCGTGAAGTCGGTGGTTTGGTCGTGGGCGCACCGATCCGTCTTTCAGGGGTCAATGTGGGAACGGTAGCCAAGATCGACTTCTTACATGAAGAAGTGTTGGGGCGTAACGTCGAAGTAACGCTCAATCTGTACTCTCGCTATAAAGAGCAATTGGAGCAGAGTGACAGTTTTCAGATAAAAACAGAAGGTGTCCTCGGGCAAAAGTTCGTGCAGATCAACAAGAACAGGTCCGGGCAAAGGCTAAAGATCGATTTTGCTCAGCCGGTTATCGGGGAAGACCCCCTGGATGTGCAAGACCTCGCAAAGACATTCGGCCAGACGGCTATTTCGCTTCAGGACACGGCCAAGGCGATCGATTCTGTTATGATCGAGGTGAAGGATCGTTTTAAAACGATCAAACGCGTCTTGAATCGTTTGGAGCAACGCTTGATCGACGGAACACTGATCAGGGTTTTTTAATTATTTTTCTGGAGGAAGGCCATGCAGGAAAAAATGACGGTCTTAGGGATTGAAGTTTCGCTGTGGTTGTATGTCCCGCTTGTGTATTTAATATGGGTTTTTGCGTGGCTTCGCATCAAAAGGATTATTTTTGCTGTCATCCGCCGCTTTGCAGGAACAACGAAGACGCATCTTGATGATATCCTTCTTCAGGCCATAGATTTTCCTTTGTTCCTGATGATTTTCTCGAGTGGTATTATTTTTGTCCAGAAAAGCTCACCGTTAGTGGCTAACCATGACATGGCCCGATACCTGGGGTACGGATTTAAAGCCATTACAATTATGGCGGTCACTCTTTTTATTGACAAATTTATTCGTTATTTGATCGTTGAGTTCACGCCGAAGCATGATGTCTTGAAGGCTTCTTCAGGCGTTGCGAAAGTTGTTGCCCGTATTTTCGTTATCGGCATTGGTTTTCTGATCTTGCTGGATAGCTTTGGTGTTTCGATCACGCCGATCTTAGCCTCCTTGGGTGTCGGGTCGTTGGCGGTTGCGCTAGCGCTACAGCCAACGTTAGAGAACTTTTTTTCAGGCATTCAGCTTATCGCGGATAAACCTATCAAGGTCGGGCAGTTCATAAGATTGGAGTCAGGGCAGGAAGGTTATGTGGAAAAGATCGGTTGGCGATCAACCTGGATCAAGCTTTTGCCCAACCATATCGTGATCTTGCCCAATAAGACGGTCGTCAATTCTGTGATAACGAATTATTGTTATCCGGATCACGAGGTAGCTGTGCTTGTAGACCTAGGCGTTCATTATAAATCGGATCTGGACAAGGTGGAGCGAGTCACCATTGATGTTGCCAAGCATGTTATGCAAACTGTCCCTGGCGGGGTGAAGGACTTTCAGCCGTTCATCCGTTATCATACGCTAGGAGAGTTTAGCATCAATTTTACCGTGATCTTGCGCGCCAAGGAGTTTGTCGATAATTATCTTATTAAGCATGAGTTCATAAAGCAGCTGCAAAAAAGGTATGACCAAGAAGGGGTCGTTATCCCGTATCCTATTCGGGCAACAAACACAGAACAAGAAAAAGCGTTTGAACACGCGTAACGTATTAGAAAGGGAGGGCGTATGTTTGTTTTTAGCAATTTCGTTTTTGCCTTAGCACGGGTCGTCGAAATTCTTCTCACATTGTTTTATTGGCTCATTTTAATTCGGGCTCTGATCAGCTGGGTCAATCCTGATCCTTCTAATACGATCGTTCAACTTTTGTATAAGACCACAGAGCCGATCTTAGAGCCTATTCGTAAATTCTTACCGGTCTCGGCTCTTGATCTATCGCCGATCGTGGCATTCTTGATTATCATTTTCTTAAAGTCGTTCCTTGTATCGACACTTTTTGATCTAGGGTATCGGCTGCGGTAAAAGTATTAACAATAAGGAGTTTGTATGTTCGATCAGATGAAGAAGTTGATGGAAATGAAGCAGCAAGCGGAAAAGATCAAGCGCCAGTTGGAGGCAACACGCGTCGAGGTTAAGGATGTGGAAGGGATCGGCATCGTGATCGATGGGGCCCAGAGATTTCACTCTGTCGTGATCGATGAAAAGTTGTTCGCTTCAGGGCGCAAGGAGCAGTTCGAGCGCGAGCTGGTTAAAAGTTTAAATAAAGCGATCGCAAAGTCGCAATCCATGGCCGCGGACCAAATGAAGGGGATGATGGGTCTTGGCGGATTACCTGGTCTTTAATAACACTCACATCATTACCCTAACATAAGGAGTCGATATGCCGTACGATAAGTCATTGGACATGGAAGTTTTCAAAGAGGTGAAGGAATTCGAGGATACGCGTATTTCCGTTGGTGTTTTTTCTTATAATGGCGGAGAAAAAAAGCTTCAGCTCTCGCGCGAGAACAAGGCTGCGGAAGATTGGCGCTTTGCAAAACTTGGACGCATGACCAAGGAAGAAACACAAGAAGTCCTTCCCTTGATAACAAAAGCTTTTCAAAGCATGTAAGATAGAGGATCGAGGGCAAGGCAAGAGTTTTCTTGCCTTGCCCTCCCCTAAAACGTTTTTTATAAAAAGGACATGGTATGGCCGGTGAGATCTATTTAACGAAAGAAGGACTTGAAAAACTCCAGGGAGAGCTTGAGCGCCTGAAGACCGTCGAACGTATTCGCATATCAAGAGCCATCGGGGAGGCGCGGCTTTTAGGAGATATCTCAGAGAATGCGGAGTACGATGCTGCCAAGGATGCCCAAGCGCATTGCGAAGCGCGCATCGCGGAGCTTGAAGGAAAGCTATCTCAGGTTCGCATTATTGATAACGAGAATATCCCTAAGGATAAAGCTTTTATTGGAGCGATCGTGACGATCGTCGATACGGATACGCAAGCAGAGGAGCGGTATATGCTTGTTTCTCCCGAAGAGGCGAACTATGAAGCTGGCAAGATCTCGATCCAATCGCCGATCGGCAAAGCACTGCTAGGCCATCAAGTCAATGAGGAGATCGAGATCAAGGTCCCGGCGGGGATCCTAAAATATAAAATAACGAAAATTGAGCGATAACGAGGTAGACATGGTTTCGATCGGTGTAGTTGGCTGTGGACATTGGGGGCCTAATCATATCCGTATCTTTTCGCAAATTGTGGGCGTTAAGGTCGTGATGTGCTCTGATCTTGATGATAGCCGTCTGCAAGCGATCAAGGCTTCTTTTCCAGATATTCAGACGACAACAAATTACCAAGAAATTCTCACGCGCCCTGATATTCAGGCGGTGTGTATCGCAACGCCGACAGCGACGCATTACAATCTTGTCAAAGAGGCGCTGCAGGCGGGTAAATATGTTCTCTGCGAGAAACCGTTAAGCTTGAAGTCGCAGGAATGTTTAGAGCTCAAACGCTTGGCTGATGCTCAGGCAAAAGTTCTGGCGATAGGGCATGTCTTTTTGTTTAACGAAGGCATCCGCCAGCTTAAAGATTACGTTCAGTCCGGAGAGCTTGGCAACGTTTATTACGCGCATTCCGAGAGGACCAATTTAGGGCCTTTTCGTTATGATGTGAATGCCCTCTGGGACCTAGCCCCGCACGATCTTTCTATCTTTAATTACCTTTTTAACGGTGCGCCCGAGAGTGTTTCCGCTCGAGGCCAGAAATGCCTGAACACCCCCTTGGATGATCTGGCTTTTGCAACATTAGAATATCCACGCAATGTGCTTGTGAACGTTCATGTCAGTTGGTTGGACCCCCGCAAGGTTCGCCAGATCACGATCGTCGGGGATAAAAAAATGGTTGTCTGGGATGACCTGGATAATCTTGGGCCCATCAAGCTTTACGATAAGCACGTCGAGAAAACGCAAGTTTTTTATCAAACGTATGGTGATTTCCAGTTATTATCCAAGGAAGGCAGCATTACGATCCCGAAGGTCTCCGTACGGGAACCCTTGAAGACCCAGGACCAATATTTCATCCATTGCATTGAAAAGAAAATAGCGCCGGATCTTGTTGATGCGCAAAAAGCTTATGATATCGTGCGCACGCTTGAGGCGATCCAGCGATCCATGGATAGCGGCGGACATCCTGTAAAGGTGGTTTAATATGAAATATTTTAAGCATCCTCAAGCACTTGTGGGAAAAAAAGCCGTGATCGGCGAAAAGACCCGCGTGTGGGCTTTTGTTAATATTCAAGACGGTGCTCACATTGGAAGCCATTGCAACATTGCGGACCATTGCTTTCTGGAAAAGGGCGTTGTTGTTGGCAATCATGTGACGATCAAGAATGGCGTTGCCTTATTTGATGGCGTAACGCTGCAAGACGATGTTTTTTGCGGCACCAATGTTGTTTTTATCAACGATCGACGTCCGCGCAGCCATCGTCAAGATGCCTGGACTTTGGAAAAGACAGTCGTCAGCCAGGGTGTGACCATCGGCAGTAACGCGACGATCCTTTGCGGGATCACGATAGGCCCGTATGCCTTTATCGGCGCTGGCAGCGTCGTCACCAAAGACATTCCCGCCTACGCGCTTGTAGCCGGCAATCCGGCGAGAATAATGGGCTATGCCTGCCGATGCGGACGAAAGCTCAACGAAAAGTTTTCTTGCTCTTGCGGATTACAGTATCGACGGTCGAAAAAAGGGCTCGCGGTACATGCCTAAGATCCTTGTGACGCCCATTGCGTTTAATGAGCACGTGAAGATCAAGAATACGATCGAGCGTTTTTTGGCGAGTTCAGCGGCTGGCACAGTAGATTATCTGGTCCTGAACGATGGTTCGACGGATGAAACAACTGCGATCATCGAGGGTTTTGCCTCACGTGGTGTGAGAACGATCCGCCATGATGTGCAGCGTGGCGTCGGGGCCGCGATCCGGACAGCCATTCGTTATGCCATTGCAAATAAATATACGATTTTAGTTGTGATGGCAGGCAATGACAAGGATAATCCTGACGAGATCCTTTCGCTGGTCGAGCCGATCACGAAGGCTGACAGAGACCTTGTTCAGGGGTCGCGATATAAAGGCGGGGACGGCGCGCAAGGAGATATGCCGCTGTATCGGCGGTTCGCAACACGGCTGCATCCGTTCCTTTTTTCATTATTCGTCGGACAGCGGGTGACGGATAGCACCAATGGTTTTCGCGCGATCAAACTTTCGCTTTTTCAGGACGCGCGGATCAACTTGGACCAGCCGTGGCTGGATCACTACGAACTGGAGCCATATATTTTATTTAAGGCTATTACACTGGGATATCGGTTTCAAGAGGTTTTTGTCACCAAACGATATCCTGCAAAAAGACTTGGGTATACTAAGATGAAGCCCATTGTGGGATGGTGGAGTATTTTAAAACCAATCTTTTATTTAGGATTTAAAATAAAAAGGTAGGTGAAAGATGAAAAAATGTCCTCGGTGTCGCGTTGTGTACAAAGAAGATACGCAGCTTAAATGCTTGTATTGTGAAGGGTCGCTTTTAACAGCCAGAGAAGCTGATTTTATTAGCGAAGGCCAACATAAAGATTCTGCTCTGGACATGTCCAAGGCGAAAGAGCTAAGGTTCCAGGACAAGCTGACCCACGACCGTAAGGATTATTTGATGGGAACTTTCTTCCGGGGGTCTACATTCCTATCGTCTTATCGGTTTAATTTGCAGGAGCTCAAAAAAGGGCGCGAGGTTAAAAGATTCTTTATTCGCCCCCCGGACTTAGGCACCTTGATCAAGATCCCATGGCTTTTTGTGAACGTGATCTACTCGATCGTATACTATTTCACGCCAAAATTATTCTGCCCGAAATGTGGCTATCAGTTTATTCCGGCCCATGGAGAGGCAGTACATGATCCGATCGAGTGTTCGTATAACCAAGAGTACGAGATGATCCAGAAGGAAGTTTTTTCCGGAAAGGTCTTTATTGACCTGGACCCTATTCGCCAGATCTCTGATGCCAAGGTCAAAAAAGGCCAGCGCAGCGCTCTTCGCGATCTTCTCAGCCGCAACATGACATGGGAAAAAACGCTTGATGTTGTTTCGATCGTTGTCTCGATCATCATTTATGTGTATCTTTTGGCGCTTATCGTGATGCCTTTATTAGACAACATTTACCATTTTGATACCGTCGGATGAGACTCTACGGCAAAAACCCAGTGATCGAGCGCTTGAAAGCGAACCCAAAATCGATCCGCAAGATCCTTGTTGAGGAAGGGCATCCGGACGCCGGCTATGTGCGCAAAAAAGCCGCCCAGTGGAATATTGGATTTTGTCAGATTCCGCCGACAAAAATGCTCAAGCTCACCCGCGATATTCACAGCCAAGGTATTCTGGCGGACGTTGAAGATTTTCACTATGTGCCGTATGAGGATTTGTTGGATGAGGCGGCAGAAAAGAATATGTCCCTTCTTTTTCTTGACGGCCTTAAAGATCCACAAAATCTGGGCGCGATCATGCGTAGCCTTGCTTGTTTGGGCCGTTTTGCCATTGTCTTGCCGCGTAAAGATTCCGTGGATGTTACCGATACGGTTTGCCGGGTGGCGTCGGGCGCGGACAACCATGTGCCGGTCGCGAAAACCCCCAATCTTGTGGCGGCCATTAGCGCGGCCAAAAAGAAAGGCTTTTGGATCGCCGGTGCCGTTGTTGGCGCGGGGGAAAGCGTTCTTGACGTTCAATTGCAGTTTCCCTTAGGCCTTGTGGTGGGTTCCGAACAAAAAGGGATCCGCGAGATCATCTTAAACCAGCTTGACAAGAGAATAACGATCCCCATGCAGCAACCCCGGCTATCGCTCAACGCGGCGCAAGCCACAACCATTCTTTGCTATGAGATCACACGACAAAAAGAAAAAAAATAAGAAAGCATCTTTGTCCCATTTGGCTGATCTGAATTTCTTTGCCGAGGCAGGGCTTTTGAAAAAAGTCAAACGAAGCGGCTGGTGGGTCGCCGGCATTAAAGACCCCGAGAGCGTCGCGGAGCATTCATTCCGCTGCGCGATCATGGCGCACTATATCGCTCTTTTGGAGAACGCCGATCCTTACCGCGTTGTGATGATGGCCTTGTTCAACGACATTCATGAAGCGCGTATTAACGATCTGCATAAAATGGGGCATTATTATATTGATTTTAAGGCTGCCGAGAAAAAAGTTTTTGCTGACCAAGTCGACAAGTTGGACGGCAAGGTGAAGCGTGAGCTGACAAGCCTGCGACAAGAATATGACGCGCAGCAAACCAAGGAAAGCCTGATCGCCCGCGATGCCGATATCCTTGAATGTCTTTTGCAAGCTAAAGAGTATTACCAGTCAGGGCATCTGAAGGCCAAGATCTTCCTTACGCGAGCCCCGGAGTTCTTAAGGGCAAAGAGTTCTCGCAAGATCTGGAAAAAACTTTGTCGTTGGGATAGCGCTCTCTGGTGGCAAAACGTTGTAAAATTTGAACGTTAAGCTTTATGCATAGAAGATATTTCGTTCGGCATTTTTCCCTCATCGTTGTATGTTTTTCTCTTTGCGCCTGCACAACCATTTATAATCCTGCCACAGGCAAAAATGAAAGCATTCTGCTTTCGACGGCCACGGAAGTTTCCATGGGCCAGGACCTGCATAAGAATATTAGCAAAGAATACAAATTTTCTACGGATCCGGGCAAGGTGGGCCGGCTTAAAGAGATCGGGCGTCGCCTTTCCATCATCAGCGATCGTCAAGATTATCTCTATTCATTTTATCTTATTGAGGAAGACGAGCTCAATGCTTTTACAACGCCCGGCGGCTTTGTTTATGTATACACCGGCCTTTTCGATAAGCTAAAGACCGATGACGCGATCGCTGGCGTGGTCGCTCATGAGCTTGGCCATTGCGCGGCGCGGCATATCGCCAAGAAATTTCAAGCCGCTTTAGGATATAATATCGTCGGGACCATCATTCTCAGCCAGGTTAACGCGGAGGCCCGCGCGATCGCTTCTCAGTCGGCGGATGTCGCGATGAATTTAGTTCTTTCGGCGTTTAGCCGCAAGGATGAATATCAAGCCGATAGCTTAGGGATCAAGTATCTCTACTTGGCAGGATATAACTTGAATGGTATGATAGAAGCGTTTGAGTTGCTGCAAAAAGAATCCAAGGGGGATTCTGTTCCGTTATGGCTTCGCACGCACCCCTTTATCGAGGATAGGATCAAGCGGGTTAAGGATGAGAGCGTTCTGGCACCGCAGAAATACGGGCATGCCGGAAATTATTCTAAATAAGAACACGTAAAACAATTCTTTATGCAACGTATCGGTATCGCCTCCAGTCATATTGCCAAAGGAAATCTTTTTTTATACAACTTCTTTGTTGTTCTCATTTCATTTTTGTTCTCCTTGCTTGTCTTGGTCGTCGCCGGCCTGGTGATCGTGCTCGGGCTTGTCACAGTAGCTTATTTGACACAGACCCGATCGATCATGGACCTTTCGCAGGGAGCTCTATCGCCCATTCCTGTCTGCCTGATCTTTTTAGGCATGGTTACCAGTGTTTTTTGCTGCTATGCCATTGTTATCAACGTCCAAATAAAACGTCATGAAAGGCCATGAGCGAATCCCGCGTACAATTTGAAGAACTGGTCAACAATCTGGAAGTCGGTATTTTTCGATGCTCTCTGGATTCCAACAATCAACTTCTTTTTATCAATCCTGCCTTTAGCCACATGCTGGGGTATCCTGTCGTGAGCGTTCTTGAGATGCGCCTTAAGAATATCTTTGAGGATCCGGAAGAATTTAACCGTCTTATGACAAAGGTTTCCAGCGAGGGCCATGTCCATAATGAATGGATCAGGATCAAGAAAAGCGATGGCCAGGTCATGCAGTGCTCTTTGAACGCTGTTCTGGCGAAAGCCAAGGAGAGCTCAAGCTTGGTGATCGATGGGATGATCGAAGATATCACAGAGCACAAGCGGGCGCGCGAGGGGCTTTTGCAGGCCAAGATCGCGGCAGAAGAGGCAAATAGCGCCAAGAGCATGTTCTTAGCTAATATGTCGCATGAGGTGCGCACGCCCATGAACGCGGTCATCGGCATGTTAGATCTCACGCTTGATATGGACCTTAATGAAGAGCAGCGGGATAATTTGATGACAGCCAAGGAAGCCGCTGATAATTTGCTTAATCTTTTGAATGACATTTTGGATATTTCTCGCGTAGAATCAGGAAAGATCAAGCTTGAGGCGATCGAATTTGATCTCTGGAAGGTCATTGATAGCGTGACAAAAGGATTGTCCGTTCTTGCGAACAAAAAGAATATCAAGCTCGTCTCCTATATTCAGCCGGGTGTTCCGCGCCTTGTCGTTGGCGACTCAACGCGTTTGCGGCAGATCATCATCAATCTTGTGAATAACGCGATCAAGTTTACGCATGAAGGGAAGGTCGAGATCAAGGTGGATTCGACATTTGTCGCGCATGACGAAGCCAAGCTGACGATCTCCGTGTCGGATTCAGGGATCGGCATCCCGAAAGATAAGCAGGCGACTATTTTTGATGTTTTTACGCAGGCGGACGCTTCTATTACGCGCCGATATGGAGGTACAGGCTTGGGCCTTGCGATCTGCAAGAAGCTTGTCGAAATGATGGACGGCCGTATTTGGATCGAGAGCGAGGAAGGTACGGGCAGCACTTTTCATTTCACGATCCACTTGAAGGCTAAGCCGGATGCGGCGATGCCGATGTCTTCAGCTCACAAGGAAAATGAATTCTTTGAAAGACGTGAAGCTCCCTCAAAAGGTTTAAGGATCTTGAATATTTTGCTCGCGGAAGATAATCCTTTGAACCAGAAGATCGCGGTCAAGCTTTTAGAAAAACGAGGCTGGCTGGTCACAATGGTGTCCGATGGCCAACAGGCTATCGATCAGTTGGCGAACAAGAAATTTGATATTGTCTTAATGGATGTCCAGATGCCTGTCTTGGACGGTTTGGAAGCCACGCGCATGATCCGCCGCAAAGAAAAAGAAAGCGGCGGGCATATCCCGATCATCGCGATGACAGCCCGCGCGATGGCGGAAGATGAAAAGAAGTGCCTTGAGGCTGGTATGGATGCGTATATTTCCAAACCGATCGATGCCAATAAAGTTTATAGCACGATCGAAGATGTCGCCGGTATACAAGAGGAGAATAGCTAATGAGCGAACCGATCTTAGATCTTGAAGATGTTTTGTATCGGATCCAAGGGGACAAGGCTCTGCTAGTCGAGCTTATTGATATCTTTTTATCGGATACCCCGCAACGCCTGGAAGAGATCAAGGTCTTGCTGGCCGGGGCGGATTTTGCCGCACTCGCCGATGCAGCGCATTCTGTCAAAGGGTCATCCGGTAATATCGGCGCAAAACAGCTGATGTATTCCTTTAAGGCAATGGAAGAAGCAGGAAAACAAAAAGATCTTGAGGCGTTTCGAAAGAATTTTGATAAAGCGCTCGGTGAATTCGCTATCTTTAAAGACCATGCGCTGACCGTTAAACGCCAGTTGTCGCAGTAAAACGAAAACCATCGATTCATCAGATAGCCGATCTTCCTTTTACCTATGAAATCCTTAAAAGATCTTTTTATCCGCACAAGCGTATCTTTAAGTCCTTGGCAAGTCTTTCCCTTTTTGCTCGTGATAGCTCTTTTGCTCTACGGCAATGTCATGTCGTATCCTTTTGTGCACGATGATTATGTTTTTATCGTCAATAATGCTGATATTGGGCGCTGGGATAATCTTTCGGATGTTTTCTTAGGGCCAGCTCAAGCCGTAGCTTTAGATCAAAATAACGTGAACACCTATTATCGGCCTTTGCTGGATATCGTGAACAGATTTTTGTTCTTGTTGTTCGGAGGGGTTCCTCGCGGTTATCATCTTGCCAACATTCTCCTGCATGTTTTTAATAGCCTCTGGGTCTTTGGGATCTTGCGGTCTATAGCGCTTTCGCGCTTTATGGCCTTAGCCTGTAGCATTCTTTTCCTTGTACACCCTGTACAAAGCGAAGCTGTCTGCGCGATCGCGGGGATATCCAATCTTTTGTCGTCCTTTTTTTGTTTTGCCAGTTTTTTCTTTTATTTACGCTGGAAAACAGCGACAGCAGCGCTTGCCAGGAACACGAGTGCTGTGGCCGTAGGGTCATTCTTGATCTTGGCCCTTCTGTGTAAAGAGAGCGTGGTCGTCCTTCCTTTGCTAGTTTTCGCGTATGAATTTCTTTTGGGCGTTCGAGAACCAGGGCGAGAAAAACAGCACCGCTTTATTTCTTTAAGCGTTATGCTTTTTTTGCCTCTTATCATTTATTTTGGTTTACGCCATGTGGCCGTCGCTCAGCTGCCGGCCTTAGGGGGCTATGCGCATGAATTGGGGCTGCGCTTGTTGTCCATTCCGCAGACGTTCTTGATGTACGTGCGCATTCTCCTTATTCCCTTTGACTTGCATTATTACCGCAGCCTTAATATCTTGCAGTTCTCTTTTTGGCCAACGATCATATTGGCTGCAGGCTTAGGCTGTGGATTTGTTTTGCGTAAAAAACTCGAGGCGCCGCAACGAAAGTTTGTCGATTTTGGCCTGTGCTGGTTTCTGATCACCTTAGCACCGATGATGAACATTGTGCCGCTGATCAACGAATACGCGATGATCTTAACCTCTGAACATTTCTTGTATTTTCCTTTATTTGGATTTCTCTTGGTCGTTATTGTTGCTTTGCGGGAGGTGATCCGAAAGGCCTTTGGAGCCAAAAGCTTGCAGGCGGGAGTTGTCGCTCTTATTTTTGTGACGTTGCTTTTATCCCTGATCGCCAAGGAACAATCCCGATATTGGCAAGGCGAGATCCCTTTATTTCAGCGAACGCTGCGTTATCAGCCGCAATTTGGGCGTATACACCTGCTGTTGGGGCGGGCGTATTATTTCAACGGGGATTATCTAAAGGCTATCGAGGAATATCATGAGGCCTTGAATATTATGGCCGGGTATGCCGCGAGAACAAAAGGAACAAAAGCGTATGCCACCTATCAAGCGTTTATCCACGAGATCCATTTTGAGCTTGCGCACTGCCATGAAGAACTGCAACGGCCGGCTGCCGCGATACGGGAATATCAAGCGTCCTTGAAGGTCCGTCCTGACGATGATCGCGTTTACAACAACATGGGGATTAACTATTTCTTTTTGAAGGATTTTGAAAAAGGAGCCGCGTGTTTTCGCAAAGCCCTAAAACTTGATCCGCGCAATATCATGGCGCTTAATAATCTGGCTTTTTATCATATTCAAAAAGGTCATTATGCCCGGGCGGAAGGTATTTTGCGTAAAGCCCTGAAGCTCGATCCTTTTTCAGGATCGCTACGTCAAAATCTTAAGGAAGTTGTTCAAGCGAGAGTGGAATTTCAGGCGCGGGAAAAAAAGTAGTGCTTAGGGAAGCCCTAATCGTTTTTTGTTCTGAAGAAATCCGTCTCGCCCCAGCAAGTTGATCACCATTTTGTCCTTATCCTGTCCATTATCAAAATCATATTCCAAAATAGCGACGAGCTGAAAGACGTTCTTAAAAGGGTTCTTGAGCATCGCGGGATCTTGCGCGGCCATCGCGTCAATGAGATCCACGTAATAATCTGCGGATTTTTTTATCTTGACCCGGTTTTCTTTAAAATAATCCATATATTGCATAATGACAAAGATCTTAGGGTCGCGGTCGATCATCAGCGTCCAGGCCTTGCTGGAGGCTTCTAAAGACTTTAGAACATCTTTCATCGAGACAACATATTCTTCGCCCGTTGGTGACGGGCGGGGTTGCGTCTGTATGGCGATATGCTGCTGAATAGCGATCTGTTGTTGGGCGATGGCTTGCTGTTCGATCTGTTGCTGGACGATGGCTTGCTGCATCGCAGCTTCTTGCATCTTGCGTTGTTGTTGCACAGCTTGAGCGGCTCCGGCCCAGGCCATTTTGGCGGTGGCGATGATCAGAATGAGAGTCAGGATGGTTTTTTTCATAAGATGTCCTTAAGGTTCGATACGATCGTGTCTAAAGGGTGGATCTTGTTCAACGGGTAAAAGTGGATCCCGGGCGCGCCATTTTTGAGAAGATCGCGACATTGCGCGGTGCAAAAGTCGATGCCTTTTTTGATCGTCACGTCTTTATCTTGCGCCGTTGAGGCAAACAGGCGATGAACGCTGTCAGGGATCTTTGTGCCGCACTTTTGGCAAAAGTTAATGGTTCCCTGATAATCGGTTATGGGCAAGATACCGGGCAAGACAGGGCAGCTGACGCCTAAGGCGCGCAGGCGCCTTACGTAGTCAAAATAATCGTGATTGTCAAAAAAAAGCTGTGTCATGATGAATTGGCCACCTGCCTCGATCTTCATCTTAAGATACAAGGCATCTTGCGCCTTGTCCGGACAAGCAATGTGGCTTTCGGGAAAACCTGCCACGCCAATGGCGAAGGCATCACGAAAAGTTTCTTTAATAAAAGCACAGAGCTCATAGGCGTAGCTAAAATTATCTTTTGTCGGCTGCCAATTAGGGTTATCGGCAGGCGGGTCGCCTCTTAAGGCGAGAACATTTTGAATGCCGCGGCGCTGAATATCGCCTAAAATATCCCTGACCTGATCTTTAGTGTTCAAGACGCATGTCAAATGCGCGATGGCAGGGATCTTGTGAGCTTTTTGGATGTGCTCAACGATATCGAGGGTCTTTTCACGGCTTCCGCCACCGGCTCCGTAGGTGCAAGAGATAAAATCAGGCTTAAGGCGCGCAAAAAGCTCCAAGGTTTTCAAAAGTTTTTCATAGCCCTCGGGTGTGCGGGGAGGAAAAAGCTCTAGCGATAATGTTTTCTTTTTTTGGGAGAAAATATCTGTGACTTTCTTCATAACGGTTAGCATTATAGCATTTCAATTGTTTTCGGGCTATTTAGTTATAAATTTTTGGAAAATTTGCTATAATGAAGCATCTTTAGCCGAAAGGATTTCCTATGAAGGGTATTATTCTTGCAGGCGGTAAGGCCACGCGGCTTTATCCTATCACACGGGCGACATGTAAACAGCTTTTACCGGTGTATGACAAGCCGATGATCTATTATCCTTTGTCCGTTCTGATGTTGGCTGGCATCAAAGAGATCCAGATCATTTCTACCCCCAAGGACCTGCCGCGTTTTCAAGAGCTTCTTGGCGATGGGCGTAAGCTGGGTATTTCCTTAAGCTATGCACCGCAAGCAGAGCCTAACGGCATCGCCCAAGCCTTTGTTATTAGCGAAAAATTTATTGGTAAAGATCCTGTGGCGTTGATCTTGGGGGATAATATTTTCTTTGGACAAGGACTTTCCCAGGTTTTACAGCAAGCCGTACGGCAAAAACAGGGTGCCACGATCTTTGGATATTATGTCCGTAACCCTGAAAGTTATGGTGTGATCGAGCTCAATGAACAAGGCAAGCCATTATCTATTGAAGAAAAACCTCTGCGCCCCAGATCATCCTATGCTGTCACGGGCCTTTATTTTTATGATAACAAGGTCGTGGATATTGCAAAACGTATCAAGCCTTCCAAACGTCATGAAAAAGAGATCACCGACGTCAATTTAGCGTATTTACGCCAAGGTCAGTTGTCTGTTAAGCTGCTTGGCCGTGGCCATGCCTGGCTGGACACAGGAACATATGAGTCGCTCATTGAAGCGTCTGTTTTTATCAAAACGATCGAACAGCGCCAAGGGCTCAAGGTCGGTTGTATCGAGGAAGTCGCGTTCCGCAAAGGGTTCATATCGCGCGCACAGCTTCTTGCTTTGGCCAAGGAATTCTGCACCAGCTATGGCGAATATTTGGATCAGATCGCCCGCGAGAGAACATAAATGTCTTTTGAATGCCATCAACTCAATATTCCAGGCCCTGTTCTCATTAAGCCTTCTGTTTTTTATGATGAGCGCGGGTTTTTTAAGGAGATCTTTAAGCTCCCGGATTTTTTCGCTTTAGGTATACGCAAGCCCCTCGCGCAGATCAATCGATCGCATTCCAAAAAAGGTGTTTTGCGCGGCCTTCATTATCAACAACAACCGTTCGCGCAGGCAAAGCTTATTCAAGTCCTTCAAGGAAAGATCTTTGATGTGGCCGTCGATATTCGGCAAGGCTCACCCTATTATGGGCATTGGGCGGGGGTCACGCTGGAAGCCCAAGATCATCAAATGATCTTTATTCCTGAAGGTTTTGCGCATGGATTCCTCACGCTGTCACAGGAAGCCCAGATCGAGTACTATTGCTCGGATGTTTATTCGCCGGCGCATGAACGCGGTTTGGCGTATGATGACCCGGCAGTCAAGATCGCCTGGCCGCAGAAGGATCCTATTCTTTCGCCCAAGGACTCTCAATATCCGTTGCTGAAAGATATCGACAATAATTTTATTTATGGAACATAAAACTTATTCTACGATCGCCCCTGCGATCTTCGAAACTCAAGTCGTCGGACAGCCTATTGATACGATCGTCCGCTGGGGAGATCTAAAAAAATTAGCTTCAGAGCTTCGCTCATGCCCGCATCATATCATCGTCAAGATCGGAGCGCAGGAAGATCGCCGGATACGCTTTCTGATATCCCAGGGATTTTGTTATAATTCGACCATCGCGCATTTAAAAGCTAACCTAAAAAATGTTTCTTGCAAGGCGGACGCGCACATCAAGCCGCTATCCTTGGCCCACAAGAAGCAGATCTTTCATATTAGCGATGAAGCTTTTTATGGCAACCATAATCGCTACACCGATGATGTTTTTTTAAAGAAATATTGTAAAAAGATCCATCGCGCGTGGATGGTCAACAGCATTCAAGGTTTCGCGGATCATCATTGCGGGTATTTCCAAGGCAAGGGTCTCTTAGGTTTTGGAACGCTGCATTTTCGAGAAGGCCATAGCGTGATCGGCCTTGTCGCCGCGGCCAAGCGTTATCGCGGGCAGGGCATCGGCTCGAGTATCGTACGCGCCCTTATGGCGGCAGCGGTACGCCACGGCAGTCAAGAAATTATCGTCAAGACCCAAGGGACAAATTTTCCCGCGGTGAACCTTTATATCAAAAATGGATTTTCCATTTTTGACGCGGAAGCCACGTTTTACCGAACGAAGCCATAGATCAAAATGTCAAAACAGTCTTTTCTTATTTCCGGGTCGCAAGGGCAGCTGGCCCAAGCCTTTGCCAAGGCTTTCACGCGCAGCGGCCAGCCTTTTTATTGTTTGCCCAAGGCACGATTTGATCTTACCCGCGCGGATCAAGTGAATGCGGTTATCAAAGAATTAAAGCCTAGCGTTTTGTTCAATTGCGCGGCATTTAATCAGGTTGATCTAGCAGAAAGCCAGCCGCAAGCGGCTTTTGGTGTGAACGCTCAAGGCGTGGCTGATCTCGCGCAGATCTGCCGCGATCAAAAAGTTTTCTTGGTGCACTACAGCACAGATTATGTTTTTAACGGGGAAAAGAAGGCTCTCTACGACGAGACCGATGCCCCTGGGCCTGTCAATCAATATGGCGCAAGTAAGCTTCAAGGGGAGCGTGCCGTCCAAAGTATTTTAAGCGACTATCTTCTGTTGCGCGTCAGCTGGGTGTTCGGGCAAGGGGAGCAGAATTTTCTCGCTAAAGCGTTGACGTGGGCGAGAGAAAAAAAAGAATTGCGCATTGCCGACGATGAAATTTCAACCCCGACCTTTGTCGATGATATCGTCGCGATCAGCCTTTTGGCATTTTCAAAGGGTTTAACAGGGCTTTATCACGCGAACAATTCAGGATATTGTTCACGCTACGCCTGGGTAAAATTTTTCTTTCAAAACGCTGGGATTGATAATACAATTGTCCCTGTTTCAGCTCAAGAATTCCCTTTGCCGGCGAAGCGGCCAGGATTTTCCGCCATGAGCAATCACAAATTAAGCGCAGCCTTAAAAATGGATATCCCAAGCTGGCAGGACGCGGTTCAGTGTTTTATTCGTGATCAAAATAAATAACGGAGAATTTTATGAAAGTCCCTTTCGGAACAATTACCATCGACCAAAAAGCAAAAGACCTTGTTAATGAAGCGCTGAACACCGGACGTGTGTCTAATGGCAAATTTGTCCGCCAATTCGAGGAACGTTTCGCCAAGCTTGTCAATGCCAAAGAAGCGATCGCGGTCAGCAGCGGTACGGATGCGGATGTTCTAGCCTTAGCGGTTCTGTATGATCTAGGTGCCAAGCGCGGGGACGAGGTGATTGTCCCGTCGCTATCGTTTGTCGCCACGGGTAATGCGGTTTTACATGCAGGCTTTAAGCCTGTTTTTGTGGACATTGAACTTGAAACTCTGAATATTGACCCTGCGAAGATCGAGGCAGCGATTACGCCGCAAACGCGCGCGATCATGCCGGTCCATTTGATGGGTAAGCCTGCCAAGATGGATGTCATCATGCAGATCGCCAGAAAACATGATCTCATTGTCGTCGAGGACGCGGCTGAAGCGCATGGGGCCATGTACAAGGGAAAGAATGTCGGCGAGTGGGGCGATATGGCAGCCTACAGCGTGTATTTGGCGCATATTATAACGACCGTCGAGGGTGGTGTTGTCACGACCAACCGAGAAGATTTTGCTGAAGTTTTGCGTTCACTGCGCTGTCACGGGAGAGCGTGCAAGTGCAAGGTTTGCGTTGTGAACACATCCAATAGTTATTGCGCGAAGCGTTTTGCCAAGGGTAAGGATATCCGTTTTATTTTTGAGCGGGTGGGGTATTCCTCTAAGATGAACGAACTCGAGGCGGCCGTGGGCCTTTCAAGCCTTGACATGTATCAACAGATCATCGACAAGCGCCATCATAATCTCATCACGATGATCGATCGGCTTAAAGAATTCGATCAATATCTGATGACCATCCATGAAAACAAGGATGAGCGTATCGGCCCGCACGCGTTCCCGATGATCGTCAAAAAAGACGCTCCTTTCACGCGCGATGAGCTTGTGGATTTCCTTGACAAGCATGAAATTGATACGCGCGACCTTTTTTCGTCCATGCCGACACAGTGCCCGGGCTTTGATTATTTAGGGCATAAGCTCGGCGATTTTCCCAATGCGGAATGGGCCGGTACCAATGGCCTTCATATTGGCGTGCACCAGGATATCCATCAAGAACACATTGACTATGTGATGGCGACGATACGGGATTTTATCAAAAGCAAGGCTCGCTAAGGATTTATGATAGCAAGATACTAAATGTTTGATTATCTTGGTTTTATGTGTTATATTATGTACGTAACTGTCATATAGTGACAGTTACGTACAGGAGATAATATGAACAAGATCATTGACCTCGTTATCCAGAAAATTCCCTACGATGTGTTTTCTCACGCGTCATTGATCAATCTTATCCCGGGGTCCAAAGATCGGCGTTATGCCATGATCAAACGAGCTATCGCCTCAAAAGAGATCATCCATTTACGTAAAGGATTGTATTGTCTCGCGCCAAAGTATCGCCGACATCCTTTAGATCTTTTTGAGATCGCGCAGAAGATCTATGGCCCCTCATACATTAGCTTGGAGTCTTCCTTGGCATATCATGGATGGATCCCCGAAGCGGTCCATACCGTTACAAGCGTTTGCGTCTGTCGCTCTAAAGATTTCAAGACGCCTGTTGGGAATTTTTCCTATCGCAGGGTTCCGCTGAAGATCTTTTATGAAGGTGTTGAGGCGATGGGGTCTGCTCAGAGAGGCATTTTCTTTATGGCAAGGCCGCTCAAGGCGTTGGCGGATTATGTTTATCTTTACAGAAAAGAGTGGGAAGGGTTAACTGCTGCCATGAATAGCTTAAGAATAGATATCGAAAATTTCCAAAGTGTACCCAAAAAAGAATTTCGTGAACTTAAGAAGATCTATCCCTCGAAGCGTGTTTGTCGTTTTCTGGGGTCCATTGAAAAGGAATTAGGCGGTGAGCGTTAAGATCATTCAAAAGCGATTAGAATCTTATCAGTGCCATTCCGCGCAGGAAGAGGATCATGCCTTGCGCGAGATCACCCAAGAAGTTGCTCTTGCGGCTCTTACACGGTCCGATTTTTATCAAGTTGCATCCTTTCAGGGGGGAACCTGTTTGCGGATCCTTTATGGATTAAATCGTTTTTCTGAGGACCTTGATTTTATTCTCAGAGAGCCCAATACCGCTTTCTCTCTTGAAAAGTACCTTAAAAACTTATCGATCGAGCTGAGAGCCTACGGATATCAGATCGAGATCGTGGATAGGTCTAAGGTGGAGATGGCGGTTAAAAAAGCATTTATCAAAGATGATTCCTTAGGAAAAGTTTTGCAGTTGCAACATTTAAAAGCTGATCGATCAATGTCAAAGATCCGGATCAAGGTCGAGGTCGACACAAATCCGCCAGCCGGAGGCTTTTTTGAGAATAAATTCTTGGATTTTCCCTTCGTTTGCGCTTTGACAGTTCAAGACATGCCAAGCCTTTTCGCTGGAAAGATCCATGCCTTGCTCTGTCGTGAATATGTCAAGGGAAGAGACTGGTATGATTTTTTATGGTACGTGAGTTATCGCGCTGCCATTAATTTAAAATTTCTGGCAGCTGCCCTCGAACAAACGGGTCCTTGGGCTGGGCGAAAGATAGAGGTCGATAGCCAATGGTGCTGCGCTCAGCTGCGCGAAAAGATCCTGTCTATTGACTGGCAGGCGGCACGCAACGATGTCGCGCGCTTTATTAAACCCTCTGAGCTGGCGTCACTTGACCTATGGAAGGCGGATCTTTTTTTAGACAGAGTTGATAAACTAAAAGCTGTCTCGATGTCAGCATAAAGAATAGTTATCGAAAAACGAACAATATTGAGCTTATGAGCTCAGCAAAAAATATGCCTGAAAAATTTTCTGTTATTATCCCTGCCTTTAACGAAGCGTCGCGGATCGCCGCCAATATTGACGAGGCCGCGAGAACACTTGAGGGGCTTGGCTATGATTGGCAGATCATTGTTTTTGACGACGGGTCAACCGACCACACCTTTGAAAAAGCTCAAAAGCTTCTTAGTCAATATCCACAGCAGCTGATCGTAAAAAGACACGCGCAGAATTTTGGCAAAGGGTGTTCTTTAAAAGAAGCGATCCCTTTCGCGTCGGGGGATCTGATTGTTTTCTTGGACGCGGATCTGGAGCTGCACCCCGGGCAGATCAAGGATTTTTACGATATCTTAAGATCGAAGCAGGCGGATGTCGTGATCGGTTCAAAACAGCATCCTCAATCCCGGGTGGAAAGCCCAGCAACACGCAAATGGATGAGCTTTGTTTATTACGAAATGGTCCGTTTCTTATTTCGTTTGCCGTGCCGGGACACGCAGACCGGCCTAAAACTTTTTAAAGCGCAAGCTTTACGCAAAGTCCTGCCCAAGCTTACGGTCAAACGCTTTGCCTTTGACTTAGAGCTTCTCGTGAATCTCCACGTGTCAGGCTACCGGATCGTTGAAGCGCCTGTGGTGGTGAATATTAAGCGTGCCAAGCGGCGCATTTCCTTGGTTGCTATTCTTGAGATCTTCTGGGATACGCTACGGATCTGGGTACGAGTGCACAGCAAAAAACAGTAAGACAGCGCCTTTATCCTCATTACTTTCCATTTTTAGTACATTTTTATCTTCACTATGTAACTTATTCATTTTCTTATACTTATATAATTCTATATATATTATTTTATTTGACTTTATATGATGAATTGATAAAATAACGACATTTCACCTAGGCTAAAGTATTTAATTTCCAAGGGGTTATAGTGAAAAAAGGAGGGTGACATGAGAAATGAAGCCAATAGTAGCCTTGAGCCAGAAATCAGCTTCCGCCCATATTTCGAGATCCTTTTAAAGCACAAGATGATCTTAGCCCTTGTCTTTTTCCTCGTCTTTCTTTCAGGCGTCGCCTACCTCCAGCTTTCCCCTAAGATGTATCTAATTTCTATGATGGTTCAGGCACCCACTCTCGAGACCGACTTGCCAAGCGTTGAGACAGACCTTTCTGGCAAAAGCAATCTTGAAACCGCAGAGAACATCAAATACCTTATTTTAAGTAATTTCTTTAGCACGGAACTTGCGAAAAGAGTAAAAAGTGATTTAACGGCCCAGGAATTAAACTTTGCCGTAGAGATCCCGCAAAAGACAAATGTCTTAAAGATCAATATCGTTCTCAGCGAAGACAAAAAAGAGCTTGGCGTTGTTCTGCTCAGGAATCTAAGCGATCTTATATCTGAATATTATGCGAGGCGTATTAACGGTAAGATCATGGGGATCGCTAATCAGATCAAGCAAAACGAAGAAGCGATCGAGAATTCTAAGGAAAGAATTAAGAATTTGCAGAACCAGGAGTCCGCCATCATTCTTCGCCGGGACAAGCTAGCAGAGGAGATCAAGGCTGTCACGGCTAATACCGAAGAAATGCTTTCTCGCAGAGAAGAGCTATCAAAAAAAGGCGATGGAACAGAAAACATCACGATCTTGTTTTTATCGAACATTATTCAAAGTAATTTCACCTTTGCCAGCCAGCTCAATAGTCAGCTCAGCGATCTATCGATCCGTATTATGGGGCTTCCTCTTGAAATAAAAACGATCAACTCGCAGATCAATGACCTTCAAATGGCCATTAATAAGCTCAAAGTAAGTAAAGAATTTATTTCAAGCTTAAAGGTCATTGACCAGCCTAAGATCTCGCCTTCTCCCGTTAGCCCTGACAAAAAGAAGATCCTGGCTTTATCAATGTTTATAGGGTTGTTTTTAGGCGTGGCTGCAGTTTTTGCCAAGGAATTCTGGTTAAAGGAAACAAGCGTAAAAGCAAAGAAATAGCATGGAAGATATCCGCATCCTTATCGACGAAATTAACATTTATGTCTAAAACCTATCTCGTAACAGGTGCCGCTGGCTTTATCGCAAGCAAAACAGCCGAGCTTCTTCTCAAGGCCGGACACAAGGTTGTCGGTATTGATAATCTCAATGATTATTATGATCCGCGGCTTAAAACCTATCGGCTAAAAATCCTCCAGAAATTTCCTCATTTTATTTTTAAAAAAGTTGATATTGAAAATATGCCCGCGCTCCAAAGCATATTCAAGGCGCATCGTTTTGACGCCATCTTAAACCTTGCGGCCCGCGCCGGAGTTCGCTATAGCATGAGCCATCCGCATGTGTATTTTACGACCAATGTCTTAGGGACATTAAATCTTTTGGAGCTGTGCAAATCCCATAGAGTCCCTAAGTTTCTTTTGGCTTCCACATCATCTTTGTACGCGGGACAGAAAATGCCGTTCAAGGAGACGCTGGCAGTGAACACTCCCATTTCACCTTACGCGGCCAGCAAGAAGGGCGCTGAAGCCCTTTGCTACTCTTACCATCATCTTTACGGGATCGATGTTTCCATTGTGCGTTATTTTACCGTTTACGGCCCTGCAGGAAGGCCGGATATGTCCGTCTTTATTTTTACAAAGCAAATTGATGAAGGTAAGCCCATGGAGGTCTTTGGCGATGGGACGCAAAGCCGGGATTTTACCTATGTGGATGACATTGCCTTAGGCACCATTAAAGCGATAAAAAAGGTTGGATTTAAAGTGGTCAATTTGGGCGGCAATGATCCTTATAAGCTTAATTATATGATCGGCTTGATCGAGAAGAATCTTGGGAAGAAAGCAAAGATTGTCCACAAGCCATTCCATATCGCGGATATCAAAGCGACTTGGGCGGATATCAGCGTTGCCCGGAAAACCCTTGGCTGGACCCCAAAGGTAAATTTAGATGAGGGCATTAAACGTAGCGTTGCCTGGTATGTTGCTAATAGAAGGTGGTTAAAGAAAATTTCTTTATAAGGTTAAGTCGTAAAAGTCAGTGATCTTACAGGAAATCCGTTATGAAAAAAAACCCAGTTGTATTTGAGATTCAGGGGAGAAAGATCGGGCCGGGATATCCGCCGTTTGTGATCGCTGAGATCGGCATTAATCATGAAGGGAGTCTTAAAAAGGCTTTGAAAATGATCGATGATGCGGCTAAGGCTGGTTGTGAGTGTGTGAAATTCCAAACACACGTTATTGATGACGAGATGATCCCCAATAATGTTGTTCCCGCTAATGCCCGTGAATCGATTTGGGATATCATGTCCCGGTGTGTTTTATCTGCGTCACAAGAGGCTCACTTAAAGAAATACACGGAAAAAAAAAGGATGATTTTCTTGAGCACACCTTTTTCTCGTGCGGCTGCGATACAGCTTGAGAAACTTGATGTCGGCGCGTATAAGATCGGTTCGGGGGAGTGTAATAATTATCCTTTGATCGAGCATATCGCTAGGTATGGAAAACCTATTATCTTAAGCACGGGGATGAATGATATCTTAAGCGTAAAGAAAGCCGTGGACATATTACGTAAGTATCGTGTTCCTTTTGCGTTGCTTCATTGCACAAGTATTTATCCTACCCCAGAGGAAAAGATCCGCTTGGGTTCATTAGTTGAGCTTGCGCGGTCGTTCCCAGATGCGGTGTTAGGGCTTTCCGATCATTCGAACAGTATTTATCCTTGTTTAGGTGCGGTGGCTCTTGGCGCGTGTATCCTCGAACGTCATTTTACCTCGAATAAGAAATGGAAAGGCCCGGACATTGCTATTTCAATGGATCCACACGAATTGAAAGAAATGATCGTTGCCAGCAGCCTTATTCATCGTTCTTTAGGGGGATCGAAAGTTGTCTTAAAAGAAGAAAAGCCGACTATTGATTTTGCGTATGCGTGTGTTGTTGCGGTTAAAGATATTGCTCGAGGACAGGTGTTAACAAGGGATAATATTTGGGTCAAGCGCCCGGGCACGGGGGAGATCAAGGCCGCGGATTTTAATAAAGTGCTTGGCAGAAAAACGGTTCTTGCTATTAAAAAGAATACGCAGCTTCGTTGGAGGTTTTTTTCATGATCAAAAAGAAGATACTTTTTTTGACCGGTACGCGGGCTGATTTTGGAAAAATGAAGCCGCTTATGTTAGCTGTTGAGCGTCATAAGGATTTTGATTGTTTTGTTTTTGTGACAGGGATGCATATGCTCGCGCAATATGGTTCGACCGTGGCGGAGGTCCTTCAGGCAGGGTTTAGAAAGGTTCATCCTTATATGAACCATACACATGGGGAGCCGATGGATTTGATCCTGGCGAATACGATCAGTGGTCTTTCGCGTTATGTGCAGGAAAATAAACCGGACATAATCATTGTTCATGGCGATAGGGTTGAAGCGCTTGCGGGAGCGATCGTTGGGGCTATTAATAATATTTTGGTCGGGCATATCGAGGGTGGGGAGGTTTCAGGAACAATCGATGAACTTATCCGTCACGCGGTCTCTAAAATGTCGCATGTTCATTTCGTATCTAACAAAATAGCGGCGAAACGGTTGAGGCAGTTAGGGGAACAAGAGCGGTCGATATTTGAGATCGGATCCCCGGATATTGATGTGATGCTTTCTCGTAGGCTTCCCACGTTGCAAAAAGTGCGGGGTTATTACGAGATCCCGTTTTCTCAATATGCGGTCGCGATATTCCATCCGGTCACCACGGAGGTTAGGGACCTTCGTCGTTATGCGCAAGAGTTTGTTTCAGCGATGATCGATAGTGGCAATAATTTTGTGATCATTTATCCTAATAATGATCATGGGTGTGATGAGATCTTGCGGGCGTATGAGCGGATCAAAGGCAATGATCGTTTTAGATTGATCCCTTCAATGAGATTTGAGTATTTTTTAACGTTGTTAAAGAACGCGCGTTATTTAATTGGCAATTCAAGTTCCGGGATCTGTGAAGCTCCGGTGTATGCGGTTCCGGTCATAAATATCGGCAACCGACAATTGAATCGTTTTCAACATGCCTCGATCATTAATGTTGGTTATGACAGAATGCAAATTGTGGCTGCGATCGCACAGGCCTTGACCGTTAAAGGATTGCGTTCGTGTCGTCATTTTGGGGCGGGAAAGAGTGTTTTGGGTTTTATGCGTGTGATGCGCAGTGATGACGTTTGGTTGATCCCTAAGCAAAAACAGTTTTGTGATATTTGAGCATATCCTTAGAAAGGCTTTGAAGATGTCGGGTGTTGATAGGAATAAAGAGGAGCAACACGCATTTGACATGCAGATCGTTGAACGGATCCGTCATGGACATGTCCCCGATCTTCGTCGAGCAAAAAAGTGCGATTATTTCTATAATAATTCGTGGCGGCATCCAGATTATGTAGCTTTGGATTTTAAAGAACAGTTTGAGATTATTGAAAAGGTTTTGCGTGATTTTATGCCCTGTTCTAATAGCCCTAAGCAGGTTTTAGAGGTCGGTTGTGGCCCCGGTCATTTGTCGTTAGAATTGGCTCGTTCGGGTTTTGATGTCCAGGGGATCGACCTTTCGCAGAAGTGTATTGATATTGCACGAAAAGTCGCGGCGACTGATCCCTGGAAGAAGTCCCGGGGAACATTAAGATACGATGTTGCGGATTTTTTTGTTTTCTCAAAACAGCAGACGGCATCTTTTGATGCTGTTATTTTCTTGGGAGCGTTGCATCATTTTAAGGATCAGGATCGCGTGATGCAGGGGGTTTTGCGTTTGTTAAAGCCTCGGGGGGTGTTGGTTGTCCATGAGCCGACTCGGGATCGGGTCACGGAAGGGAACGCCGTTTTCATGCATCTTCTTCAGGTTTTACTTGGTGTTGGACGCGGGTTTTATCGTCAGGTTCAGATCCCTAAAAATAAAAAAGATTATGATCAAAGTGTCTTGGCGCTTTTTCGAAGTTTAAGGTATGAAGATGCTAAGGGTGGAAAAACCCAGTCTGCCAATGATAATGAAGCGGGTTTTTCGGCTATGGCGAAAGCGCTGAGACGATCGTTCGTTGAATTGCATTATCGGGAACGATATGCTTTTTTTCATGAGTTGATCGGGGGATTGCGTTTTTCTGATAAAAAAAATAAAGAGCTGGCACGATATTTAAGAGAGGCGGACAGGTCTTTATGTGCTTTGGGTGTTTTACAGTCCACAGAGTTTTTATTCGTAGGGCGAAAAAAAAGAAAATAAGGGGGATGGATGTATACGATCACAGATAATTTAAGAACGCCATGTCAGATCGATATGGAGATAACGACGGCCTGTAATCATAAATGTCGTTATTGTTATAATTTCTGGCGGCATGATCCTAAACAGAAAAGTATTGTTATGTCAAAAGAAACTATTGATAAGATCATTGACGAGATCATTGCAAACAAGGTTTTTAATGTGGTGCTCACCGGGGGAGAGCCTTTTTTGAATTATTCAGTTTTGTTGCACGGGGTTCGTCGTTTAACGCAGGCGGGTATTCTGGTCAGCTGTAATACAAATTTAACGTTAGCGACAAAAGAACAGCTTCAGGAGCTTAAAAGCGCGGGGTTGCCGCATATCCTTACGTCGTTAGCCTCTTATGACCCTGAAATGAATGATAAGATTTTTAATCAGAAAGGTTCTTTTGTCAAAGTTGTTAAGAATATTATTAATGCGGTTGGTGTGGGGATAAAGATCAGTATTAACACGGTTATCAGCCGGCATAGCAAAGACCATGTGTATAAAACAGGGATTTTGGCACATGCGTTGGGGGCGAGTAATTTATTTCTTACCCGGGTTGTTCCGTCTGCGGCTTGCGGTGAAGAATTGTCGCATGAGTTTGTCCTTAAGCCAGGAGAGTATATCCCGGCTCTTGATGATGCGATCCGCGTGAAGCAGGAAACAGGGATCACGATTGGTTCGTTGATCCAGTATCCGGTGTGTTTTTTGAAAGACGTTGAGAAATATTCTGATTTTCTAGGGCGAGGATGTCCGGCGGGCAAGAAAATGGTCTGTATCAACGCTAATGGTGAAACGCATGCGTGTTTACATGAGAATAAATCTTATGGGAACGTTTTGGAAATCGGGTTAGGGGGTGTTTGGAAAAATATGAAAATGTGGCGGGACAATTCGCTGATCCCGCAAGATTGTAAAAAGTGTAAATGGCTTCGTTGGTGCGAAGGAGGCTGCCGTGTTTACGCGCAGGCGTTGAATGCTCCTGACTTTATGTGTAAAGGATCAACAGAGAATATGCCTGATCCTGTTGAAGACTTTAAGAAATCTCAGCATCTTGTTAAGGATGGGATGTTCAAGGTTCGAAGAGGATTGCGTTATCGGGAAGAAGAGGGTTTTTGGTTGTTTCATTTAGTGGGGGCGTGGATCACGAAGGTGTCCTCTGTAGATGCAGCATTTTTGATCGAACGATCTCAAAAAGATCTTGTTTTTACTGCGGATGCGTTGCCGGGAGGGAAGGATGTGCTTGCTGATTTGTTAACAAAGAATATTGTGGTTAAGGTCTCTTGACAGGGAAAAGATGAAGCATTCTTTGCAGGTATTACAGAATCGTCGGATTATTGCTCGCATGGATATTAAAGGGTCCAACTTGGTCAAAGGGATACATTTAGAAGGATTGCGGGTTTTGGGTGATCCAAGTCAGTTCGCGAAGTATTATTATGAACAGGGGATTGATGAGCTCGTTTATATGGATATTGTGGCAAGCTTGTATAATCGAAATAGTTTGCATGACATTATTCGTAAAACGGCTCAGGATATTTTTATCCCGTTGACGGTTGGCGGTGGACTGAGGACCGTTGATGATATGCGACAGGTTTTACGCGCTGGCGCGGACAAAGTGGCGATCAATACAGCAGCGATCAAAAATCCACAGATCATTCGCGAGGCCGCCAAGTGTTTTGGCTCATCTACGATCGTTGTTTCTATTGAAGCGAAGCGTGTTAGCAAAGATAAGTATGAGGCTTATATTGATAATGGCCGGGAAAAAACAGGTATTGATGTTTTTGAGTGGGCTCAGCGTGTTGTCGCGTTAGGTGCTGGTGAGATTTTATTGACCTCTGTCGATCAAGAAGGGACAGGCAAAGGATTTGATGTTTATCTTGTGAACAAGGTTTCCCAGTTAGTGTCGATCCCTGTGATAGCTTCGGGCGGGGCTGGCTGTAAGGAACATGTTGGGGAAGTATTCGTTGCTGGATGCGCGGATGCTGTTTGTTTGGCGTCTTTATTTCATTATGATTTTTTAAGACAGCAACAAGGTTTTGGGGCCCCGAATAAGCAAACGCCATTTATGCAGAATAAGTTTTCGAGGATCCAGGATATTTCGATCCCCACATTAAAAGAGTATCTTAAAGCAAAAAAGGTCGTATGCCGTGGGTGTGACCGATGAAAAAGCGATGCGATGTTGCTATTGTTGATTATGGGCTTGGCAATTTGTTCAGTGTTCAGAATGCCTGCAAGAAAGTGGGATTAGAGGCGGTTATTACATCACAAAAGGATGTTATTCATGCGGCTTCATGCGTGATCTTGCCAGGTGTTGGGGCCTTTGCAGATGCGATGGCTGCTTTGACATCTTCAGGCTTGGATCAGGTCTTGGGTGAGATCGTTGTTGATGGAAAGACCTTATTTTGTTTATGTTTAGGGATGCAGTTGTTAATGAGTGAAAGTCAGGAATTTGGAAGGCATAAAGGATTAAACATCATTGAAGGAGAAGTTTTGCCCTTGAGGGCATTAACTGATGCCGGTGTACGTATTAAAGTGCCGCATGTCGGGTGGAATGGTATCTTTGATCCGGATGCTGATAAAAAAGGATCGCCGCAAAAATGGCAAGGGACATTGCTAGAGGACGTTCAAAATCATGAGCCTATGTATTTTGTTCATTCTTATTGTGTTGTCCCGCGGGATAAGAGAGTCGTATTGGCAGAGACTATTTATGGGGATCAGCAGTTTTGTTCGGTTCTTCAGTATGGGAATATCTTTGGCTGTCAATGTCACCCTGAAAAGAGTGCAGCAGCAGGTTTAAAAATATATGAGAAATTGGCTCAAAAGATAAGAAAGGCAAATGCGTAATGGAAAAAGATTTTGTAACGATGGGTGTTGAGCCTAAAGTCCTTGAGAGGTTCACGGAGGAAAGCGCGGTAGATACGACAGCTTTATACGGCTTACCTAAAAAGGTTGTTTTTTGTAAACGTTGTGTTATTTCTAATCAGCGGCCGAGTTCTGTGATCGAGTTCAAGAATAATGTGCAGGATAAAAAAGAAACGATCGCTTTTGATGAAGAGGGTGTTTGTGCTGCTTGTCGTTATGCGGACATAAAAGATAAAGAGATCGATTGGCAAGATCGGGAAGCGCAACTGATTAAGTTATGTGACCATTATCGCAGTAAGCAGGGAAATTATGATTGTATCGTTCCTGGAAGTGGCGGCAAAGACAGTGCTTTTACCGCGCATATTTTGAAATATAAATATAAGATGCACCCGTTGACCGTGACGTGGGCCCCCCATATTTATACAGATATTGGTTTTCAGAACCTTCAAAAGTGGATCAATGCAGGATTGGATAATATTCTTTTTACGCCTAACAGTAAGATCCATCGTTTGATCACGAAAATGGCGTTTGAGAACCTTTTTCATCCCTTTCAGCCATTTATTATCGGGCAAAGACATATTGCTCCTCGATTTTCTGCGATGTATGGCGTGCCGCTTGTTTTTTACGGAGAAAATCAGGCGGAGTATGGTAATAATATCGCGGATAATTATAAGCCAACGATGGATACGCGTTTTTTTCAGGATGATATGGATCTTGCGAAGATCTTTTTGGGCGGGGTGTCCGCTGAATCGTTGATCAAGGACCACGGGCTTGATCATAAGGATCTGTTGCCTTATTTGCCTCCGGATAAGAAGGCGTTACAATGTGTGGGAACGGTTGTTCATTATTTGGGTTATTACTTAAAATGGGATCCACAGGAATGTTATTATTACGCGGCTGAACATACGGGTTTTTCTGTTAATACTGAGCGGACAGAAGGGTCGTATTCTAAGTACAGTTCTATTGATGACCGGATCGACCCGTTACATTATTATACGACTTTTATTAAATTTGGGATCGGACGGGCGACTTATGATGCTGCTCAGGAGATCCGTAATAAAAAGATCACGCGAGAAGAAGGGGTGGCGCTCGTTAAGCGTTATGATGCGGAGTTCCCGTTGAAATATTTTCATGAGATATTAGAGTATTTGCAGATCGATGAGAAGAGTTTTTGGATAAGTGTCAACAGAGCCCGTTCTCCGCATTTATGGAAGTTCAAGGACGGTGAGTGGCGGTTACGTCATGCGGTTTGGATGTCGGAAAGGAGCTGAGGGGATGCGCAGAGATCTTAATAGGGCAAACCGTTATAAGATCATTGGGATCATTCCCGCTCGCGGTGGTTCTAAAGGGATCCCGCATAAGAATAGGATATTGGTTAATAAGAAGCCATTGATAGTGTATACAATTGAAGCGGCTCAACGCTCACGATTTCTTGATCAAGTGGTTGTTTCTTCGGATGATGAGAAGATCCTTCAGATCGCAAGACGGACGGGTGTTGTGGCTCTTAAGCGGCCCAAACGATTGGCGGGCGATGAAATCAGCTCTGAGGCGGTCATCGCGCATGTTCTTGAGCAGTTGAAAGCGCGGGGAGAAGAATATCGTTTCTTTGTTTTATTGCAACCGACATCGCCATTGCGGGATCAAGATGATATTGACGCGGCAATGAAAATGTTTCTTAAAAAGAATGCAAAGGCATTGATCAGTGTTTTTATTCCAGCGCATAGTCCTTTTAAGGCTTTTGTTTGTGATGGATCAGGGTTTTTACGAGGGATCGTTGATCAGAAAATGCCTTTTATGCGTCGGCAAGACCTTCCGGTGGCGTATTTTCCTAATGGGGCGATCTATATCAATGGTGTTAAAGATTTTATGAAGGATCGTTGTTTTTCTGTGACGAGAGTCGTTCCTTTTATGATGCCCCTGGATAAAAGTATTGATGTGGATACGATGACGGATGTTGCGCAGGTTCATAAGATTTTAAGGTTAAGAAAGGGTTTTGATCGTTGATAGGCAAGTTTTTTGGGAAGTGGTGAAGATCCCTCGCAAGGTTTTCTTGAAGCTCTGATCATGGGTGGCGGGGCAGTGGTATTTTCCTAAAGAGAGGGGGGGATATGTTCTTAAGATCGGTTGTTTTTGCGTTCATCGTAAGTGTTTTTACACAGCTGATAGGTTTTTCTAGGCAGATCGTAATCGCTATGTATTTTGGTGCCACACGAACGTTGGATGTGTATTTTATGACGTTTACAGCGGCGAATTTCTTGGTCTTTGCTTTTGCGGTTATTTTTGACACTATTGGGATCCCTCATTTGATCAAATGTAAGCAAGAGCGAGGGGATGAAGCATTTAGAAAATTAACGGGTTCCATCTTTTCGTTCTCGTTGGTTTTTTCGTTAGGGATAACAGTGGTATTTCTTTTGATCATGCCGATCCTTGTGCGGTTCATGGCGGCAGGATTCTCTTCGCAGGAAAAAGAACAGGTTTTTGTGATGGCGTATTATTTTGTTCCTTGGATCTTGATGTTTTTTCCGTATTTAGCATTGTGTTCATTTTATAAAAGTATTAAACAGTTTAATATTGTTTTTTCTGCAGAATTAATGGTGTCTGTGGCCGCGTTGATCTCTATCATCGTTTTTCATACACAGAACCGTTGTATCCCTCTTGCGTATTTTGGAGGATATTGTATCGGGTTCATCATGCTGTTGGTTTTGTCATTTAAGCGTTTTTCACTTTGGGGGGATGTTTTTAATCCCCAGATGCGCGATTTTTATAAGAATTTTGCGCAACTTTTTAGCGCAAATCAGGTGGTTTCTGTATATCTGATGACGGAGCGTTTTATCCAATCTTTTTTATCAGCCGGAGGGATCTCGATCTTAGCTTATGCAGGGCAGATAACGAATAATCTGAGCGGTTTGCTGACCTTTCGTGATATCTTTATTGTTCCTCTTTCTGAACGTCAGGGGAGAAAGGATCGTTTGGAGCGGATCCTTATCGCCCTTGTGATGATATCGGCTCCGGTGATGTTCTATGTGTTCTTTTTCGCGGGGGATGTGGTTATGTTATGTTTTCGACATGGAAAGTTCGATGATGTGGCTGCGGTGTCCTTAACGGGTGCGTTATCTGTTTACGCGTTATCTCTTTGTCCGGCGATCGTGGCTCTTCCGGGTTTTCGTCTTTTTCAGGTGGTTGATCAGATCAAGAATACGGTGGTTGTTAACATCTTTAATATCCTGGGATTGTTGGTCTTTACGGGGCTGTTCATGTTTTATTATCAAATGGGTATTGTTGGTTTTTCTTGTGCTTATGTGATAACGACATATTTATCGACGATATTGACATTTTATTTGCTATACCGCAATGTTATTGCGTTTGATTATTTGAGGATCATAAAGTTCTTATGTTTTTCTTCTTTATTGTGTTTTATTGTCGGGTTCCTCTTGAGCGTTTCTAGGGTCCCGGGGAGTAATGCGTATGTGGTTTTTGGCATGAAAACGGTCGTTTATTTTTTATTGATCATCGTTGGGTATTGGCCGTTAAAGGCGAGACTGTTACAGATCGTTGGATTCTAAAAAAGTTAGTGAGGGTGTTATGAGAAAGAAGATCCCGATTTTGTTCCCTGTAGAGATCATTAACCGAGAGCTTGATTATAAGCTATTTTTGGGGTGTATGGCCGCTGACGGAACTAATAAGATCTTTATTGGTCAACATGATGCGATCTTTCGATTGTCCCGGTATTTGTACGGGGGCGTTTATGTTGGTAAAAATGTATTTTTGGAAGAATGGCCTTTGGCGACTTTCGAACGTTATGAGAGCATTAAAAAGAACGGTTATATTTTTGTCCACTTAGATGAAGAAGGAGCGGTTTATAACGGGGTGGAGCCTCAGTGGCAACAGTGGCTTTCAAGACGCCTTGATCCTCGCTGTTTACATAAAGAAGATTATATTTGTACGTGGGGGGATTTTCAGCGAGATTATTATCGATCATTTTCACCGGATTGTGTAAACAATATTGTGACCACGGGGTATCCTAAGTTCGATCTTTATAAGGATCCGTATCGTTCTTATTATCAGAAGGAAGTTGATGTGATCCGCGATGAATTCGCTGATTTTATATTATTATGCGTTAATTTTACATGGGTCAATTATAAGTTAGGGACAAAAGGCGCGTTCATGAAAAGAACAGGGTATGATGTGGATGATCCTGTTAAGCAAACGTCTTTTCTGAATTGGTGGGTTCATGACACAAAAGTATATGCTGATTTTATTAAACTTGTTAATGAGTTGCGGTTAAGATTCCCGGATAAGAATATTGTCCTTCGGCCGCATCCATGTGAAGATGTTGAAACGTATCGAAATATCTTTGCAGGGATCAAAAATGTCCATGTTGTTCATCGGGGGAGTGTCGTTCCCTGGATCCTTGCATCGAAGGTATTGATTCATAATGGATGTACAACCGCTATAGAAGCCCATTTTCTTAACAAAGATATTATTAATTATGATCCGCTTGAAGATAAAACACAAAAATTGTTTTTGCCAAGTTTATTGGGCTCATTTTGTATAACGGAACAGGCGGTTGCTATTAAAGTTGAAGAGTCGTTGAAGAAATCGCTTAACGGAGGGAATAACGCTCTTGACCAACGTGCTCAGTCTTTATTGTGTAATTTAAGTTCTTCTAAAGGTTTGGAAAGATTGTTAGCAGTTATTGGTGCTGCTGCAAATAAAGTAGACATTGCGTCTTTACGATATAAAAAAAGGGAGTATTGTCTGCAGGAAAGCTTAGGGGGTTTTTATAATCAGGTGAAGAGAGTTGTTCGCCCGTTATTTCCTGAAAAACAAAGGTTGTACAAATTCTTAACGAGTACACAGATGTTCGCGGGGATATCCCCTCAAGAGATTAAAGAAAAAGTTGTTACGATGTGCGTGCTCTTAAAGAAAGATATTGATGTTAAATTCTATGGTCGAGAAGTTTTTTCTTTAGAGGAGAGGAAATAAACTTTATGGATAATACATTGCGGGATTCTTTCTTTTGTCCTGATTGTCACAAAGGTTTGATCGTAAGTGATATCGAATTATCATGTCAACATTGTGCGAAAGATTTTCGCATCGAAGGGGAGATCCCGCGCTTTGTGCAAGGATCGACCCATGAGAATTTTGCTATTCAGTGGAAGAAATTCGCGGATGTTCAGCTGGATAGTAAGAATAAGACAACTTGTTCTCGTGATCGATTGCTGGATCAAACTGAAATGCGCCCTGAGGATTTCAAAGGAAAAACTGTCCTGGAAATAGGCTGTGGAGCTGGGCGATTCACGGAAGTTTTGTTAGGTTTTGGTGCCAAGGTTGTATCTTCTGACTATTCCGCGGCTGTTGAGGCTTGTGCGCAGTCGAATGATCTTTTTAGGAAAAAAGGTCAGTTAGTTAATGCTCAGGCGGATGTTTTTGCTTTGCCTTTTAAGAAACGTTCTTTTGATATGGTTGTTGGGTTAGGTATGCTTCAGCATACAGGTAATGCTAATAAAGCGTTACAGTGTCTGTGGGAATGCGTTAAGCCGGGAGGGATCTTGATCGTTGATCGTTATCAGATTAGCCTTCGTTCTTGGTATCCGTTTAAATATCTTATCCGTCCTTTTGTCATGAGATTGCCGGCTATGACGATCCTAAGGTTAGCCCAGCGAACGTGTGCTTTCTTTATTCCGATCCAATTATTTTTGTTGTCACATCTTCAGGGTCAGGGCATTAAGAAGTATTTTCGTTATATGGTCAATCGATCTCTGATCTCAACGTTCCCTTTGAATTTACAGATCGAGGGAAAACTAGATGCAGATACCGCGTACCGTTGGTCTGTGTTGGACACTTTCGATATGTGGGCGCCTCGTTATGATGAGCCGGCGACCTTTGGGGTTTGGAAAAAAGAGTTATTGAGCTTACCGGAGGGAGAAGTTATTGTGTGCAAAAGTTGTGGGCAAGGGAATACCGGTGTCGTAAGGAGGAAAATATGAGTTTTCTTGAGCAGGTGAAGTATGATGTCCGGCATCATTTGCAAGGTCCATTTTATAAGATAGCCAAAAAAATAACATGGAAAAGATTGATGTGTGCGATGGTGGAGCCAGAATTTCAACTTGTTTTTGCGTATCGTTGTTATCATTGGCTTTATAAAAAGAGACTTTTTGGTTTTTCGTATCTTTTATATGTCCTTGTTAAAACGATCTCACGTTGTGACATCGCTCGGGAGGCTTGTATCGGGCCCGGATTGAGGATCTCTCATCCATTCGATATTGTGATAGGGCCAGATGTTGTGATCGGCAAAGATGCTGTTATTTTTAATGGTGTCACCTTAGGTAATCGTTTGAGCAAAGATTCTTGGACCGGGATGCCGAAGGTTGGAGATGGAGTTCTCATTGGAACTGGTGCAAAGGTTCTTGGGTCTATTGATATTGGTGATCATGCCAAGATCGGGGCGAATGCGGTTGTTTTGATCTCTGTGCCCAAAGAGGAGACCGCTGTTGGTAATCCGGCAAGGATCGTTTAAGAAAGGTTCTGATGGGTAAATATTCGTTATCACAGAATTATTTTTTATATTGGCACCAAGGCGATCTATATTTGACGAATCCGATCGACGTTTTGACGGTTTATCGGCGTAAGATCGACCCTGAAATGATCCCGTTGTTATTGCGGTTTTTGACCCCTTGTGATCTGGACAGTGTTGAACAACAGCTTCCTGCGGAGCATAAAAAAGAAAGAATGGTTTTTCTTAAGACATTGATAGAAGAAAAAGCGCTGGTAGACTATCCGCAGATCACGGATATGGGGCAGAGAGTTTTTAATATGGTGAAAACGATCCGCGCGATCAGTAGTCAAGAACAGCTTCGATTTGCTAAAAAGGTCTCGTTGGGCAAGAGATTGTTAGGCAAGATGTCGGCGATCATTCGCTGTGATCGTGTTATACGGACGTTACATGGCAAAGGTCTTGAGATCGGTGGAGAGGTTCCGTGCATTTCGCATTTTCTGCCCAAGAGTCGGACGTTGATCTGCCTAGATTACGGGATGAAAAAGGAAGGATCCATGCAACGGGATGCAACGGATCTTTCTGGATTTCTTGATAAAGAATTTGATTTTATTACTTCCAGCCATACGTTAGAACACTTAAGTAATCCGATCAAGGCTCTTTTAGAGTGGGTTCGGGTTGTTAAAGACGGCGGGCATCTTTATATCGTTTTGCCAAATAAAGAATATTCAAGTGATCATTATCGAACGCTTACATCGTTAAAACATCTTCAAGAAGATCATCAGCAAAATACTTCGTTGAGGGATCTTACGCATGCGCAGGAAGTTGGCCATCAGGCTCCCTGGTGGAGCATGGATCATTATCAGCCGCAAGAAGCACCGTATGTGCATATGCATACGTGGAATATGGGGTCTTTTTTAGAATTATTGCGATCGCTGGATCTATGTGTTGTGGATCACTGGGAATCAGTACCGTATCATTTACATGTCCTTATCCGTGTTGGTGTTAACGATCGATTGCGTAAAAAACGAGTATTGCCAATGTTGTTGGCTCCGGGGGCAGTGTTACTGCTGATCAAAATCGTGTGGTATAAGATCCGTCGCATCAACGGACATTTTTAATAAAGAAAATAACGAGTTTTTTATGAAAGATCGAGAGAAAAAGATAATTTTCTTTATCCCAACACTTGCCACAGGCGGGGCGGAGAGGGTCATGTCTGAGCTGTCATTGAACCTTCCTGAGGATATTGAGCAGTTCATTGTTCTTTTTGAGGATAAAGTTTCATATGGTCACCATGCCAAGATCGTATCTTTAGGCGTTGATGTTAATGCGAGCCGAAATCTTTTATTGAAGCTCTTTGAGATCATTCGTCGTATTTATCGATTTCGAAAAGCGGTCCTTGCTCTTGATCCGGATGTGGTGGTTAGTTTTCTTCAGGCAAATTTGATCAATGTGCTGGTCGGCTTATCGTTACCCGGCCGTAGATATAAGATGGTCATTAGTGAGCGGACCGCGACATCCAAGATCGACCTGGTGATGAAAGGTTTTTATGGTTTTGTGAACCGAACAGTTCTGGCGGCCATTTATCGACGGGCCGATGTGGTGATCGCGGTGTCGGCATATATTAAGGATGAATTGATCCGCATGTTCAAGATAGATCCTAAAAAGCTCAGGGTTATTTATAATCCGGTTGATGTGGTTAAGATCAGTCGGTTGTCACAACAACTATTGGAACTGGCATGGTTTATGCAAGATATTCCGATCATCATTAACGTGGGGCGGCTGACATTGCAAAAAAATCAGCGTGCGCTTTTACAAGCTTTTGCGCAGATCCGTAAAGATCAAAAATGCAGGTTAGTGATCCTGGGTGATGGTGAGTTGAAACAGGAGCTCCAAGTGTTGTCTCAAGGATTAGGTGTTGATCAGGATGTGTTGTTCTTGGGATATCAACAAAATCCTTTTGCTTACGTGGCGAGATCCACCATTTTTTGTTTGTCATCATCATTTGAAGGGTTTCCCAATGCTTTGGTAGAAGCCATGGCCACGGGATGCCCGGTTGTTGCTTTTGATTGTTCCTCAGGTCCAAGGGAGATCTTGGCTCCGGCATTGTCATTAACGGAAAACATCTCAGGCGTAGTAAAAGCGGACTATGGGTTGTTGATCGAGAATGGGAATGATCAAGCATTGGGTGAGGGTTTGAGGATATTTCTGAAAGATAAAGCTTTAAGGGAAGCGTATCGTCTGAGGGGGCAAGAGCGGGTGAAAGATTTCTCGGTACAAAGAACGATCAATGCTTATTTAGAGGTTTGTGGTTTATAGACAATAGATAAAGGGAGAAGTTAATTTTGATGTTGCAGAAAAGCTATAAAAAGGTATGGTCATTTTTTCAGAATGAAGGGGTGTTGGTGTCCTTGATCTTTTTGCTTGCTGTTTGCGTTAGATTTCTGGCGATTTCTAGCTATGGGGGGTTCGCTGTTTTTAATAGTGCTGATACTGAGTCGTATGTGTATCGAGCGCAGAGTTTGTTGCAGGGACAAATTGTTACTATTTCAGCGATCGGGTTTTCGGCATACTTAGCGATGATCTTTAAGATATCGGGTGGGGTGAATTTGGAAGTCGTGAGGATCTTAAATCTTATCGTTAGTTCGGCAACGGTGGTTATTTTTTATTTTATAGGGAAACGATTTTATAATAAGTTGACCGGGATCTTAAGTGCTTTGATCTGTATGTTTCATGTTAATTTGATCTTTTGGTCTGGGTATGTGTCAACAGAGACCTTGTTCATTTTCTTTCTGGCTGTTTCGATGTGTTTTTTTCTTCGGTTTGCGGATGATAAGAAGTCGCTGACGTTATTGCCAGCGTTAATAAGCTTGGCGATCACGGGATTGGTACGGGATATCGGTTTCCTTTTGTTTATTCCGGTTTTAGGTTGGATTTTATTTGTTTTATTTAAACAACGGTTCGTAAGATGGGGGATAGGTATTTTCTTTGCGGTTTTTATTTTGTTGGTCCCGTTCTTTGTGACCTTTATGGTTATCCCGGATCAACAAGGGGCGCTCAACTGGAAGAACAATACGATCAGCGGCGAGATCCTGAAAGGTTTGTTGTGGGATGAAAACGGGCGAGCCACTTTTGGCGTTGATATTTGTCCAGAAAATCTTCCTTTAAAGATAGCGGAATATAATCGCAATCCAGGTGATTATACAAAGTTAATGTTGCGAAAACTAAAGACATATTGGTGGATATTCACTCCGGAGAGTTCTTGGCGGCATCGGATCTTGAGCTGTTCTTTTCTTATTCCGCTTTATTTGTTTGCTGTATGGGGATTGATATCGAGCTTTAGAATAAGAGAGAAGACTATCCTTTTGGTGTCGATCGTTGGGATGTTTACATTGGCTTCCATGGTGGGCATTGTTGATTATGATCTGCGGTATCATTTGCCCGTTGAGGCGGTTTTGATCGCTATCGCCGCGTATGGGGTTCAATGTTCTTTTGAAGTGATGAAGGCAAGAATGTAAAGGCGGTGTCATGGGTAATGTTGACGAACGAACGGTCTCCGGTTTCGGGAACGAATGGCAACAATTTGATCAATCGTCTATGGCTGACGACGAGTTAAAAGCGATGTTTTTATGGTATTTTAGTATTTTCCCTTGGGAAAAGATTAGGGCTGATGCTCAAGGTTTTGATCTTGGTTGCGGAAGCGGCCGATGGGCTAAATTCGTTGCAGATAAAGTCGGGGTTCTTCATTGTATCGATGCGAGTGCTCAAGCTTTGGATGTTGCCAAAAGGAATCTTGAACAAAAGAAAAATTGTGTTTTTCATGTTGCTAGCGTTGATCAGATGCCTTTAAAGGAAAATAGTATGGATTTTGGTTATTCGTTGGGGGTGTTACATCATGTGCCGGATACTTTTGCGGGGATAAAGGCTTGTGTGAACAAATTAAAGCCAGGGGCGCCATTTCTACTATATCTTTATTATTCTTTTGATAATAAACCGATTTGGTATCGATCTCTCTGGAAGTTAACTGATATGATGCGTATTATTATATCGAGGTTGCCGTATTTTTTGAAATATTTTATTAGTCAGGCGATCGCGTGTTTTGTCTATTATCCGATGGTGAAGTTAGGTGTTATATTAGAAAAGTTCGGTGTCCATACGAATAACTTCCCATTATCGGCGTATAAGCATTCGAGTTTTTATACGATGCGGACCGATGCGTTGGATCGCTTTGGCACCCGTCTTGAAAGAAGATTTTCAGCCAAACAGATCGAGCAGATGATGAAAGACGCTGGATTAGAGAATATTGTTTTTAGCAAGTCTTTCCCCTGTTGGTGTGCCGTAGGATATAGGGGAAAGGCTGATCTTTCGTATGAAGAAGGGGGAGAAACTCTTGCTTATTTAAAGAATGCGCGGATCTTGTTTTTGCCGAAATATGCCAAGGATGCCGCGAGCACGAGGTACAGATTTTTGCAGTATATGCCGTATTTGAAAAGTAAGTATAATGTTTCCTGTGAGGTTTCTCCATTTTTTCAGGAAGGCTACGTAAGGAAGCGTTTCACCACCGGGGCGAATCTTTATGTTGATGTTGTTGGGCCGTTGATAAAACGAATGAAAGCGATTCTTTCGGCGAAGAATTATGATCTTGTTGTTTTGCATTGTGAAGCGGCACCGTATCTTCCATTGATTATGGAAAGAATGCTTAAAAAAGGTGGAATGAAAGTGATTTATGATTTTGATGACGCAGTTTTTCATAATTATGATCAGCATCCTAATGCGCTGATAAGGCTTTTGTTTAAGAATAAAATACGAACGTTATTGTCCTTGGTGGATGGCGTATCAGCTGGAAATGCGTATTTAGCTACGTATGCCAAGAAAGTAAATAAAAAAGTATTCATCGTCCCGACGGTCGTTGATATGGATTGTTATCCGGTTAAAGAATATGATCAGCGTGATAGTAAAGAATTTAGAATTGGGTGGCTAGGCTCGCCCTCAACGGCGATTTATTTGGATCCGATCCTTAAAATTTTAGATCGTTTTTGTTGTGAGCATAAGGCGAAAGTGATCTTGATGGGCTCAGGCAAGATCGCGGGGATCAGCAACAATTTCGAGATACAGCAATGGTCAGAAAGTGAAGAACTCAAGATGTTGCTTAGCTTAGATGCTGGGATCATGCCCTTACCCGAAACTCCCTGGGCGCGTGGCAAATGCGGCTTTAAACTGATCCAATACATGGCTTGTGGTTTGCCGGTCATCGCATCTTCTGTCGGAGTGAATCAAGAGATCGTTGAGCATAATATAAATGGTTTTTTAGCAAATACGGATCAACAGTGGTATGACGCGTTGGCCCAATTGTACCACCATAGAGATTTAAGAAAAAGTATGGGAGAAAAAGGTCGTGCAAAGGTTGTTTGCAAGTATTCAGTACAGTCGAACATATCGAATTTTGCGGTGATGTTGCATAGCGTCATGTCAGGAGAGAAATGATGGCATGGTAAAAACTAAGGGCATTTTCATCATTTCTTTTGATTTTGAGCTGTATTGGGGTGTGCGTGATAAAAAATCCCTGGAAAGTTATCGGGTTAACCTTTTAGGTGTTCGCCGTGTTGTGCCGACGTTGTTAACATTATTTGAAAAGTACAGGATCCATGCAACATGGACCATCGTTGGTTTTTTGTTCTTCAAAACGCGCGAAGCCTTGTTAAGGAATTTGCCGGATAAAAAGCCTGCTTATGTAAAAACGGAGCTTTCGCCTTATGAACATCTTAAGACGATCGGTGTTAATGAGGATGCGGATCCTTTTCATTTTGGGTCGTCATTGGTAAAAATGATCGCTGAAACGCCGCATCAGGAGATCGGCAGTCATACTTTTTCTCATTATTATTGCTTAGAGAAGGGGCAAGATGCGGATACTTTTAAGGCGGATATGTGCGCGATGAAAAAGATCACGAAAGAATATGGTCTTGATGTCGAAAGCTTGTCTTTTCCGCGGAATCAATTCAATCCAGCTTATGTCGCTATTTGCAAAGAAATGGGTGTGACGAGTTATCGCGGCAATGAGCCCTCGTGGATCTATCAAGCTAGAAGCGGTGAAAAGGAGTCCTTGTTTAGACGTGCATTCCGATTAGCAGATGCGTATATTAATTTATCCGGGCATCATTGTTATTCCTTAGAAAAGATAAAGCTCGAAAAACCATTTAATATCCCATCGAGCCGGTTCTTGCGCCCATATATCGATAGGTTGAAATTCGCTGAAGCCTGGCGATTGCAGCGGATCTTATCCAGCTTAACGTATGCGGCAAAGAAGGGGCTTGTTTATCATTTGTGGTGGCATCCACATAATTTCGGGATTAATTTAGAAGAGAATGTGTCTTTTTTGACGAAGATACTGGATCATTATATTAAATTGCAAAAGCTCTATGGGATGGAAAGTTTGAGCATGCGAGAGATCTCAGTCAAATTAACGAAAGGTCTTGATCATGAGAAATAGATCTATCGTTATTTTGGCAGGGAGAGGGGAATCAACAAATATCATTTATCATGCCCTGAAGAATGATTTTTGTATTGAGACGATCATCCTTGAAGATCCAATGCCTCAAATGCAATTCTTGAGAAAACGAGCTCAGAAGCTTGGGATCATTAAGGTGATCGGGCAGATCTTGTTCAGGATCATGGTTGTTCCTTTTTTAAAAAAGATTTCGTATCAAAGGATCGCGGAATTAAAACAAAGGTATACTTTAAATAGCGCACCTATTGATGAGAGGAGGATCGTTCACGTCCCTTCAGTTAATAGATCGGAAACGATAAGTATTTTAAGCAAGATCGATCCGGATATCGTTATCGTTAATGGCACGAGGATTATTTCAGAGAAAGTTCTTGGTTGTGTTCCTGCGAAGTTCGTCAATATTCATGCGGGGATCACTCCTGCTTATCGGGGGGTTCATGGGGCGTATTGGGCTCTGGTCGAAAGAAATAAGAATGCCTGTGGTGTTACGGTTCATCTTGTTGATACGGGGATAGACTCGGGCAACATTCTGGAACAGGGGTTGATCACGCCAACAAAGGAAGATAGTTTCGTTACGTATCCATTGTTGCAGTTAGGAGAAGGTATCCCCTTATTGAAAAAAGTGATCGCAGATATGCTGGTGGATAAAGTCAATGTTAAAAGTCCTTTAACGGCGGGGTCAAAATTGTGGCATCATCCGACATTGTGGGAATATCTTTGGTATAAGATGCGTTATCGTGTTTCGTAAATAAGGAGTGATCATGGATGTGCGGGATCGTAGGATTTGTTAAAACGGACTTATTGGGTAAGCGGAACGAAATGGAGCGTTTGTGCGCGTCCATGACAGATGTATTGACTCATCGTGGTCCGGATGGTCGAGGGGTATGGGTTGATGAAACGCGTGGTATCGCGTTAGGGCATCGACGGTTAGCCATTCTTGATCTTAGTGAGCTTGGGCATCAGCCGATGATCTCGTCATCAGGAAGATATGTTATTGTTTTAAATGGTGAGATCTATAATTTTCGTGTTATTCGTGCTGAATTAGAAGAAAAAGGTTGTGTGTTCAAAGGCCATTCAGATACTGAGGTTGCCCTTGGCGCTATTGAGCAATGGGGTTTTGATACAGCTCTTTTAAGATTCAATGGAATGTTCGCCGTTGCTTTATGGGACCGCCAGGAGCGTGTCCTTCGATTGGCAAGGGATCGTGCAGGAGAAAAGCCACTTTATTATGGACGCGTTGGCAAAGATTTTATTTTTGCTTCCGAGCTAAAGGCTTTTCGAAAACACCCGGCATTTAAGGCTGAGGTGGATCGCAAAGCATTAGCACTTTATTTGCAGTATGCCTATGTTCCAGCCCCGTATTCTATCTATAAGAATATTTTTAAGCTTCCGGCAGCAACTGTTCTGACGATCACAGATCTTTCTCAGCGAAAGTTTGCTGAACCAAAACCGTATTGGTCAGCGCAAGATGTCGTCGGATATGGGCAAGTGAATCGATTTCAAGGTGATGAATCACAAGCGGCTATGCAGTTGGAAGTTTTATTAAAAGATGCTGTTAAGATGCGTATGGAATCTGATGTGCCCTTGGGTGTTTTCTTATCCGGAGGCATAGATTCTTCCTTGGTTTCTGCTTTGATGCAGGAACAATCTTCTCTACCAGTTAGAACATTCACCATTGGTTTTCACGAGAAAGCTTATAATGAGGCAGTTAAGGCAAAAGCGATCGCAAAATATTTAGGAACAGAGCATATGGATCTATATGTGCGTCCTCAGGATTCGTTGGCCGTGATCCCGCATTTGCCAGATATTTATGATGAGCCATTTGCGGATCCTTCTCAGATCCCGACGTATCTGGTATCCAAATTGACCCGAGAGCATGTGACCGTAGCTTTATCCGGGGACGGGGGCGATGAGGTCTTTGGCGGATATAATCGTTACTTTTGGGGCAATAATATTTGGAATAAGATCAAATGGGCGCCGCAAGGGATGAGACGTTTAGGGGCGCAGACGTTGACAGCGTTATCTGCAGAAACTTGGGATGCCATAGGGAATTTTTTGCCGAATAGATTCCGGTTAAAAACATTAGGGCATAAGATGCATAAACTTGCAGGTGTTTTGAACGCGCAAGACGCATATGATATTTATTTTAAGTTGGCATCTTTTTGGGACGGGGCTGCGGTTGTTTTTCCTAAGGATAATGCGCGTGGTGTTGATCCGATCTCTGGGAAACGAGGGGTTTTTGATATTAAAGATTTTTGTGAATGGATGATGTTTAAGGATCTTGTGACGTATTTGCCGGATGATATTTTGGTTAAAGTTGATCGCGCCAGCATGGCTGTGAGTTTAGAAACAAGGGCCGTTTATCTCGACCATCGGGTCATTGAGATGGCTTTTACCTTGCCGCCAACTTTTAAGGTCAAAGGTTATCAGGGAAAGAATATTCTAAGGAATATTCTTAATTCTCGTGTTCCGAAGGCTCTTTTTGAAGGGCCTAAAATGGGTTTTGCGATCCCGTTGGATGTTTGGCTTAAAGGTTCTTTAAGGGATTGGGCTGAGCATTTATTGGATGAGAAGAAAATAGCGCAAGAAGGTTTCTTTGATCCTCAAGAGATCCGTAAGAAATGGGATGAATATCTTGGAGGAAAACGGAATTGGCAGTATTATCTTTGGATCATTTTGATGTTCCAGGCGTGGAAAGAACGTTGGAAAGTGATGATTTAATGTAATGGTTCATAGAGGTGAATATATTCTGAAAAGGAACGTGTATGTTAAGTAGCGAAACAAAAGTTTTATGGAAGATCTGGGGTGTTGCGTTTTTATATGTCTGCGCTGTTAATATTTTTATACAATTCATCTTGCTTCCGTTCTTGTTGCCACAGTTGCATGCGGGGGGAGGATTGTTTGTTGGGTCTTTTGATTCTTTGAGTTTCTTTCATGCCGCAACTGATATGGCTGGTAAGATAAAAGCAACGGGATGGGGAGCCTGGGAGCTTCGTCCCCGGGGGCAGGCGCCGGCAGGGATTGCGGCTGCGATTTTTGTTGTAACATGGAGCAAGTTGTGGGTCTTGATTCCGCTTAATGCTGCTTTGCATGCGAGTGCATTTTTGGTTTTGTTCCGGATCGTGAGCACTTTTGTTCTTGATCGCGTTAAAGTATTGTGGTGTGTGTTGCCATTTTTGGTTTTTCCGTCGAATTTGCAATGGACGTCACAATGGCATAAGGATGGTTTTAGCATTTTGGGATTTTTGTTGTTCTTGCAGGGAATCATTTCAATGCTAAAAACCCAGGATCAGAGAGATAAACAGTTAGCGAATGACCTGTTCGCTCTTATCTCTTGTCTTTGTGGGATTTTCTTGATCTGGGTCGTCCGTCCTTTTATGCTAATGATTATGAAGCTGTTTGCTGAGGTATTCTTTTGTTTTTTGTTGTTAATCTTTCTAAAAAGGGCTCTGGAGAAAAAGATATCGGGGTTGCGAATTATGTCGGTTTTTTTGTGTGCGCTGTTGATATTCTTTGGCTTATCACAGAAAACAAATTTATGTGTTGCGGATTTTAATGAAAATATATTGAGTTTAGATCGCCAAGCGGTTGGTGAAGATTCTTTTGAGACTCCCTTGTCCGACGAAGAGATAGTGCCACTTGAGTGGAGAAAATCGCCCGGCTTTCCATTGTCTATTGAGAACAAAGCTTTTTCGTTGTCACAGATAAGAAGAGGTTTTCAGTTATGCGCTGCTCATTCGGATAGCAATGTTGACGCAGATGTTAGTTTTAAAAGTATCAAAGATATATTGATGTATATTCCGCGCGCAATTCAAATAGTCTTATTTGCGCCATTTCCGGATCAGTGGTTTAGTGAAGGAAGTTCTTCAGGAAGTGCTTTGATGCGTAAAATAGCTGCTTTTGAAATGATAGCCATATATTTTGCTTTGATTTTTCTACCTTATTCCATTTGGTATTGGCGTAAACGTATCGAGATCTGGTTTATTTTGTCATTTTGTTTGTACATGATGATCATTTACGGATTGGTTTATTGCAATGTTGGTTCATTGTATCGGATGCGGTATGTGTACATAATGACCTTCGTGGCTTTGGGAATAGCTGGTTTTATTCTTTTTCTTGGGAAGTTAAAAAGTAGGAAAATATTAAAGAAATAAATGTGTGAAACGAAAAGTTCTATGAATATTGCTATTATTGATAATAATATCTTCGCGGTCAATTCGATACGGGCACAATTGATCCAAGTTTTGATTGCCAAGGGTTATTGCGTAACCGTTTTAACGAGCGGAGCGCTCGAACAGTTACAAGAGGCGAGCAAAAAGGGATTCGTTGTCATTGACATCGGTAGCAGTGTGCAAAATCCGTTACATATTCTATGCTATCTGCTTAGGATGTATTGGGCCTTGAAAGCGGCTAAGATCGATCTGTGTTTAACATTTACGATACGCCCGGCGATCTGGGGGAATATTGTTTGCCGCGTGGCAAGGATCCCGACAGTGACAAACATTACGGGTATCGGACCTTTGTTCAATAATGGTTCAGTCGCCTACAAGGGTGCGCGAATTTTATATAGATCTGCATTGAGAAGATCGGCAAAGATCTTTTTTCAAAATAACGATGACCTGCAGATCTTTATTCAAAAAGGTTTTGCGGATTCTGCGGTGAGCGAGAAGTTGGCGGGGTCAGGAGTGGATCATGAGCATTATGCGCCGCAGGAAAAAGAAGGAGAAAATGGTAAATTTAATTTTCTTTTCATCAGCAGATTGGTCAAGGATAAAGGAATTGTGGAATATGTTAACGCCGCAAGGATGCTGAAAGAGGAGCTGCCTAACGCTGTTTTTAGCGTTTTAGGGCCGCTTTGGTCGCAGAACCTTAAGCATAATACGGTGACTAAAGATGAGCTGGATCAATGGGTAAAAGAAGGGATCATTGTCTATCTTGGAGAAACCGAGAATACCCGTGATTTCATCGCTCAGGCAGATTGTGTTGTGTTGCCGTCTTACAGAGAGGGAGCATCGAATGTTCTTCTTGAAGCCTCAAGTATGGAGCGGCCATGTATCACTTGTAATACGACGGGATGTAAGGAGATCGTTGAAGATGGCGTAACCGGATATCTTTGCAGGGTTAGGGATCCCAAGGATCTGGCTGATAAAATGAGAAAGATGTTTTATTTGTCCGATCAAGAACGGATTGAGATGGGGAAAAGGGGTCGGCAAAAAGTGATCAGGGAATTTGACAGAAAAGTTGTGATCAACACGTATTTAACGGCAATAGAACAAATAATTAATAAATGAGCAAACATCATATTCTTGTTACAGGGGCGGATGGATTCATCGGCCGCCATCTTTGTTCGTTTTTGAAAGAAAAAGACCAAGTGGTCCGCGCTGCTGTGCGTGCACGATCACGAGATATCGTTGGTGCTGATGAATATATTAGTGTCGGCGATCTCGGTCCTCAAACAGATTGGGCTCAAGCGTTGCTTGAGGTGGATGTTGTCATCCATTTAGCGGCCCGTGTTCATATTTTAAAAAAATCGGTTAAAGATCCGTTTGCCGCTTTTCGAGATGTCAATGTGGCGGCCACGGAACGTTTAGCCCGCATGGCTGTACAGGCAGGCGTTAAGCGTTTCATTTTTATTAGTTCGGTTAAAGTAAATGGGGAAGGATCGTCTCAGGCATATACTGAAAGGGATATCCCCGCTCCACAAGATGCGTATGGTATCAGCAAAAAAGAAGCTGAAGAGGTGCTGATTCGTTTAGCGAAAGAAACAGGGCTTGAGGTGGTCATCTTACGTCTACCATTGGTTTATGGTCTTGGTGTCAAAGCTAATTTTAAGAACTTGATCAAGCTTGCGGGTTTGGGAGTACCATTACCGTTTAAAGGGGTTCATAACCAGCGCAGTTTTCTTTACGTTGGCAATTTGGTAGAGGTCATCAGTATTTGTATCGATCATTCCAAGGCAGTGAATGAGACCTTTTTGGTCAGTGACGGACAGGATATGTCAACAGCGGATTTGCTCAACATGTTGGCCTTAGCAATGAACAAAAAGGCGGTTTTATTTTCTTTGCATTTTGGTGTTTTAAAGATATTGTGTAAGTTTACAGGAAAAGCTGATGAACTGCAGAAATTAACGGGTTCTCTTTTTGTTGATAATCGTAAGATCACAACGTTGCTTGGCTGGAAACCGCGTTTCTCAGTTAAAGAGGGCATCGCTCAAGCTATTCAAAAGACTGGGTCATGAAAAGCATATTTTCCATTGATGTTGAGGATTGGTTCCATATCCCGAGTTTGTCTAACACGCCGGATGTGCACAAATGGGGAGCGCTGCCTTCGCGAGTAGAGAAGAATTTTATTCAATTGTTGGATGTTTTGAGCAAGAAAAATGTTCGGGTAACTTGTTTCTTCTTGGGATGGGTGGCGCAACAGTTCCCGTATTTAGTCCAGGAGGCAAAGGCTCGCGGTCATGAAATAGCGTCGCACGGATATGCGCATCAGCTGGCATATGACATGGGCGAAAAGGCCTTCTTGCAGGATATAAAAAAAGCCAAGGATATTATTGAGACAATTAGCGGGGAAAAAGTTTACGGCTATCGGGCCCCGGGATTTTCTATAACAAAGGATACGCCATGGTTTTTTGATAAACTCGTTGAAGCAGGATACACGTATGATTCAAGTATTTTTCCAGCGCCACGGGGCTTTGGAGGTTTAAAGACCAATAAATATGCTCCGCATGTTATCTGTTGTGAAAAGGGGAGGATCGCTGAATTTCCTATCACTGCGATCGATGTTTGTGGTAAACCATGTTGTTTCTTTGGCGGTGGATATCTTCGGCTGTCTCCGTCCTTTTTTATTAGAAAAATGGGGTTAAGGGTCTTGGCGCAGGATCGCCCGATCATTTTTTATATCCATCCACGGGAGATCGACGTGGATCAGCCGCGGTTAGCGATGCCGCTTGAAAGGCGTTTTAATTCGTATGTTAATCTGAAGACAACCAGAAATAAGGTCATGAAGATATTGGATCAATTTGAAGTTACGACTTTTAGTGAGTTCATGAAAGAACATGTGATTAAGGAAGGATGAATTGAAGATGAAAAACAGTGTGGCAACGTTCTTTGATAAATATGCCGTTGATTTTGATTCGATCTATGGTCCGCAGAACAATTTTTTTGATAAATTCATTAATGAGCACTTTAGAAAGTGCATGAAAATAAGATTTATCAAAACGATCGAAGGCTGTTCTCCTGTTGATGGTAAAAGCGTTATTGACATTGGTTGTGGGGCTGGCCAATATGTGAGGGCTTTGGTCAAAAAAGGGGCTGGTTATGTTTACGGGATAGATTTTGCGCAAGGCATGATCGATCTGGCAAGAAAGAATGCCGTGTGTGATGGCATTGAGAGCAAATGTAAGTTTGATCTTGTCGATTTTTTAGCAGATCCCATCCCGGGCACTTTCGACTATGCGGTTGTTATGGGTTTTATGGATTATATGAAAGAGCCCAAAGCGGTGGTCAAGAAAGTGTTGTCATTTACGACATCACGCGCTTTTTTTAGTTTTCCGGCAAACGGGGGGATTCTTGCATGGCAGAGAAAATTGCGTTATTTGCATCGATGTCCGTTATTTCTTTATGATAAAAAGAAAATATATAGTATATTCAAAGGGCTTTTGTATAAGGATCTGATGGTGGAAAAGATCGGTCGGGATTTTTTCGTTACAGTGTGCTTATGAGGGGGCTTATATTTTAAGGGAGACATGAAGAAGTGCATTTTTGATATTATCTTAGCTTTAGCGCAGACACTTCGTTTCTGGTGCAGAGGATTTTGGCTTTAAGAATATTGTTGACAAGGTATCATTTTCGGCGATAAGTGCAAGATTAGGTTTTCTGATTTGTCGAGTTCCGCATAAAGTTAAATTAAGCGAGAAAGTCTTTGTTTTGCCCTGGCAATCTCTAAGAGATGTTATTTAATTTTATGTTTTTGGGTTTATTAGGCCAGTAGCCATTGCTTTTATTTGAATAAGGGATGCGGAGATTGCTGAGAGTGGTATTTAGCATATAGCCGGTAGTACCTCGCGATTCAGGAAGTGCTAATAGCAGATGTTGAAATTTATGATAAAAGATCTTTCCAGGAGTTTTTATCAAGAAATTTTAAAAAAGATCACAGATGAGATCTGCAGGGGAAAGCGCACCATCGAAGAATCTTATCGCAAGGAAGTCCTGCAGACCCATTGGAATATCGGAAAGATCCTGGAAGAGCCTTTCGCGGGTGAGTTCGAGAATAGCTCAAAGCGCGCGCGGATCATCGAGCGACTTTCCAAAGACCTTAGCCGCCCGACAAGTTTTTTCTACGACCTATCCAAGTTTTACCGCTTTTATCCGGTATTGCCGCAGACACTTCTTTCGTGGAGCCATTATTCCAATTTGATCCGCGTTGATGACGCGCGCCAGCGTCAACAGTTCGAGCAGCAGGCGATCAGAGAAGGGCTGTCATCCCAAAGATTATACCAGCTGATCTTTATGGACAAGATCGCTCTGGAAAAGAAAAAAGAAGCGAACCAGCTTGTGGCTTTAGCCAAGCCCGGAGAATTGGCGTGTGTGCGCGGCAAGCTTTATCGCTATCGATGCCTATTCCGCAAGGATATCCCGTGCGAACAGCGTCAAGCCCTTGTGGATATGGGTTTTGGGTTCTTGCGCAAAGTAGATGCTCCTGATTGGCAGGCAAACCGAAGCCCGATCCCGATACGTTCCTATAAAGATAAAGACGGTTATTCTGTCCGCCGGGCAACAAAACATGAAGAGTATCTATACACGTACAAAGCCACTGTCATTAAGGTCATAGACGCGGATACCCTTGTTTTGTATATTGACCTAGGTTTTGATTCCTGGATAGAGCAAAAACTGCGCCTGCGAGGCATTGACGCGCCGGAATTATCGACCGTCTTGGGTATGGCGGCCAAAGAGCACGTGCAAAAAACTTTAAGCAAGGTTGACCTTGTTGTCTGCAAGACATACAAAGAAGATAAATACGGCAGGTACTTGGCGGACATCTTTTATTCGTTGACGGAAAAAGACCCCGAGATCGTGGCGCAGCAGGGAGCCTATCTTAACCAAGAACTTCTTGACCAAGGGTATGCAACGGTTTATTAGAGGGGATTGGTATTTAGTATGCAGTATTTAGTATATAGTATATAGCGTGTAGCGTTGAGCGGATAGCAATTAGCGGAGAGTGAAGGGTGAAGCGTGAAGAGTGGTGCGAGAGAGAAAACCACTTGACCTTAAAGCACGGTGTTGTAGAATAATACCGTCACTTCTGATATTCATGAATTTCTGTAATGCCATTATTTGAGTAAGTATTTTTAAAAGTTAGTGTTTTTGTTTTTTCCTGAAAATATTTACCATGCCTAAAGCCCTTTCCAATAGTTTTCAACCAGAAGTCTTAAGAAGTATCCAGTGCTTAGTATTTGGTATCTGGCATGAATAATAATGATACCCTATAGGGTGTATTATATTAATATTAATACCTCTTAGGGTGCATTTTGACAAATAAATTGTTGATATTATACCCTATAGGTGATATATTTCTAATATGGAAAGATCAGAAATCTCAGAGAAATATATGATCAATATAGTTTCTCAGATAAAAGAATTACGTAAGAAAATTGGACTAAATCAAGTGGAATTTGCTAAGAGGGCTGGAGTTGGCTTGCGTTTTTTAAGAGAGCTTGAGCAAGGGAAAGCTACTGTGAGAATGGACAAGCTTGCATGTGTTTTGGATTTTCTTGGATATCATTTAGAATTAAAGAAAAATGAAATAATATTATGAGAAAAGCAAAAATTTTTTATAGCGACGAATTAGCAGGATATCTGTCAGAGGCCACAGGCGGGTATACTTTTGAGTATGATCCTGAATTCTTAAAGAAAAACATCTCGATCGCAGTATCCTTGCCTGCTCGCGCGGAGCCGTATCGATCTAAAGAATTGTTCCCTTTCTTTAGAGGGCTTTTGCCTGAAGGATGGTATCTTGATATTGTTAGCCGAGCGCAGAAAATTGACAGTAAAGATTACTTTGGATTGTTGATCGGAACAGCGAGCACGGACACAGCCGGCAGCGTTACCGTTCAAAAAGTTGATATGGGCCATGAATAAAAAGCTCTTGAAAGAGATGTTCCATTCTTTAAAATGGCCGAGCATAGATTTTGGCTTGGCAGATGTGCCGCAACAGGCGCAAAGATTAGCGGGGAAATTTTCTATTTCAGGTGTTCAGCCGAAGCTATCTGTTAAGTTGGATAAGAAGCAAAACACCCTCATCGTTGTTAGCACGGGGGGAGAATATATCCTAAAACCGCAACAAACCTTTCCGCGTATCCCCGAGAATGAGCAATGCTGTATGGATCTTGCGCAAGAATTGGGCATCGATGTGCCTCTGCACTGTCTTCTTCCTTTAAAGGACAAAAGCCTTGCCTATGTGGTCAAGCGGTTTGATCGGGATAAAGGGGCTAAAATTCAGCAGGAAGATTTTGTTCAGATCCTCGGGGTCAATGATAAATACATAGGATCGGTAGAGCAAATAGGCCGGAAGCTAAAAGATATCTCTTCAGCACCAGGATACGATGTTCAGCTTTTTTTTGATCGGGTTGTGCTTAACTTTATTCTCGGCAACGGTGACGCGCACTTAAAGAATTACGCGATAGTGCATAAAGAAGGAGGCATCCGCTTAGCTCCAGCTTATGATATTGTGTGTTCAAGGCTGGCGATCTTTAACGAGGACGAGTCCGCGATCAGCATTCAGGGTAAAAAGAATCGCTTGCTAAGAGAGGATTTTGATCGTTTAGCTGAATATTTTAATGTGCCGATCAAGGTACGTTATGAACGGTTTGAAAAGAAGCTTAGCTTGATGAGAGAGATCATCACAGCTTCTCAAATGAGCGATGAAGATCAGACAAGATTTCTTGGTATTATCAAAGAGAGGCTGAATCGGCTGAACATAGCCCTATAGCTACTTTTTGTCCTACCTTGTGTGTTCTTAAAAAGAGCGAGGATACGCGACGGTTTATTAGAAGGGATTGGTATTGAGTATGTGGTATATAGTATTTAGTATTTAGTATTTAGCATTTAGTATTTAGCATCTGGTATCTGGTATGTAATATTCATGTTTGACAATGCCGTATAAAATATACACTCGTTCACAAGTGACAATGAATTGTACGGAGGCCATATGTCAGCAAAAGAGCGAACGCTTGCATGTTTTTTCGGGATCACGGCGGCATTCTTCGTTTTTCCACTATGAAAAATAATATTCAGGCTCCAGCCGGAAACGAATTCTTCGCGGATGTCCGCTTGTTGACGGTATTGATCGACGTGGCGGTCTTATCTTGCGGATTCTTTATCGCGTCCTGCATCCGTCTTACTCTTTTTTTCGATTGATACAGAGCTTTGTGGATTAATAGTGTTGAGGAGGAGATCGGGAAAATGTTAAAACGTATTTTTGATATCGTGATGTCGTTGGCTTTGATCGTTCTTTTAAGTCTTCCGATGCTTATCATTGCGGCATGGGTCAAGATAAAGTCTCAAGGTCCTGTTATTTTCTGGACGGATCGCGTCGGTATCAATAATACGATCTTTAAGATGGTAAAATTTCGGACCATGCGGCCGGACACCCCCCAAATCGCTACTCATTTAATGAAGAATCCTGATCAATATCTTATCCCGGGAGGAAAATTATTACGTAAACTGAGCTTGGATGAGCTGCCTCAGCTATGGAATGTTCTTAAAGGTGATATGAGCTTTGTGGGGCCGCGACCAGCCCTATTTAATCAGGATGACCTGGTGGCACTAAGAACGCAAAAAGGTATCCATAAGATTATCCCCGGCATTACTGGTTGGGCGCAAATTAATGGGAGAGACGATTTACCAATCCCCCTTAAGGTTTCTTTTGATGAGTATTATCTTGCTTATCGATCTTTTGCTTTTGATCTACGAATTCTTTTTCTAACTGTTTGGAAAGTTGTAAAAAAAGAAGGTGTGCAGCATTAGGAGCGTTGACAATCAGTTGCCAGAATTATTTTCTAATATATAATATAACTTTATGAACATTAAAGAATTAGCTCTTAAGTTTCGGCGCGCGATTACCATGACTATGCACCTTGCCATAGTCATTTTTTCTTATGCTTTAGCTTTTTATCTTCGATTTGATCTTAGAGTTGATGATGGCTCTTGGAATATAATCTTTGCAACCTTACCTTTTCTTGTTTGCATCAAAATGACTCTTTTTGGTTACCATGGCCTTTTTTCCGGCTTATGGAAATATGCTGGAATTGATGATGTTTGGAGAATCGCCAAGGCTAACGCGCTATCAACTGTAGGTTTTATGGCCGCAGTTACTTTTTTTCATCTAGGTATCGGGATCCCTCGATCAATATTCTTTCTAGATTGCCTTTTGTGTTTTTGTTTAATGACCGGAATACGTTTTGCCGTTCGCCTTTTTAGAGAAAAATTTCGGCCTATGATCAAAAGTAAGTGTAAAAGAGTTTTGGTTGTTGGAGCTGGGGAAGCTGGGGCCTTGGTATTAAGAGAGGCGCGCACAAACCTGCAGGCCAATATCGAGATCGTTGGTTTTATTGACGATGACCCAGGCAAGATGAGTTTACGCCTCCAGGGCGTCAAGATCCTTGGAACACGTCATAATATTGAGGCCTTGGTTGAGAAATATGAGATCGACGAAATCATCATTGCTATTCCTTCAGCAAGTGGGGAAGTCATCCGTAATATTATTTCCCATTGCCAGATTCCCGATATTAAGTTCCGCGTAGTTCCTGGCTTGAAGAAAATATTAAACGGGGAGCAGGAAGTTAGATCACGAGCTATTATGCCGGATGATCTTTTAGGGCGAGAGACTGTTCGGGTTAACGAGGAAGAGATTGGTGTATATCTTACGGGCAAGATTGTTTTAGTGACCGGCGCCGGAGGGTCTATTGGGTCAGTTTTGTGCAAGCAAATTGCTAGGTTCAATCCAAGAGAAATATTGCTTTTTGATCACAACGAGAATGATGTTTATTTTCTGACCCTTGATCTTCTAAAGAAGTATCCAGGCGTTAAATTTACAACAATTATCGGAGATATTAAGGATGTGGGGGTTTTAAAGCATACTTTTTCGTATTATAAGCCTCAGGTTGTGTTTCATGCGGCTGCGCATAAGCACGTACCGCTTTTAGAAGAAAATCCAGCAGCAGCCGTCAAGAACAATGTCTTAGGAACGGTCAACATGATTTATGCCTCACACCACTACAAGGTTGAGCGGTTTATTTTGATTTCAACGGATAAGGCGGTTAATCCATCAAGCGTGATGGGTTCTACGAAGCGCGTTGCTGAGATGCTCTTGCAAGCTAAGGCGCAAACAAGCCAAACAAAATTTATGGCAGTACGCTTTGGTAATGTGCTGGGATCAGCAGGTAGCATTGTGCCATTGTTTATGAAGCAAATTGAGGAAGGGGGCCCGCTTACGGTAACGCATCCTGAGGCGCAGCGATATTTCATGAGCGTCAATGAAGCAGTTTTATTGGTTTTACAGGCAAGCGTGATAGGGCGAGGTGGGGAGGTTTTTGTTCTAGATATGGGAGAGCAAATTAAAATTGTTGACTTAGCTAAAGATCTCATTATTCTTTCTGGTTTTGTACCGGAAAAAGATATCAAAATTTCTTTTGTTGGGCTTCGTCCAGGAGAGAAACTAAAAGAAGAGTTGTTCTTGAATCGAGAGCGAGACCTAGCTACTAATTACGATAAGATTTTTGTAGCGCCACCGGATATCTTTGATATTCGAAAGTTAAAAAAAGAGATTCGTAAGCTTCTGTTGTACGCGCAGGACTACGATCATAAAAAGGTTCGTGAATTGTTAAAAGAGATCGTGCTGGAAAAATGAAGGTTTTTGAGTCTTTATCTATCTTTTTTTTCAACGTCCAGGCTCTGGCCGTTGCTTTGCTTGAGAAGGCTATCGCCTGTAATATTTGCGCATTCATACTTTTTAGCCCCTTTAACAATGTCTTTTCTAAAATTTCTTTTTTTTGGAGTTCTATTTTTTGGATCAGCTTAAGTGTCATCCAACATCGAAGTAAATTTTATCGATACCTTATCCCCAATACGCCGCTCAATAAAAGCTTATTTGTATTCCTTGCCGTTGCCTTGATCTCTGTTGTACTGAGCGTTGATCCATACCATAGCCAGAAGATCTTTTTTCAGAGGTATCTTTTTTACGTTATATTCTTTTGGATCAGCTATGCCCTTGTGTCGCGATCCCGTCGGAATATTCTGTGTTTTGTTTTTTCTACTCTTGCCTTAGGAACGGTGATTGGATTAGGAGGTTTAGTAGATTATTTTAGGTTTCATCCTGAACGACTTCTTAGCGTTTTTGGCAAGCAAGTAAATTTAGCTATTTACCTGTGCTTCCTTTTTCCATTTAATTTTATCGTTCTTCTTAAGCAGGCAAGAAGGTCTTTTAGGGTCTGGAGTTTTGTTAATATTGCCTTGCTGTATCCGGCCCTCATTTTGCATGCTTCGCGAACGGTGTGGATTGCGATCATTCCGATCGTTTTAGTGATCTGCCTCCTCAAAGACAGGAAATTTTTTCTTTTTTTTCTTGTCGTGGTCATTGCAACGCCAATTTTTATGTCTAATCTTCAAAAGAGTAGAGTAAGAACTCTTTTGTGTATTTTTGAACCTACAGCTTCTGGAAAGCCTGTGACTTTTGATGAACGCGTAATTTCTTTGACTAAGCGAGGAGATTCTTTGAGTGAGCGGATACATTTGGTTCAATCTGCAATTGCTATATTTACAAAAAATCCTATTTTTGGTTCTGGCCCTGGAACATTTGAGAAATTGTATAGGCCGTCTTTGGGTTATTTTCAACATCTCCACGTTCATGTCATTTATCTTGAAGTTTTAGCTGAGATGGGTTTGATCGGCCTTGTGGCTTTTCTTTCGATCATGGTTATATTCCTGAAAAGGTTTATACATCGCTTTAAGTTGTGGCTTTTAAATAATAGCTGCGAAAATACTGTTTTGGTTGGGGCAGGCTCAGCTGTTTTTACTGTGCTCCTTTGCAACTTGGGGATCTCAAGTATTCTTATAGGATTTCAAGATTCACTTTTATTCTGGTTTTTTATGGCGATTGCAGTTCACGAAAAAGTATTCGATGCGAATAATTTTTGCCGAGAAAAACCTCCAAAAGATTTAGTGTAGAATTTTAAAAGAAGGAGTTTTTAAGAGTGAATCGCTTTAAGGTTGTCGCTATTTCAGAGAAAGTCATAGAGTATGGCTTTTACGGTTTGATATTTTTTCTCCCTATTGGAAAAGCTTTTGTTGAGTCGTTTGCGGGCTTGATCATCTTTTCTTTTTTTGTTAAGAAGATCGCCGGCCGTGATTTCTCGACTTTCAAGATCGACGTAGTAATTTTTTTGCTTCTTTTGATATTCTTCATTTTTAACGCGCTGTCGTTGATCAATAGTGGGTCTTTGCTGGGTAAGGGAATGAAGACGTTATTTAGCAAATGGGTAGAATATTTCCTTCTTTTTGTCATCACGGTCGATCACTTTAGGAATACAAAATTGCTAAAACGGTTTTTTTATATTTTTACCTTTGGTGCTATGCTTGTTGGGCTATCGGCCTTGAGTCAGAAATTCTTTGGGTTTGAATTCTTGAGAGGGAGAGGGCCCGTTGAACTGGCCGTCACGGGGCCTTTCGAGAACCATAACACCTTTTCGCCGTATTTAGTCTTTTGTTTGCCCATTATATCTGCCTTAGCGTTTTGGAGATGGCCTAAAAGGGTGGTTAAAATTTTGATAGCTTTAACATGTTTTCTTTTGATGGTTTCTCTTTTGTTTGCATTTTCAAGAGCTGGATGGTTGGGATTTCTTATCGGATTTTCTTTAATGATTCTTTTGTCTAAAAAGCGTAAGCTATTGCTGATGGCGCTAGGGGTTTTTATCTTAAGCTTGCTTTTATTTTTTCCTTTTACGCAAAGGCTTGCGTATTCTTTTTACCCTGGGGGGGATTCGGAAAGATTCATTATTTGGCGGGAGAGCATTGCGATGATCCAAGAAAATCCATTCTTGGGTAAGGGTTTGGGAACCTATATGGACTATTCGAAAAAAGATATTGCAAGCGATGTAGGAAGTCATTACGCGCACAATTGTTATCTGCAGATGTGGGTTGAAGCGGGGATATTTACATTGTTGACTTTTTTATTACTGGTAGGCTTTATTCTTTATCGGGGGGTGGGTATTTCTTTAAGACATCAAGAAGGCAGCCTTGGTCCTCTCTTAAGCGGTTTGATAGCAGGATTGACAGGATTCCTTGTCGCTGCGTTCTTTGACAACGGACTTTATTCTTTACAATTAAGTGTTTTATTCTGGGTGATGTTGGGAGTGGCCGTTGCGCTGGAACGTATCCTTTTAGATAGACAAGGAAGGGGCAGTTTTGCGCTAAATAATCATTAGGCTTGCTGGGCGCGATAAGCTATAATCCATGCTATGAAAATTATCAGGGAAAATATTACTTTAGGCGAAATAAGAGCGATGGCCCAATCAACCTTTGGCGATATGGCTAAGGCTGTTGTGGATGTGAGCCGAGAGTTTATTGCTATCGATGCCGAACTTCATTCTGACCTGGAAGCGCTGCTTCTTGAGGATGGATCACAGCAAAAAGACCTTTGGGGGATCAATATTTATCCGGATCTTCAAGGAGATGATCTTGTTGAGTTTGACTCTATGATCAACGTGAGGCCGTCTCAAAATAATCGAACCCGAGGGGTTGATAGCGAGACCTTGCGCCAGAAGATCAGAAATATCGTCATCGCGAGGATCACCTGATGACGTATCAGCATCAACAGTTAGCTGCTGGTGGCTGGCAGCGTTTGTCTTTTGTCGACCAAATGGCCAATATCGGCAGCGAGGTCGAGCGCGCCTTAAATTGGCGGGTCAAGAAAAATGAGGCATACGCGCGACGGGCGTTTGAGCGCGCGCTTGAACTTATCGACCTGACCCTGGACAGTCAGAAAGGTTTTGCGCGCCTAAAGGAAGTCGCCAGGACTCGGGAAGTGTTGGTTGATTATTTTTTAGGGGCCAATCAGTTCATGTCATCACAAGCCTCTTGGCAAAAATATTTTTCTCCATTTTTTTACGCGGCCCGTAAAGATCGTTAGGAAGGAATGTCCATGATACACAACAAAAAGATCATTGTTGTCCTGCCGGCGTATAACGCGGAAAAGACGCTGGAGAGAACCTACGCAGAGATCCCTTTGGATATCGTTGATGAGGTGATCCTCGTCGATGACAAGTCGTGCGACAAGACCGTAGAGATCGCGAAAAAACTCGGCATCACGGTCATCGTCCACGCCAAAAATCTTGGCTACGGCGGCAACCAGAAGACATGCTATAAGGAAGCCTTGGCGCGCGGCGCGGATATTGTCGTGATGCTGCATCCGGATTATCAATACCCGCCGAAGCTTGTCGGGCCAATGGCCTCGCTCATTGCTACAGGGATGTTCGATGTGGTCTTGGGTTCGCGTATTCTTGGAGGCTACGCCCTTAAAGGTGGCATGCCTTTTTATAAATACGTGGCGAACCGTCTTTTGACAGCGTTCGAGAATATCTGCACCGGCCAAAAGCTTTCGGAATACCACACCGGGTTTCGCGCGTACTCTAAGGAAGTCTTGGAACACATTGATTTTGAGAAAAATTCCAACGATTTCGTTTTCGATAATGAAATACTGACGCAGGTCTTTTATTTTCAGTATCGTATCGGGGAGATCAGCTCACCGTGTTCTTACAATAAGGACTGTTCTTCCATTAGTTTTCGGCGAAGCGTTATTTATGGATTGGCGGTCTTGAATACGGCATGGAATTATTTTCTTGCAAGGAAGAAGATCTGCTCGTTCTCTCTTTTTACGCCAAAAACAGCTTAATTTCCCGGCCGCGGCGGCACGTCTTGTGTCATTGACAAAATAAAGGAAATATATATAATAATCCTAATTTATTAACCTCGTTTTTCAGCCTTTTTTATCGACATTTTATTCAACAAGGGAAGGTTTTTATGAACAAGATGACAGTCAAAGATATTGATGTAAAGGGAAAGAAAGTTATTATCCGCGCGGATTTTAATGTTCCTCTGGACAAAAGCCTCAAGATCACCGACGATCGTCGTATCCAAGAATCGCTTCCAACGATCAAACATATCCTTGAAAAAGGGGCTTCCAAGGTCATTTTGATGAGCCATTTGGGCCGCCCGGATGGTGCCGTTGTTGATAGCATGCGCCTCGCTCCTGTGGGAAAGCGTATCGAAGAGCTTTTAAAACAAAAAGTTTTGATCCTGGATGAATGTGTTGGCGACAATGTAAAAGCAAAAATTGCCGGCTCTTCAGAAAAGGTTGTTTTACTCGAAAATCTCCGTTTCCATAAAGAAGAGGAGAAGAATAATCCTGACTTTGCAAAGAAACTTTCCGAACTCGCGGACATTTATGTCAACGATGCTTTTGGGACCGCGCACCGCGCTCATGCCTCGACGGAAGGTATTGCAAAGTATTTGCCGGGTGTTGCGGGATTCTTGATCGAAAAAGAGATCAAATATCTGGGCCAAGCCGTTGAGGATCCAGCGCGACCTTTTGCAGTTATCTTGGGTGGCGCTAAGGTGTCAGACAAGATCTTGCTTGTGGAGAATTTGCTTGCCAAGGCGAACGTCCTTTTGATCGGCGGCGGTATGGCGTACACATTCTTAAAGGCGAGAGGCGAGGGTATCGGTAATTCCAAGCTTGAGGCGGATAAGGTCGATGTCGCGAAAGCCTTGCTTGAAAAAGCCAAAAAGATGAATGTCGTGATCGAGCTTCCGGTCGATCATGTGGTGGTTGAAAAATTCGATAAACCTGAGACCAAAAAGACCGTGGATCAGATCCCCGACGGGTGGATGGCCGTTGATATCGGGCCTAAGACACGGGAGAATTTTAAGAAGATCTTATCTGCTTCCAAGACGATCGTTTGGAACGGGCCTGTGGGCGTTTTCGAAACGGATGCGTACGCCGAAGGGACAAAGGCGATCGCTCAACATCTTGCGGGGTTACAAGGCGCGGTGACGATCGTTGGCGGCGGGGACTCGGCAGCGGCTGTGAGCAAGTTTGGCGTGGAAGATGCCATGACACATATTTCCACCGGTGGTGGCGCGTCGCTAGAATATCTTGAAGGTAAAAAACTTCCCGGCATTGTGGCGTTGAAGGATAAATAAAAAAAGAAGTATGCAGTATGTGGTATATAGTATATGGCCCAAGAAGCTGAGAAGATCAAGAGTTTTAAAGATCTGAGAATTTGGCAAAAAGGTATCGAGATAGTTGAAGATTCTTATCAGCTTACGAAAGGTTTTCCCAAGGAAGAAGTTTATGGGTTGACATCTCAGATCCGCAGGGCGAGCGTGTCGATCCCTTCAAATATTGCAGAAGGTTTTAAGCGATATCACAATAAAGAATACAAGCAGTTTTTGTTCATTGCTCTTGGTTCTTTGGCTGAGCTCGAAACACAGCTGATCATCGCTGAAAAGTTAGATTTTGTTAGTGGTCAGGGCCTGAGAAATGTTTTTGATAAGATAGAATATCTGTCAAGAATGATCTCTTCGCTGATGAAGAAGTTGGTTTAGTACGATATACTACATACCATATACTTAATACGGAGACCTTCATGAGAAAAGTTATTATTGCGGGAAATTGGAAATTGAACAAGAACACACAAGAAGCCCTCGACTTGGTCAACGATATCAAGGCGCGATGCGCAGGTGTTACAAAGGTGGACATTGTTGTTTGCCCGGTCTTTACGGTCCTTTCAAAGGTCGCGGACGCTCTTAAGGGAACGAATATCGGCCTGGGAGGCCAAGATCTTTATTGGCAGGACGCGGGCGCTTTTACCGGTGAGGTTTCCGCGCCGTTGCTGAAAGATGCCGGGTGCCGCTACGTTATCATTGGCCATTCCGAAAGACGGCAATTTTTTGGCGAGACCAACGAAACGGTGAACAACAAGATCAAGGCAGCCTTGGCGCACGGCCTTATTCCGATCGTGTGCGTGGGAGAGAACCTGCAAGAGCGTGAAGCAGGAAAAACGTTTGCCGTGATCCAAGATCACGTGGAAAATTCTTTGAAGGGTTTTAGCGCGCCTGAGGTTTCACAAATGGTCATCGCCTACGAGCCCGTGTGGGCGATCGGCACAGGAAAGACCGCCACACCAGTGCAAGCCCAGGAAGTTCACAGTTTTATCCGGAAATTATTAGAAAAAATGCACGGCAAGGCTGTCTCCGAGATCGTGCGTATTCAGTACGGTGGCAGTGTTAAGGCGGAAAATACAAAGGAATTGATCTCCCAGCCGGATATTGACGGGGCCTTGGTGGGTGGGGCAAGTTTGAAAGGGGATTCGTTCGCAGGTATTGTTCAAGGGTCGTTAGACAAGTAAAGAGAGGAATTTTATGTATACATTTGTTTTGGTCGTTCATGTCTTGGCTTGCATTCTGCTGATGGTCGTGGTGTTAATGCAATCCGGACGCGGGGGTGGTTTGACAGAAGCTTTTTCAGCGGCGGAATCGGTATTTGGCCCTAAGACCAACGTGCTTTTGGTCAGGACAACGACCGTGATCGGCGTTATCTTCCTTGTCACGTGTTTAAGTTTGGCGTATTTATCAGCGCAGCGAGATAAATCGTTATTGATGACGGAAAAAGAAACGGAACAGACGATCGATCCGAACACGCTTTTTGATGAGGCTTCCAAGAATGCGCAAACCATTGAAATTAACGCAGCAGCCCCAGCAGCGAATGCCAGCGAACAACCCGCGGCTGCTCAATAAGCAGTTTTCTTCTTTTATTTTTTCAAAAAAACTACTAACAGGCTTAGTAGTTTTTTTGTTGGGAGTGTCCGCCTCTGCCGCGTTCGCCCAGGCCCCTACGCCTGATCGGCACGGCGGCCAAGTTGTTTTTGCCACAAGCTCAGACCCCAAATCCTTTAATCCCATTACCGCTCAAGAAACTTCTTCCACCGCTATTATTGGCTACGTTTTTGAGGGATTGACCCGCACCAACGGCGTTACGCTGGCCGTTGAACCTTCCCTGGCTAAAGAATGGACCGTGAGCCCTGACGGCTTGGTGTGGACCTTTGCCTTGCGGCAAGATGTGCGATGGTCTGACGGACAACCTTTTAGCGCCGACGATGTCCTTTTTACCTTTAAGGACCTTATTTATAACCCTGACGTTCCTTCCTCAGAACGGGATATTTTTACCATTGACGGAAAAGAGATCTTGGTCGAAAAAGTTGATGCGTTTACGGTTCGCTTTACGTTGCCGACGAAGTTCGCGCCATTCTTACGTTCTTTGAGCACGTCCATTTTACCTCAGCACAAACTTGCCGCGGCGGTCAAGGAAGGGCGTTTTAATTTTACTTGGGGTATTGATACGCCGGTTGAGGACATTGTAGGAACCGGCCCTTTTAGGCTTACGCAATACTTGCCGGGCCAGCAGGTTGTCTTACGGGCCAATCCGTATTATTGGCGCACAACAACAGAAGGCGAGGCATTGCCTTTTATTCAAGAAATAGTTTTCCTGATCGTGCCAAGCCAGGATGTCGCCTTGCTCAAATTCTTAGACGGGGAAGTTGACTCTATCCCGATGCGCGGCATGGAATATTCCATATTAAAACCCTTAGAAAAGAAAAAAGATTTCACGGTCTACGACTTGGGCTCAGCGTTTTCCAGCAATTTTTTGGTCTTCAATCAGAACCCCCGTGTTAATCCCAAGACACAGCAACCGTTCGTTGACCCCGTGAAATTATCATGGTTTTCGAACGTGCATTTTCGCAAAGCAGTTGCCTGCGCGATCGACAAGAAAAGGATTATCGAGATCGTTATGAACGGCTTGGGTTATCCGCAAGACGCGGCGGAAAATCCCAACAATATCGCTTTTTACAATCCGCAGGTGGTTCGCTATGAGTATGATCTGCCTTACGCGCGGCAACTTCTCGCCAAGGAAGGGTTTGTCGACAAAAATAAAGACGGTATTTTAGAGGATGCGCAAGGCCGCAAGGTCGAGTTTAACCTGTATACGAATTCTGATTCTGCGGAGCGCCTGCAGATCGCGGCGATCGTCCGTCGCGACCTGGAACTTTTGGGGATGAAGGTTAACTTTTTAGGGCTAGAATTCAACAGCCTTGTTTCCAAGCTGATGGCCAACTATGAATGGGACGCGATCATTATAGGCCTGACCGGAGGGCTGGAGCCGCATTTTGGCAAGAACGTATGGGTGTCCAACGGCCAGCTGCATTTTTGGAACCCGGGCCAAACAAGCCCAACGACGTCCTGGGAAAAACGCGTAGATGAGATCTTTACCGAGGGTGTTCAGATCCTCGACGATGCGAAGCGAAAACCATTGTATGATGAATGGCAGCGGATCGTTTCCCAGGAGCTTCCGCTGATCTATACTGTGTTCAGCGCTAATCTGGTGGCGGTGCGTAATAAATTCGAGAATTTAACACCGTCAAAATTCGGCGGGATATTTCATAATCTTGAGGAGCTTTATCTCAAATCCGGGTATCGAAGGCCATGATCAAATTTATTATTCGCCGTATCCTTGTTTCCATTCCGCTCTTGCTCGGGATATCGTTCTTGACGTTTTTGTTGATCACGCTCACGCCCGGGAATTTTTTTGACACGCTTAAAATGGACCCCCGCGTTTCTCCTGACACGATCGCCCACTATGAAAAATTGTATCATTTGGATAAGCCTTTGTTGGAGCAGTATGTGGTATGGCTTAAAAACATTGCGAAGCTTGATCTTGGTTACTCTTTTTATTATAGCTGTCCGGTAACGGACATCATGAAGGTCCGCCTGTGGAATACCTTTGTTCTGTCCATGAGCAGCCTTATTTTTACATGGGTCATTGCCATTCCGCTGGGCATTTTGATGGCTGTTCATCGCAACCGTTTTATCGATAAAGCCTTGTCCTTTGTATCGTTTCTTTTATTGTCAGTTCCGAGCTTCTTTTTTGCCATCCTTTTTTTATATGCTATTTCCGTGACCGGAGGCTTGCCGTTGGGCGGCATGCAAAGCGTTCATTTTGACAGCCTTTCGTGGTGGCAGAAATTCTTAGACTTGGCAAAACACTTGATCATCCCGACGGTCGTTATTTCTTTAGGGTCTATCGCCGCGTTGCAGCGTGTGATGCGCAGTAATTTGCTCGATGTGTTAGGCCAACAATACATTTTGGCCGCGCGGGCCAAGGGTTTACCGGAGAATAAAGTTATTTTCAAGCATGCGTTGCGCAATGCGATCAATCCAATGATCACGCTTTTGGGGTATCACTTGTCAGGATTGTTAAGCGGCGCTGCCTTGATCGAGATCATTTGTAGTTGGCCAGGCATCGGGGCGTTGATGCTAACGGCGGTTCGCGCCAAAGATGTGTACCTTGTCATGGCGAACATGATGATGGGCGGGATCTTGCTTCTTCTGGGTAATTTGTTGGCGGATATTTTATTAGCGTGGGCAGACCCGCGGATCCGATATGAAAAACGATAAGAAAACTTTTAGCCAGTTCCAGGTTGGTTGTGCGATATTTTTCCGGAATCGCTTAGCGGTTGCATGCCTCGTTGTTTTGGGCCTGCTGTATGCGGGAGCTATTTTTGCGGACTTTTTATCGCCGTATCGCTATGATAACGAAGACCGTAGTTATTCCTTTTGCCCTCCAATGAAGATCCATTGGCAAGATGAAAAAGGGGCGTTGAGCCGGCCCTATGTTTACGCGACATCGTTTGCCTTCGATACATTTCATAAAAGGATCTATGTGGAAGACAAAGATCAAAAGTTCTATCTTCGTCTTTTTTCCAAAGGGGACGCCTATCGTCTGTTAGGATTTATTTCGTGGGATCGACATTTGTGGGGTGTGGATAGCCCGGGGCGATGGCATCTGTGGGGCGCGGATTCTCGCGGGCGGGATCTTTTTTCGCGTATTCTCTGGGGAGGCCGTATTTCATTATCGATCGGTATTATCGGTGTTGCTATTTCGTTTGTCCTAGGGCTTTTTGTCGGCGGGATCGCCGGGTATTATGGCGGGCGGGTAGATAATATATTGATGCGCCTCTGTGAGATGTTCATGATGGTACCGGGTTTTTATCTGATGTTAGCGTTGCGGGCTGCGTTTCCGGCGGATCTCAATTCTTTTCAGATCTATCTTTTAATCATTGTTATTTTTTCTTTTATCGGATGGGCGTCCTTGGCCCGGGTTATCCGAGGGATGAGCATTTCTTTAAAAGAACGTGAATATGTTTTGGCGGCGAAAGCAATGGGATTATCAGATATGCGGATCATCGCCACACATATCTTGCCGCATACCATGTCGTATTCTATTATCGCGATCATGCTGTCCATTCCCGGATACATCATCGGAGAGTCTGCTTTAAGCCTTTTGGGGTTGGGGATCCAGGATCCGTACGCGAGCTGGGGAAACCTTTTGTCGGAGGCGATGGGTATCGTGCCTATTCAGCTGGCGCCATGGATCCTGTTGCCGGGTGTTTTTATTTTCTTAACGGTTATTTGTTTTAATGTGATCGGTGATGCGTTGCGCGATGCGCTTGACCCGACGCTGAAGATCGAAGGATAGAAAGCGATATGAAGGAATTATTAACTATCTCCCAACTGCAGATAAGCCTTCAGGAAGGTCCGCGCCAAAGAGATCTTTTACAAGACATACATGTGGACATTGGCCAAGAAGAAACAGTGGCCTTGGTGGGAGGATCCGGTGGCGGCAAGACAAGCCTGGGGCTTGCGATCTTACGGCTTCTGCCCTCGGCGATGAAGGTCACAAAAGGAGAGATCCTGTTTTTAGGCCAAGATCTTTTAACGTTGGACAGGGCGCAAATGCAAAATATCCGAGGGAAAGAAATAAGTATGATCTTTCAGGAACCCTTAAGCGCGTTCAACCCCGTGTTCCGCATTGGCGATCAAATTGCCGAAGTGTTAGAGGCGCATACGGATGGCCCGCGGTCAAAGACACAGGATAAGATGTGCGCGCTCCTGGATATGGTCGAGATCCCTGAGCCTCGACGCATTGCCGGCAGCTATCCGCATCAGTTGAGCGCCGGCCTTCGCCAGAGGGCGATGATCGCGCAAGCGTTGGCGGCTTCACCAAAACTTATTATTGCCGATGAGCCGACGAGTAATCTGGATGTCACGGTGCAGGCGCGCATTGTCGAACTTTTCGCTAAGCTTAAGAAACAGCTATCGCTATCCATGCTTTTGATCACGCATGACCTTGGGCTTGTGAATGCCATGGCGGATCGTGTTTATATTTTATTCGAAGGGAAGATCGTCGAGCAAGGGAAGACAGCGGATGTTCTGCGCGCCGCGCAGCATGATTTTACAAAACGTTTGATAACGACCGTAAGCCTATGACCCTGTTAAGCCTCAAGAATATCAAAAAATATTTTATTCCAACGACCGATTGGCGGGGACGGCCGCAGCGTTGCGTCAAAGCGGTTGATGATGTCAGCTTAGATATTCAGCCCGGAGAAAGTTTAGGGTTGGTTGGGGAATCAGGTTGCGGCAAGACAACGCTGGCGCGCATTGCTATGAGACTTATGGCGGCGGATGCAGGACGCATTGTCTTAGCAGGGCAGGATATCTCTTCTTTGTCCTCTGCGCAGATGAGGCCGTGGCGCAGCCACATGCAAATGGTTTTTCAGGACCCTTTTAACAGCCTGGACCCTCGCTTTACGATACGCCGCATCCTTAACGAGGCGATGATCTTTTCGCCGCTTTCCGCTAGCGCCAAAGAACAAAAAGCCCAAAAGCTTCTTACCGCTGTTGGCTTGCCGGAAAACATCCTTCACCGATTCTCGTATGAGTTTAGCGGCGGAGAGCGTCAGCGTATTGCGATCGCGCGTGCTTTGGCGATGGATCCGCGGTTGTTGATCCTGGATGAAGCGGTCTCATCCTTAGATGTTCTTGTCCAGGAACAGATCCTTGATCTTCTGCTGGACCTGCAGAAGGCTTTTGGCGTGACGTATTTTTTTATTTCGCACAATTTACGCGTGATCAAAAAACTCTGTCCTCAGGTCGCTGTTATGTATCAAGGGAAGATCGTCGAAAAAGCCCCTCGAGGATCTCTTTTGAGCCACCCGCAGCATCCATACACCAAGAATCTTTTGCTGGCGGCTACGAGTTATCGCACGGACCGCGATTTTATTTGTGATCTTGCCGCATCCAAAATGATATGGACAGAGAAGACAAAGGGCCATTTTGTGTTAGAATAATCCCAAAGGTTCTCTATGTTAGAAATGTTATGGAAAAAAAGTAATTACATCACGGGAATGCTCGCGTTCGGCGTCCTCATAGGCCTTGTTGTCTTTTTGGCGGGCTTTGAAGTCACGGATTTCGATCTGTGGCTTCATCTTAAGACAGGGGAGATCATTGTTGAGCAAGGCTTTATTCCCGTTAAGGATATCTTTTCCTGCACCCTGGCCGGGCAACCCTGGAATAATCACGAGTGGTTGTTCCAGGCAATTCTTTATCTCGCCCTATCCCTAGGAGGCCTTGACGGCCTTTTTACGGCGCAAGTTCTTATCGTTGCTTTTACATTTCTTTTGCTATTTCTTTTAAGCGATATCCGTCGTCGGCATTATTTGACCGTGCTACTCCTTTTTTTATTAGCGATGGCGTATCAAATGCGCATGACAATGCGGCCGGATCTGTTAAGCCTTCTATTCTTTGTTATTTATGTTTATGTGCTGTCGCTGCACTTGGATAAACGTGTCAGCCTTTGGATCCTGACGGGAGTGCAGGTTTTATGGGTGAATGTGCATGGGTTCTTTATCTTTGGCCCCTTCCTTGTTTTGTTGAGCATCCTATCTGAGCTTGTGAAACGACGCGTCAGGCTTCCTTGGCAATGGAACGAAGTTGGCCGGCTCACCGATGAAGAGCTGCGCAGGCTTAAGGCTATTCTTGCCTTTAGTATTTTGGCCTGCTTGGTCAACCCGCAGCATATCCAAGGAGCGCTTTATCCTTTTTCAGTTCTTTGGCAGATGGCCGGCGACTCGAAGATATTCTTTGGCCATATTCAAGAACTTCAGAAGCCGATCGCGCTGAATGCGTTATTTGTCACCAAACAGATGGCCTTCAAGGTATTGATCCTTATTTCGGCGTATAGTTTTATCGTCAACCGCCGCCGCATTGATATTTCCGCGCTTTTTTTGTGGGTCATTTTTCTCGTTTTTTCTTTACAGGCCGTGCGTAATGTCTTATTCTTTGGCGTTGTGGCCTATCTGGTCACGATCCTTAATTTTTCGGAAAGCCCATTGGAAGACATCCTGCCTGTTCATTTTAAAGACCGTACGTTCAAATATATTACATTAACGACCGCCAACTTCGCGATCATTATTTGGATGGCGCAGTATGGGTTCAAAGAGTCCCAAAGGATCTATTTTAATTTTGACAAATATGAAATGAAAAGTTATTACGGCGGGGTCAATTTGCGCTCTTATCCGTGGGCAGCGACCCAATTCTTGAAAGACAACAATATTCATGGCAACTTCTTTAACGATTTTAATTCCGGCGCTTTTTTGATCGGTCAGTGTTCGCCACAAATACGCGTCTTTATCGATGGGCGCACCGAGCTCTATGGCCCCCATTTCTTTAAAGAGTATCTCAAGATCTGGGAGAACGGTGATGAGGCAGCGTTTTTAGCGGCCGCACAAAAATATCAGCTGAGCGGAGCTTTTTTAAGCTCGTCGGTCAATCATATTAAGGATAAATTGCTGCAGCAGTTGTATCGTAATAAAGAATGGGTGCTAGTGTATGTTGACCACGATGCGGTTATTTTCCTAAAAGATGTTCCCGAGCACCAAGAAGCGATCAAGAAGTTTCGCAAGGATAAAGGAAAGATAACATTTTCAAATATTGATTTTCAGCGGCTGGGGCCTCGAGGTGTTTTTCCTTATCGGGAGATCAAAAGAGCGTACGCGCTTGAAGCCTTAGGATTTGACGATCTCGCGCTTGAGCAAACATCTTTCGCGTTGTTAACATCGCCGGAATCTTCAGAGCCTTATTATATCCGCGGGAAAGTTTTTAAGAAAAGAAAGGACCTTCAGAAAGCTTTTGAGGATTTTCGTATTGCCACAATGCTGTCCGGTAATGATGCTGCGATGCGCTATCAGCTCGGCTTAGCGTATGCGGCCTTAGGCAATCATCAAGAAGCGATACGCCATCTGGAGATCTTGGTCAAGCGGAATGTTCGCCAGCCGGATGTATTCTTTAGCCTTGCCCAGTCGCTTGTTATCATCGGAGAAGATAAAAGAGCTTTGCAGGCTGTGCACAAAGGCCTGGCGCTTTATCCGCAAGATCTAACGCTGGCCTGGGAGGCGATGGACGCTTTGATGGGCCGAAAACAATATGATAGCGCTGTCAAGCTCGGCGCAATGATCGCTTCCGCGTATCCGAGCGTGGCAACCGCTTATCAAAAAATAGGGCTTTGTTATAAACTTTTAGGGCAGCAGAAAAAAGCGCAAGAGGCTTTCTTGCGAGGGCTTCGTATCGCTCCCCAAGATCCTGTCCTAGCGCGCGAAGCAGAGGAAATAAAAAGATCTTTTTCGGGCAAAAAGAAGAAATAATTGGACAGGGTTGGAAATATTTTCTTTTCGATAGTATAATGAAATAAAAGAAAGGTTTTTATGCGTGATATTCTAACATTTATTCTGGCAGGAGGAAAAGGCGAGCGGCTCGATCCTTTAACGCGGGACAGGGCCAAGCCCGCTGTTCCCTTTGGCGGGATCTATCGCATCGTGGATTTTACGCTCAGCAATTGTATTAATTCAGGCTTACGGCGTGTTTTTGTCTTGATCCAGTATAAATCGTTTTCTTTGCAAAAACATCTTTTAGCCGGCTGGGATGTTGTATCGAGCCAGCTAGGCGAGTTTATCGACGTGATCCCGCCGCAACAGCGCGTGGGTTCGGATTGGTACAAGGGAACGGCGGACGCGATCTATCAGAATATTTATGCCATCAAAGATTGTAATCCTAAAAAAGTTTTGATCCTTTCCGGCGATCACGTGTACCGTATGGATTACAGCCGTGTTTTTGAATATCACAATGTGAAGAGCGCTGACGCGACGGTTTGTTGCGTTAAGATGCCCAAGTCTTCCTCAGTCCATTTTGGCGTGGTCGAAGTTGACAAGGATGGTTTTATCTGCGGGTTCCAGGAGAAGCCGCAAACCCCTAAAACAATCCCCGGAGACCCCAATAGTATTTTTGCCTCCATGGGGATCTATTTATTTAATCGGGAAGTTTTAGTCGATGAGCTGACCGCGGATGCCAACAAAAAAGATTCTGATCATGATTTTGGAAAGAACATCATCCCGCAAATGATCGCTCAGAAAAGACGGGTTTTGGCCTATAACTTTGCGGACAAGAACGGCAAGCCCCGCTATTGGCGCGATATTGGAACGCGCGACTCTTATTATCAGGCAAACATGGACTTGCTTAAACAGCCGCCAAAGTTTGACCTATTCCGTAAGACGTGGCCGATCCGCACTTTTCATGAGCAATATCCGCCGATCAAGATCTTGTCGTCAGGGTCCAAAGACAACGCAAAGCCAGGCGTTATTCTAAATTCTTTTGTTTCTGGCGGATGTGCGATCAAAGGGGCTTTGATCCGTCGTTCGATCCTTTCGCCGAACGTTACCGTGGAGAATAATGTGCAGATCAGTGACTCCATTATTATGTCCGATGTTATTATAGGTAAGGGCGTCAAGATCAAGAATGCCATTATTGATAAGGAGGTTGTGATCCCTGACAGGATTGAAATAGGGTATCATTTGGACCTAGACCGCAAACGTTTTGCGGTCACAACATCTGGGATCGTGATCGTGCCTAAAAAAGCTGCGTTTGAGGCGTAAAGAATTTTAGGGAGAAAAACAAAAAGGGCTGCAAAACATTCGTTTTGCAGCCCTTTTT
>Ga0172367_10000060_pt1 | contig 158763 bp, 142 predicted proteins | sample Lak10m_FD_114542 | JGI IMG/M metagenome (GOLD analysis project Ga0172367, IMG submission 114542) | Freshwater microbial communities from Kabuno Bay, South-Kivu, Congo - kab_022012_10m | ecosystem: Environmental > Aquatic > Freshwater > Lake | place: Democratic Republic of the Congo... | reverse complement strand
GACTGGTCTCGATACTGGATACGATCAATCGGCTTAACCGCATGGCCTGAACCGCCGTGTACGGAACCGTACGCACGGTGGTGTGGGAGGACGGCGGCCGTGAGGCCGCCTCCTACCCGATCCCGTATTCACTCCGTACGCTCGGTAACAGCATGCTCCGGCGCCCGCCAGCCGCCACCCAGGGCGCGGTAGAGTTCGATCAATCTGTTCAGCTGCGCCTCCTGCAGCTGCACCTCGGCCAGTTGGGTATCGAACAGATTGCGCTGCGCATCCAGCGCCTCCAGATAAGAGGAATAACCGCCGTGATAGCGGTCCTCGGCGATCGCCAGCGAGCGCGCCAGCACTTCGCGGCGCGCTTCAAGACGGCGGCTCTGACGGGCGAGGCTGTCCAGCCCGGATAGCGCGTTCTCCACCTCGCTGAAAGCATTGAGCGCCGCCTTGCGATAGGCGTAGGCAGCCTGATTGCGCTCGGCCGTGGCCACCGCCACGCCGGCCTCCAGCCGCTCGCCATCGAACAGCGGGGCCAATACGCTGGCGCCGAGGCTCCAGACCTTCACCGGGTCGTAATCCAGCGCATCGACGTATAGCCGGCCCAGGCTTGCCGAGAGTTGCACCCGCGGCAGAAAGCGGTCGCGCTCGCTGTCGAGGAAACGGTCACTGGCGGCCAGCTGCAGCTCGGCCTGGTACAGATCCGGCCGCTGCCGCAGCAGCTCCGAAGGCAGGCTGCCCGGCACCGCTGGAGCCTGCAGTGCGGCAAGCGTGCCCCGTGGCACCGGCCCGGGCGGGTCACCGGTCAGGCGGCGCAGGGCGTGTTCCTGCTCGAGGATGGCCTGCTCCAGCTGCGGCACCAGTTGCGCGGCCGCCTCGTACTCCGAACGCGCCTGGGTCTGCTCCAGTTCGGAGGTGTAGCCCATGCGCGACCGGTCCTCGGCAACCGCCAGGGCGGCGCGACGGGACCGCACCGTCTCATGGGTCAGCAGCAGCTGACGATCCAGTGACAGCAGCGCCACATAGCCCTGCGCGACGGTCGCGGCCAGCGCCAGGCGCAGGGTCTGCTGCTCGGCTTCGCTGGCCTGGAACTGCAACTCTGCCGCCTCGCGCAGGCTGGCCAGGCGGCCCCAGAGATCGACCTCGTAGGCGAACTGCAGGCCGGGTTGCGCGGCGGTGGTGCGGGTCAGGCCAAGGGGGCCGAGGTCCTGGCTGCGCTCCAGCCCGAACACCGCGTCCAGGCTCGGTAGCAGCGCGGCGCGGGACAGGCGTATCTGCTCGCGGGCCGCCGCCAGCCGCTCGGCGCCGATCAGCACATCGGTGTTGCGCGCCAGCGCACGATCCACCAGATCGAGCAGAGCCGGATCGCCGAAGCCGCGCCACCACTGTGCAACCGGTGCGTTGCCATGGTTGGGCTGGCGCCACTGCGAGGGCACCTCGTCCAGCCGGGCTTCGGGTGGCAGCGGCTGGCGCGGAGGCACGCAACCGGCCATCACCAGCGTCAGCGCCAGCGCCAGCGTGCCGAGCAGGCCGGTTTTCTTCATGGCGCCGCGGTGTCCACGTGGGTGACCACCGACAGCCCCGGCCGCAAGCGCTCGAGCAGCGGCTGGTCCGGATCGATGGCGATGCGTACAGGCAGCCGCTGGACCACCTTGGTGAAATTGCCGGTGGCGTTGTCCGGGCGCAGCAGGCTGAACTCGGAGCCCGTGGCCGGGGCGATGCGCTCGATGCGGCCGGTCAGGCGCGCGCCGTTGAGGGCATCGACCTCGAAACTCACCGGCTGGCCGGGGCGCATGTTCGCCGTCTGGGTCTCCTTGTAGTTGGCGATTACCCAGAGCTTCGGCGGCGCCAGGAACAGCAGCTGCGTGCCGGCAGTAACGTACTGGCCCAGGCGCACGCCCACCTCGCTGACCCGCCCATCGCCAGGGGCGACGATCTCGGTGTTGGCCAGGTCGATCTCGGCCTGGTGCAGCGTTGCCTGGGCGATCTCGACCCGCGCCTGCAGGCCGCCCCGGGAGATGCCGCTGGCCTTGAGTGTCTGCTCGGCGATCTCGATGGCGGCGCGTGCCTTGCGCACGTTGGCCGACGCGGCGCGGGCGCTGGCGCGGGTCTGGTCGCGCTCGCGGATGGACACCGAGCCGCGCTCGGCGAGTTCGTCGACGCGACGCTCGTCGGCCCGTGCCCGTGCCTCTTCGGACTTGGCGGCGAACAGGTCGGCGCGGCGCGCGGCCAGGGTGGCGCGGTCGGCGGCCAGTTGCTGGTCGAGGTTTTCCAGCTCGAAGCGTGCGGCGTCCCGTTCAGCGCGGCGCTGGGCGACCCGTTGCTGGTACTGCCTGTCATCGATGCGTACCAGCACCTGGCCCTGGCGGACCTGCTCGAAGTCCTGCACCCGCACCTCGGTGACGTAGCCGGCGACCTGCGGCGCGAGCACCGTGAGCTGGCCGCGCACATAGGCGTTCTCGGTGGTGACCAGGCTGCCGGTGAACGGCCAGAGCTGCCAGGCATAGAGGATGGCGAGCACGCCGACCAGGGCCACCAGCGTCATCAAGACGATCGAGCGGCGGCTTGGCTGGATCGTCTTGGGCGGCTCGGGCGGTGTGCCGCCGGCGTCCGTGGTCGGCGTGGTCTCGGCGTCGGGTGTGCGCGCATCGCTCATGGGGCGGAAGCCTTCTTCTGTCGCGCCAGGCGCAGGGTGTGGAACAGTGACCAGCCGAGCACGGCGATGGCGAGCAGGCCGATCAGGCGGAACACGTCATTGAAGGCCAGCACGTTGGCTTCACGCGTGACGGTCTGCGACAGGCGAGCGCCGCCGAGTGCCTGGCGCAGCTGCGGGTCGAGCTGGGTGGCGGCCACTGCCTGGCTCTGTTGGGCGAGACGGGCGGCGATGCGTGGGTCGTCCGGCACCACCTGCTCGGTCAGGTGTGCCGAATGGTACTGCTCGCGGACGATCTGATAGGTGCCGAACACGGCGGGACCGGCAAGCCCGCCCAGGCTCTGGGTCATGGAAAACAGCACGATGAAGCTGACCAGGTAGTTCGGCCCGTTGGCCAGCGCCTTGCCGATGCCGGTGATCAGCAGCGGGCCGAGGAACATGCCGCTGGCGAAGGACAGCAGGCCCTGGCTGAGGAAAAGGTCATGAGGGCGGGTCTGGCTGGTTGCGTCCACGTCGAGAAAGCTCGCCACGCCGATCAGCACGATCGAGAGCAGGATCTGCGCTGAAGCCGTCCTCGGACTAAAGGTCATCGCACTGGCGGCGATCCCCGTCACCAGCCCCAGCAGGATCACCGCATACAACGGGCGCAGCTGATCCGGCCCCATGCCGAGCGTCTGCAGCAGGCCGACCGCGCCATAGCTTTGTTCGGACAGCAGAAAACGCAGCGCCAGCGCACCGAAGGCGAAGCGCAGCATCTCGGCGGTGCCCAGCCAGCGTGTCTGCAGCAAGGGGTTGCGCCGGTGATGTTCGATCATGAAGGTCAGGCAGCTGAGCAGCAGGGCCGCGATCAGTGCGTAGCCCAGCCACGGCGCCTCGGTCCACCACTGCACGCGGCCCTGGGCGAAGACTGCGGCAACCAGCGCCAGCGCCGGGGCGAAGAGGGCGAAGGTAAGGAAATCCAGCGGCTCGAACACCTTGATGCGTTCGCCCAGCGGCAGCTTGAGCACCACCACGGCGGCCAGCGAGCAGAGCGCCAGGCCGCTTTCGAACACGTACAGGTGATGCCACTGGCCGATATCCACCAATGGCGGCGATAACAGCCAGGCCAGCGGCGTGGCGACTTGCGTCAGGCCGAAGGCGACGATCACCCCGCGCGGCAGGTGGGCCTTGGAAAAGGCCTGGAGCATGTAGAACAGCCCCAGCGACGTGGTGGCCGCCGCGGCGAAACCGCTCGCCGCGCGCACGAACATCGCCATGCCCAGGCCTTCGACGAACACATGGGCGATGCTGAGCAGCGCATAGACCGCCAACCCCAGCTCGGCGAAATGCCGCAGGCCGTATTGCTGGCGCACCTTGATCAGCAGCAGGTTGGTCGAGACGTTGACCATGAAGTAGGCGGCCGGCAGCCAGGCGCCCTGCGTGGGCGTCAGGCCCAGATCGCCCTGGATCGCCGGCAGGTTGGCGATGAATAGCGCGTTGCCGAGCCCGCCGGTCAACCCCACCAGCACCGCCACTGCGGCATAGGCCAGACGCCGCGGCGGACTGTGCAGCAGGATCGCCGGCGAGCCGGGCATCGACGGGCGTTCGTGGGGTTCCCAGCGAGGAACCGGCGCGAGGTATTCGGGCATTGTGAGCGTGCAGGTCCGGGGCGCCAAGGCGGCGCGATCACCATAGGACAAGCGTCACGGCGAATTTCGCCCGTCCAATTTGCCCGGCGGGGTCGGCAATGCGGAAGTTGAGTCGCTGCGTCAGATGGCACGTCGCCGTAAGGCGTCAGCTCGGTTCGGCGATCTCGCAGCCCTTGAGCACCAGGCGGATGATGGTTTCGGCGGCCGCGTCGTAGTCGGCGTCGTCGAGCCGGGCCTTGCCGGTGACGGTGCTGATCTGCCAGTCGAAGTCGGCATAGGTCTGGGTCGCGGCCCAGATGCTGAAGAGCAGATGGCTGGGGTCGATGGGGGCCATCAGACCCTGGTCGATCCAGCCCTGAATGCAGGCGATGTTGTGGGCGGCCTGGGCGTTGAGCTGGGCGGTGCGCTCCGGTGACAGGTGCGGGGCGCCATGCATGATCTCGCTGGCGAACACCTTGGAGGCATAGGCGTGATCGCGGGAGATGCGGATCTTGGTGCGGATGTACGCGCGCAGCACCTCGGCCGGATGGCCTGGCTGATTGAACGGCGCAGAGGCTTCGAGCAGCGGTTCGACGATGCTCTCCAACACCTCGCGATAGAGGTTTTCCTTGGACTTGAAGTAGTAGTAGACGTTGGGCTTCGGCAGCCCGGCGCGGGCGGCGATGTCGCTGGTCTTGGTGGCGGCGAAGCCCTTTTCCGCGAATTCCTCGCTGGCGGCTCGCAGGATCACGTCTCGGTTGCGCTCTCGAATGCTGGACATGCGGACCTGTTTGGCTGGCGCCGCCCGGCCTGGCGGCGGTTTGGCATGCTAGCACTCGCTTCTTTGCGGCCTCAACCGAGCCGCCATCCGTCGGTTCAGCCCGAGCCAAGGCTAAACGCCATCAAGTTCCCGACGGCCATGCCGCTAAATGGCCTTGCGTGCGTCATAAATTGTGTACAGTAGTGGCACTTTGATGTGTCCAATAATAACGCGAGGGCCTTCCATGCAGTTCTTCAAGCGCAGCATTCAGTGGCAATTGATCCTCAGCATGGGCGCGGCGCTGCTGGCGAGCCTGCTGATCGTCATCCTGGTGTATGCCTCGGCTGTCGAGCGCCTCGCCGAGCGCTACCTGCTCGACGAGGCGTTGCCGGCGAATATCAATGCCATCCGCAACGATATCGAGCGCACCCTGGCGGCACCCATCACCGCCACCGCCGGAATCGCCGGCAACACGCTGGTGCACGACTGGCTGATCCAGGGTGAGGATTCACGGCAGGCCGAGGCCATCGGTCGCTACCTCAATGGCGTGAAAGTCCAGCAGAACGCGCTGACCACCTCGGTCGCGGTGCTCGGCAGTGGCCACTATTACTCCGACGCCGGGCTAAGCCGGACCCTGTCACGCTCGACACCGGCCGATGGCTGGTTCTACAGCCTGGTGGACGGCAGCCTCGAGCGCCGGCTGGAGCTGGACGTCGACAAGGCCACCGGCCAGCCGACCCTGTTCATCAACCAGCGCATCAGCGTCGGCGGACGAGTGCTTGGCGTGGCCGGGCTGGGTTACAGCCTGAGCGCCATGTCCGCACTGATCGCCGACTTCCGCTTTGGCGAGCGCGGCGAGGTCTATCTGGTCGGCAGCGATGGCCAGGTGAAGATCCATCCGCGCAGCGAGCACAACGGCCGCGCCGCGCTGGCCGAGTTGGCCGGCACGCAAGCTGCGCGGCAGCTGGAAGCCCAGGCCGGACAGGTGGTGCGTTTCGAGCGTGATGGCGAAACGTTTCTGGCCATGGCGCAACCGCTGGATGGGCTCGGCTGGACGCTGATCGCCGAGGTGCCCGAGGCGGAAATCTTTGCCGAGGCGCGTCGTACGCTCTGGACCACCAGCCTGATCGGTTCGGCTATCGGTCTGTTCTTTCTCGGCGTTATCGTTCTGCTGGCGCGCGGGCTTGTGCGGCCGATTCGCCAGGTCACGGCGGCGCTGGTGGAAATCGGTGGTGGCGGTGGCGATCTCACCCGCCGTCTGGACGAAAGCCGGGCCGACGAGCTCGGCGACCTGGCGCGTGGCTTCAACCGTTTCATCGGCAGCCTGCGCAGCCTTATCGGCGATGTGCTCAAGACCAGCGAGCAGCTGCGCAGCGCGGTCGGCCAGGTGGCACGGGTGGTGGACGACACCGCGGTGCGTGCCGGGCGGCAGCACGAGATGACCGACATGGTGGCCACTGCGGTGCACGAAATGGGGCTCACCGTGCAGGAGATCGCGCGCAACGCCAGCAATGCGGCGCAGGCTTCCCAGGGCGCGCGCAGCGAGGCGCTGGAGGCGCGTCAGGTAGTGGGCGAGTCGATCGGGCATATCGAGCGGATGTCCGGCGAGATCGGCCAGGCCGCGGGCTCAGTGACCGAACTGGCCCAGCAGGTGGCCTCCATCGATCAGGTGCTGGCGGTGATCCGCAGCATCTCCGAGCAGACCAACCTGCTGGCTCTCAATGCCGCCATCGAGGCGGCCCGTGCCGGCGACATGGGCCGTGGCTTCGCTGTGGTGGCCGACGAGGTGCGCACCCTGGCCAGCCGCACCCAGGCCTCGACCGACGAGATCCAGCAGATGATCGGACGGCTGAAGAACGGCGCCGAAACCGCCGTCAGCGCGATGCACGCCGGCCAGGCCGCAACGGGTACCGGTGTTCAGGCCAGTCAGCGCACCGGCGAGTCTCTGCAGGCGATCACCGCCCAGGTGGAAGCCATCAGCGACATGAACACCCAGGTCGCCGCCGCGACCGAGGAGCAGAGCAGCGTCACCGAGGAGATCACCCACAACGTGCAGGGCATCGCCGATCTGGCCCAGGCCACCGCGCAGGACGTGCAGGGTTGCCGGGCCGACTGCCAGACGCTGTCGAAACTGGCCGAGGATCTCGGCCGGCAGATGGGCAGCTTCCGCTTGTAGGCGACGGAGCCGCGGAAATGAAAAGGGGCGCCTCTCGGCGCCCCTTTTTTCTGCCCGACCTTTTAGAAGTGCGCCTTGACGATGGCACTGAAGGTGTTCTGGTCGGTAGTGAACGCCGAGCTGTCCTCAATGCCGTACTTGTCGGTCCAGTAGTCGTACTCGATACCGACGTACAGCTGCTTCTCGCCCCAGTTCAGCGCCTTGCCCAGGTCGTACTTGATCTGCGGGTTGAAGTGGAAGTTGGCGTGGTATTCCTCGCCACGGGAGTTGCGGTCGTTGTCCACCACCCAGTCGATGAAGCCATCGATGAGGATGTCGGAATTGCCCACCGGCAGGGTGTAGCCCCACACCGGGGTGATCTGCCAGACGCCATCGCCGGCGCGATCGCCGTCGGTGTTGCGGTTATAGAAATTCACCGAGAAGTAGTCGAAGCCCGGGATGTCGAGATCGAAGCCGGGGCCGATCATGTAGGTTTCCACATCGCCTTCGCCGAACTCGTAGGTCATGGCGACCAGCACGTCCTTGATCGGGCCGATGCTCAGGTCGCGCTGAAAGATCTTGCCGAACGACAGGCGCGGCGAAAACTCGCCATAGAAGGTACTGTCATCGGTTCCTCCGAAGTCGCCCTTGCCGTTGTAGTGGATCGAGTCGACGAAAAAGAAGGTATCGCCGTACTTCCAGCCGTTGGCGTGCTCGAAGGTGACGGTCTGCTGAATGGCCGGGTTGACCTTGTAATTCTTGCCGTACAGGTAGGTCAGGCTGTTGCTGTGCCAGTAGAGCAGTCCTTCGGCCATTGCCGGGGCGGACAGCAGGCTGCCGGCGACTGCGGCGGCGAGAGGGAGAGTTTTCAGGTGCATGGTGGCGCTCCTAGGGTTCGATGGTGGCTTTTTGTTGTCATTGTCGTCCAATGCCGTCGTGGCGAGAAGCGCATAACACACCGGCTCGCGACTGAATTAGCCGCATTGACGCGGACATGGTGTCGCAGTGCGCCGATTGCCGTAGCGATGTGGCCTGACGGCTCGCGGAGTGCGCCGAGGTTACCCGGCGCTCCGGTGTTCAGAAGTGCGCCTTGACGATGAAGTTGACCACGTTGTTGTCGGTGTTGAAGACGCGGCTGTCCTCGATGCCGTATTTGTTGCTCCAGTAGTCGTATTCGATGCCCACATAGAGCCGGCCGGCCTCGTGGTCCAAGGCCTTGCCCAGGTCGTACTTCACCTGCGGATTGAAGTGGAAGTTCTTCGCCAGGTAGTTGCCGCGTGCCTTGGAGCCGGCGTCGTTCACCACCCAGTCGATATAGCCGTCGAACAGGATGTCGGACTTGCCCACCGGGATGGTCATTGCCCAGGTCGGGGTGATCTGCCACTGACCACTCGGCTTGCCGGTGGCGCCGTCGGGCTTGCGGTAGTAAGTGTTGATGGCGAAACGGTCGAAGCCCGGCACCCTGAGGTCGACGGCCGGGCCGAGCAGGTAGTTCTGGTTCGGTGTGCCGTTGGCCAGGCTTTCGCCACGCTCGTAGGTGGCCGAGATCAGCACGTCCTTCACCGGCCCGAACGACAGGTCCGTGCCGGTGAGTTTCCCGAGCGACAGCCGCGGGCTGAACTCACCGTAGTAAGTTCGGCCGTCCTTGCCCGAGTGGCCGTTGAACCATTTGTGGTCGACGAACAGGAACATGTCGCCCCAGCTCCAGCCGCTGGCGTGTTCGAAGGTGATGGTCTGCTGGATCGAGGCCTCGCGGCCGTCCTCGCCCGAGTCGACGGCGAAGTTCTTGCCGTACAGATAGGTCAGGCTGTTGTTCTGCCAGAGCATCAGGTCGGCTGCCAGGGCAGGGGTCGTCAGCAGGGCGCCGGTGAGCGCCAGGCAGCAGGGAGCAGTCTTCAGTCGCATGGGATATTCCCTTGTGTTTTTGTTATAGGCAGGGCCGCACGACCGGCACTGCTCCGGTCGTACGGTTTGTAACTAAGTGGCGTGATCAGCCTTTGAAGTCGGCGCCTGCTGGTTGCGGCAAGGCGTCGCGACGGTGGCCGTCGTGCTCGCGGTAATCGGGGATGTTCACCGACAGCGTATTGGTGCCGACGGCATCCTCGACCAGCTCGTCGGGGTCGAACACATCGATCTCGCTCGGTTCGCGGGGCAGGAAGAGATTGAGCAGGATGGCGCTGAAGGCACCGATGGTGATCGGTGAGCCGAAGATGTTCTTCAGCACGTCTGGCATCGCGCTCAGCACTTCCGGCACGCCGGCCACGCCGAGGCCCAGGCCGAGGGAAATGGACACGATCAGCATGTTGCGCCGGTGCAGGCCGGCTTCGGCGAGGATCTTGATGCCGGCAATGGCCACGGTGCCAAACATGATCAGCGTGGCGCCGCCGAGCACCGGCTTGGGCATCGCCTGCAGCACGCCGCCGACTACCGGGAACAGGCCCAGCAGGATCAGCAGCCCGGCGATGTAGAAGCCCACGTGACGGCTGGCCACGCCGGTCAGCTGGATCACGCCGTTGTTCTGGCTGAAGGTGGTCATCGGCAGGCTGTTGAACACCGCCGCGGTGGCCGAGGCGCAGCCGTCGGCAAGAATGCCGGACTTGATGCGGCGCATGTACAGCGGGCCGCGCACCGGCTGGCGGGAGATCATCGAGTTGGCGGTCAGATCGCCGGCGGTTTCCAGCGGCGTGATGAGGAAGATCACGGCGATCGGAATGAAGGCCATCCAGTCGAAGGCGAAGCCGAAGCGGAATGGCTGCGGCACGCTCACCAGCGGCAGCTCGGCGAGGCCGGACAGATCCACCTTGCCCATCGCCAGCGCCACGGCGTAGCCGATGGACAGCGCGACGATCACCGCGGACAGCCGCAGCACCGGCCATGGGAAGCGGTTGAGCACCACGATGATGCCGATCACCAGCCCCGCCAGGGCCAGGTTCGGCAGGGCGCCGAGATCGGGCGCGCCGTAGCCGCCGGCGATGTCGGTCATCGCCACCTTGATCAGCGACAGGCCCATCAGGCAGATGATGGTGCCGGTCACCACCGGCGTGATCACCCGGCGCAGCTTGTTGATGCACTGGCTGAAGGCGATCTCGACGAAGGCTGCGCAGAAGCTCACGCCGAACAGCGTGGCGAGAATTTCCTCCGGCGTGCCGCCGCGCGCCTTGACGATGAAGCCGGCGCTGAGGATGGCGCTGAGAAAGCCGAAGCTGGTGCCCTGCAGGCAGAGCAGCCCGGAGCCGATCGGACCGATGCGCTTGGCCTGGACGAAGGTGCCGAGGCCGGAAACGAACAGCGCCATGCTGACCAGATAGGGCACGTAGGCACCCAGGCCCAGGGCACTGCCGACGATGAGGGTGGGGGTGATGACGCCGACGAAACTCGCCAGCACGTGCTGCAGCGCCGCGAAGAGTGCCGGGAGTGGGGCCGGGCGATCGTCCAGCCCGTAGATGAGATCCTGCTGGGGTGCAGTGGCGCTGCCGCTGCTCGAATCGGTTGCGGTCATGGTCAAGCCTGCCATTTGTTGTTGTACGGTCATGGGCTTTCGAGGGTCACGGCACCTCTCTGCGCGACACCGGCTGTAGGGCTGGCGTCGGGGTGACCTGACTATAGCAATCTGTGGACAGGCGTTGGAACAATAAATTTATGCATTGTGTACAAGATGACGGATGGTCGCACCCGTCTCAGCCATCGGGTTGCAGCTCCCGCGCCACGTTCTCCGCCAGGCCGGCACCGGCCTCGCTCATGGTCAGGTAAGTGCGATCCGCGCCGGCTTCCTGGATGCGCTGGGCGATGTCTTCGTACATCGCATGGGAGACGATCAACCCGCCAAAGCCGCTTTCACGCAGCTTGCGGGTGGAGATGATCTTGGCCTCGGGATCGTTCATCGCCAGGATCACCGCCTTGACGTCGTTCATTTCCAGGCTCTGCCAGAACATCTGGTCTTCGGCGTCGGCGAACAGGATGCGGCGGCCCTCGGCGGTATTGCGCTCGACCATCACCGGGTCGGAGTCGAGGCTGACCAGGCGATAGCCCTTGGCACTCAGGTGGTCGTAGGCGGCGCGGCCGGTGCGGCCCATGCCCATGATCAGGATCTGCGCATCGCCCAGCGACACCGGTTGCTCGTCCGGGTGACGGATGTTGCGCTCGCAGCGGATCAGTCGCGGCGCCAGCCGCTCGTATAGCGGGTGGGCAACGCGGTTGATCTGCGCCGAGATGATGAACGACAGCGCCACCGTGATCGCCAGCGGCATCAGCCACTGCGGCAACACCACGCTGGCCACGATCAGGCCGAACTCGCTGTAGTTGGTCAGGCTGGCGGCGCTGAGAAAGGCGCTGCGCGCGCGCAGACGGAAGGCGATGAACAGCCCGAAGAACAGCACCGCCTTGAGCGGCAGCAGCAAGGCCATGGCGAAGGCGAACCAGAGGGCGTCGGCGTCCGGCAGGCCGCCGATGCCGATCTTGAGGAAGAAGCCCACCAGGAACACTTCCTTGATCGCCCACAACGAGTTGGACAGCTCGCCGGCGCGCTTGTGTTTGGCGAGCATGGCGCCGAAGGCCAGGGCACCCAGTTCGGAACTCAAGCCCACGTACTCGAAGCCGAGCCCGCCGGCGACCAGCGCCAGCATCAGGCCGAGCAGCACCATCAGCTCCTCGTGGCCGCTGTGATCGAGCAGGCGGAACAGCACCGGCCGCAGCAGCGGCAGGAGAAACACCAGCAAAGCCCAGGCGGACGGCATCTTGCCGGCTGCCAGGCTCATCACCACCAGGGCGATGAGGTCCTGGATGATCAGCACGCCGATGGCGACGCGGCCATGGAAGGCGCGCAGCTCGCGCTTGCTTTCCAGCACCTTGGCCGCCAGCACGGTACTGGAGAACGACAGGGCGATGGCCAGCAGCATCGCTTCGCGCCAGTCGCTGTCGAGGATCAGCATGATGGCCGGCAGCACCAGCACGCTGGAGATCAGAAAATGCAGCAGACTGCCGCCAATGACTTCCCGGCGCACCAGGTTGCCGAGCTTGAGCTTGAGCCCCACGGTGAACAGCAGCAGGAGCACGCCCAGGTGCGACAGGTGATCGAGGATGATGCTGTCGTCACGGGTCACGCCCACATAGTCGCCCGCTGCGGCAAGGGCGAAGCCGGCGCCCAGGTAGCCGATCAGTGGCGGCAGGCCGATGAAGCGGGCAAGCAGGCCGAGGGCGAAGGCGAAGGCAATCCAGCTGGCTTCAATCACGGGGGCGGCGTCCGGCAAGGGGAGGGCGCGGCATTGTAACGGGCTGTAGCCGGTTGTCGAGGCAGCTTAAGCGGGGCTGGGAAGGGCGAGAAACGGGCGGAGAGGAAGGCGGCCGGTATGGCCGCCCCATCGGGTTCAGGCGTGGGCGCCGCCGGTCAGCGCCTCGCGCTCGGGGCCACCGAGCACGTTGAACAGCAGGTTGAGGGTCACCGCGCTCAGCGTCGCCAGGGCGATGCCGCTGTGGGTGATCGGCTCCAGCCAGTGCGGCAGCTGGGCGAAGAACTCGGGGCGCACCACCGGAATCATGCCCAGGCCGATGCTCACCGCTACCAGGAGCTGGTTGCGGCGGTCGGCGATGTCCGCTTCCTGCAGGATCTTGATACCGGTGGCCGCAACCATGCCGAACATCGCCAGGCCCGCGCCACCGAGCACCGCGGCCGGGATCGAGGCGACCAGGAAGGCGGCCTTGGGCAGCAGGCTCAGGGCGATCAGGATCAGTCCGGCGATGGCCGTGACGTGGCGGCTGCGCACGCCGGTCATCTGCACCAGGCCGATGTTCTGCGCGAAGGACGAGTGGGTGAAGGTATTCATGAAGCCGGCCAGAAAGGTCGCGCCTGCATCGCACAGAAGCCCGCGGCGCAGGCGCTTGGGGTCGACCGTTTCGCCGGTGATCCGTCCGAGGGCGAGAAACATGCCCGCCGACTCTACGAAGATGATCACCACCACCAGGCACATCGAGAGGATCGGTGCCAGCGAGAAGGTCGGCGTGCCGAAGTGGTTGGGCGTCACCACCTGCACTACCGGCGCTGCCGCCATGCCGGAAAGGTCCACCATGCCCAGCGCGCCGGCCAGGGCGTAACCCAGCCCCATGCCGATCAGCACCGAAACGTTGACCCAGAAACCGCGCAGGAAGCGGTTGACCAGCAGAATGGTGGCCAGCACCGCGGCGGCGATGCCGAGATAGTGCACCGCGCCGAACTGGCTGGTGGTGCTGCCACCACCGGCCCAGTTCACCGCTACCGGAAACAGCGACAGGCCGATGGCGGTGATCACGGTGCCGGTCACCAGTGGCGGGAAGAAGCGCACGATGCGGCAGACGAAGGGGGCGATCAGCAGGCCGAAGGCGCCGGCGGCGATGGTCGCGCCGAAGATGCCGGTCATGCCGACCCCTGGCATGCCGGCCATGACCACCATGCTGCTCACCGCGGCGAAACTGGCGCCCATCATCACCGGCATGCGAATGCCCATCGGCCCGATGCCCAGCGACTGCACCAGTGTGGCGATGCCGGCGACCAGCAGGTCGGCATTGATCAGAAAGGCGATTTCATCGCGGGACAGCCCGGCCGCCTGGCCGACGATCAGCGGTACGGCGACGGCACCGCCGTACATCAGCAGCACATGCTGCAGGCTCACCAGCAATTGCTGCAGCCAGGGCAGCCGGGTCGTCCCGGCGGGGCGGGCGTTCAGGTCGTTCATGCAAGATACCTCGGGCGCGTTTGTTATTGATTGTCGCGACAGCCCCCTGCACGGAGGGGCCGGTATGGCCTGCACCGGGATTTGCCCGGCAGTGAAACGTCATTGCAAAAAAGCCGCACGCCAGGCGTGCGGCTGGGGGTGGGCTCAGTTGGTCGGTGCGCCCTTGGCGATCCAGGCGCCGAGCAGGTCACGCTCTTCCTGGGTCATCTGGGTGATGTTGCCGAGCGGCATGATCTGGCTCGCAACCGTTTGCGCGTGGATCTTCGCGGCCTGCTGGCGGATCTGCTCGGGCGTATCGAACATCACCCCGGCCGGTGCGCTGGAGAACATCGGGCTGCTCGGATTGGCCGAATGACAGACGGTGCAGCGCTGCTCGATCACTTCATTGATCTCGCTGAAGCGCGGCGCATCGCCATGGGCCTGGGCGGCGGCGCTGGCCTGCTCGGGCGTGGTGGCAGTCAGGTTCGGCGTGCTGCTCGGGCGGTTCGGCGAAGTGACGAAGGCCAGGCAGATCATCCCCACCGCGGCGGCCGGCAGCGCCCAGGCGAAGCGGTTGCTGTCGTGGCGGGTGTTGAAATAGTGGCGGGCCAGTACCGACAGCGCACCCAGGGCGGCGAGGATCAGCCAGTTGTACTGGCTGCCGTAGGTGCTCGGGAAATGGTTGCTGATCATGATGAACAGCACCGGCAGGGTGAAGTAGTTGTTGTGCCGCGAGCGCAGCAGACCCTTGGCCGGCAACACCGGATCGGGCGTGCGGTTCTGCTCGATGGCGGCGACCAGAGCGCGCTGCGCCGGCATGATGATGCGGAACACGTTGCCGACCATGATGGTGCCGATCAGCGCGCCGGTATGGATGTACGCGGCACGGCCGCTGAAGATCTGCGAATAGCCCCAGCAGGCGGCGATCACCAGCACGAACAGCACCAGGCCCAGCAGCGCGGGCGTCTTGCCCAGCGGCGAGTCGCAGAGCAGGTCATAGACGAACCAGCCGACGATCAGCGAGCCGAAACCGATGAGCACCGCCGCCGCTGGCGACAGGTCGCTACCGGGGGCGATCAGGTACAGGCCCGGGTTGAGGTAGTAGACCACCATCAGCAGGGCCACGCCCGACAGCCAGGTGGTATAGGCCTCCCACTTGAACCAGTGCAGGTTCTCCGGCATCTGCGGGGGCGCGAGCTTGTATTTCTCCAGGTGATAGATGCCACCGCCATGGATGGCCCACAGGTCCCCCGACAGCCCTTCGCGGGGGTTGCTGCGGTTGAGGTTGTTTTCCAGCCAGACGAAATAGAAGGAGGCACCGATCCAGGCGATGCCGACGATCATGTGTATCCAGCGAATTCCCAGGTTCAGCCATTCGGTCAGATGTGCGTCCACGTTGATTACCTCTTGCACGGCGGCTGTAGCCGCCGTCCTTTCTTCTTATGGGTATCGGTCCGAGTCACCGCGCGCGGTTGGGCTCAGCGCGAAACCTGTTGGGGGTCGAGGAGGAGTTGCTGATCCTCCGTGAAGAAGTACTCGTCGCAGTTGTTGCCAGAACCGCTGCGATCGACCACCAGGAATTCATCCCGCTTTTCGATCGTCAGCACCGGGTGGTGCCAGACGCCGCGGTGGTAATTGACGCCCTGCCTGCCGTTGCTGCGGAAGGCGCGGACGTGGCCCGGTACAGGTGCATCGCCAAGTGGCGCGACCACGACCAGAAAAGGATGGCCGAGCAGCGGGATGAAGGCCTGGCTGCCCAGCGGATGACGTTCCAGCATGCGGATGACCAGCGGCATCTCGAGCGCCTCGGCGGCGAAGATGCTGATGATCGCCTGGTCCTCGGGCGCGGCGGTCTCGACCGTGGCCAGCTTGTGATAGCGGCGGGTCGAGCCGTTGTTGATCATGAAGTAGTCGCTGCCTTCGGTCTCGATGACGTCGCCGAAGGGGGCGAAGGCTTCCTTGGTCAGTGGCTCGATGGTCAGGGTGCGCATGGTTTGCTCGTTCAATTAGTGGATGCTTTTCATTGTTCGCTGGAGCCCGCGCCCTCACCCCGAAGGGAGAGGGTTCGGGTGAGGGGCTGAGTCCCGCTCCTTACTTCACCACCTTGCCAAACAGCCGTAGCCGGCTGACGCCGCCGTCCGGAAAGATGTTCAGGCGTACGTGGGTCACCGGGCCGAGCTTGGCGATCTGCTCACTGAACTCGTGCTCGGCGTGCATGGAGAGCTTCTGGCTGGGCAGCAGTTCGCGCCAGAACAGGCTCTGCGTTTCGATCTGGCTGTCGGTGCCGCCCTTCACGTAGGCCGCCTGGATCGAGCAGCTGTCGGGGTAGTTGCCCTTGAAGTGCAGCGTATCGACGACGATGCGCTCGATCTCGCCCGGGTGGCCGAGGGCGACGATCACCCAGTCATTGCCAGGGGTGCGGCGGCGGGCGGTTTCCCAGCCGTCACCCATGTTCTCGCCGCGGTTCGGGTTGAGGATGTTGCTCATGCGCCCGAAGTGCTCGTCCGAGCAGGCCAGTGCGCGGCCGCCATTGAGGGCGGCCGCCAGGTCGACCTGCTCGTTGTCGCCGACGCTGCTCCAGTCGCGGTACGGGATGCCGTGCACGCGCAGGCGGGCGACGCCGCCGTCCGGGTAGATGTTGAAGCGCAGGTGACTGACCGGCTTGTCGAAGGCGATCTCATGGTAGTGGTGGCTGTTGCCCTTGAGCTCCACGGCCGGAAGGATTTCGGTCCAGACGGTCGCGTCGCTCGGGTCGCCATCGGCGACGAAGCAGGCTTCCAGCGAGGCAGACGGCGGGTAGTTGCCGGTGAAGAAGCTGGTGTCGATATCCACACCCTTGATCCAGCCCGGTACGCCGAGGCGGATCACCGCGTGGTCGTAACCTTCGAAACGCTTGCGGCGCGACTCCCAGCCGTCCATCCACTTGCCGTTGTCATCGAATACGCCTTCCTTCCATACGGCCGGCGTAGGCTGGAACAGCCGGTTGACGTCGGCGAACCAGTCGTCGGTGACGGAAATGGCGCGGGTGCCCAGGCGTGCGTCGGCCAGGTTGACGTATTTCTCGAAGGGTACGGCGTAAGCTTTCATCGCGATCTGCCTTGAAATGGAGTGGAGCGTTCTGCCCTTGCAGCCTGTATTGCGGTGTTGCCTGTTCCTTTCCGGCTACATGGCCTGCAGGCGGAACAGGGCGATCTTGTTGATTTCCGCCAGTGCCCGGGCGAATTCCTGTTCCGGGCTGTTGTGGATGCGCTCCTCGAACGCGGCGAGGATCTGGTGCCGGTTGCTGCCCTTGACGGCCATGATGAAGGGGAAGCCGAATTTCGCCTTGTAGGCGTCGTTGAGTTCGGTGAAACGGGCGAACTCTTCCGGTGTGCACTCATGGATGCCGGCGCCTGCCTGTTCGGAGGTGCTGGCGGCAGTCAGCTCGCCGCGCACGGCCGCCTTGCCGGCCAGATCCGGGTGCGCATTGACCAGCGCGAGCTGGGTGTCGTGGTCGGCGGCGAGCATCGCCTGGGACAGGCGGGTGTGCATCACCTCGACGTAGTCCAGCGTCTCGTCGACGCCGGCGCCATAGACCGTCTCGGCGACCCAGGGCGAATGCTCGTAGACATCGGCGAAGGCGGCGACGAAGGCATCGCGGTCGAGGGTCGAGGGCTTGATCGTCTTGAACGGGGTCATCAATTGCGCTCCGCGGTCATGGGGTGAGTGGCGTGCCAGTGGCGGGCGATATCGACGCGGCGGGCAAACCAGACCTTGTCATGCCCCTTGGCGTATTCGACGAAGCGCTGCAGCGCGGCCAGACGAGCGGGGCGACCCAGCAGGCGGCAGTGCATGCCGATGGACAGCATTTTCGGCGCACCTTCGCAGCCTTCCGCATAGAGCACGTCGAAGGCGTCCTTCAGGTACTGGTAGAAGTCGTCACCCTTGTTGAAGCCCTGCACCTGGGTGAAGCGCATGTCGTTGGTGTCCAGCGTATAGGGGATCACCAGGTGCGGCTTGACCGGCGTGGATTCCGGGTCCCAGTAGGGCAGGTCGTCATCGTAGGTGTCCGAGTCGTAGAGGAAGCCGCCTTCCTCGCGCACCAGGCGCCGGGTGTTGGGGCTGGTGCGGCCGGTGTACCAGCCCAGCGGGCGCTCGCCGGTGAGCTCCGTGAGGATGCGGATGGCCTCGAGCATGTGCTCACGCTCCTGGGCCTCATCCATGTACTGGTAGTCGATCCAGCGATAACCGTGGCTGCAGATTTCGTGGCCGTCGGCGACCATGGCCTTGATGACCTCCGGATGGCGCTGCGCGGCCATGGCCACGGCGAAGATCGTCAGCGGAATATCGTGGCGCTTGAACAGCTTGAGCAGGCGCCAGACGCCGGCGCGGCTGCCGTATTCATAGAGCGACTCCATGCTCATGTTGCGCACGCCCTGCAGGGGTTGCGCCGCGACCATCTCGGAGAGAAAGGCTTCGGATTCCTTGTCGCCATGCAGCACGCTGCGCTCGCCGCCTTCCTCGTAGTTCAGCACGAAGGACAGGGCGATACGGGCGTCGCCCGGCCATTGCGGATGGGGGGGGTTGCTGGCGTAACCGATCAAGTCGCGTGGGTAGTCGGCGCTCACTGGGCTGCTTCCTGTGTGGCGGGTCGTGATGTAACGACCGGATGGCCAGATTGTATACAAGTCGATGCGTGGCTTGTAAATAGCTTTTTCGTAGCGCCTGCCGTGAAGCGCTGCGGTCGGCGGTTTTCGAGCAGGCCGCCACGACAGACGGTATCTGCAGAGAACGGGCCAAGTGCGGGCCTCTGAAACTGTGTACAAAAATATCTACAAATTGTCTTGAGTCTGTTGTTCGCGCTGGCTATGCTCCGGGTCAGTTTCCATTCAACAGAGCGGAGGTGCCCGTGGGCCGTTTGACCACACACGTACTCGATGCCGCCCACGGTTGCCCGGGCAGCGGAATCAAGGTGGAGCTGTATCGCGTCGAAGATCAGGGCCTGACGCTGGTCGCCACGCGTGAGACCAACGCCGATGGCCGCTGCGACAGCCCGTTGCTGGACGGCGCGGACTACCGGTCCGGGGTCTATCAGCTGCATTTTCACGCTGGCGACTACTACCGTGGTCGCGGTGTGACGCTGGGGGCGCCGGCGTTCCTCGACGAGGTGGTGCTGCGCTTCGGCATCGACGCCGGGCAGGATCACTATCACGTGCCGCTGCTGATTTCGCCGTACAGCTATTCGACCTACCGGGGTAGCTGAAGCGGCGCTTGTTCAGTGCTGACTCTTCTGGAGTCCCTTTTGCCCGCCGTAATGGCGGGCTTTTTATTGGTGAGAGTCGAAGCGCGTGACAAGAGCCGTCTGCGGCACCTGCGTCGGGTGGCGTGGACCGCGAAGGAGTCGGTACGGATGCGCCGCGCGTTTCTCGGGTCGGACTGCAGGTTGCACCGCGGCAGGCGTGTCGGCCTCCATCAGGTCGCGAGCCGGCGCTGCCAACGCCAGCCGAGTCACCGACTCATCAAGGACGCCGCTCCCGCGCATCCAAACAGTGCCGCGCTGGTCCGGTTGAACCACGCATGCCCTTTCCCGGTGCGCAGATAGCGCGCCGCTCCCCGCGCGCCCAGCCCATAGGCCAGCTTGCAGCAGAGATCCAGTATGGCCCAGGTCAGGGTCATCACCAGCAGCTGCGGCAGCAACGGTTGCCCCGCGTTGAGAAACTGCGGCAGGAAGGCGGCGAAGAAGAGCATGTCCTTCGGGTTGCTGCCCCCCAGAATGAACGCTCGGCCGAACAGCCTGCTGAAACGTGGGGCGAGGGCAGGGCTTTCGATCTCGCGGGCGGCCGGTGCCTGACGTGCCGCCTGCCAGCTCTGCCAGGCGAGGTAGAACAGGTACAGCGCACCGATCAGCTTGAGCGCGCTGAACAGGCGCTCGGACGCCATCAACAGCGCGCCAAGCCCCAGCGCCGAGGCGCTGAGCAGGGCGATGGAAGCGGTCACGCCACCGAGAAAGGCTGGCCAGGAGCGGCGCACTCCGTAGTTCAGGCTGTTGCTGATCATCAACAGCGACAGCGGTCCGGGGATGAGGATCACCACCAGCGCCGCACTCGCATACAACAACCAGGTTTCCAGACTCATTACAGTCTCCTGAGAAATGAAAAAGCCCCGCCGCATGCGACGGGGCGGTGAGGCGCGCCTCGTTCAGAGAAACGCGAACTTGGCGATGAAGATCACGCACAGCACGTAGAGGCTGATGGAGACCTTGTCGCGCTGGCCAGTCAACAGCTTGAGCGTTGCGTAGGTCAAGAAGCCCAGGGCAATGCCGTTGGCGATGGAGAAGGTCAGCGGCATCATCACCACGGTCACGATGGCCGGGATGGTGTCGGTGTGGTCCTTCCAGTCGATGTTCGCCAGCCCGCTCATCATCAGCATCGCCACGTAGATCAGCGCGCCGGCGGTGGCGTAGGCGGGAATCATGCCGGCCAGCGGGGCGAAGAACATGGCGATCAGGAACAGCACGCCGACGGTCACGGCGGTCAGCCCGGTGCGGCCGCCGGCTGCGACGCCCGAGGCGCTTTCCACGTAGCTGGTCACCGGCGGACAGCCGACGAAGGCGCCGACCACGCTGGAACTGCTGTCGGCCTTCAGCGCGCGGGACAGGTTCTCGATCTTGCCGTCCTCGTTCACCAGGTTGGCACGATGGGCGACGCCCATCAGGGTGCCGGCGGTGTCGAACATGTTCACGAAGAGGAAGGCCAGGATCACGCTGACCATCGCCACGTTGAGCGCGCCGGCGATGTCCATCGCCAGCCAGGTCGGCGCCAGGCTCGGCGGCATCGACACCAGGCCGTTGTACTCCACCAGCCCCAAGGCCCAGCCGATACCGGTGACCGCCAGCATGCTCAGCAGGATCGCGCCGAACACGTTGCGGTGGCTGAGCACTGCGATCATCAGGAAGCACACCGCGGCGAGCAGGGCGGTGGGTTCGCCGAACGAGCCCATGGTCAGCAGGGTGGCCGGGCTGTCGACCACGATGCCGGCGGTCTTCAGGCCGATCAGCCCGAGGAACAGGCCGACCCCCGCGCCCATGGCGAAGCGCAGGCTCATGGGGATGCTGTTGAGCAACCATTCGCGGATGCGCGACAGGCTCATGATCATGAACAGCACGCCGGAGATGAACACCGCACCCAGGGCGATCTGCCAGCTGTAGCCCATCTCGCCGACGACCGTGTAGGTGAAGAAGGCGTTCAGGCCCATGCCTGGTGCCAGGCCCACCGGCCAGTTCGCGTACAGGCCCATCAACAGGCAGCCGAGCGCCGCACCGATGCAGGTCGCGACGAAGGCGGCGCCGTGGTCGATGCCGGCGTCGGCCATGATGTTCGGGTTGACGAAGATGATGTAGGCCATGGTGACGAAGGTCGTCAGGCCGGCGAGCAGTTCGGTACGGATGCTGGTGCGGTGTTCGCTTAGCTTGAACAGCCGGTCCAGCCAGCCGGGGGCGGTGCGTTGCAAGGGTGCTGCCTGGGGCTTGCGCTTGATGCTTTCCACTGGGCTTTCCTCATCGTTCTTGTTGTCGATCACCCGGAGCACGACACTCCCGAGGGGCGGGTGATGGTGTGCCCTTCGTTCTGTTAGTTGACCGAAAGGTCAGGAAGGGCTGTCCGGATTATGCTTTTGTATACAAGAATTGCAAACACTAAATCGCCCCCGCTTGTCACGGGAGCTGGCTTGCGTGGCGCACATCGCGGATATGGCGGTGATTGGGAGACAGATCGGTAGGAAATTGATTGTGCACAAGCGCAACGATGTTTTTCTCGTTTTGTTCGTCCGACGACTGCCAGTGAAGCCGCGAACGCAGTAAAGTTCGACCTTGCCGACACTTCACTTGCGAGCCATCGATGAACGAACAGTTGCAGCCCCTGAAGAAGCCGAACAAGACCGGCAAGACTCGCACCGGGACGCAGGACGATATCGTTTATGCGCACATCTTCGATGCCATCCTCGAACAACGCCTGGCCCCTGGCACCAAGCTCAGCGAGGAGGCCCTGGGCGAGATCTTCGGTGTCAGCCGCACCATCATCCGCCGCGCATTGTCGAGGCTGGCCCATGAAGGCGTGGTGTTGCTGCGCCCCAATCGCGGCGCGGTGGTGGCGAGCCCGAGCGTCGAGGAGGCACGGCAGATCTTCTTCGCCCGTCGGTTGGTGGAAAAGGCCATTACCGAACTGGCCGTGCAGCACGCCAGTGACACGCAACTGGCCGAACTGCGGCAGATGGTCATCGACGAGCGCGACTGCTTCGCGCGCGGCGATCGCGGCGCTGGCATCCGTCTGTCAGGCGAGTTCCACCTCAAGCTGGCGGAGGCGGCGAAGAACGCGCCACTGGTGAGTTTCCAGCGCAGCCTGGTGTCGCAGACTTCGCTGATCATCGCCCAGTACGAAGGCGCCAGTCGCTCGCATTGCTCCTACGACGAGCACAACGAGCTGATCGATGCCATCGCCGCGCGCGATGCCGCCAAGGCCGTGAACCTGATGATGCATCACATGGACCACATCGACAGCAAGCTCAACCTCGAGGAAGAAAGCGCCTCGAACGACCTGCACGCGGTGTTCTCGCATCTGACCTTGATGAAGAAAAAGGCGCGTACGCCCCGCTGACCTTGCATTCGCGCTGTCGTTGCAGGCGGCAGCGCCAGCCTCCAGCCGCCGCCGGCTGAATCTATCTCACGCTTATTGAACCGCTCTGCTACCGCGCTGTGCCTGCTGGAAAATGTTATGTTATAACTTTTATTGTTTTGGTTGCTGACACCGCTTTCCGAGCGGTGCGGAGATGGAGTTTCTTGATCGTGATCGAATGTCGTGAGTTGCAGTGGGGCGCCGGCGGGCGGGCCCTCACGGCGCCGTTGAACCTCAAGCTAGCGGCCGGCAGCCTGACCGCGGTGATCGGCAGCAATGGTTCGGGCAAGAGCAGCCTGCTCAGGGTATTGGCCGGTTTGGATCGCCCCCTGGCCGGTCACATTCGAATGAGTGTGGCGCGTCCGGGCGGTGTGGCCTATCTGCCGCAGCAGCAACAGATCGACCGGCAGTTTCCGATACGTCTGCTGGAGCTGGTCAGGGGCGGTTTCTGGGGCTGTCGGCTCGGCCGTAGCGAACGCCAGGCTCGGCTACGTCAGGTACTGGCCGATTGGGGCTTGCTCGATCTGCAGACCCAGGGCCTGCACGCGCTGTCTGGTGGCGAGCTGCAGCGGGCGCTGCTGGCCCGGATGAGCCTGACCGATGCGCAGGTACTACTGCTCGACGAACCCGAGGCGGCACTCGACGAGACCGGTCTCGATCTGCTCTGGCAGCACCTCCGACGCTGGCAGCAGCAAGGCAGAACGCTGGTGCTGGTCAGCCATAACCTCGACCGCCTTCGGGAGAAGCGCTGCAACGCACTGCGTATCGCGCGCAGCGGCTGCGTCGCAGCGCCGATCGATCAGCTCCTCGATCGTGATCCGCTCGGGCGAGTGGCGTGACGGCCGATCTGCTCTGGAGCCCCTTTGCCGAGTTCGCCTTCATGCGCCGCGCACTGCTCGGCGGCGTGGCGCTGGCCTGCAGCGCGGCGCCGCTGGGTGTCTTCCTGATCCTGCGGCGGATGAGTCTCATCGGCGATGCCATCGCCCACGGCATCCTGCCGGGTGCGGCGCTGGCATTCTGGCTGTTCGGTCTCAGCCTGCCTGCACTGACGCTCGGTGGGCTGACCGCCGGGCTCGGCATGGCCGGCGCAGCGGCCTGGGTCAGCCGCCGTACCGGCTTGCGCGAAGATGCCAGCCTCGCCGCGCTTTATCCCATTTCGCTGGCCAGCGGCGTGCTGCTGCTCGGCCTGGCGGGACGCAAGCTCGACCTCTTGCACCTGCTGTTTGGCTCCGCGCTGGCCGTGGACGCCGACACCCTCAGCGGCATGCTCGCCACGGCGGCGTTCAGCCTGCTGGTGCTGGCACTGATCTACCGCGCCCTGGCGCTGGACAGCCTGGACCCGTTGTTCCTGCGCAGCGTCAGCCGAATCGGGCCATTCGCCCATGCGGGCTTTCTGACACTGGTGGTGCTCAACCTGGTGATCGGCTTCCAGGCCATCGGTGCGCTGATGGTGGTGGGGCTGATGATGCTGCCGGCTGCGGCCGCGCGTTTCTGGAGCCGACGCCTGCCCGTCCTGTTGCCGCTGGCTGCGCTGCTGGGCGCCCTGTGCGTATGGCTGGGGCTGCTGCTGTCGTTCTACGCCAGCCTGCCCAGCGGGCCGTGCATCGTCCTGCTCGCGGGGGCGTTCTACCTGATTTCAGTCGTTGCGGGCCCGGTATATGGCCTGCTGCGTTCGCGCGCTTCAATCCAGACCGTCTGAGGTATCAACCCATGCGTTACCTGTTTCTGTTGTTGGCCCTCTGGCTGCCCCTTTCCCTGCAGGCGGCCGAAAAGATCAGCGTCGTGACCAGCTTCAGCATCCTTGCCGACATGACGCGGGAGGTCGGTGGCGAGCATATCGAACTGACCAATCTGGTCGGTCCCGACGCCGACGCGCACCTTTATGAACCCAGCCCGGATGATGCCCAGGCCTTGCTCCGCGCCGACCTGATCATCGCCAACGGGCTGGGCTTCGAACCCTGGCTGGAGCGCCTGCTGGCCAGCAGCGAGCCTGCGGGCAAGCGGATCGACGCCAGCGCGGGCGTCGTGCCTCTGATGCTGGAAGAGGAGGGCGAGGCGGTGCCTGACCCTCATGCGTGGCAGAGCCTGACCAATGCCGAAATCTACGTGCGCAATATCGCCAAGGCGCTCGTGGCGCTCGATCCGGCGCATCGCAACGACTATGAGCGGCGCCGTGACGCCTATCTGAGCCGGCTACACGCGCTGCTGAAGAAGGCCGATACCCGTATCGGCAGCCTGCCGGCCAGCCAGCGCAAGGTGGTGACCAGCCATGACGCCTTCGGCTATCTGGGGCAGGCCTGGCAGCTCCGGTTCATCGCGCCGCAGGGGCTGTCGACCCATGACGAACCCTCGGCCGCCGACGTGGCCGCGTTGATCCGCCAGCTCCGCGAGGAAGGGGTGAGGGCCGTGTTCGTGGAGAACATCCGTGATCCGCGGCTCATCGAGCAGATCGCCGAAGAGGCGGGCGCCACGGTCGGCGGCACCCTGTACTCCGATGCGCTGGCCAGCGCAGGGCCGGCCAGCACTTACCTGGGCATGTTCGAGCACAACCTCGATACGCTGATGCAGGCGTTGCAGCCCTAGCCAGCCTTGCGATGCACCGAGACGCCGGCGGCGAAGGTCTCCTTCACCGCGCGGTCGTCGCCGAGGATCATCAGGGCGAAGAGCTTTTCCTGCAGGGTCGTCGCCTGGCTCAGGCGATAGTCGATCAGCGGCGTCGCCTTGTAGTCGAGCACCACGAAGTCGGCCTCCTTGCCCGGCTGCAGGTTGCCGATCCGGTCGTCCAGATAGAGCGCCCGCGCGCCGCCAAGGGTGGCGAGATAGAGTGCCTTGAACGCGTCGAGCTTCTGACCCTGCAGCTGCAGCACCTTGTACGCCTCGTTGAGGCTGGCGAGCTGCGAGAAGCTGGTGCCGCCGCCGACATCGGTGCCCAGGCCGACGCGCACACCGAAGCCTTCCACCTCGGCCAGGTCGAACAGGCCGCTGCCGAGGAACAGGTTGGAGGTCGGACAGAACGACACCGCCGAGCCGGTCTCACCGAGGCGTTTGCACTCCTCGTCGCACAGGTGGATGCCGTGGGCGAACACCGAGCGCGGGCCGATCAGGCCGTGGTGGTCATAGACGTCCAGGTAGCCCTTGCGCTCGGGGAACAGCTCCTTGACCCACTCGACCTCCTGCTTGTTCTCGGAGATGTGGGTGTGCATGTACAGGTCGGGGAATTCGGCGAAGAGCTTGCCGGCCAGGGTGAGCTGCTCCGGCGTGCTGGTCGGGGCGAAACGCGGGGTGACGGCGTAATGCAGACGGCCCTTGCCGTGCCAGCGCTCGATCAGCTCGCGGCTGTCGGCGTAGCCGGACTCGGCGGTGTCGGTGAGGAACTCCGGGGCGTTGCGGTCCATCAGCACCTTGCCGGCGATCATCCGCAGATTGCGCTTCTCGCACGCCTCGAAGAAGGCGTCCACCGACTGCTTGTGCACCGTGCCGAACACCAGCGCGGTGGTGGTGCCGTTGCGCAGCAGCTCGCCGAGAAACAGCTTGGCCTGCTCGCGGGCGTGGGCCATGTCGCTGAAGCGGCCCTCGTTGGGGAAAGTGTAGGTTTCCAGCCAATCCAGCAGCTGCGCGCCGTAGGAGCCGATGACGCCGACCTGCGGGTAGTGGATATGGGTGTCGACGAAACCCGGAGTGATCAGCGCGTCCGGGTATTCGACAACTTCGGTGCCGGCCGCCAGGGTCGGCAGTAGTTCGGCGGCGTGGCCGATGCGCGCGACCTGGCCGTCCTCGACGACCAGCAGGCCGTCCTCGAAGTATTCATGGGCTTGCTCGATGCCCACTTCGCGCGGGTCGGCGAGGCAGTGGAGCAGAGCGGCACGGTAGGCTTTGGTGCTTGGCATGGTGACTCTCGAAAATCGTTGTATGAGGGTGATGCGTTGACATGGGCAGGCCGCCGCCGATGGCGTGCCTGCAACAAGGTCGGGTGGTCAGTTGGTCTGGGCGCGGCGCGAAGCGGGGACCAGCATCGGTACCGGCTTTTCACCGTCCTCGGCGTTCTCCCCACCCTTTTCACCGAAATGCGCGTTGTAGGTGGCGATCACCTCGCCGGCGATGGACACGGCGATTTCCACCGGCAGCTTGCCCTTCACCTCGGCGATGCCCATCGGGCAGCGCATGCGCTGCACGGTCTCCGGCTGGAAGCCGCGGTCCCGCAGACGGTGTTCGAACCTGGCGCGTTTGCTCTTGGAGCCGATCAGCCCGTAGTAGGTGAAATCGTTGCGCGAAAGGATCACGGCGGTCAGTTCCAGGTCGAGCTGATGATTGTGGGTCATGACGATGAAGTAGCTGCCGGCGGGCATGTTATCCACTTCCTCGACCACATCGTCGTTGACCACCTTTTCCACGCCGCGCGGAATCTCGGCGGGAAATTCGTTATCGCGCGAATCGATCCAGCGCACCTTGCACGGCAGGCTGGCCAGCAGCGGCACCAGCGCGCGCCCGACATGCCCGGCACCGAACACGGCGATATGCGCCTGCGGCTGGCCCATGGGCTCGAACAGCAGGACCGTTGCGCCACCGCAGCACTGGCCGAGGCTGGCGCCGAGGGAGAAGCGCTCCAGGCGGGTGTCACGGCTGCGCTTTTCCAGCATTTCACGGGCGATCTGCTGGGCCTTGTACTCCAGGTGGCCGCCGCCGATGGTGTCGTACAGGCGCTCACGGCTGACCACCATCTTCGAGCCGGCATTGCGCGGCGTGGAGCCGCGCTCCTCGATGATGGTCACCAGCACGCAGGGTTCGCCTTGTTGTTGCAGGTCGGCAAGTGCTTCGATCCAGGCCGTGTTGCTCATGGTTCTGTCCTTCGTATCGCCCGGTGGCGCGTGCAAGGCGTCGCCACCGGGACGTTCGTGTTGCGCTAAGGGTGGACAAGCAAAGCGTTGTCCGCCCTGCGTCAGGCCGGGGTGGTCTCCGTTGTCGCAGACTTGCTCGCCGCCTGCTTCAACCTGCGCATCTGTTCCACGCCCCAGAGCACGCGCTCGGGGGTCGCCGGAGCATCGATCTGCGGCTGTGCCCGGTAGTCGGCCAGGCTCGCCACCGCATCCTTGATCGCGCACCAGACCGAAATGCCGAGCATGAACGGCGGCTCGCCCACGGCCTTGGAGTGGAACACGGTGTCTTCGGGGTTCCTGCGGTTCTCCACCAGCTTGACCCGCAGGTCCAGCGGCATGTCCGCCACCGCCGGGATCTTGTAGCTGGCCGGGCCGTTGGTCATCAGCTTGCCCTTGTCGTTCCAGACCAGCTCTTCCATGGTCAGCCAGCCCAGGCCCTGGACGAAGCCGCCCTCGACCTGGCCGATGTCGATGGCCGGGTTCAGCGAGGCGCCGACGTCATGCAGGATGTCGCTGCGCAGCATCTTGTATTCGCCGGTCAGGGTATCGACGATCACTTCCGAGCAGGCCGCGCCATAGGCGAAGTAGTAGAACGGCCGCCCGCGCGCCTGACTGCGGTCGTAGTAGATCTTCGGCGTGCGGTAGAAGCCGGTGGACGACAGCGATACCTGGCCGAAGTAGGCCTGCTGGATCAGCTCCTCGAAGCTGATGTAGTGGTCGCGCAGGCGCACCTGGCCGTTCTTGAACTCGACGTCTTCCTCGAAGATCTGCCACTTGCGTGCGGCGAACTCCACCAGCCGCTGCTTGATGGTCTGCGCCGCATTCTGCGCCGCCTTGCCGTTGAGGTCGGCACCGCTGGAGGCTGCCGTCGGCGAGGTGTTGGGCACCTTGTCGGTGTTGGTGGCGGTGATCTGGATGCGCTCGATATCCACCTGGAACACCTCGGCCACCACCTGGGCGACCTTGGTGTTCAGGCCCTGGCCCATCTCGGTGCCACCGTGGTTCAGGTGGATGCTGCCGTCGGTGTAGACGTGCACCAGCGCGCCGGCCTGGTTGAGGAAGCTGGCGGTGAAGCTGATGCCGAACTTCACCGGCGTCAGCGCCAGGCCCTTCTTCAGGATCGGGCTTGCGGCATTGAACGCGCGGATATCTTCGCGTCGCTTTGCATAGTCGCTGCTGGCTTCCAGCTCGGCGGTCATCTCCTCGAGCATGTTGTGCTCGACGGTCTGGTAGTAGTGGGTGACGTTGCGTTCGGTCTTGCCGTAGTAGTTGCGCTTGCGCACCTCGAGCGGGTCCTTGCCCAGCTCGCGGGCCACGGCGTCCATGATCTCCTCGATGGCGACCATGCCCTGTGGCCCGCCGAAGCCGCGGTAGGCGGTGTTCGAGGCGAGGTTGGTCTTGCAGCGATGGCCATTGATGGTGGCGTCGCCCAGGTAGTAGGCGTTGTCGGAGTGGAACATGGCGCGATCGACGATCGAGCCGGAAAGGTCCGGCGAGTAGCCGCAGTTACCGGCGAGGTCGATCTCGATGCCGTGCAGCAGACCGTCATCGTCGAAGCCGACGTCGTACTCGACGTAGAAGGGGTGGCGTTTGCCGGTCATGGTCATGTCTTCCATGCGCGGCAGGCGCATCTTGGTCGGCCGGCCGGTGAGGTGCGCGATCACCGCGCACAGGCACGCAGGTCCCGCGGCCTGGGTTTCCTTGCCGCCGAAGCCGCCGCCCATGCGGCGCATGTCGATGACGATCTTGTTCATCGGCACGCCGAGCACTTCGGCCACCAGCTTCTGCACCTCGGTGGGGTTCTGTGTCGAGGTGTAGACGATCATGCCGCCGTCTTCGGTAGGCATGACCGAGGACACCTGTGTCTCCAGGTAGAAGTGCTCCTGCCCGCCGATGTGCAGCGAACCCTGCAGCCGACGCGGCGCGCTGGCCAGGGCGGTGGCCGAGTCGCCGCGCTTGTGGGTGTGGCTGTCGAGCACGAAGTGCTTCTTGTGCAGCGCCTCGACCACGTCGAGCACCGGCTCCAGATCCTCGTATTCGATGATCGCGGCCATCGCCGCCTTGCGTGCGGTTTCCAGGCTGTCGGCAGCCACGGCAATCACCGGCTGGCCGATGAACTCGACCTTGCCGTCGGCCAGCAGCGGGTCGCCGGGCATCACGGCACCGATGTCCAGCTGGCCCGGCACGTCCTTCGCCGTGATGGCGATGGCCACGCCCGGAATCTGGTAGCAGGGGCTGGTATCGATGCGGACGATGCGGGCGTGGGCGCGCTCGCTCATGCGGGCATAGACGTGCAGCTGATTGGGAAACTCCAGCCGGTCGTCGACGTACACCGCCTCGCCCGAGACATGCTTGGGCGCGCTGTCGTGCTTGACGCTGCGACCGACGCCGGTGACCAGGTCCTGGGTGAACAGCGCCGCGATTTCTTCCTGAGTGCGGGTGGTTACGTGGTTAGACATAAGCGGTCACCCTCGTCTCGGTCTTCGGTGCATGTTGTTCGAGGAAGCACTTGCGCAGCAGGTTCTGTGCAACCAGCAGGCGATACTCGCGACTGGCGCGGAAGTCGGTCAGCGGCGTGAAGTCTTCGGCCAGTGCATCGCAGGCCGCCTCCACGGTCTGCTGGTTCCAGGGCGCGCCGTTCAGGGTCGCCTCGCAGGCCGCGGCGCGCTTGGGAATCGCCGCCATGCCGCCAAAGGCGACGCGGGCATCGGCGACCACGCCATCGGTGATCTGCAGGTCGAACGCGGCGCAGACAGCGGAGATGTCGTCGTCCAGTCGCTTGGAAACCTTGTAGGCGCGGAACAGGCGATCCGGTGTGGCGCGCGGCACTCGTACCTTCTCGATGAATTCCCCGGGCTGGCGCGCGGTGACCTTGTAGTCGATGAAGTAATCCTCGAGCGGCAGGGTGCGGCTGTTGACGCCCTTGCGCAGGACAACGTCGGCACCCAGAGCGATCAGCAGCGGCGGCGAGTCGCCGATCGGCGAGGCGTTGCCGATGTTGCCACCGAGCGTGCCCTGGTTGCGGATCTGCAGCGAGGCGAAGCGCTGCAGCAGCTCGCCGAAATCCGGGTACTCGGCGGCCAGCGCGGCGTAACAGTCGGTCAGCGGGGCGGCTGCACCAATCTCGATATGGCGGTCCGCGGTCTGGACCTGCTTCATCTCGGTGATCTGACCGACATGGATCATCACCGGCAGCTCGCGATGGAACTGGGTGACCTCCAGGGCCAGGTCGGTGCCACCGGCAAGCAGACGTGCATCGGGATTGGCGGCGTAGACCTCGGCCAGTTCGGCGACGGTCAGCGGCGACAGGCAACGCTTTTCGCCGTCGCTGAGCTCGGCCATTTCACGCGGGGCGATGGCCTTGAGCTGGGCGATGGTCTCGGCTTCGCGGGCATCGAACTGGTCCGGCTGCTTGGCACAGCAGGCCTGTTCGGCGGCTTCGAGGATCGGCCGGTAGCCGGTGCAGCGGCAGAGGTTGCCGGCCAGGGCTTCGTGGGCCTGGTGCGGATCGTATTCATTGACCGCGCCGGCGTTCTTCTGCAGGGCGAACAGGCTCATGACGAATCCGGGGGTACAGAAGCCGCACTGCGAGCCGTGGCAGTCGACCATCGCCTGCTGGACGCTGTGCAGCCGGCCCTGGTCCTTGAGGTCTTCGACGCTGATCAGCTGCTTGCCGTGCAGGGCGGAGACGAAGGTCAGGCACGAGTTGAGGGTGCGATAGCGCAGGCGGTCGCCCACCAGTTCGCCGACCACCACGGTACAGGCACCACAGTCACCGGAGGCGCAGCCCTCCTTGGTTCCGGTCTTGCCACGATACTCGCGCAGATACTGCAGCACCGTGGTATTGGGATCGAGTGCGCGCTCGCTGCGCAGTTCTCGATTGAGAAGAAACTGGATCAAGGCGAAGCCTCCGCTGTTGTTGTTCTGACGCGCAAACTATCGCTATCTGACTTTTCGGTCAACTAATTCCTGACTCAAAAGTCAATGCGGCAGACGCGCGCAGATCGGGCGAGGCATATCGATGCGCTCGCCCCTGTTTGCATACTGCAATTAAAGCCCGTTCAGACGGGTTCGGCCTCGCCCTGCCGTCGGTAGGCGTAGGTCTCGGCGAAGCGCGAGAGCATGTACCGGCTGCAGGTGGTGCTCGGGTATTTCGGCGGGTTGGTTTCGTCGTAGCAACCGGGCAGGCAGGCGATCTCGGTGTCCGGATGCGGCTCGGCGAAGAACGGCATGGAGTAGCGGTCCACGCCCAGCGGGCTGATCACGCGATGGGGCGTCGACTTGTAACGGTCGTTGCTCCAGCGCGCCATCATGTCGCCGATGTTGACCACGTAGGTGCCCTCGATGGGCGGTGCGTCGATCCACTCGCCCTTGACGTTCTGCACCTGCAGGCCGCCGGCCTGGTCCTGATAGAGCAGGGTGACGCAGCCGTAATCGGTGTGCGCGCCGGCGCCTTGCTGATCGGCGCTGGTGGCGGTCTGCCGGGGCGGGTAGTGGATCATGCGAAACACGCTGATGGGCTCGACGAAGCGCTTGTCGAAGAAGTCCCGCTCGATGCCAAGGGCGAGTGCGATGGCACGCAGAAGCGTGCAGGCAAGGTCCTGCATGTCGCGGTAGTGCCCTTCCATCAGCTCGGTCCAGCCTTCGATCTGCAGCGGATGACGGTTGGGCCCGCGCAGCGGTTTGCCGGCCAGTACCTCCGGATGATCGGCAGGCATATGGAAACCCATGTCGAAGGTTTCCTTGAGGTCGCACGGCTGGCTCGGGTCCAGCTGCTCGGTGGCGACGGCACCGTAGCCGCGGTGATGGCGGCTCTTGGTGATATCGATCTTCAGCTTTTCGTCGGCGGGCAGGGCAAAGAAACGCTTGGCATGGTCGGTGAGGGTGGCGATGCGCTCGGCGCTGATCGGATGACCCTTGATATAGAAGAAGCCCCACTCGCGGCAGGCGCGGTCGATGGCCTCGGCGACGGCCAGATGGCCGGCCTCGTCGGCGTTATAGAGCGGGGAAATATCGATGATGGGCAGTGCGTTCATGGCTGACTCCGGGTACGGTGCCGCCGGTCTTCTCGTACCGGCGGCCTTCGAGGGCAATGCCCCCTGCGTGCGGTTCGCCCGGAGGCGGGACGGCACGCGAGATTCCGCAGTGCGCCGGTGGGGCCGGCGCGGGTGACGCTTACTTCGGCATTTCAGCCTTGACGCCCTGGACGTAGTAATTCATCGAGGCGAGGTCCTTGATGCTGGCGGTCTCGCCCTCGGCGATGCGCACTTCGCCAGCCTGATCCTTGATCGGGCCGGTGAACGGATGGAATTCACCGCTCTTGATGCGGGCGATGATCTGCTCGGCCTCGGCCTTCACGTCAGCAGGCACCAGATCGCTAATCGGCAGGCTGATGCTGTCCTGTGCCAGCCCGCCCCAGAAATCCTCGGATTTCCAGTTGCCGGCCATTACGGCTTCGGCGGACTTGGTGTAGTGCGGGCCCCAGTCGTTGACGATGGAAGTCAGCACGGCCTTCGGCCCGAAGTGCTGCATGTCCGAGGCGTATCCGACGGAATAGACGCCACGGCGCTCGGCGGCCTGGATCGGTGCCGGGCTGTCGGTGTGCTGGAAGATCACGTCCACGCCCTGGTCGATCAGCGCGTTGGCGGCATCGGCTTCCTTGCCCGGATCGAACCAGGTGTTGACCCACACCACCTTGATCTCGGTGCCAGGGTTGTACTTGTCCAGCGCCAGCTGGATGGCGTTGATGTCGCGGATCACTTCCGGAATCGGGAAGGACGCGATGTAGCCGACCTTCTTGGTCTTGGTCATCTTCGCCGCGAGGAAGCCGCCGACGTAGCGGCCTTCATAGGAACGGGTCAGATAGGTGCCGACGTTCTTCGCCTGCTTGTAACCGGTGGCATGCTCGAAGGTGACCTTGGGGAACTGCTTGGCGACCTTCAGCGTGGGGTTCATGTAGCCGAAGGAGGTGGTGAAGATCAGGTCATAGTCGCTCTTGGCCATGTTGCGGATAACCCGCTCGGCATCGGCGCCTTCCGGCACGTTCTCGACGAAGCTGGTCTTCACCTTGTCGCCCAGCTGCTCTTCCATGTACTTGCGACCCTGCTCATGCTGGTAGGTCCAGCCATGGTCGCCGATCGGGCCGATATAGACGAAGCCGACCTTCAGCGGATCGGCGGCCGAAGCGGCGGCCGTGGTGAGAGCGGCGCTGAAGCCGATCGCTGCGGCAAGGGCGCGCAGCAGGGTTTTCCGTGAGTTGTTCTGCATGGCGGGTGACGCTCCTGTTTGTCTAGCTACAGAGCCTGTGTTGGCTGATAGCTGGTTAGCAAAAAGCTGACCAACTGGACAGATACCTTCGTTGTGCCGGATTGCGGCCGATTCGACGCGACGCCGAGGCCCGATCGAGACTTGCGCTGGTGCGCCAGTAATCCATGGCGCCCAGCTTTGGTGCAAGCCTCGATCGTGGTTGTTTAGCCGTTTACCAGTTGCCGGGCCGCCTGCTGGTGATCGGCGATCAGTCCCTGCACGTCGAGGCCTTCGACCTGACCGTCGACGACGCGCCATTTACCGCCGATCATCACCCGGTCGGCACGGTCGGCGGCGCAAAGCAGCAGCGCGGCGATGGGATCGTGGCTGCCGGAAAAGCGCAGTTCGTCCAGCTTGAACAGGGCCAGATCGGCCTGCTTGCCGACCGCCAACTCGCCGATGTCGCTGCGCCCGAGCAGGCGCGCGGAGCCGCGGGTCGCCCAGCCGAGCACCTTCTGCGGGGTGATCTTCTCGGCGCCGTAGCGCAGGCGCTGGATGAACAGCGCCTGACGCGCTTCGAGCATCATGTTGGAGGCGTCGTTGGAGGCCGAACCGTCCACGCCCAGGCCGATGATGGCGCCCTTGTCCTCGAGCTCGAGCGTGTGGCAGATGCCGGAGGCCAGACGCATGTTGGAACTCGGGCAATGGCAGATGCCCACACCGGCTGTACCCAGGCGGTGAATTTCTACCTGGTTGAAATGGATGCCATGGGCCAGCCAGGTGCGTGGGCCGAGCCAGCCGACGCTCTGCAGGTAGTCCACGGTGCGCATGCCGAAGCGTTTCGCGCAGAACTCCTGTTCGTCCAGGGTCTCGGCCAGGTGGGTATGCAGACGCACGTCCCGCGCTTCGGCCAGCTCTGCGCAGGTCCGCATGATGTCGGTGGTGACCGAGAACGGCGAGCAGGGCGCCAGGGCGATCTGGATCTGCGCGCCGTCGCCGCGCTCGTGGTAGCGGTCGATCAGCCGCTCGCTGTCGGCGAGGATGGCCTCGGCGTCCTGCACCACGCTCTTGCAGGGCAGGCCGCCGTTTTCCTTGGACAGGTTCATCGAACCGCGGGTGAGCATGGCACGCATGCCCAGTTCGCGGACGGCTCCGACCTGGATGTCGATGGCGTCCTCGAGCCCGCCCGGAAACAGGTAGTGGTGATCTGCCGCCGTGGTGCAGCCCGACAACAGCAGCTCGGCCAGCGCCACCTTGCTCGCCAGCTGCAGCGCCTGCGGCGTCAGCCGTGCCCAGACCGGGTAGAGGGTCAGCAGCCAGTTGAACAGCGGCTCGTTGACCACCGGCCCCAGGCGCGGGTCAGGGTCTGGTAGAAATGGTGATGGGTGTTGACCAGCCCCGGCAGCACCACGTGTTCGCGGGCGTCGAAGGTCTCGTTCACCGGCAGCGCGGGCGAGGCCCCGGCGGCGAGCATTTCGACGATGACGCCGTTCTCGACCACCAGCCCACCCAGGGCTTCCTGGTCGTTGGCGGTGAACAGGGCAAGCGGATTCTTGATCCAGATACGGTCAGCAGGCATGGCCGGCTTTCTCCTGAAGGGTTGAGTTCAGAGTAGCCAGCTCAGTTATGCCCTGTCTGCTGATCCAGGGGCGGAGGGGGTTGCTTGTGCCGCGGACGGAAAGATAAGGGATGCCCCAGGGGCTGCCAAGGGCCGGTTAGCGGAGCGGTCCCGACCGCGACCGGGACACCGGGGTGAGTCCGTTCACGGTCGATCACGGTCTTGCCTCCTCACCAGGGCAGCGCGTCCCCCAGATAGTCGATGTACCGATGCCCGCCCTGGCCGATGGCCCGCGTCACCTGCTCGGCCATGCCGCGAGCGCTGGTCTCGACATCCAGCGGGGCCTGATCGCCACCCATGTCGGTCTTGACCCAGCCCGGATGCATCGACAGCACGGTCAGCTTCGTCTCGCCGAGCTTGGCAACGAAGGTTCGGGTCATGTGGTTCAGCGCGGCCTTGCTCGCACCGTAGAGGTCCATGCCCATGCCTGGGCCGACTTCGACGCTGCCGAGAATGGAACTCATGAAGACGACCACGCCCTGATCCGGGTTCACCAGTGGCAACAGTCGTTCGGCCAGGCGCACCGGAGCGACGGCGTTGGTGAAGAACAGCTGGCCGACTTCCGCCTGGCTGGCTTCGGTGGTCGGTTTGTCCTGCGGCCCGGCGATGCCGGCGTTGACGAACAGGACGTCGATCGGGGTGCCGGCCAGGCGTGCGGCCAGTTGATCGACGCTGGCCGCGTCGTCCATGTCCAGGGTCTCGATGCGCAGCTGCGGCAACCCGTTTAGCGCTTCGGCACGCTGTGGATCGCGGACGGTGGCGATCACCTGCCAGCCTGCGCTGGAGAACTGCTTCGCCAGGCCGAGGCCCAGGCCGCGGGAGGCGCCGACAATCAGTATGTTCTTTGGCATGGAGCAATCTCGAAGGTCATGACGTGGGCAAGAATAGCGCGAGGACCAGCCTCGCGCGCAGCGGGCCGGCGTGCGGCAATCGACCACTGCCCGAGTGTTGCAAGCCGTTTCGTTGCGATGGTCAGAACCGCTCTGTTTCGGCTCTCATGGGCTAGTTTTGCAGTGCGCCCGGCAACGAATCATCCGCCCTGGAGGACCCAATGCCCGAACAGCAGATCCAATCGACCCGCTGGCACGCCCGTCAGGCCGAGGAGGCCTTGCTGGAGCTGGACTCAACCGCCGCCGGCCTGACGCACGAGCAGGCCGCGCAGCGTCTGCTCCGCTACGGTCCCAACCGGCTCGACGAAGCCAAGCCGGCCAGCGTCTGGCAACGCGTGCTGCGGCATCTGAACAACGTGCTGCTCTATGTGCTGATCGCCGCGGCGCTGGTCACCGGATTGATGGGGCACTGGGTCGACACCTTCGTGATCATTGCGGTGGTGGTGCTCAACGTTGCCATCGGTTTCGTTCAGGAAGGCAAGGCGGAAAAGGCGTTGCAGGCGATCCGCCATCTGCTGGCGCCGCACGCAGTGGTGCTGCGCGACGGCCGGCAGCAGGACATCGATGCCGCCGATCTGGTGCCCGGTGATGTGGTGCTGCTGGCCTCCGGCGACAGCCTGCCAGCCGATGTGCGACTGCTGCAGGCGCGCAGCCTGCGCATCGACGAGGCGGCGTTGACCGGTGAATCGGTGCCGGTGGACAAGCAGGTCGATGCCGTGGCCGATGACGCGGCCATCGGCGACCGGATCTGCATGGGCTATGCGGGCACCCTGGTCACCCAGGGCCAGGCGCGGGCCGTGGTGGTTGCCACCGGCGCCGCCACCGAGATCGGCCGTATCGGCCGCATGCTCGAAGCGGTGGAGCAGGGCACCACGCCGCTGCTGCGAAAGATGCAGGACTTCGGCCGCATCCTGACCCTCTTCATTCTCGCCACCGGCGGATTGCTGTTCCTGTTCGGCACGCTGGTGCGTGGCATGGGGGCCGGTGAGATGTTCATGGCCGCGGTAGGCCTGTCGGTCGCGGCGATCCCGGAAGGACTGCCGGCGATCATGACCATCACCCTGGCGATCGGTGTGCAGCGTATGGCCGCACGCAACGCGGTGATCCGTCGGCTGCCGGCGGTGGAGGCGCTGGGTTCGGTGACGGTGATCTGCTCGGACAAGACCGGCACCCTGACGCGCAACGAGATGACCGTGCAGGAGGTGATCTGTGCCGGCCAGTCGCTGGACGTCGAGGGGGCCGGGTACGCGCCGACCGGCAGCCTGCTGCTGCAGGGTTCGGCGGTCGATGCGGCAGCATTGGCTGCCCACTCGCCGGCGGCGGCCGCGCTGGTCGAAGCCGCCGCGCTGTGCAATGACGCCAGCCTGCACGAAAAGGAACAGCACTGGGTGCTGGCTGGCGATCCCACCGAGGGCGCGCTGCTGACTCTGGCGATGAAGGCCGGGCTTTCGCCGACGGTAGTGCAGGTCGACCGGCCGCGGCTGGACGTGATTCCGTTCGAATCCGAGCATCGGTTCATGGCGACGCTGCATGCCTGCGAGGCGGGCAGCGAGGTATTGGTCAAGGGCGCGCCGGAACGCATTCTGGCCATGTGCTCGCAGCAGCTGGAGGCCGACGGCGTCGAGCGCTCGCTGGATGAGGCGCACTGGCACAACCAGATCGAGGCGCAGGCGCGCGCCGGGCGTCGGGTACTGGCCTTCGCCCGGTGTCGGCTGGGCGTGGGCAAGCAGGACCTCGAGCATGCCGATGTCGCCAGCGGGCTGACCCTGCTCGGGCTGGTGGGCATCATCGATCCACCCCGTGACGAGGCGATCCGGGCGGTGGCGCAGTGCCGCGCGGCCGGCATTCGTGTGGTGATGATCACTGGTGACCACGGTGTGACCGCCAGCGCCATCGCCCGGCAGCTGGGCATGGGCGAGGACATCAAGGCGATCACCGGCCCGGAGCTGGAGCTGATGGACGACACTGCCATGCGCCAGGCCGTCGCCGAGGCACGGGTGTTCGCCCGTGCCAGCCCGGAACACAAGCTGCGTCTGGTACGTGCGCTGCAGGCCAATGGCGAGGTCGTCGCCATGACCGGCGATGGCGTCAACGATGCGCCTGCGCTGAAGCAGGCCGACGTCGGCGTGGCCATGGGCATGAAGGGGACCGAGGCGGCCAAGCAGGCGGGCGCCATCGTGCTGGCGGACGACAACTTCGCCTCCATCGCGCATGCCGTGGAAGAAGGGCGTACCGTCTACGACAACCTGCGCAAGACCGTGACCTTCCTACTGCCGATCAACGGCGGCGAGTCGCTGTCGCTGCTGTTGGCGGTGCTGCTCGGCCTGGCGCTGCCGATCACGCCGGTTCAGGTGCTCTGGGTCAACATGGTCAGCTCCGTGGCGCTGGCCATGGTGCTGGCCTTCGAACCGACCGAGGCGGACGTGATGCAGCGCCCGCCGCGGCGACCGGACGAACCGATGCTGTCGCGCTTCGTGATCTGGCGGATCTTCTTCGTCTCGGCGCTGTTCCTGGTCGGGATCTTCGGCATGTACCAGTGGATGCTGGCGCAGGGCGCGACGGTCGAGGCCGCGCGCACCGTTGCGGTGAACACGCTGGTATGCATGGAGGTGTTCTACCTGTTCAGCGTGCGCTACCTGAAGGCGCCGTCCTTCACGGTGCAGGGCGTGAAAGGCACGCCGCGGGTGCTCGTGGCGGTGTTCAGCGTGTTCGGCTTGCAGCTGTTGTTCACCTACGCGCCGTTCATGCAGTCGCTGTTCGCCTCCGAGGCCTTGCCGCTGGACACCGGCATGCTGGTGGTACTGGCCGGCGTGGCGGTGCTGCTGATCCTGGAGATCGAGAAGGCGCTGCTGCGGCGCATGGGCGTCGGCCCGTCCTGAGGTGAAACGGCGCCGTAGGGGTCAGAGCGGCGGCAGCTCTTCCATGAGGTCGGTGGAGTTGATGCCCGGGATGTGCAGCTCGCTCTTGGCCAGCTGCTGACCCTCCATCTGCGGCTGGGTCACCCAGGTGAGGATGTCGTAGTAGCGGCGGATGTTGGCCACGAAGTGCACCGGCTCACCGCCGCGGGCATAGCCGTAGCGGGTCTTGCTGTACCACTGCTTCTGCGACAGGCGCGGCAGCATCTGCTTCACGTCCAGCCACTTGTTGGGGTCCAGCCCTTCGGCCTCGGCCAGCTTGCGTGCATCTTCCAGATGGCCTCCGCCGACGTTGTAGGCGGCCAGGGCGAACCAGGTGCGGTCCGGCTCCTCGATACTCTCGGGCAGGCTGGCATGCACCTGCACCAGGTACTTGCCGCCACCCTGAATGCTCTGTACCGGATCGAGACGGTTGGTCACGCCCATGGCATTGGCGGTGCGCAGGGTCAGCATCATCAGTCCGCGCACGCCGGTCTTGGAGGTGGCTTCCGGCTGCCAGTGGGACTCCTGGTAGCCGATCGCAGCCAGCAGGCGCCAGTCGATGCCATGTTCCTTGGCGGTTTCACGGAAGGCCTTTTCATAACGTGGCAGACGCTGCTGCAGGTGCTTGGCGAAGGCATAGGCGCCGACGTAGCCGAGCACGTCGACATGGCCGTAGTAGCGCTCGCGCAGGCGCTGCAACGTACCGTTCTGCTGGGCCTGCTCGAGGAAGGCGTCGGCCGCCTTGAGCAGGCTGTCATCCTCGCCTTTGGCGACCACCCAGGCCAGGCTGTTCTGTTCGCCGACGTCGAAGCCGGCGCGGATGTTGCTGAAATACACCTGGTTCATGGACATCTCGTTGGATTCCACCAGGGTCAGGTCGATCTGGCCTTCATCGACCATGCGCAGCAGGTCGACGACTTCCACCGCGTCGGATTCGTCGTAGCGCAGCTCGGGGTACTCCACCTGCAGCGAGGCCAGCTTCTCCGCCTGGCTGCTGCCCTTGAGCACCAGGATGCGCTTGCCGATCAGATCCTTCGGGCTGGTCGGTCGGCGCTGGCCGCTGTGGTAGACGACCTGGGTGGTGACGTCGAGGTAGGAACGGGTGAAGCGCGCCAGTTCCTGGCGGCCTTCGCTGGCAACCAGTCCCGCAGCCGCCAGTGCCGGGCCGCCGGGACGGTTGAGACGGCTGAAGATGTCGTCGATGTTGTCGGCGGTTTCGATCTGCAGTTCGACGCCCAGGGTGCTGGCGAAACGCTTGACCAGCTCGTACTCGAAGCCGGCTTCGCCATTGCGATCCTGGAAATAGGTGGAAGGGCTGTTGCGGGTGATCACGCGCAGTACGCCTTCCTCCTTAATGCGCTCGAGCTCGCTGGGCTTTTCGGCGCAGCTGCCGAGCATCAGGAAGATTCCGATCGCCAACAGCCAGATGGCGCAGCGCTTGCGGAACAGGGTATGGGCAAACATCGGCGCAGTATACGCAAAGGCGAACCGCCACCATATCTGGACAGCGTTCGGCCTCTCTGCTAGGCGGGCCTGGGTGGACGACCGCAGCGCGGCAGTTGGGCATAATGCCGGCCCTGCCGTTGTCGTCGCCGAGATCGTTGCCAAACATGACCGAGGTCCTGCCCAAACCCTGGTTCGTCTACCTGGTGCGTGCCGCCAATGGCGCGCTGTACTGCGGGATCAGCGACGATGCCCAGCGACGTTTCGCCGAGCACCAGCGCGGGCGCGGGGCGCGTTTCTTCCATTCCAGCCCGGCGCAGGCGCTGGTCTACGTCGAGGCCTGTGCCAGCAAGGGCGACGCGCTGCGCCGGGAAATCGCCATCAAGCGACTGGACAAGCGTGCCAAGGAACGCCTGGTAAGCCAGGCCGGGCCCGTTGCGTGAATGACGCCCTAATCAGCCGGTAGGCTCGCCCGAGCGGAGCGTCTAAGCTGATGCATCTTTCCACGACGATGCTCCGCTTCACGGGGCATCTCGACACTTCCTCTGGCGGAGCCTGTCATGCACGAGCTGATCCTGCACCACTATCCCACCTCGCCCTTCGCCGAGAAGGCGCGCCTGATGCTCGGATTCAAGCAGTTGTCCTGGCGTTCGGTGATGATCCCGCCGGTCATGCCCAAGCCGGATCTCACCGCGCTGACCGGGGGCTACCGGCGTACGCCGGTGTTGCAGGTCGGCGCCGATATCTACTGCGACACGGCGCTGATCGCTCGTCGGCTGGAAGCGGAGAAGGCCACTCCGGCGCTGTTCCCCGAAGGTCAGGAATTCACTGCGGCGACGCTCGCTCAATGGGCCGACTCGGTACTGTTTCTGAATGCCGTCAGCCTGGTCTTCCAGCCTGAATCCATGGCGCTGCGCTTCGCCCAGGTGCCCAAGGAGTTCGTTCAGGTGTTCAGCAAGGACCGCGCGCAGCTGTTCGCCAACGGCTCGGTGAGCCGGGTGCCGCTGGAGCAGGCCAAGAGCGACTGGCCGGTGTTCATGTCGCGCCTGCAGCAGCAACTGGCGCGCGAGGAGGGCGAGTTCCTGTTGGGCGCTGCGCCTTCGCTGGCGGATTTCGCCGTCGCGCACTGCCTCTGGTTCCTGCGTGCGACGCCGGTCACCGCACCGCTGGTGGACGACTATCCGGAGATTCGTGCTTGGCTCGGCAAGGTGCTGGGCGTCGGCCATGGCTCGAGCAGCGAGATGTCTGGCGAGGATGCCGTGCGCGTGGCCCGCGAGGCCGAACCGGCTGCGCTGCCCGAGGAGGCGTTAGCCGATCCCAACGGTTTCCAGGAAGGCCAGCCGGTGACCATCGCCGCGGTGGATTATGGGGCCGATCCGGTCGAGGGCGAGCTGGTGTTCGCCGGAGCGGAAGAGCTGATCCTGCGCCGCAGCGACGATCGCGCCGGCGTCGTGCATGTGCACTTCCCGCGCAGCGGCTATCGCATCGAGGCGCGCTGAGACCTACTGCGCCGCCGGGGCCGCCTGGTGCACGCTGGGCAGCTCGGCGGCCAGATCGCGGAAATAGGCGATGCGCTCGTAGCACAGCGTGAGTTCGCCGCTGATGCGGTTGAACCAGGCGTCCGGGGCGCCGCAGGTGGACATGCGCAGGGTCAGGTCCCGCGGCAGGGCGAAGGCTTCGCTGGCCTTGGCCGCCACCGCTTCCAGCTCACCGCTGGCACGGATCTTCTCCAGTAGCTCGGTACCGCCTGCAAGGTGCGCGGGAGGCGTGTCGTAGACCACCTTGATGCGGTGTTGCAGCGGTTGCGCGGCGCTGCGCCCGAAGTGCTCGCGAAACCACTGCACGGCATGGGCGACCTGCTCGTATTCGTCGGGGCAGTACAGCGCGCGTTCCACCGGCAGGCCGCTGACTTCCAGCACCCAGTCGAGCCGATCCGGGTCGCTGCCGTAGGCCAGGCAGGCGATGTTGTAGAAGCGCTGGGCGTCCAGCGCATGGCTGTCCCAGACCGGTACCGGGGAGCCGTCGCGTTCCGCGTTCTGCCATTCCATACGCCAGTAATCGGCGACGTCCATCAGCTTGGCGTAGAAATCGTCGCGGTGCTGTTCCTGCTGCAACAGGAAAAGGCCCATGAAACCGAGCTGGTCGGCGGCGTCCTCCTCGCGGCCAAGCACAGGCAGCTGCAGTTCGCTGATCAGCAGGTGCCCCATCTCATGCATCAGGGTGAACTCGGCGTTGGCCACGGTGAAGCGCACCGCTTCCACCGACAGCTCGGGCGCGGTGCTGCCGTCCTGCGCCGGGGCCAGCATCGGCAGCAGCCATAGCAACCAGGCGAACCGTTTCATGGTGTGCCGTCCAGGTCTGCATGGCTGAACGGCGCCGGGCGGCTCGGCCAGCTCAGCGCCAGGCGTTCGAACTCACGGGCCAGCAGGCTGGCGACGATAAGGTCGCGCAGCCAGCGATGATCGGCAGGAATCACGTACCAGGGCGCCGCGTCGCGGTGGGTGCGCCCCAGCACCTCGGCCCATTGCGCCTGGTGATCGGCGAAGTGGCGATGGTCGCGCAGATCGCCCAGGGTCAGTTTCCAGCGTTTTTCCGGATGATCCAGACGGCGATGCAGCCGCCGCTTCTGCTCGCCGAGCGAGAGCTGCAGGTAGCACTTGAGGGGGTGAATCCGTTGCGCGTGCATCCGCTGTTCGAACTCGGCGATCGCTCCGTAGCGTTGCGGCAGGTCCGCCACCGCGCACAGGCCGTCACGTACATCGCTGACCAGCGCCTCGTAGTAGCTGCGGTTGAACACGCCCAGCGTGCCAGGGGCCGGCAGGCGCTCGCGGTAACGCTGGAGAAACCCCTGGCGGCGCTCGTCCGGAGTCGGTGCCTGGAAACCGATGGCCGACATCCCGAGCGGGTCGAGGCCGGCGAGCACGCGGCGCACCACGCCGTTCTTGCCTGCGCAGTCGGGGCCCTGCAGGACGAGCAGCAGGGCGTCCTGACGATTGGCCATGAGCATGCTCTGCTGCTCGCGCAGCCACTCCTTCAGCCCGGCCAGCTGTGTCTGTGCCTGCGGCTTGTCCAGCCCGTAGTCCCGCGCCGGATCACGCTCCAGCGGGGCGCTGGGGTCGCACAGGCAGTCATCGAGCAGGCTGTCCGGCAGGCGCATGGTGGGTTCAGTCCTTGCGGCGCTTGAGCTGATCCTTGAGCTGGGTGGGCAGCTGGCGAATGATCAGCATGTCGCGGTCCTCGTCGTATTCGATCTTCGAGCCCAGCAGGTGCGATTCGAAGCTGATCGACAACCCCTCGGCGCGGCCGGTGAAGCGGCGGAACTGGTTGAGGGTGCGCTTGTCCGGCGGGATCTCCGGCGACAGGCCGTAATCCTTGTTACGGATGTGCTCGTAGAAGGCCCGCGGCCGGTCCTCGTCGATCACCCCGGACAGTTCCTCGAGGGTGATCGGCTCGCCGAGCTTGGCCTGGGTGCTGGCGTAGTCCACCAATGCAGAGGTCTTTTCGCGGGCCTGCTCCTCCGGCAGGTCCTCGCTCTCCACGTAGTCGCTGAACGCCTTGAGCAGGGTGCGCGTCTCGCCGGGGGCATCAACGCCCTCCTGGCAGCCGATGAAATCGCGGAAGTACTCGGAGACCTTCTTGCCGTTCTTGCCCTTGATGAAGGAAATGTACTGCTTCGACTGCTTGTTGTTCTGCCACTCGGAGATGTTGATGCGTGCTGCCAGATGCAGCTGGCCCAGGTCCAGATGCTTGGCTGGCGCCACATCCAGCGACTCGGTCACCGTCACGCCTTCGCTGTGATGCAGCAGGGCGATGGCCAGGTAGTCGGTCATGCCCTGCTGGTAGTGGGCGAACAGCACGTGGCCACCGGTGGACAGATTGGACTCTTCCATCAGCTTCTGGAGGTGTTCCACGGCCTGGCGGCTGAAGGCGGTGAAGTCCTGACTGCCTTCCATGTATTGCGCCAGCCAGCCGCTGAACGGATAGGCGCCGGATTCGCCGTGAAAGAAGCCCCAGGCCTTGCCCTGCTTGGCGTTGTAGCTTTCGTTGAGGTCCGCCAGCAGGTTCTCCATGGCCTGCGATTCGCCCAGCTCCGAATCGCGGGCGTGGAGAACGGCAGGTGTGCCGTCTGGTTTTTTCTCGATCAGGTGGACGATGCAGTGACGGATGGGCATGGCGAACTCGTGGGCTGAATGCAACAGGAGCGGCAGTTTACCCGAGAGCACGGGCATGAGCGCTTGCGGTTCTGCTCAGGGTAGCGGACACGGATCAATGTCGGGGATCGCATGCAGCGCTAGCCTGCTGACTGCATCGAGCTTTGCGGGGTATGGCATGTGAACAGTGAATTCCGGGCCTGGTTGGGCGTCGCGCGTGGCCGTTTCCTCCTCCTGACGCTGAGCTGCGTGGCGCTCGGCATCGCCCTGGCGGCAGATGCGCCCGGCGGGGAACTGGTGATCGGCGAAGCCGTGCTGGTGCTGCTCGGCGCCCTGGCCGCGCATGTGGCGGTCAATGCCCTCAACGAGTGGGGCGACTACCGCAGCGGGCTGGATCTGCAAACCCGTCGCACCGCGTTCAGCGGCGGCAGCGGCACGCTCGTGGTCCTGCCGCACCTGCTGCGTCGCACACTGCTGCTCGGGCTCGGCTGTCTGCTGTTCTGCGTGCTGATCGGGCTGTTCTTCCTCTTGCGCAAGCCACAGCTGCTGAGCAGCCTGGTGCCGCTCGGAGTGGTCGGCCTGCTGCTGGTGGTTGGCTACACGCCCTGGCTGACACGGCACCCCTGGCTCTGCCTGTTCGCCCCTGGGCTGGGCTTCGCCCTGATGGTCCTGGGGACGCGCATCGCCCTGGCCGGCCCGCCGAGCGCAGGCGATCTGTGGCTGACCCTGACGCCGCTGCTGTTGTGCAATAACCTGCTGCTGCTCGCCCAGTTTCCGGACGTCGAGGCGGATCGGGCGGTGGGCCGGCGTACGTTGCCGATGCAGCTTGGCTGCGACGGTGCGCTGTGGGTGGTCATCGGCCAATGGCTGCTGGCCTACGGCGCGTTGCTGCTGGCGCTCTATCAGGCCGAGATTTCTGGCGCCGGTCTGGGGCTGCTCTGTCTGCCGCTGGCTTTGCGCGCGACCTGGCTGCTGTGGCACCGGCCGCAGCGACTGTTGCCTGCCCTGGGGCTGAACGCGGCCATCAGCGTCGCGACACCGCTGCTGATGGCGCTGGGACTGACGATCCTCTAACGCCAAACCAGGCGGCATGCGGCGGCCCGAGGCAAATCGGGCTTGCCGGAAGGGTAGCCGCCGCGAGTAGACTGGCTGCCCTCTCAACAGGGTACGTTTCTATGACTGCTGCATGGCGCAATGCTGCCTGGATACTCGCCGGTGGTTCGCTGATCCTCGCCATTTCCCTCGGGGTGCGGCACGGCTTCGGCCTGTTCCTGCCGCCGATGAGTGCTGAGTTCGGCTGGGGGCGGGAAGTGTTCGCCTTCGCCATTGCCGTGCAGAACCTGATCTGGGGGCTGGTGCAGCCGGTGACCGGTGCGCTGGCCGATCGTTTCGGCGTTGCACGTGCCGTGCTCATCGGCGGCATTCTCTATGCGGTGGGGCTGGCGCTGATGGCGGTGTCCGATTCCCCAGCGACGCTGACCCTCAGCGCCGGACTGCTGATCGGCCTGGGCCTGTCGGGTACCTCGTTTTCCGTGATTCTCGGCGCTGTCGGCCGCGCGGTGCCGCCAGAGAAGCGCAGCATGGCGATGGGTATCGCCAGTGCGGCCGGCTCCTTCGGCCAGTTCATCATGCTGCCAGGGAGCCTGGGGCTGATCGAATGGCTGGGCTGGTCCTCGGCATTGCTGGCGCTGGCCTTGCTGGTCGCCTTGATCGTGCCGCTCGCCGGCATGATGCGCAGCCCCGCTCAGGCGCCGGCGGCGGCCGGAACGCAGCAATCGCTGGGTGAGGCGTTGCGCGAAGCGGTGGGTCATTCGGGGTTCCGCCTGCTGGCGCTGGGTTTCTTCGTCTGCGGGTTTCAGGTGGTGTTCATCGGTTTGCACCTGCCGGCCTACCTGGTCGACCAGCACCTGCCGGCGCAGGTCGGCACCACCGTGCTGGCGCTGGTCGGGCTGTTCAACGTGGTGGGCACCTACACCGCCGGCTGGCTCGGCAGCTGCTACTCCAAGCCGAAGCTGCTTGCCGGGCTGTACCTGATCCGCGGGGTGGTGATCAGCATCTTCCTGCTGATGCCGCTGAGCGTGTGGAGCGCCTATGCGTTCGGCATCGTCATGGGGCTGCTCTGGCTGTCCACGGTGCCGCTCACCAATGGCACGGTGGCTACCATGTTCGGCGTGCGCAACCTGTCCATGCTCGGTGGCATCGCCTTCCTGTTCCATCAGCTGGGCTCGTTCTTCGGCGGTTGGCTGGGCGGTTGGCTGTACGACCGTACCGGCAGCTATGACCTGGTCTGGCAGATCGCGATCGCCCTCAGCCTGATCGCCGCGGTGCTCAACTGGCCGATTCGCGAGCAGCCGGTGGATAGGTTGCGTGCGGCGCAGGCCAACTGATGCGTCGCCTGTGGCTTGGCGCGGCGGGTGCCCTGCTACTGGGCGCGCTGGCGCTGCTCGCCTGGTGGGGCTGGCAGCGCGGTGGCCTGGCGCTGCTGCAGCTGGGCCTGGGCACCTGCTGAGCCTGGCGGCAGTGCCGCCGGTTTCCTCGTTCGATCCGTTTTCTTCTTCCGCTCCCGCAGTCTGGCACCGCAACGGCCGCCAAACGGTACGGCAAGCAGGGAATCAATTGGCCGTTCACTGCTCAAAGACGAAGCGGCGTAGAAGAAGTTAAGAACAAATCGCCGGTTCTTAGCAGCAAGCTATCGGCATTTGTGCGTGCACGCCCACTAACACGTGACTGTCCGGGTCCCCTGATTTCAGGCACGGCTGTCGCATAACCGTCATCAACAGTTGGTAAATACCTGCCGCACGCAGTCAATGGAGCAATAACCGATGTCCACTCTCACCGAACTCGCCCAGCAAATCACCAAGCTCTATCCGCTGAAGGACAAGCGCGTCGGCAAGCGATACCGCGTGGTGGGCGAGCTGGCCGGGATGACCGAACTGGAAGAGATCAACGGCGAGCCGCGCTACATCCGTACGCTGGCGCTCAAAGACCGCCAGGTCTGGGACATTGCCGTCTGATGCATCTACGGCGTTGAGCGTCGCCGCGGTTCAGGACCGCGGCCAGCGCTCGGTGCGCCAGGCAGCCTGCTCGGCTGCATCGAGAAAGGTCCAGGTGACGAAGCGACTTTTCTTCTGCCCCTGGGCCATATCCAGCGCCTGAACCTGCAGCGCACCCAGGCGTTGCAAGCGCGCCATCAGCGGTGCCACGTTGCCACCCTTCGATACCAGCGTACTGAACCGGTAGACCTGCTTGGCGAACGCCACGCTCTCGTCCGCCATGCGCGCGACGAATGCCGCCTCGCCGCCCTCGCACCAGAGCTCTGCCGCCTGACCGCCGAAGTTCAGCTTCGGCAGCTTGCGGCTCGGGTCCAGCTTGCCGAGATTGCGCCACTTGCGCTGACTGCCGCTGGCAGCCTCGGCCTGCGAGGCGTGGAATGGCGGATTGCACAGGGTCAACTCGAAGAGCTCGTCCGCCGCCAGGATGCCCTTGAAGAGCTGCGTCGAGGTGTCCTGCCGGCGCAACTCGATGACCTTGTCTAGCCTGTTGGCCGCGACGATGGTGCGCGCCGATGCCAGCGCCGTGGCGTCGATGTCGCTGCCAGTGAAGCGCCAGCCATATTCGCGATGGCCGATCAGCGGGTAGATGCAGTTGGCGCCGGTGCCGATATCGAGCACCCGGACCGCGGCGCCACGCGGGATGACGCCGGCGTTATCGGCGGCCAGCAGGTCGGCCAGGCCGTGCAGGTAATCCGCCCGCCCTGGCACCGGCGGGCAGAGGTAGCCGGCAGGAATGTCCCAGTGCTGGATGCCGTAGAACTGCCGCAGCAGTGCGCGGTTGAACACCCTTACCGCATCCGGATTGGCGAAGTCGATGCTCTGCTTGCCGTAGGGATTGAGGATGACGTACTCGCCCAGCTCCGGGCAGGCGGCGATCAGCTTGGGAAAGTCGTAGCGGCCGCTGTGGCGGTTGCGTGGATGCAGCACGGCCTTCGGCTCGGCAGGGCGCGGCTGGGACGAGGTTTTGCGTGGCATCGGGTCGACTGGAGGTTGGCGGCTGGGCGCGCATTGTCCCACAACCGCCTCGGCTGGCTAGTGCCGGCGCGGCACCATCAGCATCCACAGCAGCCCCCAGAGCAGCGCGCCGGCGCCAAGCCAGAAGGCGCTGTGCAGGCTGCCGCCCATGCCCATCCAGATGCTGGTCAGCCAGGGCGCGGCGAGCTGGGTCAGGCCGTACAGCGCGATCAGTGCCGCCGACAGGCGTGGGCCCTGATGCGGCTGCAGCGCGCGGGCCAGGCGCTGGGTCAGCAGCACGGTGCCGAGGAAAGTGCCGCCGACCAGCACCGCACACAGCAGGATGCCGACGGCCCCCGGCAACAGCAGAGCGGCCAGCACGCCGAGCAGCTGGGTCAGATAGCTCAGGCGCAGGGCGATGTCGTCGCCCAGGCGCACACCCAGACGGTTCCACAGCCAGGGCGAGGGCAGGGTTGCCAGCGCCACCACCAGCCAGCTGCCGCCGATGAGAAAGTCGCCGGGCTCCACCTGCAGGCGCGCCACCATGGGCAGAAAGGTCATCGGCAGGATGTAGCCCATCCCGGCGCCAGCGTAGGAAAGAAACAGAGGCGTGCTGGCGCGGTCGAGCAGCTTGCCACTCGGCGCCGTCGCGGACGGGGCGGGGGCCTGCTCGGTTGGCAGGTCCAGCCGCGACAGCTGGCGCCAGCCCCACCAGGCCAGCGGTATCGACAGCAGCGCCGCCGGCCACCAGCGATCGGCGCCCATCAGATAGCCGTCGCTCAGGCTGACCAGCAGGCTGGACAGGATCAGGCCGACGCAAACCCCGAGGTAGACCAGCCCGCTGGCCGACACGCGTTGCTGTCGTGCCAGCCACTCGAGGATCAGCGAGGGCGCCTGGACGAACACCAGGCCATTGCTGATGCCGTTGGCCAGGCGCAGCGCGGCGAGGGCATCGGCGGATTCGGCCTGGGTCTGCAGCAGGCTGCTGAGCACGTGCAACGCCAGTGCCCAGGGCAGGCTGCGGCGGATCTGCGCGACGCGGTGCCAGCGCACCGCGAGCAGTGCGCCGATCAGGTAACCGAGGTAGTTCCAGCTGGCGATGCTGGCGCCTTCCTGCACGGTCAGCAGGCCGTCCTCCACCAGCCAGGGCAGCAGCGGGGTGTATACGAAGCGGCCAAGGCCGTGGACGACCAGCAAAAGAATGGCACCGGCCAGCAGGACCGGAAACAGTGCGACGCGTTGAGGCATGGAATTGTTCTTTTTCGAATGAAGCCCCGAGCTTAACGGCTGTGCCACTTGCCCGCCATGCCACATTGAGCGTTACGGCGCCCTGCGTGGTGCCGTCTCAGAGCGGAAACACCAGCGGTACCAGCAGCACCGCGACGATCATCACCAGCACGGTGAAGGGCACGCCGATGCGCACGAAGTCGCCGAAACGGTACTGCCCCGGGCCGAGCACCAGGGTGTTCACCGGCGAGGAGATCGGCGTCATGAAGGCGGCCGAGGCGGCGAGCGCGACGATCATGGCGAACGGGTACGGCGAGGCACCCAGCTGTTCGGCGGTGGCCAGCGCCACCGGCGCCATCAGCACGGCGGTGGCGGTGTTGGAGATGAACAGGCCGATCAGTGCGGTGAGCAGGAACAGGCAGGCGAGCAGCGCGTGCGGCCCGGCATCGCCGAGCAGACCGACCAGCCCCGAGGTGGCGAGGGCGATGCCGCCGGTCTTCTGCAGCGCGAGGGCGAACGGCAGCATGCCGACGATCAGCACCAGGCTCTGCCAGTGGATCGCCTTGTAGGCGCTGTCCATGTCGATGCAGCGGAACAGGCCCATGACCAGACAGCCGATCAGCGCCGCCAGCACGTTGGGCACCAGGCCGCTGACCATCAGTGCGACCATCAGCGCCAGGCCGAGCAGGGCGAATGGCGCCTGGTTGGCCGCGGGCGCCACGTCGTCCACCTCCGCCGGCAGGCTTAGCACCAGGAAGTCGCGGCTCAGACCCTGCAAGCGGTGGATGTGCTTCCAGCTGCCGGCAACCAGCAGGGTGTCGGCCGGCTTGAGCTTCTCGTCCACCAGCAGACCCTGCAGCGCCTCTCGATTGCGCCGCAGCCCGACGACGTTGAGCTTGTGCCGGCTGCGAAAACCCAGCTGCTGGATGGTCTTGCCCGGCAGGCGCGAGTCCGGTGGCAGCGCCACTTCCGCCAGGCCCAGCTCGCGGGCGTGGTCGGCATAGTAGGAGGTGCTCAGCTGCAGCGGCTCGAGACCGAGTTCGCGGTAGGCACCAAGCAGGCCGATGGCCGGGATGGCCAGGTCCACCAGCAAGACGTCGCCGACGAACAGTTCGGTATTGCCGGTGGCCATCAGCAGCAGGTTGCGCAAACGTTCGTGGCGCTCTACCGCGATCACGTTGATGCCGTACTCGCTGCGCAGCCGCAGGGCGTCCAGTGCCTGATTGGCCAGGATCGAGCCGGGCAGCACGCGCAGGCGTCGCTCGCGCTCGTCGAGCCGGTAATCTCGCGCGAGATCGGCCAGGGTGTGTCGCGGTTCCACGGCCGGGCCGTGCTTGTCGGAGCCGAGCCAGCGCCGCGCCAGCAGCATGTAGCCAACCCCGAGCAGCAGGATCGCCAGGCCGATGGGCGTGAAGTCGAAGAAGGCGAAGCCCTCGAGGCCGGCGCGGCGCAGTTCGCTGTTGACCACCAGGTTCGGCGGCGTCGCCACCAGGGTCAGCATGCCGCTGATGAGGCCGGCAAAGGCCAGCGGCATCAGCAGGCGCCGCGGCGAGACCTTCATGCGGTTGGCGATACCCAGCACCACGGGAATGAAGATGGCCACCACACCGGTGGAGCTCATCACCGAGCCGAGCCCGGCGACCGCCAGCATCAGCAGCACCAGCAGGCGCGTTTCGCTGCTGCCCGCGGCGCGCATCAGCCAGTCGCCCAGGCGGTAGGCGATGCCGGTGCGTACCAGGCCGTCGCCGATGACGAACAGTGCGGCGATCAGCACCACGCTCGGATCGCTGAAGCCGGCCAATGCCTCCTGCACGCTGAGCACACCGGTCAGGGGCAGGGCGACCATGGCCAGCAGCGCGACCACGTCCATGCGCGGCCTGTTCAGCACGAACAGACCGACGCAGCCGGCCAGCAGGGCGAGGACCAGAAGCAGATCGCCGTTCATGGCAATCAGGGGTAATCGAGGATGGCTTTGATCTGCGGCAGCTGGCGTTCGATCCAGCCCCTGTCGATGGCGCCCCAGTCGCGGATCAGGTAGCGCCCGGCGTTATGCCGTTCGCCGTCGTCCTGGACGAAGACGCAGTCGATATCCAGGTCGGCCAGGGCGGCCAGGGTGTCCTGGGCGGTGCGGCGCGGCATACCGGTGGCTTCCATCAACGCCGGGACGCTGCAGGCGGTGCCGCTGTCGATCAGCCAGGCGACGTAGAGTCGGCGGTAGAAGCTGGTTTTGGTCTTGCTGACGGTCATGGAAGGTCCCTGGCCAGGTCGTCTGTGGGGACTGCGACCTGGCCGGGCTCGCTACGTTCAGCGCAGGGCGAGCATGCCGATGTAGGTCGCGGCGCCCGCAGTGTAACCGAGGAAGGCCAGCAGGCTGACGCGCTTGATGTACCAGGTGAAGCTGATCTTCTCCATGCCCATCGCGGCGACACCTGCGGCCGAGCCGATGATCAGCGTGCTGCCGCCGGTACCGGCGCAGTAGGCCAGCATTTCCCAGAAGTTGCCGTCGACGACGAACTGCGACATCCAGCCGAGTTCTTCTGCAGCGGTAGCCGCCAACATCTTCTCGCTCACCAGCGGGTACATCTTCATCGCACCGGCCACCAGCGGCACGTTATCGACCACGGCCGAGAGCAGGCCGATGGCGTAGTTGATCGCATAGATATGGCCCAGCGACTCGCGCAGCGCGGTGGCAACCTGGGTCAGATGGCCCGCGGTGGCCAGGCTGGAAACCGCCAGCAGGATGCCGAGGAAGAACAGCACGCTGGGGGTGTCGACCTTGCGCAGCACGCCGACCACCGAGAGCGGGTGCTTGTCCTCGGCATTCTTGTTGCGGTGGATGAATTCGGTGGTCACCCAGAGCACGCCGAGGCCGAAGAGAATGCCCATGTACGGTGGCAGGTGGGTCACGGTCTTGAAGATCGGCACGAACAGCAGGGCGGCGAGGCCGAGACCCAGCACCAGGTTGCGCTCGAAAACGGTGGTGGTCGGCGGGTGCTTCTCGGCCAGGTGGGCACGCGGCCGCGGCCGTGGAGCTTCGCCGCGCAGGGTGAAGCTGAGGATGATCAGCGGCACCAGCAGGCAGACCAGGCTCGGCAGGAACAGGTTGACGATCACGCCGGAGGCGGTGATCTGGTTGCCGATCCAGAGCATGGTGGTGGTCACGTCACCGATGGGCGACCAGGCACCGCCGGAGTTGGCGGCGATCACCACGACGCCGACGAACAGCCAGCGCTCCGGGCGACCGCGGATCAGTTTGCGCAGCAGCGAGACCATGACGATGGTGGTGGTCAGGTTGTCCAGTGCCGCGGAGAGGAAGAAGGTGAGGAAGCCGACGATCCACAGCAGGTGCACGCGCTTGCGGGTCTGGATGCGGTCGGTGATGGCCTTGAAGCCCTCGTGGGAGTCGATCAGCTCGACGATGGTCATCGCCCCGAGCAGGAAGAACAGGATCTCCGACACTTCACCGAGGTGGTGGCGCAGCGCCTCGACCACCACGGCCGACGAATCCGCCGGATCGTGGCTGCCGTGTTGCAGCAGCGGGAGGATATGGTCGGCACCCAGTACCAGAATGGTCCAGGTGAGCACCGCGGTGAGAATCGCTGCAGCGGCCTTGTCGATCTTCAGGGGATGCTCGAAGGCTATGCATAGATAGCCTATGACGAACACGACAGCCATGAGTGCATACATCGGAGGGACTCCATCTTGAGGAACCTTGCCGGGCATGCGGACGTGGCGACGCAGCCTCGGCGGCTGGCAGGGGCACGATTGGCTGTCGAAGGTGAAACAAGTCGAGGCGGTGGTCTGCCCAGGGGAACGGTGCGCGTTCGGCGCCGTGCATCGGCGCTTCGCAGCGGGTGCTCATTTCACATCGTCGAGCGGTTCGTTTTGGCTATAACGGCCTGCCAGTATGTAAAGGGGTGTTTCATGTGCGACATAGTGTATCAGCGATGCCGGTAATAACTTGTCATCAATCAAGATGACCGCCATAAGCAAAAAGGCCAGCACCTTTCGGGCTGGCCTTTCTGTTTTGCCGGGCTCGCGTCAGAGCGTGGCGATGCGGTCGCGCTGTTCCTGCAACTTGGCCTTGGCCTGTTCGGCCTCGGCCAGTTTGGCGCGCTCCTTGTCGATCACCTCGGCCGGCGCCTTGTCGACGAAGCCGGCGTTGGACAGCTTGCCGCCGACGCGCTTGACCTCGCCGTCCAGGCGCGCGATTTCCTTGTCCAGGCGTGCCAGTTCGGCGTCCTTGTCGATCAGGCCGGCCATCGGCACCAGCACCTGCATGTCGCCCACCAGGGCGATCGCCGAGAGCGGCGCTTCTTCGCCGTCGCCGAGCAGGCGTACGCTTTCCAGCTTGGCCAGTTTCTTCAGCAACGGCTCGTTGTCGGCCAGACGGCGCTGGTCCTCGGCCGAGGCGTTGCCCAGCACGACGTCGATACGCTTGGCCATGGAGATGTTCATCTCGCCGCGGATCTGGCGAATGCCGAGCATGAAGGCCTTGACCCACTCGATATCGCCTTCGGCGGCTTCATCGATGCGCTCCGGGTTGAATTCCGGCCAGGGCTGCAGCATCAGCGTCGGCCCGGACTTGCCGGCCAGCGGCGCGACCCGCTGCCAGATTTCCTCGGTGATGAACGGCATGAACGGGTGGGCCAGGCGCAGTGCGGTTTCCAGCACGCGTACCAGGGTGCGCCGGGTGCCGCGCTGGCGTTCGACGCTGGCGGTCTCGTCCCACAGCAGCGGTTTGACCAGCTCCAGATACCAGGCGCAGTACTCGTCCCAGATGAACTCGTAGAGCGCCTGGGCGGCCAGGTCGAAGCGGAAGGCCTCGAGCTGGCGGGTCACTTCGGCTTCGGTGCGCTGCAGCGCGGAGATGATCCAGCGATCTACCGAGGACAGTTCGACCGGCTCACCATTGACGCCGGTGTCCTTGCCCTCGGTGTTTTCGAAGACGAAGTTGGCGGCGTTCCAGATCTTGTTGCAGAAGTTGCGGTAACCCTCGACACGGCCCATGTCGAACTTGATATCGCGGCCCGTCGACGCGAGGGAACAGAAGGTGAAGCGCAGGGCGTCGGTGCCGTAGCTGGCGATACCTTCAGGGAATTCGGCGCGGGTCTGCTTGGCGATCTTCTCGGCCAGCTTGGGTTGCATCATCCCGCTGGTGCGCTTGGTCAGCAGTTCATCGAGGGTGATGCCATCGACGATGTCCAGCGGATCGAGGACGTTGCCCTTGGACTTGGACATTTTCTGCCCTTGGCCATCGCGGACCAGACCGTGCACGTAAACGGTCTTGAACGGGATCTGCCCGGTCAGGTGGGTGGACAGCATGATCATCCGGGCGACCCAGAAGAAGATGATGTCGAAGCCGGTGACCAGCACGTCGGTGGGGTGGAAGGTCTTGAGGAACTCGGTCTGCTGCGGCCAGCCGAGGGTGGAGAAGGTCCACAGGCCGGAGCTGAACCAGGTGTCCAGCACATCCTCATCCTGACGCAGCTCGACGTTGTTGCAGAGGTTGTACTTGCTGCGTACCTCCACTTCGTCGCGGCCGACATAGACGTTGCCGGCTTCGTCGTACCAGGCCGGGATGCGATGGCCCCACCAGAGCTGGCGGCTGATGCACCAGTCCTGGATGTCGCGCATCCAGCTGAAATACATGTTCTCGTACTGCTTGGGCACGAACTGGATCTCGCCGCTTTCCACGGCGGCGATGGCCTTCTCGGCCAGCGGCTTGGTGGAAACGTACCACTGGTCGGTCAGCCAGGGCTCGATGATCGTGCCCGAGCGATCGCCGCGCGGGACCTTCAGCGCGTGGTCGTCGAGCTTTTCCAGCAGGCTCATGGCCTCGAACTCGGCGACGATGGCCTTGCGCGCATCGAAACGGTCCATGTGGGCATAGCCGTCCGGCAGGCTGCCGTCGATCTTGTCGTTCACCGTGCCGTCGATGTTGAACACCTGGGCGCGGGCCAGCACGCAGGCGTTCTGGTCGAAGATATTGATCAGCGGCAGCTGGTGGCGCTTGCCGACTTCGTAGTCGTTGAAGTCGTGAGCGGGGGTGATTTTCACGCAGCCGGTACCGAACTCGAGATCGACGTAGTCATCGGCCACGATGGGGATCAGGCGGTTGACCAGCGGCAGCATGACGTGGCGGCCGATCAGGTTCTTGTAGCGCTCGTCCTCGGGATGCACTGCCACGGCGGCGTCGCCGAGCATGGTTTCCGGGCGGGTGGTGGCGACCACCAGGTAATCCAGGCCATCGGCGGTCTTGCAACCATCGGCCAGCGGATAACGCAGGTGCCAGAGGTGACCCTTCTCGTCGTGGTTTTCCACTTCCAGATCGGAAATGGCGGTGTGCAGCTTGGTATCCCAGTTGACCAGACGCTTGCCGCGATAGATCAGGCCGTCTTCATGCAGGCGTACGAAGGCTTCCTTGACCGCCTCGGAAAGGCCGTCGTCCATGGTGAAGCGCTCCCGCGACCAGTCCACCGAGCTGCCCAGGCGACGGATCTGCCGGGTGATGTTGCCGCCGGATTCTTCCTTCCATTGCCAGACCTTCTCGAGAAACTTCTCGCGCCCCAGGTCATGACGGCTGGTGCCCTGCGCGGCCAGCTGCCGCTCGACCACCATCTGCGTGGCGATACCGGCATGGTCGGTGCCTGGCTGCCACAGGGTGTTGCGGCCTTGCATGCGGCGCCAGCGGATCAGCGCATCCATGATTGCGTTGTTGAAGCCATGGCCCATGTGCAGGCTGCCGGTGACGTTCGGCGGCGGAATCATGATGGTGTAGGGCTCGCCGGAGCCTTGTGGGGCGAAGTAATTGTTCGATTCCCAGGTCTGGTACCAGGAAGTCTCGATGGCGTGCGGCTGGTAGGTCTTGTCCATGCGGCGGGACCCTTAAAACGGCTGGTCGGAAAAACGGGCAAGTATAAAGGCAAACGGCCGCGAGATTTCGCGGCCGTGCGGATTAACTACGCATTCACGGGTCAGCTGCGAGGCGGGGGTATGCGCACCAGCCGGTCGATCCGGCTTTCCAGGCGGCGCTTGAGCTCGGCTTCGATCTGCGGCACGAAGTCGTCGATCACTTCCTGCAGGATCAGGTTGGCCGCGGTGCGCAACTCGTGATCGATATGCCGCTCGGCCAGCGAGCGGAAGGCGCTGCGCACGCTGGTTTCCCGTGGCTCGTCGTCGCTGGGGGTGGCCGCTGCGATGGCCGGCCCGGGTTCGACGATATCGGACAGCAGCGGAATGCTGTCCGGATCCACGGGGGCGCCTGTTGCGGCGGTGTCGGGGAAATCGTCGCCGAGCAGCGCGCGAATGGATTCGAGATCGCTCAGCAGTTCGGCGGGTTTGTTCGGGGCTTTCGGTGTCATCTGCGTGGTTCCGGGCTGGTGCATCCCGGCTGTTTGCCAGGGGGTATCCCTTGCTGTCTAAAGATTGGAGCGGTTAGAGCTCGACCCTTTGTGGATCATAGCCCTGGCGCCGATACAGGCGAAAATTCTCCCGGCAGGCGGTCAGCAGCTGCGGCTCCTGGTTGACGATCTCGATGACCCGGCTGAAACGGTCGATATGCGCCGAGAGTGTCGGTGCCAGGTTGATCAGCAGGCCCTGGGCGGTCGGTGGTTCCTGTTCGAGCCCGATGACCACTGGCGCCTGCACCTCCTCGGCGTACTGCTCGTGCGGGATGAAACGTTCCGCGCGAAAGCTCCAGAGCAGCTCGTCGAGCCGGGTCGACTGGTCCTCGTCACTGCAGCGGACGAATACCTGCAGGCCATGTTGCCAGCCTTTGGCTGCCAGCTGGCAGGCCGCGCGCAGCCGCCCGAGCGGGTTGTCGTCCGGCAGCACGTAGAACTCGATGCGTGTCATGGACGTGCGCCCGCCGGCCCGGCGAGCGCGGGGCCGTGTCGGCCGCTGTCACGCGCGGTGATCGGGCTCATCCGTTGATCCGGTCCAGCAGATACTGGGTCAGCAGGGGCACGGGACGGCCAGTCGCGCCTTTTTCCTTGCCGCCACTGGTCCAGGCGGTGCCGGCGATGTCCAGGTGGGCCCAGGGGTACTTCTTGGTGAAGCGCGAGAGGAAGCAGGCGGCAGTGATGGTGCCGGCCTTGGGCCCGCCGATATTGGCGATGTCGGCGAAGGGGCTGTCCAGTTGCTCCTGATACTCGTCGAACAGCGGCAATTGCCAGGCGCGGTCGGCGGCGCTTTCGCCGGCCTGCAGCAGCTGCTGGATGAGCTCATCGTTGTTGCCGAGCAGGCCCGAGGTGTTGCTGCCCAGCGCGACGATGCAGGCGCCGGTCAGGGTGGCCACGTCGACCACGGCTCGCGGCTCGAAGCGCTCGGCGTAGGTCAGGGTGTCGCACAGCACCAGTCGGCCTTCGGCGTCGGTGTTGAGGATCTCAACGGTCTGGCCGCTCATGGTGGTGACGATGTCACCCGGGCGAGTCGCGCCGCCGCTGGGCATGTTCTCGGCGCAGGCCAGCAGGCAGACCAGGTTGATCGGCAACTGCAGTTCGAGCACGGCCTTGAGCGTACCGAGCACGCTGGCGGCGCCGCCCATGTCGTACTTCATCTCGTCCATGCCCAGGCCCGGCTTGAGGCTGATGCCGCCGGTATCGAAGGTAATGCCCTTGCCGACCAGTGCGTAGGGCTTGTCGCCCTTCTTGCCGCCGTTGTACTGCAGAACGATGATGCAGCCCGGCTGGTCGCTGCCCTGGGATACCGCGAGGAACGCGCCGGCGCCGAGCTCGCGCAGTTTCTTTTCGTCCAGCACATCGAGCTTGACGCCCTTGTAGGCCTTGCTCAGCTGCCGGGCCTGATCGGCGAGGAAGGTCGGGTGGCAGACGTTCGGCGGCAGGTTGCCCAGGTCGCGGGTGAAGGCCATGCCGGTGGCGATCGCCGAGGCCTCGCGGGCGGCACGCTCGACGCCGGCCTGTTCGGCCTTGTCGCAGAGCAGGATGATCTTCTGCAGAGCACGCGGTTCGGCCTTCTTGCTCTTGAATTGGTCGAACACGTACTGGCCGTCGGCAACGATCTCCACCAGCAGGCGTGTGCGGGCATAGCTGTCGCGCCCCTTGACCTGCACGTCCTGCATGGCGAAAGCAGCATCGCCACCACCCAGATTCTTGATGACCGCCAGCGCTGCATTGACCACTTTGCGCCATTGGCGGCTGTCGAGCTCATCCGCCTTGCCGGTGCCGACCAGCAGTACCCGCTCGGCCTTGAGGCCCGGCAGGCCGTGCAGCAGCAGCGTCTGTCCCGGCTTGCCCTGGATGTCGCCCCGCTTGAGCGCAGTGCTGAGCGCGCCAGCGCTGGCGCTGTCCACGCTCTGTGCGACGCTGCCGAGCAGGCAGTTCTCGCCGAGCGGCAGGATCAGGGTGGCGGTCTTCTGGGTGGAGGCTTTGGCGCTTTTGACAACAAATTCCATGACGTGGTGTCCCCAAGACAAAGAGTCGGGTTTGCAGGATAATGCCGGGCTTATTTTCCGGTGGTTCGCCTGTTCGGTCGTTACTTGACGACTGCGCTAGGCTAGAAACGTTGCAATCGCCTGAGCTTGTCAGTGATCGCGACGACGCGACTTGCGCGCCATTACCAATTTCCAACGGTCTGCTGCGGCGGGCCGGCAACTGGCGGCTAGTTTGAGCGTTGCCGCCAGAGCCTGACAACCCTGGAGTGTCTGGTTTGATCGTCTTTCGTTACCTGTCCCGAGAGCTGCTGATCACCATGAGCGCGGTCAGTGCCGTGCTGCTGGTGATCATCATGAGCGGCCGCTTCATCAAGTACCTGGCCCAGGCTGCGCAGGGGGTGCTCGATCCGGGCGTGCTGCTGCTGATCATGGGCTTCCGCCTGCCGGGCTTCCTGCAACTGATTCTGCCGCTGGGGTTGTTCCTCGGCATCCTGCTGGCCTACGGGCGCCTCTATCTGGAAAGTGAAATGACCGTGCTCTCGGCCACGGGCATGAGTCAGCGACGCCTGCTGGCCTACAGCCTGGCACCGGCAGCTCTGGTCGCTGCGCTGGTCGGCTGGCTGAGCCTGGGCCTGGCGCCGCAAGGCATCGCCGAGGTGGATCGGATACTCAATCAGCAGGATTCGCTGACCGAGTTCGACACCCTGGTGCCAGGGCGTTTCCAGACCCTGCGCGGCGGTTCGCGTGTCACCTATACCCGTGAGCTCTCGGCCGACCGCAGTGAGCTGGGCGGCGTGTTCATTTCCGAGACCAACGTTTCGCGTCAGACCGGCAAGGAGAGCGGGCTGTCCGTACTCGTCGCCGAGAGCGGTCGGCAGGAGATTCAGCCGGACGGCAGCCGGTACCTGATTCTGGAAAATGGTTATCGCTATGACGGCAACCCGGGGCAGGCGGATTACCGTGCGATTCAGTACGACACCTACGGTGTGCTGCTGCCCAAGCCGGAAGTGAGCATGGAGCTGAGCGAGCGCGAGGCGATGCCGACCCGCGAGCTGCTGGGTAGCGATAACCTTCGGCACCGCACCGAGCTGCACTGGCGGCTGTCGCTGCCGCTGCTGGTATTCGTCGTCACCGTGCTCGCCGTGCCGCTGGCCAAGGTCAATCCGCGGCAGGGGCGCTTCCTCAAGCTGCTGCCGGCCATCCTTCTGTACATGACCTATCTCGCGCTGCTGATCGCCGTGCGTGGTGCACTGGACAAGGGTCGCCTGCCCATGGCGCTGGGTCTGTGGTGGGTGCACGGGCTGTTTCTGGCGATCGGCCTGCTGATGCTGTTCTGGGAGCCAATCAGGTTGCGAATGAAGAAGCGTCGCGCGCAGCTGGAGGTGGCTCGTGGTTAAGCTCGATCGCTACATCGGTATCCACGTCTTTCTCGCCATCCTCACGGTGCTCGGCATCATCGTCGGTCTGGCGCTGCTGTTCGCGTTCATCGACGAGCTGGGCGACGTCCAGGGCAACTACGGTCTGGGCGACGCCCTGCAATACGTCCTGCTGACCTCGCCGCGCCGGTTGTACGACATGCTGCCGATGGCGGCTCTGATCGGCTGTCTGATCGGTCTCGGCACGCTGGCCAGCAGCAGCGAGCTGACCATCATGCGCGCGGCCGGGGTTTCCCTGGGGCGCATTGTACTGTCGGTGATGAAGCCGATGCTCGTCCTGCTCGTCGCGGGAATTCTGATTGGCGAGTATGTTGCGCCGCTGACCGAAGACATCGCCCAGGCCAGGCGTTCCCTGGCGCAGGGGGCGGGTGAGGCGCAAAGCAGCAAGCGCGGCTTGTGGCATCGTCAGGAAAACGAGTTCGTGCACGTCAACGCGGTGCAGCCCGGCGGTGTGCTGGTGGGGGTCACGCGTTACCGCTTCGACGAGGAGCGTCGCCTGCTGTCCTCCAGCTTCGCGCGTCGCGCCAGCTATCAGGGCGATCACTGGCGGCTCGAGAACATTGCCACCACCCATTTTCGTGGTGATCACACCGAAGTCGCGCGCGCGCCCGAGGAGCGTTGGGACGTCCAGCTGACACCGCAGCTGCTCGGCACCGTGGTGATGGAGCCGGAGGCACTGTCGATCACCGGCTTGTGGCGATACATTCACTATCTGGGCGAACAGGGGCTGAACAACAGCCGCTACTGGCTGGCGTTCTGGACCAAGGTCCTGCAGCCGGCGGTCACCGTGGCGCTGGTGCTCCTGGCGATTTCCTTCATCTTCGGGCCGCTGCGTTCGGTGACGCTGGGGCAGCGGATCTTCACCGGCGTGGTCGTCGGCTTCGTGTTCCGGATCATTCAGGATCTGCTGGGGCCGGCGAGTCAGGTGTTCGGTTTCTCGCCGCTGTTGGCGGTGGTGTTGCCGGCCTGTGTCTGTGCGCTGATCGGCGCCTGGTTGCTGAGGCGCGCCGGCTGAGGTATCGCCGTCGCGCATGGCGACGGCGACCGGTAGAGAGGCGCGCGCCCGGCCAGGTCTGGTGGCTCGGGCGCTGCGATTACTTCTTGTGGATGTTTTTCGGCAGCTGCACCGCCTGGCTCTCGGAATAGATGTCGTGCCAGGTGCGCTTCTGCTTGTCGATCAGCATCCACCAATAGCCCATTCCCAGGCACAGCAGCGAAACGATCGCGATCAGAAAGCGCAGCAGCGCCTGCCACAGATCGATGGCGCGGCCGTCGCTTTTCTGGATGCGGATGCCCCAGACCTGCATGCCCAGCGTCTGACCGTTGTGGGTCCAGAACTTGGCGAAGAAGCCGAACAGGCTGAACAGCAGCAGCGTCGAGAGCAGTGGGTCGATATCCAGGCGGCCGGCGTCGGCGAGCACCTTCAGTTGGTCGCTGCCATATAGCAGGCGCAGCAGCACCTGTTGATAGAACAGCGTCACCACCATCATCAGGGCGATGCAGAGCAGACTGTCGTAGAACATTGCTGCCAGTCGGCGCATCAGACCGGCAGCGGGGAATTGGCCCTGCGGGCTCAGCAGATGTCGGCGCATTGCTTGTCTCGATCAAGGGGAAGGCGGGGCATTCTACGGAATTGCGCGCATAAAAAAGCCCCTGATGTTGTCATCAGGGGCTTTTCGGAGAGAAGGCTTAGCCCAGGATCTGAACCTGGTCGGCCTGCATGCCCTTTTGACCTTGCACGGCGATGAAGCTGACTTTCTGGCCTTCTTTCAGGCTCTTGAAGCCGTTGCCTTCGATCGCGCGGAAGTGCACGAACAGATCCGGACCGCTCTCAGGAGTGATGAAACCAAAACCTTTCTCGTCGTTAAACCACTTGACGGTACCGTTCTGACGATTCGACATGTCTTTGTATCCTTGAAACTCAAAAGTAGAATTGCCCCCGCAAAGCAGGAAGCTGGAACTGGTTGCAAGGAGTAAGAGAGTCGAGCGGAGTAGCGGATCTGAAGATCTACTGCACCAGGTCACGATTCAACAGCGACCCATGCAAACACAGTGGGCACACTCTACGATAACTCGCAGGGGAATGCCAACCCCTCGGAGCCATAGAATTTGCCTGTCCAGGCGGCGCCATTTCAGCGCTTTTGAAGGGTGGTTCGACATGCTTCTCCGCTACGGCGGATCGTCAAAGCCACGGCTGACTGTGTTGTTTTTCAGTCAGCGAGAAGGCGGTAAAGCTGGCGCTTCTGCCTGTGTCGCATATCGATACGGAGCTCGCTGCGCACAGGCTTGGTACTGTGATGGTGCCCCGAGAGAGACTCGAACTCTCACGTTGTTACCAACGGCGGATTTTGAATCCGCTGCGTCTACCGATTCCGCCATCGAGGCACAGTGGCGGCGCAGTATAGGGATGCGGGGCTGAGTGGTCAATCGTTTGGCGTGGCCAGCTCGACGTCTTTCGGATAACATTTGCGCCCTTTCCGCGCCCCGAAACCGCCCATGCAAGTCGCTGATTTCTACTTCGAGCTCCCCGACGCCCTGATCGCCCGTCATCCACTTGCCGAGCGCAGAGCGAGCCGGCTGTTGGTGCTCGACGGTCAGTCCGGACAGATGTCGCACCGCAACTTTGCCGATCTGCTGGACTACGTGCGGCCCGGTGATCTGATGGTCTTCAACAATACGCGGGTCATCCCGGCGCGGCTGTTTGGTCAGAAGGCTACCGGCGGCAAGCTGGAGATTCTGGTCGAGCGCGTGACCGGCAATCGCAGCGTGCTGGCGCATGTGCGCTCGAGCAAGTCCCCCAAGCCCGGCTCTCAGATCCTGCTCGACGGTGGTGGCGCAGCTGAAATGGTCGCGCGGCACGATGCCCTGTTCGAGCTCATCTTCGACGAGGACGTGTTGCCGCTGCTCGAGCGCATCGGTCACATGCCTTTGCCTCCTTATATAGACAGGCCGGACGATGCCGCCGATCGCGAGCGTTACCAGACCGTCTACGCGCAGCGAGCCGGCGCTGTGGCGGCTCCGACCGCCGGGCTGCATTTCGATGAGGCCCTGCTGGATGCACTGCGCGATGCCGGGGTCCAGACCGCCTATGTCACCCTGCATGTCGGTGCCGGCACCTTCCAGCCGGTGCGCGTGGAGCGCATAGAAGAACACCATATGCATCGTGAGTGGCTGGAAGTGACGCAGGAGGTGGTCGATGCGGTGGCGGCCTGCCGCGCGCGCGGGGGGCGGGTGATCGCGGTGGGTACCACCAGTGTCCGCTCGCTGGAAACGGCTGCACGCGACGGCGAGCTCAAGCCGTTCAGTGGCGACACCGATATCTTCATCTATCCGGGCAAGACCTTTCATGTGGTCGATGCGCTGGTGACCAATTTCCATCTGCCCGAGTCGACGCTGCTGATGCTGGTTTCCGCCTTTGCCGGGTACCCGGAAACCATGGCGGCGTATGCCGAGGCTGTGGCTCAGCGCTACCGCTTCTTCAGCTATGGCGACGCCATGTTCATTACCCGCAACCCCGCCGCGCGCGGTCCCGAGGAAACCCGATGAGCCGTACCTGCCACATGTCTTTCGAGCTACTCGCCACCGATGGCAAGGCACGTCGGGGGCGTCTGACCTTTCCTCGCGGAACCGTGGAAACGCCGGCCTTCATGCCGGTAGGCACCTACGGTACCGTCAAGGGCATGCTGCCGCGGGACATCGAAGCGATCGGTGCGCAGATCATCCTGGGCAACACCTTTCACCTCTGGCTGCGACCCGGCACCGAGGTGATCAAGCGCCACGGCGACCTGCACGACTTCATGCAGTGGCAGGGGCCGATCCTTACCGATTCCGGTGGTTTTCAGGTGTTCAGTCTGGGGGCGATGCGCAAGATCAAGGAGGAGGGCGTCTACTTCGCGTCGCCGGTCGATGGCGCCAAGGTGTTCATGGGGCCGGAAGAGTCCATGCAGGTCCAGCGTGACCTGGGCTCGGATATCGTGATGATCTTCGATGAGTGCACGCCCTATCCGGCTGACGAGGACGTCGCGCGCCGCTCGATGGAATTGTCGCTGCGCTGGGCCAAGCGCTCCAAGGTCGCTCATGGCGACAACCCGTCGGCACTGTTCGGCATCGTTCAGGGCGGCATGCACGAGTCGCTGCGCATGCGCTCGCTGGACGGGTTGTGCGAGATCGGCTTCGACGGCCTGGCGATTGGCGGGCTTTCCGTGGGCGAGCCGAAAGAGGAAATGATTCGCGTGCTGGACTTCCTGCCGCCGCAGATGCCAGCCGACAAGCCGCGCTATCTGATGGGCGTGGGCAAGCCGGAAGATCTGGTCGAAGGGGTGCGGCGCGGCGTGGACATGTTCGACTGCGTGATGCCGACGCGTAACGCGCGCAACGGCCATCTGTTCACCGACACCGGCGTCATCAAGATTCGCAACGCGGTGCACAAGCACGACGATTCGCCACTCGATCCGAGCTGCGATTGTTACACCTGCAAACACTTCTCCCGCGCCTATCTGCATCACCTGGATAAATGCGGCGAAATGCTGGGTAGCATGTTGAATACCATCCACAACCTGCGGCATTACCAGCGGGTGATGGCTGGTTTACGCGACGCCATTCAACAGGGTACATTGGCGGCCTTTGTCGACGCCTTTTATGCCAAGCGCGGTCTGCCAACGCCGCCGCTTGCGTGACGTGCCAGAGCAAAACAATCCTTTCTGCAACAGGAGTGCTACATGAGCTTTCTGATTCCCGCCGCCTATGCCCAGGAGGCTGCCGCTGGTCCTGCCGGCACTGGCTTCGAGTGGGTGTTTCTGGTCGGTTTTCTGGTCATCTTCTATCTGATGATCTGGCGCCCCCAGGCCAAGCGGGCCAAGGAACACAAGAACCTGATCGCCGGCCTGCAGAAGGGCGACGAAGTGGTCACCTCCGGCGGCATCGCCGGCAAGGTCACCAAGGTCGCTGACGATTTCGTGGTGATCGAGGTTTCCGACAACGTTGAGCTGAAGTTCCAGAAAGTGGCTATCGCCGCCACGCTGCCCAAGGGCACGCTGAAAGCGATCTGAGCTGACTTCATTCAACACCGACGGGGCGCGCAAGGCGCCCCGCGTTCATTAAACGGGCTGCGTCATGCTCAATAGATTCCCTCTCTGGAAATACCTGCTGATTCTGGCAGTGCTCGCGGTTGCTTTTGTTTATTCGGCGCCCAACCTCTATCCGGACGATCCGGCGATCCAGGTCACCGGTGCCAGCGCGGCACAGGAGATTGGTATGGCCGATCTCGAGCGCATAAGCCAGGCGCTCGAGGAAGGCGGCATTGCGGTGAAGTCCGCTTCGCTCGACGAACAGGGCCGTGGTGGTCTCGTGCGTCTGGAGCGTCAGGATGATCAGCTGCCGGCCAAAGATATCGTTCGGCGCACGCTGGGTGATGCCTATGTCGTTGCGCTCAACCTTGCACCGACCACTCCAGACTGGCTGCGCAGTCTCGGGGCTAGCCCCATGAAGCTCGGTCTCGACCTCTCCGGCGGCGTGCACTTCCTGCTGGAAGTCGATATGGAGAAGGCCATCGAGACGCGGCTGAACGTCTCCGAAGGCGAGGTCAAAAGCCTGCTGCGCAAAGAGCGCGTGCGCTATCGCAGCCTGCCGAATCTGAAGGATGCCGTGCAGCTGGGCTTCGCCGATCAGGAAACCCTCAGCGCCGCTCAGTCGCTGATTCGCAAGAACTTCACCGATTTCGAGCTGACCACCAGCGAGCGCAACGGCCAATTCGTGCTGCGTCTGACGCTGACCGAGGCCAAGTTGGCTGAGATCCGCGAATATTCGATCAAGCAGAACCTGACCACCGTGCGCAACCGCGTCAACGAGCTGGGCGTCGCCGAGCCGCTGGTGCAGCGCCAGGGGGCCAACCGCATCGTGGTCGAACTGCCGGGCGTACAGGACACTGCCGAAGCCAAGCGCATTCTCGGCAAGACGGCCAATCTGGAGTTCCGCCTTGCGGCCGAGTCCGATGCGCCGCGCGCCTCGACCGAAACCTTCGAGTTCCGCGAGGAAGGTCGTCCGCCCGTGCAGCTCGAGCGTACCCTGATCATCACCGGTGATCAGGTGACCGATGCGCAAGCCAGTTACGACGAAAATGGCCGCCCGCAGGTGAACATCCGCCTCGACGGACATGGCGGCGATCTGATGAACCGTGCTACCCGCAGTAACGTCGGGCGCAGCATGGCGGTGATCTTCATCGAGCAGCGGCCGCTGACTCGCTACGTGCGGCAGATGGTCGATGGCGTCGAGCAGGAAGTGCGGGTCGAAACCTTCCAGGAAGAAAAGAAGATCATCAGTCTGGCGACCATCCAGTCGCCGCTCGGCAGTCAGTTCCGCATTACCGGCCTCAATGGTCAGGGCGAATCGTCGGAACTTGCCCTGCTGCTGCGCGCTGGTGGTCTGGCGGCGCCGATGTACTTCGCCGAGGAGCGCACCACCGGTCCGAGCCTGGGCGCGGAGAACATCAAGCTGGGCGTGCAGGCCGCGATGTGGGGCTTCCTCTTCGTCGCCATCTTCATGGTGCTGATCTACAAGTTCTTCGGCGTGCTTGCCACTATTGCGCTGCTGTTCAACATGGTCGCGCTGACGGCATTGATGTCGATGCTCAACGCCACGCTGACCCTGCCAGGTATCGCCGGTATCGTGCTGACCATGGGTATGGCGGTGGACGCCAACGTGCTCATCTTCTCGCGTATTCGCGAGGAGATTGCCAATGGCATGTCGATCCAGCGGGCCATCCACGAGGGCTTCGACAGGGCCTTCTCGGCGATCCTCGACGGCAACCTCACCACCTTGCTGGTGGGCGGCATCCTGTTCGCCATGGGTACCGGCCCGATCAAGGGCTTCGCGGTGACCCTGTCGATCGGCATCCTGACGTCGATGTTCACCGCAATCATCGTGACGCGCGGCATGGTCAACCTGATCTACGGTGGCCGCGATCTCAAGAAGCTGTGGATTTAAGGGGCTAGCACGATGAAACGCGTTATCAATTTCATGGGCGTCCGCCATGTGGCCTTCGCCCTTACCGTGCTGCTCACGGTCGCCTCGCTGGGAAGCCTGGTGGTCAAGGGGCTGAATTTCGGGCTGGATTTCACCGGCGGCACGCTGATCGAGTTGGGCTACGAGCGTCCAGTCGAGCTCGAGCAGGTTCGTGGTCAGCTGGTCCAGGCCGGCTTCACCGATGCCGTGGTGCAGAGCTTTGGTGCGACTACCGACGTACTGGTGCGCATGCCGGGCGACGATCCCCAGTTGGGTGAGCGCATCGCCAGCGCCTTGCGCAACGCCGATGGCGGCAACGCGGTCAGCGTCAAGCGCGTGGAGTTCGTCGGGCCGGCGGTCGGTGAAGAGCTGCGCGACCAGGGTGGTCTCGGCATGCTGCTGGCGCTGGGCGGCATCCTGGTGTACGTGGCGTTCCGCTTCCAGTGGAAGTTCGGCTTCGGCGCCGTGCTGTCGCTGTTCCACGACGTGATCGTGGTGCTGGGCGTGTTCTCCTTCTTCCAGATCTCATTCGACCTGACGGTGCTGGCGGCTGTGCTGGCGGTGATCGGCTACTCGTTGAACGACACCATTGTCATCTTCGACCGGATCCGCGAGAACTTCCGCATGCTGCGCAAGGCTGAGCTGCTGGAGAACATCAACATCTCCACCACCCAGACGCTGCTGCGCACCATGGCCACTTCGGTCTCCACGCTGCTGGCAGTTGGGGCGCTGATGGTCTTCGGGGGAGAGAATCTGTGGGGGTTCTCGCTGGCGCTGCTGATCGGTGTCGGCGTTGGTACCTACTCGTCGGTCTACGTTGCCGGCACGCTGCTGGTCTGGCTCAAACTCACGCGTGACGATCTGATTCCGCCGGTGGTGGAAGAAGAGGCCGACGAGCGCCCCTGATCCTCTTTCGAACTTCCGCAGCCTTGCGAGGTCCAAGGCTGCGGAACGGGTGCAGCCCGAAGGAAGAGGATGTCACAGTGAACAAGTCCATGTTGGTCGGTACGGCACTTGGAGTGGTCGTCGCCACGGCTGGTGGAGCTTTCGCTACTTATAGCTTGGTCGATCGCGGTCCGAAGTTCGCCGAGGTGCTGGCGGTCGAACCCATCAAGGAAACCATCCGAACGCCGCGTGAAGTCTGCAAGGACGTCACAGTGACCCGGCAGAAGCCTGTGCAGGACGAGCACCGGATCGCAGGTACCGCAGTGGGCGCCGTCGTCGGTGGTCTGCTGGGTAACCAGGTCGGTGGCGGCAATGGCAAGAAGATCGCCACGGTCGCCGGTGCGGTCGGCGGTGGTTATGCCGGCAATCAGGTGCAGGGGCGCATGCAAGCCAACAGCACCTACACCACCACCGAGACCCGCTGCAGCACGGTCACCGACACGCACGACAAGATCGTCGGCTATGACGTCAAGTACGATCTGGCTGGCAAGGTCGGGCGCGTACGGATGGATCGTGATCCGGGCAGCCAGATTCCGGTACAGGATGGGCAGCTGATGGTGTCTCAGCAGTGAACTGAACAAGCTGCATAAAAAAAACGCCCCTGTTGGGGCGTTTTTCTTTTGCCTCACGCTCAGCGCTTGAGCGACGGCGTAAGGTGGGGCTGGATGGTCGTCAGCACAGCCTTGAAGCACTTGGTATTGCCGGCCACGATCTGTCCCTTCTCGAGGAATTCATGGCCGCCGCTGAAGTCGCTCACCAGGCCGCCAGCCTCTTGGATCAGAAGTGCGCCGGCCGCCATGTCCCACTCGGAAAGGCCGAACTCCCAGAACGCATCGAAGCGGCCCGCGGCTACGTAGGCCAGATCGAGGCTCGCCGCTCCGGCGCGTCGCAGGCCGGAGGTCTGGCCGACCAGGCTGCGGAACATGTTCAGGTAGCTGTCCAGGTTGTCCAGTTGGCCGTCCTTGAACGGAAAGCCCGTGCCGAGAAGGGCGCCGTCCAGGCTCTTGCGCGAGCTGACGCGCAGGCGCCGGCCATTCAGGGCTGCGCCACGGCCGCGGCTTGCGGTGAATTCTTCCTGACGGACCGGATCCAGGACGACGGCATGCTCGAGACGGCCGCGGTATTTGCAGGCGATGCTCACGGCGTAGTGCGGAATGCCGCGCACGAAGTTGGTCGTGCCATCCAGCGGGTCGATGATCCACAGGTAATCGGCGCCGTCACCGCTGCCTTCGAGCAGTCCACCTTCCTCGCCAAGGATGCCGTGATTCGGATAGGCCTTGCGCAGCGCTGCAACGATGCTCTGCTCGGCCGCCTTGTCGATCTCGGTGACGTAATCCTTTGCTTCTTTCTCGTTGACCGAGATTGCATCCAGGCGATCGGTGGAACGGACAATCAGTTCGCCGGCGCTGCGGGCGGCGCGCAGCGCGATATTCAGCATGGGCTGCATGGATCAATTACCTGGTCGTTAAAGAAAGCGCGAAATTCTATCAGGAAAGCTCGGGCGCATGTAGCGTCACCGGCCTCGCTGCAGGCTTTGGTCGATGGCGGACGGCGAGCGGCTTCCTGTAAGCTTTCCGCTGGTTTTCTTGCTGAGACTCATCGTGTCATTGCAGAACATTCGAGTGGTGCTGGTCAATACCAGCCACGCCGGCAACATCGGCGGCGCGGCGCGGGCCATGAAGAACATGGGCCTGTCGCGTCTGGTGCTGGTTGATCCGGAAGACTTTCCGAGCCCGGACGCGGTCGCCCGGGCGTCCGGCGCGACCGATATTCTCGATTCGGCCCAGGTCGTCGCCACGCTGGAAGAGGCGCTGGTCGGCTGCAGTCTGGTGCTTGGCACCAGTGCCCGGGATCGGCGCATACCCTGGCCGCTCCTGGACCCGCGCGAGTGCGCCGCGGTATCGGTGGAGCAGGCTGCCGCCGGTAGCGACGTGGCGCTGGTGTTCGGTCGTGAATACGCAGGCCTGACCAATGAAGAGCTGCAGCGCTGCCAATACCATGTCCATATCCCGTCCGATCCCCAGTTCAGCTCGCTGAACCTCGCTGCAGCCGTCCAGGTGCTCACATACGAGGTGCGCATGGCCTGGCTGGCGGCCGAGGGGCGGCCGACGAAGGTGGAAAAGCTGGAGACCACGGCAATGCTCGACGCGCAGCCGGTCACGGTGGACGAGCTGGAAAACTATTTCGGCCACCTTGAGCAGACGCTGGTGGATATCGGTTTTCTCGACCCGGCCAAGCCGCGCCATCTGATGCCGCGCCTGCGCAGGCTGTACGGGCGCAGCGGAATCAGCAAGCTGGAGATGAACATCCTGCGGGGCATCCTCACCGAGACGCAAAAGGCGGCCCGCGGCGAACCTCACAAACGGAGAAGTGATTGATGTTCGAACGCATGCGCGAAGACATCCAAAGCGTATTCCATCGCGATCCGGCAGCCCGCAACGCGTTCGAGGTGCTGACCTGTTACCCGGGGCTGCACGCCATCTGGATCCATCGACTTTCCCATTGGCTGTGGACGCATGAGTGGAAATGGCTGGCGCGCATGTCGTCGAATCTCGGGCGTTGGCTGACCGGGGTGGAGATTCACCCGGGTGCACGGATCGGGCGTCGTTTCTTCATCGACCACGGGATGGGTATCGTCATTGGTGAGACCGCCGAGATCGGCGACGACGTGACGCTCTACCACGGCGTGACATTGGGCGGGACCAGCTGGAACAAGGGCAAGCGCCATCCGACGCTCGAGGATGGCGTGATCGTCGGTGCGGGCGCGAAGATTCTCGGCCCGTTCACGGTCGGTGCAGGTGCGAAGATCGGCTCCAACGCGGTGGTCACGCGGGAAGTGCCGCCGGGTGCAACGGCCGTGGGTATTCCTGGGCGTGTCATCGTCAAATCCAGCGACGAGCAGGAGGCGAAGCGCAAGGCGATTGCCGAAAAGATCGGTTTCGACGCCTACGGTGTCAGCGAGGATATGCCGGACCCGGTGGCGCGGGCGATCGGGCAGTTGCTCGATCACGTGCAGGCCGTCGAGGAGCGACTGGAGGGAATGTGTGGCGCGCTCAAGGCGCTCGGTAGCGACTACTGCGCAAAGGAACTACCGGAGTTGCGCGAAGAGGATTTCGTCGAAGTGAAGCCTGATGCCGGAGAAGCGCGCGGCTGAAGTGCGGGTCTTGGCAGTAGCTGGTATCATGCGTCCAGCTTTGCCATCCGCCTGTACGATCAGGGTGTCTCGCTAAAGACCTACTAATTTAATAGGTCTTATAGTTGACTCAAATACTCGGGAATTGCATAATTGCGCCAAACCGTAATGCTTGGTGCAGACCGATGCGATTGACCACCAAAGGCCGTTATGCCGTCACCGCCATGCTTGATCTTGCGCTGCATGCGCAGCATGGGCCGGTTTCCCTGGCCGACATTTCCGAGCGCCAGGGAATTTCGCTTTCCTATCTCGAGCAACTGTTTGCCAAGCTTCGCCGTGGGAGTCTCGTCACCAGTGTGCGCGGGCCTGGCGGAGGTTATCAGCTGTCTCGCGACATGGCTGGTATCCAGGTTGCTCAGGTTATCGACGCGGTCAACGAATCGGTCGATGCCACCCGTTGCCAGGGGCTCGGGGGTTGTCACTCCGGCGATACCTGCCTGACCCATCACCTGTGGTGCGACCTCAGTCAGCAGATCCATGAATTCCTCAGCGGCATCAGTTTGGCCGATCTGGTCAACCGTCAGGACGTACAGCAGGTCGCGCTGCGCCAGGACATGCGCAAGGCCAGCGGCACTTCGCCGCAGATAGACAAGATAGAAACGTCCGCCATCGATTGAGCAGGGCGACCGCCTGATAGGAGATATCTGAATGAAATTGCCGATTTACCTGGACTACTCCGCAACCACGCCGGTCGACCCGCGTGTCGCCGAAAAGATGATCGAATGCCTGACCAACGAAGGCAATTTCGGCAACCCGGCGTCGCGCTCGCATGCCTTTGGCTGGAAAGCGGAAGAAGCAGTGGAAAATGCGCGTCGCCAGGTGGCCGAGCTGGTCAATGCCGACCCGCGTGAGATCGTCTGGACCTCGGGTGCCACCGAGTCGGACAACCTGGCGATCAAGGGTGTCGCCCACTTCTACGCGTCCAAGGGCAAGCACATCGTCACCACCAAGATCGAGCACAAGGCGGTTCTGGATACCACTCGCCAGCTCGAGCGTGAAGGGTTCGAAGTGACCTACATCGAGCCGGGCGAAGACGGCATCGTCACCCCGGCGATGGTCGAGGCGGCGCTGCGCGAGGACACCATCCTCGTATCGGTGATGCATGTGAACAATGAGATCGGCACCATCAACGACATCACCGCGATTGGCGAGCTGACCCGGGCGCGCGGCATCCTGTTCCATGTCGATGCCGCCCAGTCCACCGGCAAGGTGGAGATCGACCTGGAGAAGATGAAGGTCGACCTGATGTCCTTTTCCGCGCACAAGACCTACGGGCCGAAGGGCGTCGGTGCCCTCTATGTCCGTCGTAAGCCGCGCGTTCGTCTCGAGGCGCAGATGCACGGTGGTGGTCACGAGCGCGGCATGCGCTCCGGCACCCTGGCTACGCATCAGCTGGTGGGGATGGGCGAGGCCTTCCGTATCGCCAAACAAGAGATGGCGCAGGAGAACGAGCGTATTCGTGCACTGCGTGACCGCTTCTACAAGCAGGTCGAGCATCTCGAGGAGCTGTATGTGAACGGCAGCATGACGGCGCGGGTACCGCACAACCTCAACCTCAGCTTCAACTACGTCGAGGGCGAGTCGCTGATCATGGCGCTCAAGGATCTGGCCGTATCGTCCGGCTCTGCCTGTACGTCTGCTTCGCTGGAGCCTTCGTATGTATTGCGCGCTCTCGGGCGCAACGACGAGCTGGCGCACAGCTCCATCCGTTTCACCTTCGGTCGCTTCACCACTGAAGAAGAAATCGATTACGCAGCGCAGAAGGTATGCGAGGCCGTCACCAAGCTGCGCGAGCTTTCGCCCCTGTGGGACATGTTCAAAGACGGCGTCGACATCTCCAAGGTCGAGTGGCAAGCCCACTGACCGGCGTCAAGCGCCGCACAGCCTGATCTAAGAGGATTGCACCATGGCATACAGCGACAAGGTCATCGACCACTACGAAAATCCGCGCAACGTCGGCAAGTTCGACGCCGAAGATCCGAACATCGGCACCGGCATGGTCGGCGCGCCGGCCTGCGGCGACGTCATGCGCCTGCAGATCAAGGTCAACGAGCAGGGTGTCATCGAAGACGCCAAGTTCAAGACCTATGGCTGCGGCTCCGCGATTGCCTCCAGCTCCCTTGCCACCGAATGGATGAAGGGCAAGACGCTGGAAGAGGCGGAAACCATCAAGAACACCCAGCTGGCTGAAGAGCTCGCGCTGCCGCCGGTGAAAATTCACTGCTCCGTTCTCGCCGAGGATGCGATCAAGGCCGCGGTGCGTGATTACCGGGAAAAGAAAGGTCTGCTCTGACAGGAGATTGTGATGGCTATCACCATGACGCCCGCTGCAGCTCAGCATGTTCGTCGCTCGCTGGAAGGGCGCGGCAAGGGTGTGGGTGTGCGGCTTGGGGTTCGCACCACGGGCTGCTCGGGGCTGGCTTACGTCCTCGAGTTCGTCGACGAGACCGCAGCGGAAGATTCGGTGTTCGAAAGCCACGGGGTGAAGGTGATCATCGATCCGAAGAGCCTCGTCTACCTTGATGGCACCGAGCTCGACTTCGTTCGCGAAGGTCTCAACGAGGGCTTCAAGTTCAACAACCCGAACGTTCGTGGCGAATGCGGCTGCGGCGAGAGCTTCAATATCTGAGGACGCCGTGGGTACTCCCTGTCACTTTGCACTGTTCGATCTGAAGCCTGACTTCGAGCTGGACCTTGCGCAACTCGCCGATCGCTATCGCGAGCTTGCGCGCCAGGTTCATCCGGATCGCTTCGCCGATGCTGGCGAAAGCGAGCAGCGCCAGGCGCTGGAGCGTTCGGCCAATCTGAACGAGGCCTATCAGACCCTGAAGAGCCCGAGCCGGCGCGCGCGCTATCTGCTGGCGTTGGAGGGGCACGATGTGCCGTTGGAGGCGACCGTTCAGGATCCTGCCTTCCTGATGCAGCAGATGCATTGGCGCGAAGAGCTCGAAGAGCTTCACGAGCAGGCCGATCTCGATGGTGTTGCGGCATTCAAGTCGCGGCTCAAGCAGGCTCAGCAAGGTCTCAACGACGACTTCGGTCAGATCTGGCAAGACCCCGCGCGCCGTGTGGATGCCGAAAGACTGGTTCGCCGCATGCAGTTTCTCGACAAGTTGACCCAGGAAGTGCGCCAGCTCGAAGAGCGCCTCGACGATTAACCCGCGCGACGCTCGCGTTGCGCCCGATACCAGACAGACATGGCCTTACTTCAGATTGCCGAGCCCGGACAAAGCCCTCAGCCCCATCAGCGGCGCCTGGCTGTCGGAATAGACCTGGGCACTACCAACTCCCTCGTTGCCGCGTTGCGCAGTGGCGTCACCGCCCCGCTGGCCGATGCCGATGGGCAGGTGATTCTGCCGTCCGTTGTGCGTTATCACGCCGATCGTGTGGAGGTCGGTGCGTGTGCCAAGCGTGCAGCAGCTGCTGATCCGTTCAATACCATCAGCTCGGTCAAGCGGTTGATGGGGCGAGGGCTTGCGGACGTCAAGCAGTTGGGCGAACAGTTGCCCTATCGTTTCCGTCAGGCCGAATCGCAGATGCCCTTCATCGAGACGGTCCAGGGGGCCAAGAGCCCGGTGGAAATCTCGGCGGAGATCCTGCGGGCGCTGCGCGAGCGCGCCGAGGCGACGCTGGGTGGCGAGCTGGTCGGGGCGGTGATCACCGTGCCGGCCTACTTCGATGATGCCCAGCGTCAGGCGACCAAGGATGCGGCGCGGCTGGCCGGCCTCAATGTGCTGCGCCTGCTCAATGAGCCGACCGCAGCGGCGGTCGCCTACGGTCTGGACCGTCAGGCCGAGGGTGTCGTCGCGATCTACGATCTCGGCGGCGGAACCTTCGATATCTCCATTCTGCGTCTGACCAAGGGTGTGTTCGAGGTGCTGGCCACAGGCGGTGATACTGCCTTGGGCGGCGACGATTTCGATCACGCTGTGGCTGACTGGATTCTCCAGCAGGCCGGGGTTTCCGAGGATCTGGCGCCCGGCGAGCAGCGCGAGCTGTTGAAGATCGCCTGCGATGCCAAGGAGCGCCTCAGTGTGGACGAGACGGTTCAGGTCGCCTACGCCGGTTGGGCGGGCGAGCTCCGCCGTGAGACGTTCGATGCTCTCATCGAGCCGCTGATTGCCCGAAGCCTCAGGTCGTGCCGGCGCGCGGTGCGTGATTCCGGTGTCGAGCTGGACGAGATCACGGCAGTGGTCATGGTCGGCGGCTCGACCCGCGTGCCAAAAGTACGTTCGTCCGTGGGCCAGCTGTTCGGTCGGGAGCCGCTGACCGATATCGATCCGGACGAAGTGGTGGCGATCGGTGCCGCGATCCAGGCCGAGACCCTGGCGGGCAACAATCGGGACGGCGAAGAGCTGCTCCTGCTCGACGTGATCCCGCTGTCGCTGGGTCTGGAGACCATGGGCGGGCTGATGGAGAAGATCATCCCGCGCAATACCACGATTCCGGTTGCACGTGCGCAGGACTTCACCACCTACAAGGATGGCCAGTCGGCCATGATGATCCATGTGCTGCAAGGTGAGCGCGAGCTGATCTCCGACTGCCGTTCGCTGGCGCGCTTCGAGCTGCGTGGTATCCCGCCGATGGTTGCGGGCGCGGCGAAGATTCGCGTGACGTTCCAGGTCGATGCCGACGGACTGCTCAGCGTTTCGGCGCGCGAGTTGGCCTCCGGCGTCGAGGCCAGCATTCAGGTCAAGCCGTCCTATGGCCTGACCGATGGCGAGATCGCCAGGATGCTCGAGGACTCGTTCCGCAAGGCGGATCAGGATCGCGACGCTCGCGCTCTGCGCGAGCAGCTGGTCGATGCCCAGCGCTTGCTGGAGGCTGTCGAAGCAGCGCTGATTGCCGACGGGGAACGTCTGCTTTCCACCGAGGAGCGTGCCGCCATCGAGGCTCAGATGGCCGAGTTGCGTGCGTTGCTCGACAGTCAGGACGTGTCCGCCATCGAGCGCCAGACCAAACGCCTGAGCCAGATCACCGACGCCTTCGCTGCGCGTCGTCTGGATTCCACCGTCAAGGCCGCCTTGGCCGGGCGGCGGCTTAACGATATCGAGGATTGACCCAGATGCCGCAGATCATTTTCCTGCCTAATGCCGATCATTGCCCCGAAGGTGCTGTGATCGAGGCGAAAACCGGCGAGACGGTGCTGGACGCCGCGCTGCGCAACGGCATCGATATCGAGCATGCCTGCGAGAAGTCCTGCGCATGCACCACCTGTCACGTGGTGGTTCGCGAGGGCTTCCAGTCGCTCGAGGCCTCCGATGAGCTGGAGGACGACATGCTCGACAAGGCCTGGGGGCTGGAGCCCAACTCGCGGCTGTCCTGTCAGGCGGTAGTGGCCGATACCGATCTAGTCGTGGAGATTCCGAAGTACACCATCAACCAGGTGTCGGAAGGGCATTGAGGGCAAGGACATGCAACTGAAATGGACTGATGTGCAGGACATCGCCATCGAACTCGCCGAGCGCAAGGCCGATGTCGATCCGCGCTATGTGAATTTCGTCGATCTGCATCGCTGGGTACTCGAACTGCCTGACTTCGCTGATGAGCCTGGTCGTGGCGGCGAAAAGGTGCTCGAAGCCATCCAGGCTGCCTGGATCGAAGAGGCAGAGTAACGCCTCCTGAGGCGTTCGCACCCAGCGTGCCGTTACCGTTCGGCGATCGGGCCGCGCGTCCGCGGCAAGGCCCTCTACCCTTATGTTTTTAACGCCAACCCGCGTATAATCCGCGGGTTTACTCGTTCGCTTTAACCCATCAGTTTTGGAGTCCTACATGGCCCTGCAACGCACCTTTTCCATCATCAAGCCTGACGCTGTCGCCAAGAACGTGATCGGCGAGATCACCACCCGTTTCGAGAAGGCCGGCCTGCGTGTCGTCGCTTCCAAGATGGTTCAGCTGTCCGAGCGCGAAGCTGCCGGTTTCTACGCCGAGCACAGCGAGCGTGGCTTCTTCAAGGATCTGGTTGCCTTCATGACTTCCGGTCCGGTCATCGTTCAGGTTCTGGAAGGCGAGAACGCCGTCGCCAAGAACCGCGAGCTGATGGGCGCCACCAACCCGAAGGAAGCGGCTCCGGGCACCATCCGTGCCGACTTCGCGGTCTCCATCGACGAGAACGCCGTTCACGGTTCCGACTCGGAAGCCTCGGCCGCCCGTGAAATCGCCTACTTCTTTGCTGCCACCGAAGTGTGTGCACGCATTCGCTGAGTGAGCGAAGGTGAGTCCAATGATTGCCACGACCGGTAAGGTGAATCTGCTGGGTCTGACCCAGCCGCAACTGGAAAGCTTCTTCGAGTCCATCGGGGAGAAGCGTTTTCGCGCCGGTCAGGTGATGAAATGGATTCACCACTTCGGCGTCGATGATTTCGATGCCATGAGCAATCTCGGCAAGGCCCTGCGCGAAAAGCTCAAGGCCTGCGCCGAGATTCGCGGCCCGGAGATCGTCAGCGAAGACATCTCCAGCGACGGCACCCGCAAATGGGTGGTGCGGGTCGCATCGGGTAGCTGTGTGGAAACGGTGTACATCCCCCAGGGCGGCCGTGGAACGCTTTGCGTTTCCTCGCAGGCCGGCTGTGCGCTGGATTGCAGCTTCTGTTCCACCGGCAAACAGGGTTTCAACAGCAATCTCACGGCGGCCGAGGTGATCGGTCAGGTGTGGATTGCCAACAAGTCTTTCGGCACCGTCCCGGCGAAGATCGATCGCGCCATCACCAATGTGGTGATGATGGGGATGGGCGAGCCGTTGCTGAATTTCGACAACGTTGTCGCTGCCATGCAGATCATGATGGACGACCTCGGTTATGGCATTTCCAAGCGCAAGGTGACCCTGTCGACCTCCGGCGTCGTGCCGATGATCGACGAGCTGGCCAAGGTCATCGACGTGTCCCTGGCGCTGTCACTGCATGCGCCCAACGACGCGCTGCGCGATCAGTTGGTTCCGATCAACAAGAAGTACCCCCTGGACGTGCTGTTGGCGGCCTGCAAACGCTATGTGTCGCGCCTGGGCGAGAAGCGCGTGCTGACCATCGAATACACGCTGCTCAAGGGTGTCAACGATCAGCCCGAGCATGCCGAGCAGATGATCGCTCTGCTGGCGGACATTCCATGCAAGATCAATCTGATTCCGTTCAATCCGTTCCCTCATTCCGGATATGAGCGGCCGAGCAACAATGCGATCCGCCGTTTTCAGGACATCCTGCATAAAGGCGGGCACAATGTGACGGTGCGTACCACCCGCGGCGAAGACATCGACGCGGCTTGCGGTCAGCTTGTCGGTCAGGTTCTGGACCGGACGCGTCGAAGCGAGCGATACATCGCTGTACGCGAGCTGCAGAGCGAGCCGGGTGCGGCGCAAACTGCTTCGAACCGATCCTGAGGGGGATGCTGATGATTCTGCGCGCTGCGCTGCTGCTTGTATTGACCGGCCTGTTGGCCGGTTGCGTGTCTTCTGGCACCGTCGATCCACTGAAGACCGACGAAGGTCGGCAGCAGGCACGGGATGCCTATATTCAGTTGGGTATCGGTTATCTGCAGCAAGGCGCGGCCGCCCGTGCGAAGACGCCGCTGCGCAAGGCGCTCGAAATCGACCCACGCAGCGCCGACGCGCATGCGGCGCTGGCACTGGTATTCCAGACCGAAATGGAAAACGACCTGGCCGACAAGCACTACCGTGAAGCGTTGTCCAGCCGCAAGGACGCGCGCATCCTCAACAACTACGGCAGCTTCCTCTTCGAGCAGAAGCGCTATCCGGAAGCGATGGAGCGTTTTAGCCACGCCGCCGAAGACAACATGTATCCCGAGCGCGCCCGCGTCTTCCAGAACCTCGGCATGACCGCCCTGCAACTGGGCAAGCGCGAGGAAGCCGAAAGCTACTTCAGCCGATCGCTGCGTCTGGATGGCCGCCAGCCCCGAGCGCTGCTCGAACTTGCGATGATGGCCTACGAAGACAAGCAGTACGTCCCAGCCAAGCGTTACTACGACAGCTTCAGCCAGATGTCCGATCAGACTGCACGGAGTCTGCTGCTCGGCATTCGCCTGGCCAACATCCATCAGGACCGCGACACGGCTGCCAGCCTGGCGCTGCAGTTGAGGCGGTTGTATCCCGGTACGGATGAGTACAAGCAATATCTTTCGGAGCAACGATGACCGCGCCGCACCAAGAACAGGCTGCACCGATGGGAAACAACCCCGGGGAAACGCTGCGCAAGGCTCGTGAAGACAAGGGCCTGACGCTGTCTGCGGTTGCACAGCAGCTCAATCTCACCGAGCGCGCGCTCGCCCGCATCGAGGCAGGCGACTTCAGCCAGCTGCCGGGCCATACCTTTGCCCGCGGTTACGTTCGGGCCTATGCCAAGCTGTTGGGTCTGGATCAGACCCGCCTGGTTCAGGAGTTCGACCAGCACACCGGCACCAACGCATCCGGCAGCAGCGTCAACAGTCTCGGCCGTATCGAGGAGCCCAGCCGTCTGTCGCGCAGTTTCATGCGTTTCTTCGGCTTCGCCTTGCTGCTGGCTCTGGCGGCAGCGGCCTGGTTCTGGTGGCAGGAACATACGGCGCGGGAAGCCAGCACAACGCCGGTTTCGGCACTTGAGCGGATCGAAGTCGAAAGCGCCGACGGCACCACCGAGATTCATCTGCTCGATCGGGCCGACGAAGTGGCCGAGGCGCCGGTCGACGTAGCGGATGGGCAGCCACCTGTCGTCGATTCGGATGCGAGCGAGGCGGCCGTAACGCCAGAAAGCACACCGGAAGCTACAGGCTCGAACGCGACGGCGGCTCCGCCCCAGCAGTCGCAGCCGTTGCCGCTTCCAGAGACCAGTGATAGCGCGCCAGTGCCCGTGCAGGCGCCTGCAGCCACGGCTCCGAGCGCAGCCACTGACACACCGGCACCTGTCGCCGCGCCGGGTGAGGCTCAACTGGAGTTGCGCTTTACCGCCGATTGCTGGACCCGTGTGACGGATGCCGATGGTCGCGTGCTGTTCAGTGCCCTGGCCAAGGCCGGTACCAGCAGGACAGTCACAGGCAAGGCGCCGCTGGACGTCCATCTGGGGTACGCTCGCGGTGCACAACTTAGTTACAACGGCGAAGCGGTGAATCTCGCCACCCACATGCGCGGCGAGACGGCGCGCCTCAAGCTCGGACAGTAAGCTCACCATGCATTCCGAATCTCCTATCAAACGTCGCCAGTCCCGCAAGATCTGGGTAGGCGGCGTTGCGGTCGGTGGCGATGCGCCGATTTCCGTACAGAGCATGACCAACACCGAAACCTGCGACGTCGAGGCGACGGTCGGGCAGATCCAGCGCCTGGCCAATGCCGGCGCTGACATCGTCAGGGTCTCGGTGCCGTCCATGGAGGCTGCGGAGGCCTTCGGCCGGATCAAGCAGCGCGTACAGTTGCCGTTGGTCGCCGATATCCATTTCGATTACCAGATCGCTCTGCGGGTAGCCGAGCTCGGCGTCGACTGCCTGCGCATCAACCCGGGCAACATCGGCCGCGAGGATCGCGTTCGCGCAGTGGTTGACGCTGCGCGTGACAAGGGCATCCCGATTCGTATCGGTGTCAACGCCGGTTCGCTGGAGAAGGACCTGCAGAAGAAGTACGGCGAGCCGACGCCACAGGCGCTGGTGGAGTCCGCACTGCGTCATGTGGACCATCTCGATCGCCTGGACTTTCAGGACTTCAAGGTCAGCGTCAAGGCGTCCGATGTGTTCATGGCCGTGGAGGCCTATCGGCTGCTGGCCGGGCAGATCGAGCAGCCGCTGCACCTGGGCATTACCGAGGCGGGCGGGCTGCGTTCCGGCACGGTGAAGTCCGCAGTGGGTCTGGGCATGCTGCTCGCCGAAGGCATCGGCGACACCATTCGTGTGTCGCTGGCGGCCGATCCCGTCGAGGAGATCAAGGTCGGCTTCGATATCCTCAAGTCTCTGCGTCTGCGCTCGCGCGGCATCAACTTCATCGCCTGCCCGAGCTGTTCGCGTCAGAACTTCGATGTGGTCAAGACCATGAACGAGCTGGAGACCCGCGTCGAGGACCTGCTGGTGCCGATGGACGTCGCGGTGATCGGCTGCGTGGTCAACGGTCCGGGCGAAGCCAAGGAGGCCCACATCGGCCTGACCGGTGGCACCCCGAACAACCTGGTCTACATCGATGGCAAGCCGGCGCAGAAACTGAACAACGAAAACCTCGTCGATGAGCTGGAGCAGCTCATCCGGCGCAAGGCCGCCGAGAAGCTTGCGTCCGACGCGGCGGTCATCGCGCGCAGCTGATCTTTAAGGAATCCCATTGAGCAAGTCCCTGCAAGCCATTCGTGGCATGAATGACATCCTGCCTGCGCAGACGCCGACCTGGCGTTATCTGGAAAGCACCTTTGCGCAGCTGCTGGACAGCTACGGATACAGCGAGATCCGTCTGCCGATCCTGGAGTTCACCGACCTGTTCGCCCGCGGTATCGGCGAGGGCACCGATGTGGTCGACAAGGAGATGTACACCTTCCTCGATCGCAACGAAGAGTCGCTGACCCTGCGTCCCGAAGGTACCGCCGGCTGCGTGCGCGCCGTGCTCGAGCATGGCATGACGGGTGGCGGGCAGGTGCAGAAGCTCTGGTACACCGGGCCGATGTTCCGCTACGAGAAGCCGCAGAAAGGTCGCTACCGGCAGTTCCACCAGATCGGCGTGGAAGTCTTCAACCAGCCGGGACCGGATATCGATGCCGAGCTGATCGTACTGACCGCGCGCCTGTGGAAGCAGCTCGGCCTCGCCGATGCGGTGACGTTGCAGCTCAACAGCCTGGGCTCCAGCGAGGCTCGGGCGCGCTACCGCGATGCTCTGGTGGCCTACCTGCAGCAGCGTTTCGAGCAGCTCGACGAGGACAGTCAGCGTCGCCTGACCACCAATCCGCTGCGCATCCTCGACAGCAAGAACGCCCAGACCCAGGCCTTGCTGACCGATGCACCGACCCTGCACGACTATCTGGACGAGGAGTCGCGGGCGCATTTCGAAGGGCTCAAGGCTCGTCTGGATGCGGTCGGCATCGCCTACGAGATCAATCCCAAACTGGTCCGTGGACTGGATTACTACGGCCGCACCGTGTTCGAGTGGGTTACCGACAAGCTCGGCGCGCAAGGCACGGTCTGTGCCGGTGGGCGCTACGACGGTCTGGTCAGCCAGTTCGGCGGCAAGCCGACGCCGGGAGTCGGCTTCGCCATGGGCGTCGAGCGTCTGGTGCTGCTGCTGGAAACGCTCGGCCTGGTGCCGGAGACGTTAAACCCGGCACCGCATGCCTACATCTGTGCATTCGGCGAGGCCGCCGAGCTGGCGGCACTGGCGCTGGCCGAACGTCTGCGTGATGAACTGCCGGGGCTGCGCCTGCTGGTCAACGCTGGCGGTGGCAGCTTCAAGAGTCAGTTCAAGAAGGCCGACAAGAGCGGAGCGCGCTATGCGCTGATTCTGGGTGACGACGAACTGGCAGGGCGCGTGGTAGGTTGCAAGCCGCTGCGCGATGACAGCGAGCAACAAAGCATTGCCTGGGATGCTCTGCCCGAGCGTCTGGCTGCCTGCCTCGAGCAGGTCTGAGACTTAGCGAATAAAAGGAGTGACAGCGTGACCTCGGGTACTGAAGAAGAACAACTGGCGCAGATCAAAGACTGGTGGCAGCGCAACGGCAAGCCGCTTGTGCTGGGTGCCGTGATCGCCCTGGTGTTGGTGTTCGGCTGGCAGTTCTGGCAGAAGCACCAGATCAATCAGGCGCAGAGCGCCTCGGTGGTTTATCAGCAACTGCTCGGCGCCGCCCTGGAATCCGGCGAGGCTGATGCCGCCGAAGTGTCGCGGCTGGGCAATCTGCTGAAGAAGGACTTTGCCGGTACGCACTATGCGCAGTACGGCAGCCTGTTCGTGGCCAAGGTGGCGGTGGAATCCGGCCGCCTGGACGAGGCCGCCAGCGAGCTGCGCGCCATCGTCGACAAGCCTGCGGACAAGACGCTGGACGAGCTGGCGCGCCAGCGTCTGGCACGTGTGCTGGCAGCGCAGGACAAGGCCGACGAGGCGATCAAGCTGCTCGATGGCAAGGTGGATGCCGCCTTCGTAGCCAGCCGTGAGGAACTGCGCGGCGATCTGCTGGTGCAGCTCGGCCGTAACGACGAGGCGCACGCCGCTTACAGCAAGGCCAAGGAGTCGCTGTCCCAGGATGCGGCCATTGGCGGTCTGCAAATGAAACTGGATGATCTGGCCCGAGGGGAGGCGTAACCGATGCGCTGGAAGACTGCAGCATTGCTGACCCTGGCCGTACTGGCCGCAGGTTGCAGCAGCAATAGTTCCAAAGAGCCAGAGCCGGCGGAGCTGACCAAGTTCGATGCGGAGATCTCGCTGAAGAAGGAGTGGAGTCGTTCTATCGGCGAAGGGCAGGGCAAGACCTACAACCTGCTGACCCCGGTCGTCTATGGCGACCAGATCTATGCCGCAGACGTCGAAGGTTTGGTGGTGTCCATGGATCGGTTGACTGGCAAGGTCAACTGGAAGAAGAAGCTCGACAAACCGATTTCCGGTGCGGTGGGTGCCGGCTACGGCCTGGTGCTGATCGGCACCCTGCGCGGTGAAGTGCTGGCGCTGGATGTCAGCACCGGTGAAGAGCGCTGGCGCAGCCAGGTCAGCAGCGAAGTGCTGGCCGCTCCGGCCGTGAACGGCGATATCGTGCTGGTGCAGACCCAGGATGACCGGCTGATCGCTCTGGAGATCGACACCGGCGCACAACGCTGGAGCTACGAAAGCTCGCCGGCGGTGCTGACGTTGCGGGGTACCGGTGCACCGCTGCTGACCAATCAGCTGGCCATCGCCGGTCTGTCCAGTGGCAAGGTGATCGCGCTGGATACCCGTCGCGGCTTGCCGGTATGGGAACAGCGGGTCGCCATCCCGCAGGGCCGGTCCGAACTGGAGCGGGTTGTGGACATCGACGGTGGGCTGCTGCTCTCCGGTGGCACCCTCTACGTGGCGACCTACCAGGGGCGCGCCGCGGCGCTGGAACTGGAGACCGGCCGCGTGCTCTGGCAGCGTGACGCGTCGAGCTACTCCGGTGTGGCGCTGGGCTACGGCAGTGTCTACCTGAGCCTGGCCGACGGTACCGTCGAGGGCATCGACGAGCGCTCCACCACTGCGCTGTGGCGCAACGAGTCGCTGGCGCGTCGTCAGCTGTCGGCTCCTGCCGTGTTGTCCAGCTACGTGGTGGTCGGTGATGTCGAGGGCTACCTGCACTTCCTGAGTCAGGTAGATGGCCGCTTTGTCGCCCGTGAGCGGGTCGACAGCTCCGGCGTCCGGGCTCGCCCGGTGGTCGAGGGCGACTGGCTGTATGCGTTCGGCAATGACGGCAAGCTGGTCGCACTGACGATTCGTCAGGCCGACTGACCGCCTGCTGGACCCGCGGCTCCGCCTGGCGGAGCCATGAATATTCGGCCGCTGCCCTGCAGCGGCCTTCGTGTTTTCTGAAATATCGCAGTGGAGAGCCGCATGGTTCCCGTAATCGCCCTGGTGGGTCGCCCGAATGTCGGCAAATCCACCCTGTTCAATCGCCTGACCAAGAGCCGCGATGCCATCGTCGCCGAGTACGCCGGGCTGACCCGCGATCGCCAGTACGGCGAGGCCAAGTGGCAGGGGCGCACCTACATCGTGATCGACACCGGCGGTATTTCCGGTGACGAGGAAGGCATCGATGCGAAGATGGCCGAGCAGTCGCTACAGGCCATCGAGGAAGCCGATGCCGTCCTGTTCATGGTCGACTCCCGCGCCGGGCTGACTGCGGCGGACCAGATGATCGGCGAACACCTGCGCAAGCGGAACAAGCGTTGCTTCCTGGTGGCCAACAAGGTCGACAGCGTCGATCCGGATATCGCCCGTGCGGAATTCAGTCCGCTGGGCCTGGGTGATGCGCTGCCGATCGCTGCCGCCCACGGTCGTGGCATCAGCCACATGCTCGAGCAGGCGCTGGGCATTTTCCCCAAGGACAACGCCGACGAGAACGCGGAAGGCGAGGAGGGCGGGGAGCTCGCGGAAGGCGAGGAAGTGGTAGCCGAAGGCCAGGAGCCCAAGCGCATTCCGGGCCCGAGCGAGAAGGAAGGCATCAAGATCGCCATCATCGGGCGGCCCAACGTCGGCAAGTCGACGCTGGTCAACCGCATGCTCGGTGAAGAGCGGGTCATCGTCTACGATCAGGCCGGCACCACGCGCGACAGCATCTACATCCCCTTCGAGCGCGACGAGGAAAAGTACACCCTGATCGACACCGCCGGCGTACGTCGTCGCGGCAAGATCTTCGAGGCGGTGGAAAAGTTCTCGGTGGTCAAGACGCTGCAGGCGATCCAGGACGCCAACGTGGTGATCTTCGTCATGGATGCCCGCGAAGGTGTCGTCGAGCACGATCTCAACCTGCTGGGCTTCGTGCTGGAGACCGGCCGTGCGCTGGTCATCGCGCTGAACAAGTGGGACGGCATGGAGCAGGGCGAGAAGGACTACGTGAAGACGGAGCTGGAGCGCCGGCTGTTCTTCGTCGACTACGCCGATATCCATTTCATCTCAGCCAAGCATGGCACTGGCGTCGGGCACCTCTACAAGTCGGTGCAGGCCGCGTTCAAGTCGGCGATCACCCGCTGGCCGACCAGCCGCCTGACGCAGATCCTCGAGGACGCCGTGCGCGAGCACCAGCCGCCGATGGTCAACAGCCGGCGCATCAAGTTGCGCTATGCGCACCTGGGTGGCGCCAACCCGCCGCTGATCGTCATCCACGGCAACCAGGTCGATGCGGTGCCCAAGTCCTACACGCGCTACCTGGAGAACACCTATCGGCGTGTACTGAAGCTGGTCGGTACGCCGATCCGCATCGAGTACAAGGGCGGCGACAATCCCTACGAGGGCAAGAAGAACACGCTCACCGACCGCCAGGTCAACAAGAAGCGGCGTCTCATGTCCCACCACAAGAAGGCCGAGAAGAAGCGCCGCGACAAAAAGCGCTGATCGCGCATTTCTGCAAGCTTGAGAACTGGGCGGGTGTTTCCTCCCGTTCCCGCTGTCGGCCCCACGTGTGGGCTCGGTGATGCCTCAGCTGTCGCCGTCGAACGACTGGTCCATGTCCAGGGCCGGTCGTGCGTGGCGCGGTTTGCCGACCTGGCGGGCTGGGTTGCCGACCACGGTGGTATGCGGCGCAACGGGGTGCAGGACGATGCTGCCGGCACCCACCTTGGCCCCCTCGCCAATCTCGATGTTGCCGAGAATCTTCGCGCCCGCGCCGATCATCACGCCGCTGCGAACCTTCGGATGACGGTCGCCACCTTCCTTGCCCGTCCCGCCCAGGGTCACGCCCTGCAGAATCGATACATCGTCGCCGACCACGGCCGTCTCGCCGATGACGATTCCGGTGCCATGGTCGAGCATGATGCCGCTGCCGATACGGCTGGCCGGATTGATGTCGATGCCGAGGCGTTCGTTGCAGCGTGCCTGGATGTACATCGCCAGCAAGCGCTCGCCGCGACCGTGCAGCTGATGCCCGATGCGGTACGCCTGCAGCGCCAGAAAGCCTTTGGAGAACAGGAAGACCTCCAGTGCACTGTCGAATGCGGGGTCGCGGCTGACGATCGCCTGCAGGTCGCAGCAGGCCGTCTCGGCCAGCACAGGCAGCTGGTGGTGCAGCCCGGCGAAGCGATCGGTCAGGGTGTGGCTCTGTTCGATGCTGTCGGCCAGGGCATGGCCGATGCGGTGGGCGAGCGCGCCACCGAAGTCCGGCTGATCGAGGATGGTCTGGCGGACGATCGTGACCAGGGTCGGCTCGGTGTCCAAGGCACGTTGCGCCTGTGCGCGCAGCTCGCTCCACAGGTCGCTGACGGAAAGGTTCGACATGGCAGTTCCTTGAGGGTCGATGACGGGTTGGCCATTGCCTGAACTGTAGCAGTCTGAACAGGCCGTCGGCCGGCGCGTCTCGTATCGGGTCGCGCTCATCGGCTATCCTGTCGGCCTTCGCTGCCGACTCTCAAACGGCAGGCCTGTCGGACGATCGTCATGCTCACCAGTAAATTGCCCAATGTCGGCACGACCATCTTCACCACCATGTCTCAGCTCGCTGCCGACACCGGTGCCTTGAATCTCTCCCAGGGCTTTCCCGACTTCGATGGCCCCGAGGCGTTGCGCGAAGCCCTTACGCGCCACGTCATGGCGGGCCACAACCAGTACGCTCCGATGGCCGGCCTGCCGGCGCTGCGCGAGCAGGTGGCGGCCAAGGTGGCCGGCCTGTACGGACGACAGGTGGACGTCGCCAGCGAAGTCACCATCACCCCTGGCGCCACCCAGGCGATCTTCTGTGCGATCCAGGCGGTGGTCCGCCCAGGCGACGAGGTGATCGTGTTCGATCCCTGCTACGACAGTTACGAGCCGTCCGTGCAACTGGCCGGGGGCACCTGTATCCACCAGCAGCTGAGCCTTCCGGACTTCCGGATCGACTGGCAGCGCCTGGCCGACGCCATAACCCCCCGCACGCGGATGATCGTGCTCAACACCCCGCACAATCCCAGCGGCGCGTTGATCGATGGTGGCGATCTGGATCGACTGGCAGCACTGATCCGCGAGCGCGACATCTACCTGCTCAGCGACGAGGTTTACGAGCATCTGGTCTTCGACGGCCGGGAGCACGCCAGCGTGCTGCGTCACGAGGAGCTGTATCAGCGTGCCTTTGTCGTCAGCTCGTTCGGCAAGACCTATCACGTCACCGGCTGGAAGACCGGTTACGTGGTGGCGCCGGCGTCGCTCAGCAGCGAACTGCGCAAGGTGCATCAGTACGTCAGCTTTACCGGCGTCACGCCACTGCAATGGGCACTGGCTGACTTCATGGCGGCGCATCCGGAACACATCTCCGAGCTGCCAGCGTTCTATCAGGCCAAGCGCGATCTGTTCTGCGACCTGCTGGCTGGCTCCCGCTTCCGCTTCACCCGCGCCGCTGGCACCTACTTCCAGCTGGCCGATTACTCGGCGATCCGCCCCGACCTCGACGACGTCGCCATGGCCGAATGGCTGACCCGCGAGCACGGTGTGGCGAGCATTCCGATCTCGGTGTTCTACCAGGATGCGCCGGCCAATCTCAGGCTGGTGCGCTTCTGCTTTGCCAAACGAGAGGAGACGCTGCGTCAGGCAGCGGAACGACTATGCGCGATCTGAACAACCTGCCCGATCTCGAACTGGCCCTGCTCCAGACCACGCTGGTCTGGCAGGATGCCGATGCCAACCGCGAGCGTTTCGCCGGGCTGCTCGACCAGGCCCGCGGTGCCGATCTGATCGTCCTGCCGGAGATGTTCACCACCGGTTTTTCCATGGACTCGGCGGCCCTGGCCGAGCCGGAAGAGGGCGCGACCTACGCCTGGCTGCGCAGCCAGGCGGCCCGGCTGGATGCGGTCGTGACCGGCAGCGTGATCATCGAGGCCGCCGACGGCAGCCATCGAAACCGCCTGCTCTGGGCGCGTCCCGATGGTGAGGTGTTGCATTACGACAAGCGCCACCTGTTCCGCATGGCCGGTGAGCACAAGCACTACACGCCAGGCCTGCAACAGGCCTTGTTCGAGGTGAACGGCTGGCGGGTGCGTCCGCTGATCTGCTACGACCTGCGCTTCCCGGTGTGGAGTCGCGACCCGCACGGCACCGATCTGCTGCTCTACACGGCCAACTGGCCGGCAGCGCGCCGCGATGCCTGGAACCGCCTGCTGCCGGCGCGTGCCATCGAAAACCTCTGCTACGTGGCGGCGGTCAATCGGGTCGGCGAGGACGGCAAGGGCTACCCCTATAGCGGTGACAGCCAGGTGCTCGATTTCAAGGGCGATACGCTGCTCGATGCCGGAGATCGCGATGGCGTGTTCCGCTGTTCCCTGCGCGCCCGTGACCTGGCGGCATTCCGCGAGCGCTTCCCGGCGTACCACGACGGCGACGAGTTCGAGCTGAAGCTCTAGGGCTCGACGCCCGAGGTTGCGCTCACTGCAGCCGGGCTGCGCACCAGCAGAAGCGGCAGGCCGAAGGCAAGGACCAGCAGCCCCAGCAGCGCGCCCGGTCCCGCGTAGAGCGTGCTGGAGACGAACAGGCCCAGGCAGCTGCTGGCGAACAGCAGCGGTAGCCAGGGGTACCAGGGCACGCGGAATGGCCGTGGCGCCGAGGGCTCCAGCCGGCGCAGTCGCAGCAGCGACAGCGCCGTCATGCACATGAAGAACCAGAATACCGGCGCGGTGTAGGCGACCATCGCCTGCACGCCGCTCTGGCTCAGCGCGCCGAACAGGATCAGCAGCAGGGTGATCGCCGCCTGTACCAGCAATGCCCTCACGGGCGTCGAGCCACGCTCGTTCCAGGCCGCGAGCCGATGCAGCCGCGGCACGTCCCGGCCCAGCGCGTAATACACCCGTGCTCCGGTGAGGATCGTCGCGTTGAGCGTGCTGAGCGCGGTAAAGCAGATCAGCAGGCTCAACCCCTGGGCCGCCCAGCTCCCGGCGACGATCTCCATCAGATCGGCACCGATCGCGTCCGACTGGCTGAGCGCCTGCAGACCGAATATCTGCAGCAGTGCCAGGTTGGTCAGCAAATAGAGGGTGGTCACCAGCAGCGTGCCGAGCAGCAGTACTCGGCCCATGTTGCGCGCCGGGTTGCGCAGCTCGCCCGACAGGTAGGCGGTTTCGTTCCAGCCTCCGTAGGTCAGCAGCACGAAGACCATGCCCATGCCCAGCATGCCGAGGCCTCCGTCGCGCGGCTCGATCGCGGCCGGCGAGCTGGGGCTGCTGGAAAGCAGGCCGGCCAGCATCACGCCGATGACGGCGACTAGGGTGAGGCTGCTCAGGGCGATCTGGACGCGTTTGGACTCGCGCGTGCCGCACACGTTGAGTGTGGTCAGCAATGCCACCGAGAGCAGGGCGTGCAGCGTGCTGCCGTGGTCGCCCAGGGGCATCAGCCGTTGCGCGTAGTCGCCGTAGATGAAGCCCACCGCGGCGATGGCGCCGGTCTGGATCACGGTACCGCGGGCCCATGCGAACATCAGGCCGAAACGGCGACCCCAGGCCAGCCGCAGGTAGTGGTACTCGCCGCCCTCGTCGGGGAAGCTCGCGCCCAGCTCCGCGTAGCACAGCGCGCCGACCAGCATCAGCGCGCCTCCGGCCAGCCAGAGGGCGATATACAGCGTCCCGCTGTCGGCATGCTGGGCGACCAGGGGCGGGAAGCCGAAGATGCCGACGCCCACCACGACGCCGACCAGCACGGCTACGCCATCGATCACCGAGAGGTCGCCGCTGTGCCGCGAGCGCATCTGGCTACTCATGTTCAGCTACGCCGCGCGCTCCAGCCGGAGGCGACTCCTTCACCTTGCAGCGGGTTGATACGGTCGCCTTCCACCTTGCCCACGTAGTCCATGCCGCCCACGTTGAAGTGGAACACGTCGCCTTCGAGGCTACCGGTCACGCTGTTGTGCAGCCCCCCGGAGCGCGCGACGCCGAGCACCTGCTGGAACTGCTGCTGCAGCTCGAGGGTGAAGCGGCCGTCCGCTGTTTCGACTTCCCAGCGCCCGTCGACCTTGGCCGGTACCACCCACAGGTAGACGTAGCTGCCGCCGACGTAGTCGGTGCGATCGGCCGGCCAATCGTTCATGTCGAACGCATGCGATACCACCCGGGTGCCAGGCTTGAGCGTATCGAGGATGACCGGGCGCAAGCGCATGTTGATCCGCGGCAGCAGATACATGGTCACTACGGTAGCGTCGGCAATGTCCTTCTTGAACAGGTCGCCCTGCTCGAAGCTGACCTTGTCGGCAACCCCCGCCGCCTCGGCATTGGCCTTGGCCTCGCGGATGCGTTCCGGGTCGAGGTCGATGCCCAGCGCCGAGTCGGCGCCGCGATCGCGGACCGCGGCGATGGCGATGCGGCCATCGCCGGAGCCGAGGTCAATGACGGTATCGCCGGCCTTCACATCGGCCATCGCCAGCATCCGCGCCACGACGCGATCGGGCGTCGGCACGTACGGAACATCAAGCTCCGGCGCAATCTGCGCGTGAGCGGGAAGCAGTGCGGTCAGCAGCAAGGCCAGGACTGCAAGCGACGCCGGACGGCGGGCGATGGCGAGCGACATGGGTGATCCCCTTGGTTCGGCCCGTTGGGCTTGGGTGGACGTTAATGTCCGGACCCACGGCTGCTCGCAAGGTTCTCGTCGCCGGCTGATGGAATGCTCGGCGAGACTCGCTCGCTGCCTCCCAGGCCGCGTGGCACGGGCGTTGCCCTCGAACCGCCGGCTTGTAACGCGATGTGAAGGATATGCCTGCCTGTTCCGGCTCCCGTCCGGGTCACCTGTGGCGTAGCCGCCACAGCAGCCAGCCATAGACCAGCAGATTGGTCAGCACCACCACGGCGGCCAGCACATATTGCACCGGCGTACTCAGCCAGTCGGGGCAGATCAGCGGCAGCAGGTAGTGCTCGATGAATCCCGCTTCGTAGCCTTCGTTGCCGGCCAGCCGTCGCAGCAGGTTTTCCCAATAGGTCAGCGGGCAGGCGCCTCCGCTCAGTTCGATATAGATGCCCCAGGCTACGGCCGGAAGATGCAGCAGCAGAAAACCGCGTCTCCAGGCCACCAGCAGACCGCCGAACAGCACGAAAAGGATGAAGCTCAGGTGCAACAGCAGTACGGCGTCGGCACCGATCCGATAGAGCATGGCGTCAGCCCGCCGCGCCAGTACGCTGCAGATGCTCGATCTGCCGGTCCTGCGTGCCCGCCAGCAGGCTGACCGACAGTAGCGCACCGAGCAGCGCCATGAGCATGTCGGACTGGGTATCCCAGGGATCGCCCTGGGTGCCGAGGAAGTCCACGGCGCCCTGTCCCGCCAGCAGCGCCACCCACCACTCGATCAGCTCATAGAAGGCGCTGAATGCCAGCGCGACGCAGACCGCGAGAAAGCCCAGCATCTTCCCCGGCACGACGAAGCGCCGGCGCAACAGGATTTCCCGGGCGAGCAGGGCCGGCGTCACGCCCTGGATAAAATGCCCGAGCTTGTCGTAGGGGTTGCGGCTGAGGTCGAACCATTCCTGCACCCAGAACCCCGGCGGTACCTTGGCATAGGTATAGGTGCCGCCGAGAATCAGGATCAGTGCGTGAATGGCGATCACGACGTAGAGCAGGCGGGTCAGCGGAAACGACCGATGACTGAGCAACAGCACCGGCGCGGCGATCAGCACCGGTGCGACCTCCAGCAGCCAGGTGGCGCGGTCGTATGGCGCGATGGCCGAGGCGATCAGCGCCAGCAGCACGAGAGTGCCGAGCGTCAGGTGAAGCGTTCTGTCCTGCATCGAAGTTGCCAGCATGGCCCAACCAGCCGGCAGCATGCAGCGGCGCCGGGCGGCGTGCAACCGACGCCGGTTAACCCTGGCCGTCGGTGCGTTTCGCTGAATGGGACAGCGCCCGGTTGCAGCGCTGCAGATCGACTGCACCAACGAAGTCGTTGGCGTTGCCCTGTACGCAGGCGATGCGCTGATTGCGCCAGCGCTCCCACTCGCTGACCGGGTACTGACGGTTCCAGATGTCGTACAGGCGCTGGTCCTGCTTCGACAGACGCAGTTTGTAGCGCTCGCTCATGTACAGATAGGTGCGGGCAATGGCGCCGCGGCTGTATTCGGGCGGCATCGCCGTACGCTGCTTGAAGTTGACCACGAAGGGGCAGGCGCCGTACTGGCTGGGCTTTTCGCTGAGCATGCCGAAGCCGAAGTTGCTGCGGTCGCCGTTCACCTCGCCGACCACCGGGACCAGGTTGTGCAGGTCGGCCTCCGCCCGACTGAACACCGGGTCGTTGGCCGTGCAGTGCTTGCGTCCGCCCTGTTGCCAGCATTGCCGCTGATGGCCGATCACCCAGGCCGGCACGATGTGCTCCCATTCGACCCGCTCGGCCCGCTTGGGCTGTTTGCGGGGAACGTAGCCGCAGCTGGCGAGATCGATGCGGTTGCCCTTGAACTGGCAGCCGCAATAGAAATCCACCGGGCGATCGGCATAGATGGTCCAGGCCACCTTCTTGGCCTCGCGGAAGGTGCGAGGCGCGTCGGCGCAGGCGCTGGAGGAAAACAGCAGGACGAGCAGTAGAAAGCTGAAGCGGCGCATGGAAATCTCGACGACTGAACGAGTTCCGCATCCATGCGAAGGGCCGGCATTCTACCGCTACAGCTATGAAAAGCCATATAAAACAATAACTTGTGTGATGTCACCTGGCCTTCATCTGGCCCAGGCGATTGATCCGCAGCGAGGCGAGGATGATCGTCCCGCCCACCGCGAGCAGCACGAGGTTGGTGCTGGTGCCCCAGATCAGCAGGTTGAGCAGCAGGCCTACCGGCACCGACATGTTGTTCATCACCGCCAGCGTGCCGGCATCCACCAGCGTGGCGCCCTTGTTCCAGCAGAACTGGCCCAGGGCGGTGGCCAGTACGCCCATCCAGATCAGTACCGACCATTGTGTCGTTGTGGTCGGCAGCTTCTGCGCATCGCCGAACAGCAGCCACGCGGGCAGCACGATTACCAGCGCGCCAAGAAAGAAGTAGCCGAAGCGACGATGCAGCGGTACGTCGGAGGGGTTACGCTGCGCCAGATGCTTGTAGGCCACTTGGCCGGCAGCAAAGGTGAAGTTGGCCAGCTGCATGAGCAGGAAGCCGCCGAGAAAATCGCCGGAAACGCCGTCGTAACGGATAAGTCCGGCGCCGAACACTGCGACGGCCGCGGCGACCAGTGCCCAGGGGTTGAAGCGGCGGTTGAGCGCGTCATCGATCAGCGTCACGTGCAGCGGCGTGAGCACGGTGAACAGAAGCACCTCAGCCACCGTCAGCACGTTGAAGCTCAGGTACAGGCACAGGTAGGTGACGCCGAACTGCAGCGCACCGACCAGGGTCACGCCGACGATGAAGCCGGGGGCGACACCGCGCCAGCGGGTAAATGGCAGGAACACCAGCCCGGCGAGAACTACCCGAGTTAGCACGGCGAAATAGCTGTCCACCTGGCCGGCCAGGTAAACGCCGATCAGGTTGAAGGAAAAGGCCCAGAGCAGGGTGACGAAGATCAGATAGCGCATGCCGCCTCCACGACGAAGGCGGGCGACCTTAGCGGCTGCGCTTGAAAGAGGGAAGGGCTGGCGCGCGTGCGGGGCCCGCCAGCCGAACGGTCAGGCCGCCTTCAGGGTGGCCATGTCGATGACGAAGCGGTACTTCACGTCGCTCTTGAGCATGCGCTCGTAGGCTTCGTTGATGTCCTGCATGCGGATCATCTCGATGTCCGAGACGATGCCGTGCTCGGCGCAGAAGTCGAGCATCTCCTGGGTCTCGGCGATGCCGCCGATCAACGAGCCGGCGATGCGGCGGCGCTTGAAGATTAGGCCGAACACGCTGGGCGACGGATGCGGCGCGGCCGGTGCGCCGACCAGCGTCATGGTGGCGTCGCGCTTGAGCAGGTTCACGAACGCATCGAGGTTATGCGGCGCGGCAACGGTGTTGAGGATGAAGTCGAAACTGTTGACGTGCGCCGCCATCTCCTCCTTGTTCTTCGATACCACCACTTCGGCGGCGCCGAGGCGCAGGGCATCTTCCCGCTTGTCCGGCGAGGTGGTGAACAGCACGACCTTCGCGCCCATGGCATTGGCGATCTTCACCGCCATATGGCCGAGTCCGCCAAGGCCGACCACGCCGACCTTCTGTCCCGGGCCGACCTTCCACTGGCGCAGCGGCGAGTAGGTGGTGATGCCGGCACAGAGCAGCGGCGCGACCGCGGCCAGGTTGTCGGTGTGGCTGATGCGCAGCACGTACTTCTCGTCCACCACGATGTTGTCCGAGTAGCCGCCGAGGGTGTTTTCGCCGCCGCCGAACGCCGGACCGTTGTAGGTGCCGACGAAACCGTTCTCGCAATACTGCTCCAGCCCTTCGCCACAGGACGAGCACGTGCGGCAGCTGTCGACCAGGCAGCCGACGCCGGCGACGTCGCCGACCTTGAATGCGCTCACGGCTGAACCGACTGCCGTCACACGGCCGACGATCTCGTGGCCGGGCACGGATGGGTAGAGCGTGTTGTTCCACTCGTTGCGTGCGGTATGCAGGTCCGAATGGCAGACACCGCAGTAGAGGATGTCGATCTTCACGTCATTCGGGCCCACCTCGCGGCGCGAAAACGAATAGGGTGCGAGCGGGCTGTTCGGGTCGAGGGCGGCGTAACCGAGGGTCTGGCTCATGACGGCTCCTTTGATGATCGGGGTTGCACAGGGCAAGCCTAATGGCGAGCGCATCGGCATCGTTTGCACAATCCTGCCGATGGCTTACGTGTTTCTGCTGATTGCCGAGGCTCGCGCTGCCGACTGAACTGGGAGAGCGTCGGGTGGGGACAGTTCAGCCGCATGTTGCTGCGGTGATGAGCTGCCATAAGAAAACGGGCGCCATCGAGGATGGCGCCCGCCGTCACGTCAGAACTGAGCGATCAGCCTCAGGCGGCTGCCACCTGCGCTTCACGCAGCGCGCGGTTCATGGCGCTGAACAGGGCGCGAATGCTGGCGGTGGTGATGTTCTCGTCGATGCCGATACCGTGCAATGGCCGCTCACCATCCAGACGCACCTCGATATAGGCAGCGGCCTTGGCGTTGCTGCCAGCGCCGATGGCGTGTTCATGGTAGTCCATGATCTCCAGCTTGACCGGCAACGCGGCCACCAGTGCTTCCAGCGGACCCTTGCCGATGCCGCGCCAATGGACGACCTCGCCATCGGCAGCCACTTCCACATCCACCGCGCTGGTGCCGTTCTCTTCCTGCAGACGATGCCCCTTGAGCGTATAGGGCGCGGTTGCCTGCAGATACTCGGCTTCCAGCAGCGCATAGATCTGCTTGGCGCTCATTTCCAGGCCCAGCCGATCGGTCTCCTTCTGCACCACCTGGCTGAACTCGATCTGCATGCGCCGCGGCAGGCTGATGCCGTATTCCTGTTCGAGGAGGAATGTGATGCCACCTTTGCCGGACTGGCTGTTGACGCGAATCACGGCCTCGTAACTGCGACCGATGTCGGCCGGGTCGATCGGCAGATAGGGCACTTCCCAGAGGCCGTTCGGGTCCTGCTGGCTGAAGCCCTTGCGGATCGCATCCTGGTGCGAGCCGGAGAACGCGGTGTGCACCAGGTCGCCGACATAGGGATGGCGCGGATGCACCGGCAGCTGGTTGCATTCTTCCACCACCTTGCGCACGGCATCGATGTCCGAGAAGTCCAGCTGCGGGTCGACGCCCTGGGTATACATGTTCAGCGCCACGGTGACCAGGTCGACGTTGCCGGTACGCTCGCCGTTGCCGAACAGGCAGCCTTCGACGCGATCGGCGCCGGCCATCAGGCCCAGCTCGGTCGCCGCCACACCGGTGCCGCGGTCGTTGTGGGTGTGCAGGCTTACCAGCACGCTGTCGCGACGGTCAATGTGCCGGCAGAACCACTCGATCTGGTCGGCATAGACATTCGGCGTGGCGGCTTCGACGGTGGCCGGCAGGTTGAGGATCAGCTTTTGTTCCGGCGTTGGCTGGAAGACCTCGATCACCGCGTTGCACACCTCGACGGCGAACTCCGGCTCGGTGGAACTGAAGATTTCCGGCGAATACTCGAAGCGCCAGTTGGTCTCCGGGTTCTGCTCGGCCAGGCGCTTGATGATCCTGCCTGCGTTCACGGCGATCTGGATCACGCCGGCCTTGTCCTGATTGAAGACGATGCGGCGGAAGCTCGGCGCGGTGGCGTTGTAGTAATGGACGATGGCCTGCTTGGCGCCTTTCAGCGACTCGAAGGTGCGGGTGATCAGATCCTCTCGCGCCTGGGTCAGTACCTGGATGGTGACGTCGTCGGGAATATGGCCGCCCTCGATCAGCTCGCGAACGAAGTCGAAATCGGTCTGCGAAGCGGAGGGGAAGCCCACCTCGATTTCCTTGAGGCCGACCTGCACCAGTGTCTTGAAGAAACGCATCTTCTTCGCGGCATCCATCGGTTCGATCAGCGACTGGTTGCCGTCGCGCAGATCGGAGCTCAGCCAGATCGGCGCCTGGGTGATGGCCTTCGACGGCCAGGTGCGATCGGGGATGTCGATGGCCGGGAAGGCACGGTATTTATTCGATGGATTCTTGAGCATGGTCATGGCGTTTCCCCAGGTGAAGCTCGAGCTAAGCAAGTTGTCTGCCCGGTGCGGACACCGGTTTATGGTGCAAAGCTATTGCTTCGTACGCGCGCATTGCAATACATCGAAAAAAATTGGTGATTTATTTCGATTATTTCGCTTGGTGAGCGTTTTATTTCTCTTGAAGGGGGAATCTTCGCGTTCAATTGCTCGCTCGGCTTGCGGCCTCTTGTCGCAGCGGTCGAGGCGCGGCGGACGTGCGATCATCCGGTCAACCCCGCAGGATCGGTTCGGGCGACTAAGGACATGGCGGTGACACGCAAACAGCTATCGACAATGAGCATCTGGCTTGGCCTGTTCGCCATGCTGATGATTCATGCCGGCCCGCTGTTCTCCGCCATCCAGGCCGCCCAGGCGGGCGTGCAACACCATCACCACGCCGAACACCGACCGTCCGCCCATGATCTTGGGCAGCGGCATCACGCCCAGGGGCATCATGGTCAGCCGCGCACGGGTGAGCCGGCTTGGCTGACCGCGCTGGAACTGTGCGGCTACTGCGAACTGCTGACGGTCAACCCGCCGCTCAGTCTGGCCCTGCAGTTGGTGCTGCCGCGCCACGAAGCCGACCATCTCCAGCCCCTTCCCGAACAACCGCTGCCACCAGCGCTGCGACGCAGCAGTGGTCATCCACGCGCACCCCCGCTTCTGCACAGCTGACGTCATCGACCGCCCTTGGCGGTTCAATCACCTGCAGAAGTGGAAGTTCTATGTCCAGGATTACTCATGGCTGTACGGCGCGTGCGCGCCTGTCCGAGCGTTTTTTGATTCAACCGTCGCGGCGGCGGTGGCAGTTCGCCCACGCCGCCTTGCTGGGAATGCTCGCCAGCGGCGCCCTGGCCGCCGAGCATGATCATGCCGCCCACGGCGAGCCGGGCGACAGCGTTGAACTGGCGCCCATGGTCATCACCGGAGTCGCCCAGCAATCGCCATTGACGGTCGTCACCGACCCGAAGATCCCCCGCCAGCCGATGCCGGCCAGCGATGGCGCCGACTACCTGAAGACCGTTCCCGGTTTCTCCGCGGTGCGTAACGGCGGGGTGAACGGCGATCCGGTTTTCCGCGGCATGTTCGGCTCGCGTCTGAAACTGCTCTCCAATGGCGGTGAAATGCTCGGCGCCTGCCCCAACCGCATGGATTCGCCGAGTTCCTATATCAGCCCCGATACCTTCGACAAGCTGACCGTCATCAAGGGCCCGCAGACCGTACTCTGGGGCCCTGGTGCCTCGGCGGCGACGGTGCTGTTCGAGCGCGAGCCGGAGCAGTTCAGCAAGCCCGACTACCGCATCAACGGCAGCCTGCTGACCGGTTCCAACGGGCGCTTCGACCGCAACCTGGACGCCGCCGCTGGCAACAGTCAGGGCTATGCACGGCTGATGGCCAACAGTTCCCAGGCCGACGACTATGCCGATGGCAACAGCGACACCGTGCCGTCGCGTTATGACAAGTGGAACACCGATGTCGCCCTGGGCTGGATGCCCGACGAAGACACGCTCGTCGAGTTCACCGCCGGCCGCGGCGACGGCTTCGCCCGTTATGCCGGGCGCGGCATGGACGGCAGCCAGTTCCAGCGCGAGAGCCTTGGCCTGCGTTTCGAGAAGACCAACATTGGAGAGACCTTCTATGGCCTGGAGGCACAGGTCTACTACAACTACGCCGATCACATCATGGACAACTACAGCCTGCGCGACTTCGTGCCGTCGATGATGATGCCCAACCCGACGCTGTCGCGCGTCGATCGTCGTACCCTGGGAGGCCGTCTGGTCGGCACCTGGCAGTGGACCGACGTCGAGCTCAAGGCCGGGGTCGACGCCCAGCGCAGTGAACATCGCAAGGTGATGAACCCGGCTGGCGCCGCCAATCAGATGGTCAACGCCGCCGGCAGCGACGCCTTGCCCTGGGTGCCGGATGCGATGCTGCACAGCTACGGTGTGTTCGGTGAGCTGAGCTGGCAGCTCGGCGAGCGCGAGAAGCTGATCAGCGGGCTGCGTCTGGACCTGCATGAGGCGACCGACGAGCGCGCCTTTTTCCGTAGCCACGATCCTTCCAGCATGCCCATCGTCTCGCGCAACTGGGACAACCCCACTGCCGGCGAGACCCGTCGCGACATGCTGTACAGCGGGTTCGTACGCTACGAGGAAGAGTTGGTCAGCGTGCCGGCGACCTGGTATGCCGGCCTCGGCCATGCCGAACGCTTCCCCGACTACTGGGAGCTGTTCGTCTCCAACCCCGGCCCGGTGGGCACCGTGCAGCCGTTCGACTCGGTACGCCCTGAAAAGACCACGCAGCTGGACGTCGGTCTGCAGTACGCCAAGGGGCCGCTGGAGGCCTGGGTTTCCGCCTATGCCGGCGTGGTCGAAGACTACATCCTGTTCAGCTATGTGCCAGGCGTGATGCCCGGCATGGTCCGCGCCGAAGTCAGCAATATCGACGCCACCATCGCCGGTGCCGAGATGGGTGCGAGCTACCGTTTCACCAGCAACTGGAAGGGTGACGCGAGCCTGGCCTACGCCTGGGGCAAGAACCGCAGCGATGACCGCGCAATGCCGCAGATTCCGCCATTGGAAGGGCGTCTTGGCCTGACCTACGAGCGCGACAACTGGAGCACCAGCGGCCTCTGGCGAGTCGTCGCTGCGCAGAACCGTGTTGCCGAGAACCAGGGCACCGTGGTCGGCAAGGACTTCGACGTGAGCGCTGGCTTTGGTGTACTGGCGGTCAATGGCGCCTACCGGCTGAACAAGAACTTCAAGCTCAGCGCCGGCGTCGACAACCTGCTGGACAAGGCCTACAGCGAGCACCTCAATCTCGCCGGTAGTGCGGGTTTTGCCGATTACGGGCTCGAACCTACCAGTCGTGTCAACGAGCCGGGCCGCACCTACTGGGCGCGGGTCGACATGAGCTTCTGAAGGAACTAACGACGGTAAAGGAGCGGGGCGTTCCCTCGCTCCGGACGTAGGTTGGCGCTGAGGCGCGGGGTTTGAAGGCGTGGCCCGCGGCGCTGGCGTCAGGGAGGACGCAATGGGCAGTGCTCAAGGCTGCGCCATCTGCTTCGTGCCTCAGCGCCAACCTACGATTAGCCGGTTCGATCGGCACCTGCGTCGAACGGAGGCGTTTGTGCCTCGGGCAATGCCGGCGTGCCGCGTTGCGTCAGCGATTCGCCCCAATTGCGCATGTCCGCACCGCTCGGGTGCTGGAACACGCGCAGGCCGAATTCCGGCAGGATCGCCAGCAGGTGATCGAAGATGTCCGACTGGATCGCCTCGTACTGCGTCCATGCCACCGTATTGGTGAAGCAGTAGACCTCCAGCGGCAGGCCGTCCGCGGTCGGGCTCAGCTGCCGCACGATCAGCGTCATGTTCTGATGGATGCCGCCGTGGCTGCGCAGGTAGCGTTCGACGTACGCGCGGAAGCTGCCGATATTGGTGATGCGGCGCGTGTTCACCGGCTCCTTGCCACGCTCGGCGAGCTTGGCGTTCCACTCCTCGATTTCCTTGGTCTTCTCGGTCAGGTACTCGTCCAGCAGGTTGAAGCGATGCAGACGCTCGCATTCTTCGCGGCTGAGAAAATGCACGCTCTGCTGATCCAGATAGAGGCTGCGCTTGATGCGCCGTCCTCCGGATTCCTGCATGCCGCGCCAGTTCTTGAACGAGTCGGAAATGAAGCGCTTGGTGGGAATACTGGTGATGGTCTTGTCCCAGTTCTGCACCTTGACGGTGTGCAGGGCGATGTCGATCACGTCGCCGTCGGCATTGAGCTGCGGCATTTCCACCCAGTCGCCGACGCGGATCAGGTCGTTGGACGTGATCTGCACGCTGGCCACCAGCGACAGCAGGGTGTCCTGGAAGATCAGCATCAGCACCGCGGCCATGGCACCCAGACCGGAGAGCAGGATCAGCGGCGAGCGGTCGATCAGCGTGGCGATGATCAGGATCGTCGCGATGGCATAGACGACGATCTTCACCACCTGCAGGTAGCCCTTGATCGGGTGCAGGCGCGCATCCGGACGGCGCTGATAGATCAGGTTGATGATGTCCAGCACCGCGCCCAGGGCCAGTGCGATGGTCAGCACGATGAAGCCGCCGCAGACGTTGCGCACCACGGTCACGGCGCCTTCCGGCAGGCCTGGGACGGTCGTGACGCCGATCGACAGCACCAGTGCCGGGACGATGTTCGACAGCCGCTTGATGACGCCGAAGTCCTGCAGCTTGTTCTCGCGGGTGTGCTGCAACAGGTGGTACAGGCCGCGGACGAGGATGCGCTTGACGATCCAGTTGGACAGCCAGGCGGCGAAGATCAGCGTGGCGCTGGCGAGCAGCGTCTGCAGTTCGGGGGGGGCTCTTAGCCAGTCCAGCCAGCCGGCCAGGTCATCGGACATGGGGTTCTCCATCACATAATGTCGGGCGCGACCTCAGCAACGCACGGTGGTCGCGGCCCGTCGGTTCGCAGCGTCCGGCTCAGCGGATGAACTCGCGGCTGATGCTCTTGAACAGCTCGGTGCCGGCGCGTTCCATCCACTCGAAGGCGACCATCTCCCGCGAGACGATCTGCGCACCGGCCTGGCGCATGCGTTCCAGGGCCAGGGCCTTGTCGCTGGCGCGGCGTGAGCTGACGCCTTCTTCGACGACGAACACCTCGTTGCCGCGGGCACGCAGGTCGAGCACCGTCTGCAGCACGCAGACGTGGGTCTCGCAGCCGCAGACGACGAACTGGCGACGTTCACCACCGGGGCGCTTGAACAGCTCACCGTCGCCAGCGGCGGAGAAGTCCAGCTTCTCGAGGATCGCACTGTCTTCCACGCCGTCGCGCAGCGCGGCGATGGTCTGGCCGAGGCCCTTGCTGTACTGCTCGGTCAGCAGTACCGGTACGCCGACCCGCTTGGCCACCTGTTGCAGCCAGGCGGTGTGTTCGGCCATCGCGGCGGCGTCCAGGATCACCGGAAACAGGCGCTCCTGGATGTCGACGATCAACAGGGTGGAATCCGTTGCCTTGATGCGCATCGCTGTGCTTCCTCGTGGTTCAGGGTTTGTAGGCACCGATGAAGATCGCCGGATCGACACGGGCGTCGTTCAGGCTGACGTTCCAGTGCAGGTGCGGGCCGGTGGCACGGCCGGTCGAGCCGACCTTGCCTAGAACCTGGCCGCGCGCCAGCTGATCGCCGACCTTCACGCCGATTTCGGACAGGTGACAGAACATGCTGATCAGCCCCTGACCGTGGTCGACGAACACGGTCTTGCCGTTGAAGAAATAGTCGCCGGTGAGTATGACCTGGCCGGCCGCCGGCGCCTTGATCGGCGTGCCGGTCTTGGCGGCGAAATCCAGGCCCGAGTGCGGGTTGCGCTCCTCGCCGTTGAAGAAACGGCGCAGGCCGAACGGCGAGGACAGCGGGCCGTCCACCGGGCGGTCGAACAACAGATTGCTCGGCTGGCGGGTGCTGAACTGCCGGTAGGCGCGGTTCTGCTCATCCAGTTCCCGCTCGATGCGCTTGAGGTCTGCGGGGGTCGGGTTGACCTGGCGCTGGTTCTTCAGGGTGATGTGCTGCGCGCGATAGTCGCGGTTGCCAACCTGGAAGCTGGTGCTGCGGCCATCGACCTCCAGCTGCTGGGGGCCGGCCTTTGCCGACAGCGGGATGCCGACGATGGCGATCCAGCGCTCGCCATCCTCGCGCACCACCAGGGTCGGCTTGCCCTGATAGCGGGCCTGCGGTGCGCTGGGGCCGTTGCCGAGTTCGATCACGGCGACGCCGCCGGGCACCGGTTTGTTCAGCAGGCGGGTGATGAAGCCCTCGGCCTGGGCAGGCAATGCGAGGGTGAAGGCGAACAGCAGGGCGAAGACGCGAGACATGGATGGGTCCGTTGCAGGAAACGGCCCATCCTCGCGTAAACCTCGGGCAAGAGAAAGGGCCAAGAATGTCAGGAGATTGCCGGCTCGGCTTGCTTAGAGCAGCGGCAGGGTGACCGGTTGCAGATGATTGTCTTCCACGCGTACGTCGAGCTCGCCGTCGCCGAGTCTGGCCTTGAGGCGCTGGCCGGGTTGCGTCTGACTGGCGCTGCGGATCGCTTGGCCGCGGTCGTCGAGCAGGATGCTGTAGCCGCGGCTGAGCGTGGCCAGCGGGCTGACCACGTTGAGCGTCTGGGCCAGGCCCTGCAGCTGCTGGCTGCGGCCTTTAATATTGGCCTGCATCGCTCGCGGCAGGCGCGAGGACAGATGGTCGAGGCGCTGGCGCAGCAGATTCAGCGTGCGCCCCGGATGCTGCGCGGCCAGGCGTGTTTCCAGTCGGGCCAGGCGCTCCCGGCCACTGCACAGCCGGCGGTCCAGGGCACGCAGCAGGCGCTGCTCCAGGTCATCGATACGCTGGGCCTGCTGCTGCAGACGCTCGCCGGGATGGCGCAGGCGGCGGGTCAGGCCGTCCAGGCGCATGGCGTCGCGGTGCAGGCGATCACGCATGCGCAGTACCAGACGTTGCTGCTGGCCGTTCAGCCGCTGCTGCAGATCGGCACTGCTAGGCGCCAGCAGCTCTGCCGCCGCGGACGGTGTCGGGGCGCGCACATCGGCGACGAAGTCGGCGATGGACACATCGGTCTCATGGCCAACCGCGCAGACGATCGGCGTGACGCAGGCATCCACCGCACGCGCCACGGCTTCCTCGTTGAAGCACCAGAGATCTTCCAGCGAGCCGCCGCCGCGGGCGAGGATCAGGGCGTCGAAGCCCTGGGCGTCCGCCAGCTGCAGCGCACGGACGATCTGCCCAGTGGCTTCGCGGCCCTGTACGGCGGTGGGGATCAGCGTCAGCTCCACCTGCGGTGCGCGGCGGCGAAACACTGAGATGATGTCGCGGATCACTGCGCCGGTCGGTGAGCTGACGATGCCGATGCGCCGCGGATGAGCGGGCAGGGCGGCCTTGCGCTCGGCGGAGAACAGGCCTTCGGCGGCGAGCTTTTCCTTCAGCGCTTCGAAGGCCAGGCGCAGTGCGCCGTCGCCGGCCGGCTCCAGCATGTCGAGGATCAGCTGATAGTCGCCACGGCCTTCGAACAGCGAGACCTTGCCACGCACCCGCACCGCCAGGCCGTCGCGCAGTGCCTGACGTACCCGCGCGGCATTCTGGCGGAACAGGGCGCAACGCACCTGGGCGTTCCTGTCCTTGAGGGTGAAATAGACGTGGCCGGAGGCGGGGCGGGCGAGGTTGGAAATCTCGCCTTCGACCCAGACCTGGGCGAACACGTCCTCGAGCAACAGGCGGGCGCGACCGTTGAGCTGACTGACGGTCAGCACTTCGCGATCGAGATTGAGGCGCTGGAAGGGATCTTTGAGCATGGCGGCGATGATAAGCCGCGCGCGGCCAAGCGGAAACCGAATCTGCTGGGCGTCCGTCCAGCGGGCCTTGACCAGCCAACGGGCGGCGCTAAGCTGCGCGGCCTTTCTCCATCTCCGGTTTCGAGCCGTCATGAGCCACAGTCAAGCCATCATCGTGCCGCGCATTTCCACGTTCCCGGCGCACGAAGCCAAGGCGCGGATGATTCTGCGTTGGCTGGCCGAGCGGCGCATCGTCGAGTCGCTGCCGACCACCTGTGGCCGCGGTGTTGGCGGCATGGGCTACGCCATCGCTTCCGGCGCGCGCAGCGTCGTGCAGCATCCGGAGCGCTTGCCCTTTGGCGAGGCCATCAACGGCCTTGAGGTGGTCACCAAGCGCTGCATTTACACCCCGACGCAGGGCTTCGCCGAGGAAGCCGGTTGCCCCGAGTGCCGGCGTGAAATCGGCGAGGCGCTGTTCGAAAGCCTGGACGAGTGGATGCCTAAGCAGACCGACAACTTCACCTGTCCGGAATGTGGCTTCGAGGACGATATCAACGGCTTCCTGTTCATTCCGGCCTGCGCGTTTTCCAATCTGGGCTTCATTTTCAACGGATGGGGTGAGGCCGGCTTGCGTCAGTCGTTCCTCGACGAGTTCGCCGAGCGCCTGGGTTTCAAGGTGGCGCTGATTATCGATCGATCGTGACCGCCTGGTCATTTCTGCGATGCCGCGCATTTTGCCGTGCGCGACGTACCTCACATCCGCATTGAGCGCGAGGGGGTGCGTGGGTATAATGCCGCGCTTCCTTTTTCCCGCCTGGGAGCCCCCGCCATGCTGCGTATCAGCCAAGAAGCCCTGACTTTCGATGATGTTCTCCTGATCCCGGGATATTCCGAGGTTCTGCCGAAGGATGTCAGCCTCAAGACCCGCCTGACCCGCGAAATCGAGCTGAACATTCCGCTGGTTTCCGCGGCCATGGACACCGTCACCGAAGCCCGCCTGGCCATCGCCATGGCACAGGAAGGCGGCATCGGCATCATCCACAAGAACATGAGCATCGAGCAGCAGGCTGCCGAGGTGCGCAAGGTCAAGCGTCACGAGACCGCCATCGTCCATGATCCGGTCACCGTCACCCCGGAAACCAAGATCAGCGACTTGCTGCGCAAGGCCTACGAGCTGGGTTTCTCCGGTTTCCCGGTGGTGTCCGGCAAGGAGCTGGTCGGCATCGTCACCGGCCGCGACCTGCGCTTCACGCCGAATGCCGGCGATTCCGTCGCGGCGATCATGACGCCCAAGGACAAGCTGGTCACCGTGCTCGAGGGCACTGGTCTGGAAGAGATCAAGACCAAGCTCTACGAACACCGCATCGAGAAGATGCTGGTGGTCGACGCCAACTTCCATCTGCGCGGCCTGGTGACCTTCCGCGACATCGAGAAGGCCAAGACCTACCCGCTGGCGTCCAAGGACAGCCAGGGCCGCCTGCGCGTCGGCGCGGCGGTCGGTACCGGCGCCGACACCGGTGACCGCGTCGAGGCGCTGGCTGCGGCCGGCGTCGACGTGGTGGTGGTGGATACCGCCCATGGCCATTCCCGTGGCGTGATCGATCGCGTGCGCTGGGTGAAGGAGAACTTCCCGCAGGTGCAGGTGATCGGCGGCAACATCGCCACCGCCGAAGCCGCGCTGGACCTGGTCAAGGCTGTCGCCGACGCGGTCAAGGTCGGCATCGGTCCGGGCTCGATCTGCACCACCCGCATCGTTGCCGGCGTCGGCGTGCCGCAGATCTCCGCCATCGCCAACGTTTCCGCCGCGCTGGAAGGCACCGGCGTGCCGATGATCGCCGACGGCGGCATCCGCTTCTCCGGTGACCTGTCCAAGGCCATCGTCGCTGGCGCCAACGCCGTGATGATGGGTTCGATGTTCGCCGGTACCGAAGAAGCCCCGGGCGAGATCGAACTGTTCCAGGGCCGCTCCTACAAGGCCTACCGCGGCATGGGCTCGCTGGGCGCCATGTCCCAGGCGCAGGGCTCCTCGGATCGTTACTTCCAGGACTCGTCCGCTGGTGCCGAAAAGCTGGTTCCCGAAGGCATCGAAGGTCGCGTGCCGTACAAGGGCTCGCTGGCGGCGATCATCCATCAGCTGATGGGCGGCCTGCGTGCCTCGATGGGCTATACCGGCAGCGCCACCATCGACGACATGCGCACCCGTCCGCAGTTCGTGCGTATCACCGGTGCCGGCATGGCCGAGTCGCACGTGCATGACGTGCAGATCACCAAGGAAGCCCCGAATTACCGAGTGGGTTGATCCGCTCAGCTAGACAGGCGCCGGAAGCTGGCAGCGGGAGCCGGGAGAAATTCTGGTTTCGGCTTCCAGCTTCCGGCTTTCAGCTTCAGGCTCTTTCCGAAGGAAAGCTCATGGCTCACCAAGACATTCACGCCCACCGCATCCTGATCCTCGACTTCGGTTCCCAGTACACCCAGCTGATCGCCCGCCGCGTGCGCGAGATCGGCGTGTACTGCGAGCTGCATCCGTGGGACATGAGCGAGGACGACATCCGTGCCTTCGCGCCACGCGGGATCATCCTCGCAGGCGGCCCTGAGTCCGTTCATGAAGCGGGCAGCCCGCGTGCACCGCAGGCGGTGTTCGACCTGGGCGTGCCGCTGTTCGGCATCTGCTACGGCATGCAGACCATGTCCGAGCAGCTCGGCGGCAAGGTGCAGGGCTCGGACGTGCGCGAGTTCGGCTATGCCCGCGTCGATCTGGTGGGCAAGTCCCGGCTGTTCGACGGCATCGAAGACCACATGGACGACGATGGCGTGTTCGGTCTCGACGTGTGGATGAGCCACGGTGACAAGGTCACCGAGATTCCGGCCGGCTTCCATATCCTGGCCAGCACCCCAAGCTGCCCGATCGCTGCAATGGGCGACGATGCCCGCGGCTATTACGGTGTGCAGTTCCACCCGGAAGTGACCCACACCCGCCAGGGCGGCCGCATCCTGTCGCGCTTCATCCTGGAAATCTGCGGCTGCGAAGCGCTGTGGACCCCGTCGAACATCGTCGAGGACGCCATCGCCCAGGTGCGTGCCCAGGTCGGCGACGCCAACGTGCTGCTCGGCCTCTCCGGCGGTGTGGATTCGTCGGTGGTCGCGGCGCTGCTGCACAAGGCGATCGGCGACCAGCTGACCTGCGTATTCGTCGACAACGGCCTGCTGCGCCTGCACGAGGGTGACCAGGTGATGGCCATGTTCGCCGAGAACATGGGCGTCAAGGTGATCCGTGCCGATGCCGAGGCGCAGTTCCTAGGCAACCTCGAAGGCGAGGCGGACCCGGAGAAGAAGCGCAAGATCATCGGCCGTACCTTCATCGACGTGTTCGATGCCGAGGCCAGCAAACTGCCGAACATCCAGTTCCTCGCCCAGGGCACCATCTACCCCGACGTCATCGAGTCGGCAGGCGCCAAGAGCGGCAAGGCTCATGTGATCAAGTCGCACCACAACGTCGGTGGCTTGCCGGAAGAGATGAACCTCAAGCTGGTCGAGCCGCTGCGTGAGCTGTTCAAGGACGAAGTGCGCAAGATCGGCCTCGAACTCGGCCTGCCCTACGACATGGTCTACCGCCACCCCTTCCCGGGCCCGGGCCTGGGCGTGCGTATCCTTGGCGAGGTGAAGAAGGAATACGCCGACCTGCTGCGTCGCGCCGACGACATCTTCATCAGCGAACTGCGCAACGCCGACTGGTACCACAAGGTCAGCCAGGCTTTCGTAGTATTCCAGCCGGTGAAGTCGGTCGGCGTGGTCGGCGACGGCCGCCGCTATGCCTGGGTCGTCGCGCTGCGCGCGGTGGAAACCATCGACTTCATGACCGCGCGCTGGGCGCACCTGCCATACGAGTTGCTGGAGAAGGTGTCCAACCGCATCATCAACGAAATCGAAGGCATTTCCCGCGTCACCTACGATGTGTCGAGCAAGCCGCCGGCCACCATCGAGTGGGAGTGATATCAGGTCCTTCGGGGATTATCGGTACCTATCGATAAGATGCTGTAACGTGTTGATTTATAATAAAATACGTCGCGGCACCTATCGGTAGCTATCGCCAGGCAGCGGGATGGTTTGGCGGTACTGGTAACGGTAAGAACCGATGCCCGGATTCGGACCCTCCCGTTTACTATCGAGACCAAACTGGTCTTTGACGGTAAATCTCTCCTTGGGAAAGCTTGCGCCATGCGGCTTTCCCGGCATCAGCAGGTCTCCTGGCCTTTGACGGTAAAAGCCGTCATGAACAGGAGGAAAAACCTCGATGCTTACTGACACCGCGCTGCGTAATCTCAAGCCCAAAGCCAAGCCCTATAAGGCTTCCGACCGCGATGGCATGTACGTGACGGTATCGCCCGGCGGTACCGTCACCTTTCGCTACGATTACCGTCTCAATGGGCGCCGGGAGACGCTGACCATCGGACGGTATGGCCCAGCGGGAATTTCGCTGGCCATGGCTCGCGAAAAGTTGCTGGATGCCAAGCGAATGGTCGCCCAGGGCATATCGCCCTCCCTGGAAAAGCAGCGGGCCAAACGGCGTCTGACAGCTGCCAAGTCGTTCGGCGACATGCTGAAGAACTGGCTGGCTGATGCGCGTATGGCCGACAGCACGCGGTCCATGCGCAAGAGCATCATCGACCGCGACATCTTGCCGGTCTTCGAGAACCGGCTCCTGACCGAAATCACTCCTGACGATCTGCGGGCGCTCTGTGCCAAGGTGAAGGGCCGTGGCGCTCCGGCTACGGCCGTCCATATTCGCGACATCGTGAAGCAGGTCTATGCGTTCGCAATCCTGCATGGCGAGAAGGTCGAGAATCCGGCCGACGATGTGAAGGCGGCATCGATCGCCACCTTCGTGCCGAAAGACCGAGCGCTGACTCCGACCGAGATTCGCCTGGCTTTTCACCAGTTGGAGTCCATTGCTGCGTACCCCACTATACGGTTGGCCTTGCGGCTGGTGCTTTTGACCCTTGTACGTAAGAGCGAGTTGATTGAGGCGACCTGGAATGAGGTGGATTTTGAAAATGCCACCTGGACGATCTCCAAGCAACGGATGAAGGGGCGCAATCCCCATGTGGTCTACCTGTCGCGACAGGCCTTGGATATCTTCATTGCGCTACACACCTGTGCTGCTGGTTCCAGATTCGTGTTGCCCTCACGCTATGACATCCACCGCTGCATGTCGCACGCCACTTTGAACCGGATCACCCAACTCATGCATCGCGTGCTAAGGAAGCGGGGCTGCCGTTGGAGCCGTTTACTGTTCACGACCTGCGCAGGACAGGATCCACATTACTCAATGAGGTGGGTTTCAATAGCGACTGGATCGAGAAGTGCCTGGCGCATGAGGATGGGCGTTCATCGCGCTCGGTCTACAACAAGGCCGAGTACGCGGAGCAGCGGCGCCATATGCTGCAGGAGTGGGCAGACATGGTCGATGCCTGGATCGATGGTCGGACTTATGTGCCGAAGCTGCTGCCGGAACATGTGACCGTGCCGGTGTTGAGTGCCGCTGTTTAAGGGAATGGGTTGGTTGTCAGTTGACAACCTGTCGAGTCATGGGGATACTGGAGATCATTAATGGGCCGTCCCTCGCATCCGAAGAAAGAGGTCGAAGAAGCGCTCAAGCATGCCGAAGGGCAGGGGTGGCGCATCGAAGTTGGCGGCAGTCACGCCTGGGGGCGGATCTACTGCCCCTACAACGACGAGGAATGTCGCTGCGGCGAGTTCTGCATCACGAGCGTGTGGAGTACGCCGAAGAACCCCAGCAACCACGCACGCGCCTTACGGCGCGTGGTGGACAACTGCACCACGCATCGTAAGCATCAGGATGCTGCCGACGGTGCAGAGGAGTAGCACGATGGAATACACCTTCACACTGAAATACCAACTCGCCGAGGATGGCCGTACTCCGGATATTCTGGTCGAGCGCCTTGGCGAATCGGGCTGCGACGATGCCCTGGTAGGCATCGGCCAGCCGGGTCGGCTGGCGCTGGAGTTCACTCGAGAGGCGGAGAGTGCAGATGCGGCTGTGCGCAGTGCACTGGCCGATGTGCGCCATGCAGTGCCCTCTGCCAGGTTGATCGAGGTCGCCCCTGATCTGGTTGGTCTAACCGACGTGGCCGAAATGGTTGGGGTATCGCGACAAAACATGCGCAAGCTGATGCTGGCCAATCCGGGCAGCTTCCCGGCACCGGTACACGAGGGCAGTGCGTCGATCTGGCACCTGGCAGACGTGCTGGCCTGGCTACAGACCAAAGGTGGTTATTCGCTGGCCAGGGATGTTCTGGAGGTGGCGCGAGTGGCCTTGCAGGTCAATCTAGCCAAGGAAAGTCGACGTTTACCGCGCTCGGCTTCCGAGGAGCTGGAGGCTCTCGTTGGCTGAGGTGACTGCCGGCCTCATGCCTGATCCGAACCCGCCCGAACAGGGCGAGTTTTCCTTAGGCGGACATCCGGTCCGCTGATGTCTTTACGAGGCGCCTGCTTGCGCTCCTCGATCCATGCTTCGATCTCGGCCAAGTCCCACACCACGCAACGTGGTGTCAGGTTAAAGCGTCTAGGGAACTCGCCACGTCGCTCCATCTCGTAGATGGTCGTCTCAGATAGCGGGATGATCTGCCTCAGCTCTTGTCGTCGAATGGTGCGCCGGAAGGGAAGGGGGCTTCCCTTCGGAAACTGCGGCAATGCCTCGTAGGCTTCCGTGTTAGGCCTCGGAAGAGGCTGGACGAATTCGAGAATTGACGCGCCGGGTGTAGGCGATAGATGTTCCATCTCGGACTCCGTGAGTCTGGTTGGATGGGGCATCTTGCGGTTCGGTGCTTATCGGGACAACCCGCTGCGGCGTACAGGGGCAGACCTGGTGCGATTATTGGCTGCTAGAAAGCTTTCAGTGATGTTATTTCATCGCTGAGGTTGTGGCAGTTCTCCAGTTAATTCGATCCTGCTCCCTTATCCAGCAGCTCAGCCGGAGGTGATCATTCTGTAGGTGTCGATTTTGGTGCCTTCTTTCGTGATGCTGAAGAAGTCAGCGACGGCAGGCACTCAAACAGACGTTCCGCATACACAAACCCCATACGTCTGACGGCACTCTGATCGAAATACAGCAGCCAGGCCGCGAGTAGCGCCATCGAAATAAGCAGCGTCAAGCCAGCGGCGAGTCCCGGGTCTGCAAAATGCACGGGGTAAAAATGGGGAGGCGTTATCTGCAGAACCTTTGCAATCAGCAATCCGTAGAGGATTCCCAGGAGGCTCGACAGGATGCCGACGGGCTTCATCGCCAGCATATTGCGGTGGAATCCGTAGGCAATATTCTCTTTCAGTAGGAGTTGCTTATTGGTACGCGTGAGTTCGCGAAGTCGCTTGGTTGCTCCGATGTAGATGTCGTCCGCTTTGTCAGGGTTCGCTGATTCTTCTTCTGCCGTTGGTATGTCGATACCCAGTTTAGTAGTGATCGCAGAGTGGTACCTCTGCTTGCTTACGCTATCGAGAAAATTGTCGCGATGCCGCAGGGCTATGGTTGTAGGCATGCCGCCCCATTTCTTGACTAAAAGCTCTTCAAGCTTTTTACCGCGCCTACGTGCCACGCTCGCAAGCGCGTAAATGGCGCCGCAGCCGCCAAGTAAACCGATAACGCCTGTGAGCACAGGATGCTTTGCTCCGTATACGCATAGCAAAGGGACGAGCAATGGCAACGCCACGAGAAGACCCGGAACCACTCGAGCCTTGCGCTCGTATGGGTCTTTAACTAGTTCGAAAATTGTTGTCATGGGAGGTCAGGCCTGGGCTGTCAAAGCATCGATGTAGGGTTGGATTTCATCGCGATTTCTCAGCGTGATCTGTTGCGCGAGAGGGTCTGCGGCTTCCTTGGTATGCAAGCCCAAACGCCTTAGCGTGTAGTACAGAAACGCTTGACGGCAGGGAAGCTTGACCTGCCCTTCTTCCATGCCGTAATCCAGTTCCAGTACTCGTTTTTTAGCTGCAGGCAAATCGGGATGCGGTGCAAGCACTAGCGTCAGAACGGTGTGCCAATGAGCATCCTGGCTGGAGTCCACATGACTCGGTTCGAACCCTTCGATGTGCAATATTCGAGCGAGAACAAAATCGCTGAAGCGCTGACGCTTGTGGCAATACGCTCGCACGTGCCAGCGAAAACCATCATTGCCGAGAGCGTGCGGCGAAAGCAGTCGGATTGACTCGTCTAGAGACGTCATGGACTGGTAGCTCACTCGAATAGCTTCCTGCTGCCGAATAGCCCGGACCACTGCTTCTACGGTCTCTTCATTGATCGAGCGCCAGGGGGATGGAGCCCAATCTGTTTCGGGGGCTGAGCCAATAAAGCTGGCTCTCGGTTCGACAACGCCCATCTTGGTTGCCAGCAGTTCCGTTAGATAGCGTTGAGCCGAGCTTCGTTGGTAAAGCGGTTGAAAGTGTGAGGTGGCGGTGTAGGTCTTGGAGCGACGGTCATAGGTCAGATTGTTCGGCGCTAGCTCTATGTACTTGGCAATGTCCAGCGATGCCTGAGGAACCGATATGGCGAAATGCTCGGTGAGATCCGTTCGATTGATGCGTCGCTCCCAGCGCAGACGAAAATCGATGAATTGCAATCTGCTCTCCAGACCCCAGCTCAAGCTCTTGGGCTCAGAGAGTTCGACATTAGTATTCGAGGCTTTCTTCATAGTAACCATCTAAAAAGTAGACGGATATAAAAAATATCCGTACATTAAGTGTACGTGACTGCTGCTTTGGTCGTCTACCTGGAGACCCCAGATGCCTACAACCATCACATTCTTTCCCGTAGACAACGGGGATATGGCCCTCATCAAGTTTGGCGATGTGGACGCAACCACCCTGCTGATCGACATAAACATTCGGCAGGACGCTGACGACCCGGATGGGGTGGCACGTGATGTTGCTAAGGATCTTCGCGATCGTTTGAAGCGGGATGAGAACGGAAGGCCTTATGTCGATGCATTCTTGCTGAGCCACCCGGATCACGATCATTGCAGGGGTCTGACGCGGCATTTCTATCTGGGACCGCTGGACAAGTACCCGGATGACAAAAAGGACGATAAGGACAAGAAAATCGTGATCCGCGAGATGTGGTCGTCCCCCATCGTGTTTCGACGCGCCAGCAAGACGCACACCCTGAGTGACGATGCCAAGGCATTCAGCACGGAGGCGCGTAGGCGGGTGCAGATTAATCGCGATAAGAATTTCGCTGCCGGGAGCGGTGATCGTATTCAGATCATGGGCGAAGACATCGAAGGAAAAACTGACGATCTCACTCCGATTGTGCGGAGAGTGGACACGAGCTTCTCGACGATCAATGGCAAGAGTTCTGCGTACTTCTCCGCGTTTCTTCTGGCGCCCCTGGATGCTCAGGATAACGAGGAAGAGGAGCAGAGCCTGATCAAAAACCAGTCAAGCGTGATCCTAAACATCACATTGGCCGCTGATGCAAATACGCCAGATGGCGCGAAGTTTCTTACTGGTGGCGATGCTGAAGTGTTCATCTGGAACCGCCAATGGCAGCGCCACAAGGCTGAAGCCGATGTGCTTGAGTACGACATCATGCAGGCGCCGCATCATTGCTCTTGGCATTCGCTGTCCGAAGACAGCTGGTCTACCCATCGCGAAAAGGCCAAACTCGACCCTGACGCTCGTAAGGCGCTTTCGCAGACTCGTGACGGTGCTGTCATCGTTGCTAGTTGTAAGCCCATTGCAGACGACGACAGTGATCCTCCCTGCATTCGTGCAAAGCGTGAGTACGCCGCAATCGTGGGTGAAGCAAAAGGCGAGTTTTACTGCACGGGCGAATACCCGAGCGAAAAATCTGCTGAACCTCTCGTGTTTACCGTCACTACTCAGGGTGTACAGCCCCCCTCGAAGAAAGAAGCTGGATCGAAGGCTGCAGCCGTGATCACCTCTGCGCGTACCCCCATGCCGCACGGCGCATCGTGATGGACAGGATTGCGGATGCACTGCATCAGCTTCAGCGGCATCGAGGCTTGGTCCGCGTTGGGGAGCCAAGGGTAAGCTGTGAATTAACGCAGATCGAAGTCGATGTTTCTGTTGAGCTACCGAGCCGGTCTCGGCGCTATGGCGTTTCCGAAACCGGCGTACGTTCGGTCGAGACATGCATTCTGGTCTTCGACAATGACTGGCCGCTATCCGCGCCCAAGCCTCTCTTGCGTACGGACTTTCCGCTCAACTTGCCGCACATCAATCCCCATCGCGAAGGCGAGTTGATCTCACCTTGCCTGTTCGAGGGGGCATTGGACGAGCTGCTGCATCGGTTTGGTCTGGACGCGATTATCGATCAATTAATCGATTGGCTGCACAAGGCTGCAGCTGGGGCGTTGCTGGATCTTGAGCAGGGGTGGGAGCCGACGCGTCGAGACAGTTGTCCTTCGAACATTGTATTCAGCGCCGAGAAGGTCGCGTCCGCTGCTCCCGCTGACGGCTCGATTTTGATAGTACCCGTTAGCTATGTGACGATTGATGATGGCCTATACGCCATCATCAATACCGAACTGACCGCCCAAGTCGATCCTGTGTTCTGCCAGGACGCTCACAACGACAAGCTGGGTAAATGGGGAAACGGCCATACCGCGGCCTTCATCGCACGCGCTCCAATAACCGACGGCCTTCATGTGATCGACCGTTATCAACCGGAGACGGTTTTCGATCTCGCGACGTTGCTTGATCGAGCTGCGGAGCTCGGCATTGATCGCGACGCTTTGGCCAGAAGTCTGGATGGTTTTTACGGACACTCGATCCTGGATGTGCAACAGGACTCGCGCGGCTGGGTGCATGGTTTGTACGCGGTTGTGATTCTGACTGTGCAAAGGCCTGCATCGCTTGTGGGCTCACCAGGGCGAAGTATTGAGGTACTGCCCTATGTGGTGCGCTATGAGCTCAACGCTCAATCGCTCCTAGAGCGAAGCGCCACGGTTCACCCAGCCTTTCATGCGCATGCATTGTCCCCCGAACTGTTGGCAAGGACGTCCGGCATTCCAGCGGCGACCATATCTCAGCCGCTGGTCATGCTCGGCTGCGGAAGTGTAGGGTCGAAAATCGCGATGCATCTGGGGCGAGCCGGTTTCGGTTCAATGGCTTTCGTCGACAACGAATCCATGTCGCCTCACAACGCAGCACGGCATGCCCTCATTGAGCGGGCATCAGTGCTGGTCCCACCTCGAAAGGCTGCTCTGATGAAGACGGCCTTTGAGGAGCTGTCTCATCTTCAATCGCGCGCGTTCGACGCCGACGCAGTGAGCCTCCTAGTCGATCCAGTACAGTTCTCGACAACTGTTCCGCAGGATGCAGCGCTTATCGTGGACGCAACAGCTTCACTTAAGGTGCTAGCCGCAGAAACACAGTCGACAGCGCTGGATCAATCACCTGCGCGGCTCGTACGGATCGCGATGTACGGTCAGGGCCGCTGTGTTGCAGTTTTGCTCGAAGGACTTCGCCGCGCCGGTCGGGTTGATGACCTCACTGCATTCTTGTTCGAGTGCTGCCGATTTGTGCCGGAACTGCGTGCATCGATTGCCGGTGATACTTCTGAGCCGACGCGTATTTTTGTGGGCGACAACTGCCGCTCACTGACCATGCCAATGTCTGATGCCATCGTTTCGCGGTCTGCTTCACTGGCTGGGCTGCAACTGGAACGCTGGCTCATTGACGGGCTTCCGAAGGAAGCGACTCTTTGCGCTGGGATCTCGGATGCTGAAGGCCTCGGCATAGCATGGACTCGCACCAGCCTTGGTCCTACCACTGTGCTCGATGTGGCGGACGATGGTGGTTGGAGCATTCGGATTCTGCACCCGGTCGCGCAAGCGATCCATGCTGATGCGCTGCGCTGGGGTGCGTTGGAAACAGGCGGTGCGATAGTCGGCCGCATCTCGTTTGAAAATCGAACCATCATCATTGCGGGGCTTGTTGACGCACCGCCAGACAGCGTTCGAGCGGCCGCACGCTTCGTTTTGGGCACCGATGGGCTTGTTCAAGATTTGCGTACTGCAAATTCGGCCTCTTTGGGATATCTCGCCTTTATCGGCACTTGGCACAGCCACCCGAAAGGCGGCGCTCATTCGGGAATAGACCGACATACGTTGCGCTGCATCGCTGAGGATGCTGGTGGTCTTCCTGCTGTGTCGTTGGTATGGACTCCGACAGGACTCACATGTGCGGTGGATCGCTGGTAGGTGGAGAACCACCGGCACTTCGTTGGTATTAGGCAAGAGGGATGTATGGCTGACTACTTTGAGATCGATTTTCTTGGCGTCGAAACAGCGAAGAGCGGGGATGCAATCACGCTGCGCTACTCGGTAAATGGCGCCGAAGGCATACACGTGGTTGACGGTGGGTATCTGGATACCGGTGATCAGATCGTTGAGCACCTGAAAACCTACTATGGCACAACGGTTATCGATCACGTGATCCTCACGCATCCGGATCGTGATCACGCCAATGGGCTTCGAAAAGTCTTGGAGCAATGTACGGTCAAGAATCTCTGGATCAATAGGCCGTGGATATATGCAGAGCAGTTGATAGATCGATTCGAGACCTATGAATCAGTGGAAGCGCTGAGGCGGAAATTACGTTCTGTCTACGATGCCACTGCAGCTCTTGAGGACATTGCGCTTGAGAAGGGAATCCCGATTCATGCTCCGCTTCAGGGGCAGAGCATCGGCCCCTTCACGGTGATGGCACCGACGCTAGGTCGCTACATGGACTTAATCGTGGATTCCACGAAGACACCTGAAGCTGTTGAAGAAGGTGCCATGGATAGTGCTCTGAGCAGCATTTTTCGGGCAGTTAAGGCTGCGACTTCCTACATCAAATCCTTGTGGGGCGACGAGTATTTTCCGTCTGCGCCAACTAGTCGTGAAAACGAAATGAGTGTAGTGCAGTCAGCTGTCCTGAATGGTCATCGCGTCATGCTTACTGGCGACGCCGGGCGTGAGGCGCTGCAAGAGGTGATTGACTACGCACCTTTTGCAGGACTTACGTTGCCCGGCATTCGGTATTTCCAGGTGCCGCATCATGGCGGGCGACACAATGTTTCGACTGAGATTCTGGATCAGTTGGTTGGCCCAAGGTTGGACAGCATGCCAGACAAACATACCTGGAATGCCATATGCAGCTCTGCCAAGGCGGATGAGGATCATCCACGGAAGTCGGTGATTCGCGCTGTACTGCACCGGGGTGGGCATTGGGCAGCAACCGAAAGCCAGAACATACGCATCGGGGCAGGCATTACCCGTGATGGATGGGTATCAATTCCCCAAGCAGCGTATCCCGAAGAGCAAGAAAGTTGAGTCTAGTAGAGGCGCGGCCCTGCTTTTCAGGCTCCAGGGCATGGGCTGTCTATGGCCCATTTATCAGTAGTAGGTCCGAGGCTCAATGAAACCACGGTCTTTCATTCGCGCTCTTGGTGACTGCTGGGACATCATAAGTACCATCTGGTCTCGGTACGAAACCCGCACCCTGACCGAGCGCGAACTGCTGCATATCGTACGCCCGTTCACTATCGGTACCGACCAGCCTGAGCAGGTTGCAGTCAAGCGCATGGTCGATATCGGCATCCTTTCGGAGTTCTCCCGCGGTGGGCAGGGCTATTCGCTGAACCTGCAAATCGTGCCCTTTGTGCAGTTTTTGCTTGATGAGCAGAGTCTGGGCTTGATCGAGGAGATCAGCGCTAACGCCAACAGGCTCGAGGGGCACCTTGAAGAGCTGGCTGCGGCCATGCTCAGCGGTCGGCGCACGGGTTTTTTCGCCAAGTCCCAGGAGATGCAGTCGCGCTTTCAGACGTTGCGTCGCATGGTCGAAGCTAATACGCGTGCTATCTACGCGCTGGTGGACAAGGCCAAGCGCTCGGATCAGAGCCAGCCGCTGGCCGAGCGTTATGAGCAGGTGATCAAGGCCTGGGACGAGTACGTAACGCCGGCACTGCAGATGAAGAGCATGGATGGGCCGTTCGATCTTTCGCTCATGCGTATCAAGCGCACCCTGCAGGAGTGGCAGCAGGACCCGGCGCTTCACCTGCTGAGCATGGATGATGCCCGCTACGAAATCGACAGCATCCTGTTTCGCATGCTCGATTTTCGCGAGAGCCTCAATCATTCGATCGAGAACATGGCGAGCCATCTGGCGCCGCTGGTGCGCCAGGCGCAAATTAATGCGCGCATTGCCCAGGGAGCGGCGCTGGGCCTTCAGGACCTTGGCCACCACAGCAGCCAATTGGCGCGCAGCGACACTCTCGCCCTGCCGCCGCGCAAGCGGCGCGTCCATAAGCCTGACCAGGATTCGCTGCAGGCCTGGTGGGCGCAGCTCAAAGAGCTGCAGTCGATTGCCCCCGACGCTATCCTCGTGCGCGTCCCCTCGGCCGCAGCGCTCGAGGCCCGCGAGCGGCGGGAGATGTCCCCGCAGATGCTCGTGTGGCTAAAGAGCCAGCAGCCTGTCGAGGATGTCGTCGCGAAGCTGATGGCTCAGTACCCCAAGGCCCGGCCTGACTCGGTGTTGCGCGTGCTGACCCGCTTGACGATGGAAGATAAGACTGCGCCTTTCATCCAACGCCACGACGACATGCAGCACTACCGATTCGAGGACCTCGAAATCCGTATGAACCGGCGCTCATACAATGCCGAACCGGCCCCACGGCGATTGGCCCCGATCGCCTTCTACAGCCATTACGAACCCTTGCCTACCCGGGAACCCTCCGATGGATGATCTGCCTCAGGACGAGTCTGCCGAGGATCTCGAGCTGTCGCTCGAAGATCGAGTGCGCGATGCCAGACACTATGCCCAGCGCCTCGAGCGAGAGCTCCGCCTGTTCTCCCGGATTGTCGAAGCGCTCGAGGCGGGGCGCTTTATCAGCAGCACCGACCGAATTAAGGAATATCGCGAGCTGTCGCGCTTTCAGGACACCTACGAGGTGTTATTGCGCATGATGGGACATGAGCTGCGACATCACACCACAGGGTTTTACTATCTGCAGCCGCGCGAGATGAGCCAGGCCCAACTGCCCCAGCGCGAGCGCATGGCAGCAGCGGCGATCTTCTCCCTGATCGAGCACCTGTGCGACAAGGGATTGCCGATTGAATCGATGATCACCCATGAAGAACCCATCCTCATCGACGACCTGGGAGCGATGTTCAGCCAGTGCCACGACCGGCTCACCCGTCTTGGACTGGGCAGTGTGGAGTCATTCATCGACAACGGCATTCGCCGGCTGGTCGACGTCGGGGTGATGAATGAACGCCGTCTCTCCCAAGACAAGGTCGCCTACACCTTGGGCCTGCCGGCCTACTTCTACCTCGACATCTGCCGGAACCTGGCTGAACAGCATCAGCAACAGCTTGAGGCCCAAGAGCGCGGGGAAGACTATTCCTACAGCGACCGCTCGGTGGACGAGCTGGCAGACGACTTTCTGAATACCCAGCCCGACGAAGACGACGAGACCCCGGAGTAACGATGCGCAGCAAAGCACTTAAGACCCGCTGGGGCGTGCGCCATTACGCCATGGTCAACTCCGGCAACCACATCATGTCGGTCTTTCCCATGGACGGGCCGCTGAGCATCTGCGGACACAACAACTTGGGTAAGACCCAGGCGCTGCAAAGCATGCAGTTTCTCTTCTTCACTCACCTTGCACACATGCACTTCGGCGCCCACCAGGCCAACACCAGCCGCGCGTTCTTCTTTCCCAGCGACCACAGCTACCTACTGATGGAGGTGCTGACCCCCGACGGCGTGTTCATCGTTGGTGCTCACGGCAAGGGTCCTACCGCTGGCAACGAATATGAACTGTTCGTGGCTAAAGGTGAGCTGGACATGGGTGATTTCGTTGACCCGATCAACCGCATACGCCCCTATAAGGAGCTGTTCCGGCACTGGTACGAACGGGGCATCGAGGTGCGCAACCTGACCCGCGAACAGATGCGCCAAATGCTCTACGGAGAGAGTGGGCGGGTCAAAGGCGGCGACTGGGACGTGACTATAGTGCCTCTGGCGAACGCCAACGAGAGGCGCTACCAGGTGTTCCGCCAGATCTATCGCAACCTGCTCACTCAGCAGCTACTCAAGAGCCGCGAGATCAAGGAGCTCATCCTCAACGTTTTCAGTGAAAAACTGAGCAATGCTAATTTGAACTTCCTCGAGGTGCGCGAGCGCGCTTTCCAGCGCTTTCGTCTTGCCGAGCGGGAAGTCGAACGACTTGCGTACCGTCGCGAGGACATCCTCGCCCTCGGCAAGGAATACGACGAATACACCGAACTTTCGGAAGAAGGCGGCTGGTTGGCGCGCGAGCTGCGGGTAAACCTGACCCTGGCGGTGGAGCGGGCACCGCTAAGCATCGAGGAGCTCAACGCGCTTCACAAGGAAGAAAACGAAAAGCGCGCCAAGCTCAACAAACAGCTTAATAGCCGCATGCAAGAACGCGATCGAGTGGTTGAGCAGCGCATCACCTTGACCGGCAGGCTGACTCGCCTCGACGAGTTACGTGAGCGCAATGCGATGACCTGCCGCGAAACGGTCGAGAAGTCGATTCGCACACTGACAGCCCAGCACGCGACGCTCGCTATTGCGACGGACCAAGTAGGTGGTCAGCGTGCTCTGGCCCGCCAGGGGACGGGTGGCGATGTCCGGATTGTGGAGCTCTGAAATTCGCGCCAGGCTGGAGAACCCCAGACCGTAACCGGCGGCTACCAACGCGATCATCAGATCGAGGGTTGGGACACGCTCCGCGATGGTCAGTCTGGGCGCAATAGGCCGTAGTACGAGCTGTAGCTGCTGCCAGAACCCTTCGCAGACTTGAGGCTCGCAAAGCACCAATGGGTGCCCGGCGAGTTCCTCCAGCGGAATCTCGCGGTGGGCGAGCAATTGGTGGCGTGCTGGCAGGGCAACGACAAGCGGGTCATGCCATACGGGCACGGCCAGCAGCCCGTCAGCCTGGTATGTGGTTTGCGACAGACCGACATCGAACAAATCGTCCAGCAGGCCTCTGGTCTGCATCGCAGACGGCACTTCGCGCAGGAAGATTTCGATGTCGGGGTCTTCCTCGCGGCACAGCGCGAGCAGCGACGCCAGCCGCGATTGCGGGACGCCGTCGGACAGGGCAATACGGAGCTGACCTCGGTAACCCGAAGCGGCGCCTTTCACGCTCGCTTTGGCCTGTTCTACGACCGCAATGACACGCCGGGCTTCCTGCAACAGGACCGTGCCGGCCCAGGTGAGACGCGTTCGGCGCGTTGTGCGTTCGAACAGCTGCACACCCAAGCGGTACTCCAAGTCCTTGATGGTCCGCGACAAGGGCGATTGCTCCATATGCAAACGTTCGGCAGCCCGTGCGAAATGCAGCTCCTCGGCGACGGCCACGAAACAGCGAAGATGACGAAGCTCCAACTTGCACCTCCAGCTAGGTCAATGGTTAGTTTCAGGTTGGACTGTGCGCGGCCAGGCTCGCTGACGACGAAGGTTGAGAACCTGAAGCAGTGCGCCGAGTAAGGCGATCAAGCCGGCACAGGCAGCCAGCGTCCAGGTGGGCATCTGTAGCAGCAGGACGAAGCCTCCGGCGGCCGCACCTATGGCGCTGCCCAGGTACAGCGCCGATTCGTTGAGAGCGATCGCAAGGTTGCCATCGCCGTGTGCCTGCCTGGCCTGTATCAGTTCGTTGTTCTGCGGTACCTGCAGGGCCCAGCCTACGGCGCCCCATGCCATGATCGGCAGCATGACCAGCCATGTGCCGAGCGTGGCCGCAACCGGCAAGAGGAACAAGGAGACCGAGAGGATCACCATAATGGCGAAGACCAGCACGGGCCCCCTGACTCGATCGACAACCGGGCCCACCAGAAAGCTGCCGAGTACGCCGCCGATGCCCCAGATCCAGAGATAAGGCGTTACCGAGCGGACTGCACCGAGTTCCGGGTCGGCGAGCAGTGGAGCGATAAAGGTATACATGCCCAGACTGGCAACGGCAGCTAGTAGGGAAATAAGAAGTATGGTCATCACGTGCCCATCGGCAAGGATCCTGAGCTTTTGTCCCAGGGAGCTGGTGGGCGCCGCTTGCAGCCTCGGCAACATCAATGCCAGGCCCGCAAAAGCTAACAACCCCAGCAAGGTGACGAGCCAAAGTGCAGCTTGCCAGCCGAAGCTGTCTGCAGTTATCAAACCCACTGGAACTCCCAGCACAACGCCGCTCGCCATGCCTCCCATGATGATGGCGATCGACTTTCCGCGCCGCTCGGGCGATGAGAGCGCTGCTGAGGCGCCGATGCCCATGGCGAGGTAGACGCCGGCGCCTATTCCGGCCACGGCCCGCCAGATCACCAGTTCGGCAAAGCCTGCTGCGAGGGCGCTGGCCGCGTTTGCCAGAACGAACAATCCAAGGGCGAACAGCAAACCGGTGCGTTGATGATCGGGTGGGGTCAGCGCAACGAATATCGGCGAGCCAAGGCCATAGGCGAGGGTAAAGGCGGTCACCAGCTGCGCAGCCACAGCGACCGAAACGGAAAAGGAGGCCTCAATTAGGGGAATCAGGCCTGCTGTGACATAGGAGGCCATGCCCAGCGCAAATGCACCGAGTGCGATCAGGTAGATGGGAAGTTGCTTGTTGGGATACGGGGTATTCATAGTATCGCCGCTCCAGGAAGGAGGCTGGACGCGGTCGCTGGACCGCGTCGCGCTGAGTTAAAGATCGAGGCTGACATCCTGTTCGGTCAGCCAGGTGTTCAGGCCAACCGCCAGCTCCATGCCCATTCGGTCGTACATGGGCGAGGTGTCGCCAACGGGTCTCTTCAGGGTGCGCTTGACCTGCGATGCATCGAGAAGGGCTCGCACAGGTGCGTCCTTGTCGGCCATGATCTGGGTGAGTGAGGTGCGAAGCGCCTGCTCGTAAGCAGGATCCTGCGTCGAGGGGTAGGGGCTCTTGACCCGATCGCTGATCGATTTGGGTAACAGGTCACGAGTCGCCGCACGCAAGATGCTCTTTTCGCGCCCGTCGAAGGTCTTCATTTCCCAAGGAATGTTGAATGCGTACTCGACAAGCCTGTGGTCACAGAAGGGCACCCTGACCTCAAGACCGACGGCCATGCTCATCCGGTCCTTGCGATCAAGCAATGTCTGGACGAAGCGGGTCAGGTTGACGTAGCTCATCTGGCGCATGCGCCGATCCGTCTGCTCCTCCGACGGCAGTACTGGGGCTTCGCTGAGCGCCTGACTGTAGCTATCCTGTACGAACCCGGGCAGGTCTAGCTGATGTAGGAGCGCCGGCTCGAAGAGGGTCTTGCCGTCGAAGTATTTGCCCGTCACAGACACCAGCCAGGGAAAGGTCTGGGCCTGGATTGCCGCGGGGTCGTGGAACCAGCGGTAGCCCCCAAAGACCTCGTCCGCGCTTTCTCCGGACAGTGCAACGGTGGAGTGCTGGCGCACTTCCTGGAACAGCCGATAGAGCGATGGCCACATGTCGCCCCAGAAGGCAGGCGGTAGATCGAGCGCCTCGATGACTCGATGGCGAAGCGCCGGATCGGCCAGCTCTCGGCTGTCCAGGACGATCTCGTGATGACTGCAGTGGATACGCTCAACCAAGTCGCGAACGAAGGGCGCATCAGGCGTGCCCCTCACTGCATCGCTGGCAAAACTGCTGCCGTGATCGAGAAAATCGACCGAGAACGAGTGAATGTTTTCCTTGCCTTCAGCAAGCAGTTTTCTGGACGCCAAGGCGGTGATGATCGACGAATCGAGACCACCGGATAACAGGCTGCACAGGGGTACATCCGAAACGACTTGCCGCTGCACGATATCTTCCAGGAGATCTCGCGTATGCCGGACGGTCTGGTCAAGCGTATGACCATGCTCACGAGCCTCGAGTCGCCAATAACGGTGTCGTGTGAGGCCCTGACGATTGATGCGGACGACCTCGCCAGGCAAGACTTCACGCATGCCGTCATACACTGCATGGCCCGGAGTTTTGACCATCTCCAGGATCTCACGCAGCCCGTCGGCCCTTACGGTACGGGGCACGGCCGGGTTGGCTAACAGGGCCTTGGGTTCGGACCCAAACACCACCCCGTCGACCGTCTCGTAGTAATAAAGCGGCTTCACGCCCATCCGGTCACGAACCAGCAGTAGTTCCTGCGTTGTGAGGTCCCAAACCGCGAAGGCATACATCCCGTTGAGCCGCTCGACGAATCCCTCTCCCCATTCTAGGTAGGCGCGCAGGACCACTTCAGTGTCGCTGAGGCTTTCGAAACGATGGCCGCGTCCTTTCAGCTCGGCGCGCAGTTCACGAAAGTTGTAGGCCTCACCGCTGTAGGTGATCGCCGCCGCTTCTAACCCGTCGTCGCGTCGAGCCAGCATGGGCTGCCGACCACCTTCCAGGTCGATTATTGACAACCTTCGATGGCCAAAGCCGATTGGACCCGTTATCCAGATCCCCTCGGCGTCGGGCCCCCGATTTGCCATCGTCTCGGTCATGCGCTTCAGCGTATTGCGTTGCGCCTGCATGTCCTGGCTGTAGGACAGCCATCCAACTATTCCACACATGTGGTTCTCCTGCTGATATCCATTAGCCGAGGCTTTCCAGGTCGCTGCCCTCGACGAGCAAGGCGCGCTGAGCGCCACGGTTGTAACGGGCCGCGGCAGGGGTGAGCGCGCGATGCTCCAGTTGATTGAGCAATTCCTGTAGCTCGACGGCGTCGTCCAGGCTGGCGAATGGGTGGGGAGGCGGCTGGCGCCGCACGACCCAGTCAAGGACCTGTTGGCAGAACTCAGAAAGCTTGTGCAGGGTCTCGAGTCCCGACTGGCTGGGAGAGAGTCGGAGCTCGTGCAGCACGAGTTCCGTGCCGTCGATATCCCGCATCCAGATCCGCAGATGGTCATGATCCCAGCGCGGCGTATCGAAGGTCAGTCGCGCATGGATAAGCTGGTCTTCCCAATCGACAAAGCTGAAGTCGACGGTGCGTTGGCGAACGACGTTGACAAAGCTGCTATAGCCGGTGACCGGCGCGGAACCAAGGACAGCGGTCAGCTGCACGGTGTCGAGGACCGCAAGTCCAGGTACCGAAAAGTCTGACCGGATACCCAGAACGCCATCCGGCCGCAGCGGACCCGCAGTCGGGCATACCCAGCGCAGCAGATCCAACGCATGAATCGCTTCACTGGTAACTCCGCAAGTGGGCCGGTAGTCATTGATGCGATCCTTGCCCCAATAGAAGCTGGCACGTACCAATTCCCACCCATGGCGGGCAACCCATTCACGCAAGATCTGCGTCGCCTGCGAATAGCGCTCAATCAAATTCAGCGCGAATCCGCCGACACCGCTGAGCGCGTCTTGGACGCCATTCAGCGCGTCAGTGGGTGTGGCGAGCGGCTTTTCGCAGACGACAAAGCCTTGGTAGCCCGCAAGCTGGCGCAATACATCGGCGTGACTTATATCGTTGGCACTGACCACTACGATATCGGGTGTGAAATGCTGGAGCGCACTGTCAATGCAGGCGAAGTAACGCAGTGGCGTAGCTTTCTGACGTCGTCCGACATATGCGATAGAGGTCGAAACACCGGCTCGGTTTGTGACATGTTCGAATGCTTGGCGAAATCGCTGTCCGGCGTAGCCCAGGCCAATAATCAACACGTTCATGCTGACGCCCCCTGGCGAAGCAGGAGGCCCTCGCCTGTTGGGCAGAAGCCAAGACGTTCGTACAGCCCGGATGCGCCTGCTGTAGTCTGGAGCGCTACCGTTGCAACGTCCCGGTTGCCAAACCAGCGAAGCAGATGATTCATGAGCTGAGTTGCGATGCCGTGCGCCCTCCATTGCGGATCAACCACAACCGACTGGATCCATCCGGACAGACCGTTAGCATTTGCAGCGGTGGGCGCCCTGAGATCGATGATTCCAGTAGCACAGCCGGCGACTTGCCGAGTTTCACAGTGCTCAGCTACGAGCACCTGTACACTGTCATGTACCCCTAGGTGCGCGGCTAGCCAGTGCTTATACGCCGTACGCCATCTTTCAGAGTCCGTCTGGCTGCGGCTGGCGTAAATGGCCGACGTACCGTCCAGCAAGAAGGACCTCAGTTCTATCAGCCACTCGATGTCCTCCTGCGTCGCGTTTCGCACGGTGAACGATAAGTTGTTCATCAGGCCACCTCCGAAGTGAAAGTTTTGGATGCCAAAGGGATCGCAAAATGGTCGAAGGTTTCGCGCAGGCAAACGGCTAGATTCTCGATCTGGGCTTGGCTGTGGTTGGGCGTTGCGTTAACCCGAAAGCGCTCCGTACCGACCGGCACAGAGGGGTAGTTAATTGGTTGGAGATAGACCCCGTGTGTATGTAGAAGCCGCAGGGCGGCAACTTTGCAGCGCTCGGCGTCGCCGACCAATACCGGCAATACGTGCGTCTGCGAGCAGGGCATGACGGGAATGTCGTGTTGTTTCAAACGCTCGCGCAATAAAGCGGTATTGATCTGTAGCTTCTGGCGCTCGTCATCGCTGGACTTGAGATGCTCGACGCTTGCCAGGCAGCCAGCCGTGACGGCAGGAGGAAGGGACGTGGTAAAGATGAAGCCTGTCGCAAAGGAACGTACTGCGTCCACGATGACACGGGTCGAGGCGATGTAACCACCGATCACGCCGATGGCCTTGGCCATGGTGCCTTGGATGATGTCGATCTTGTCGACCAGGTCGAGCTCGGCAGCGATTCCGGCCCCTCTAGCGCCGTACATGCCGACCGCATGAACTTCATCGAGATAGGTCAGCGCGTTGAAGCGCTTGGCAACTTCCACGATGTCGGCAATCGGTGCGATGTCGCCGTCCATCGAGTAGATCGACTCGAACACAACCAGCTTCGGTTGACCAATTGGATAACGGGACAGTATCTGGGCCAGGTGTTCCACGTCATTATGGCGAAACACCTGCCGTTCATTCGGTGTTGCTCGGATGCCGTTGACGATCGATGCGTGATTCAGCGCATCGCTGATCACGACACAATCGGGGATTTGCCTCAGCAGGCATTGGAGGGTGGCGTCGTTCGAGCCAAAGCCGGTCGGGAAAACCAGTGCCGCTTCTTTATCGTGCCAGTCGGCAAGGCTCGCCTCGAGTCGCTCATAAAGCTCGTAGGAGCCACCGATGTTGCGCGAACCGCCTGAGCCAGCGCCGTACGTTTCCAATGCCAGGTGCATCTGCTCGCGTACGGTCGGGTGCTGCGACATTCCTAGGTAGTCGTTGCTGCACCATACAACGACCGGATCCGGCTGCTCGCCGTTCAGCTTGGCGAACGGATACTGGCCGCAGATGCGACTGAGAGTGGTGAAGGTGCGGTACTGGTTGGAGGACTTCAGTAACTCCAATTGCTGACGAAGCAATGATTGGTACATCCGAATATCTCCTGAACGATCAAGCCGCTCGATGCCGGCCAGCTGGCTGGAACGGGGCATTGGCGACGAGAGTTATTCTTAATCCCGCTTCAATGGGGTTACAATTTGACCTCTTATGCTATTACTGGAGAGTAATTGGATGAGCGCTCCTCGCAGCCTTGAGCGAAACCGGGCGGAGCTGGCTAACTTTCTGCGAAGCCGCCGTGAAAGTATTTCTCCACAGGACGCGGGCTTGCCTTCTGGTGCAAGACGGCGGACTCCGGGGCTTCGACGGGAGGAAGTAGCAGCCCTCGCCGGGGTAGGACTGTCTTGGTACACCTGGCTGGAGCAGGGGAGAGAGATCAGCGTATCTGCGACTTTCCTCGAAAATCTGTCGCGCACATTGAAGCTGGACGCCACCGAAAGACGGCATCTTTTTTTGCTGGCGCATCAGAGGCTCCCGCCAGAGCCGGGCAAAACCTGGTGTGTCGTGCCACCGCTCGTTCATCGGTTGATGGCCGATCTCCCAATGCGTCCGGCGTACGTCCTCAATCTTCGCTGGGATGTGCTGGCTTGGAACGCGGCTGCAGATAAGATCTTCGCTTTCTCGAGCGTTCCGACAGAGCGGCGCAACTTCCTTTGGCTGTTGTTCACCGCATCTTCGATGCGCGCATTGCTCGACCCGTGGGAGGATCAGGCCTTGCAAATGCTATCGAGTTTTCGCCGTGATTTCGTCAGGGCAGCCGAGGACCCCGACATTGGAGCATTGGTTAAAGATTTGGAGAAGATCGATACCGATTTCAGGACCTGGTGGCGGCAACAGGATATTCATGGACCCTGCCAGGGCATCCGGAATTTTCAGATCGACGGGATCGGCCAGGTGGTGTTCGATCACACCTCACTCACGATCGATGTCGACCGTGACTTGCGGCTTGTCTACTATGCGGCGAAAGACGGGCAGGTACATAGCCGGCATTTTGAGCGATGGCTGACGACCTCGAGCGGAAACGCGATCGGCGTGTAGCAGACTTTTACCCAATACTTGGGTATGTGAGGTAGGTAGCACAGAGCACATGGTTACTAAGACTCCGGTGTACGCCGAATTCAAAAAAGCCTCAACGATACGGTGTTTCTCTCATCTGACTGTTTGACCGCTTTGCAGCATTACGTACTTAACCGCGGGGCTTGTAAGGGCGCACGAAGCCGATAATCCCAGCTGGCGTGAGAGGCTATGAAATGGCTGGAGCTACATGGGTAGGTTGGACCAACCGCTGATGGTTGTTGCGAACATCGGCCTAATTTACTCAAGCGGCATGGCTCTTATAAAGCCTTTGAAAAAGGTAAATGATCAAGTTAACAATGCTGCCGGAAAACAGTAATTTTTTCCTTAGGGCTAGTCTTTCTGGCTTGCCAGCGCATAACTCTGCGATTCGGTCACTATTTTTTGCAGCGACGTTGTCACGTCAAATCCATAAGATCTTGAGGGCAAGGATGCCAAATCGTTAGATATTTTCCCAGTTTCTGACGAGGCCTCGAAAAAGCGGGTCGATCAACGGACCGCTGTCCGCTATTGGGTCGAACAATTGCGGGTTTCTTGTCCAATCAGTGAACAAGCCAATAATAAGAGCATGGATCGAGATTGCAGCCATTCGAGGTGTGACACCTGGCTGCAGTATCTCAATGTTGCTGGCAAATATCTGCTCACATTGATCAATAAGCTGAATTATCAAGAAATTGTGGCGAGCTTCCGCTGCAATAAGCTCGTCGGTGAACTCGCAGCGATGCAGAAGAATTTTCATGACGCGGCCTTTTTGCTGGTCTATCGCCAGAGCATTTACGCCTTCTACACATAAGTCCCGTAATAAGCGCAACGGATGTTGTGAAGAATTATCATTGGTTACTCCCATTATTTTTTCAGGCGATATTCGAACCTGGTCGAGCAGTTGGTTTAATAGGTCGGATTTGTTCTCAAAATGCCAATAAACTGCGCCACGCGTTACGCCGGCATCATGGGCAATCTGGCTGAGACTCGTTCGTGTCACTCCGTCAGCTAGAAAGAGTCGCTCCGCAGATGCGAGAAGTGCCGTCCGAGTTTTTTTGGCGTCTTCTTTTGTTCGTCGCATTCTTTCTCTCAAACTTTGTCTGATGGTCGTCCCACTAGGCAGGTGTAATTGTGTTCCTGACCACACGTGATTGCCTCAGCCTAGCGGTTAGTCACCCTACGAAACTAAGCAAAATGCCCGCAGCAACAGCCGAGCCAATGACCCCCGCTACGTTCGGCCCCATGGCATGCATGAGCAAGAAGTTCTGCGGGTCCGCCTCTAGCCCCAATTTATTGGACACTCGCGCCGCCATTGGCACTGCCGATACACCGGCCGACCCAATCAGCGGATTGATCTTGTTTGTGCTGAAGATGTTCATGACCTTCGCCATCAGCACACCCGCCGCCGTACCACCACAGAACGCAACCATTCCAAGCAGCAAGATCCCAAGCGTTTTCATCTGCAGGAAGGCTTCAGCGGACAGCTTGGAGCCGACAGTCAGCCCCAGCGCAATGGTCACGATATTAATCAGCGCATTGCGCGAGGTATCGGCCAGACGATCAACGACCCCAGCCTCGCGCAACAGGTTACCAAACGCGAACATGCCCACCAACGGCGCTGCGTCAGGCAGCAGCAAGCCAACCATCAGCGCAAGCATGAGCGGGAACACAATCTTTTCTGTCTGACCGACATGGCGCAGCTGCGTCATGACAATGGCGCGCTCCTCCTTTGTCGTCAGGGCGCGCATGATGGGTGGCTGAATCAACGGAACCAGCGCCATGTAAGAGTAGGCTGCGACAGCAATCGGCCCCAGCAGATGCGGCGCGAGTTTGGCCGTAACGAAGATTGAGGTCGGGCCGTCCGCACCGCCAATGATCGCAATCGACGCCGCTTCACGAAGGGTGAACTCCATTCCCGGAATACCCATCGATGCTATCCCCAATGCTCCGAGCAACGTCGCGAAGATACCGAACTGCGCTGCCGCACCGAGCAACAGTGTCTTGGGGTTAGCCAGCATTGGCCCGAAGTCGGTCATGGCACCGACGCCCATGAAGATCAACAGCGGGAACACACTGGTCGGTAGACCGACTTCATAGAACAGGTGGAGGATGCCAGCACCCTCGGCCATGTTGGCGACGGGAATATTGGCGAGCACACCGCCGAATCCAATCGGGATCAGCAACAAGGGCTCAAACCCCTTGCGAATCGCCAGATAGATCAATGCCAGGCACACCACGATCATCAGCAGCTGACCAGGCTCTATGTGATAGAGACCGGTGCTGTGCCACAGCTTGAGCAACTTATCCATGCCGCACTCCTTAAGCGATCATCAGCAGGCTGTCGCCCACCGACACAGCGTCGCCGACCTTGACGTTCACAGCTGAGACGGTGCCGGCCTTGAATGCACGGATTTCAGTTTCCATCTTCATGGCTTCGAGGATGATCACCAGATCTCCTTCCTGAACCATCTGACCGGGCTGTACGAGGACTTTGAAGATGTTGCCGGCTAACGGCGCCGGCTGAGGTTCGCCCGTACCTGCGGCCGGCGCAGCAGCCGCTGGTGCTATGCCTGATTCGCCGCCAACAGGCTTGATTCCCTCGATGTCGCCGCCGTCGTTGACCTGTACGACGAACGACTTGCCGTTGACCTCGACGGTATAGACCTCGGGTGCGCCCGCTTCGCGTGGCGCCTGCTGCTTGCCGGTCGGCACCGGCTCGAAAGCAGCGGCATTACCGCGGTTCTCCAAAAACTTCAGGCCGATCTGAGGAAACAGCGCATACGTGAGGACGTCATCGATCTCGTCCTCGGCCAGCTTGATGCCTTTTTCTTGCGCCAGCCCTTTTAGCTCGGCCGTCAGCTTGTCCATTTCTGGCTGCAGCAGATCAGCAGGGCGGCAGGTGATGACCTCTGCACCGTCGAGCACGCGTTGCTGCAGTTCGGCATTGAAGGGAGCAGGCGCGGCGCCGTACTCGCCTTTGAGGATGCCGGCGGTTTCCTTGGTGATGGATTTGAAGCGCTCGCCGGTAAGCACATTAATCACGGCTTGAGTTCCGACAATCTGCGAAGTCGGCGTCACCAACGGAATGAAACCGAGGTCTTCGCGAACGCGAGGAATCTCGGCGAGCACTTCATCGAACTTGTCGAGCGCACCCTGCTCCTTCAGTTGGCCTTCCATATTGGTCAGCATGCCACCCGGCACCTGTGCCACGAGGATCCGCGAGTCGACGCCCTTGAGCGTGCCTTCGAATTTCGCATATTTCTTGCGCACTTCACGGAAGTACGCAGCGATCTCTTCAAGCAGCAACAGATCGAGCCCGGTGTCCCGCTCGGTGCCCTGGAAAATAGCCACCACCGACTCGGTTGGCGAATGTCCATAAGTCATCGAGAGCGAGGAAATGGCGGTATCAACGTTGTCGATGCCCGCCTCGACAGCCTTGAGAATGGCCGCAGTGGACAGGCCCGCCGTGGCGTGACACTGCATATGGATCGGAATGGATAGGCTTGCCTTCAAACGCGAAACCAGCTCAAAAGCCATGTAAGGCGTGAGAATGCCAGCCATGTCCTTGATCGCCACCGAGTCGGCGCCCATATCCTCGATCTGCTTGGCCAGGTCGACCCACATCTCCAGAGTATGTACAGGGCTAGTGGTGTAGGAAATCGTGCCCTGTGCGTGCTTGCCCTGCTGCTTGACCGCTCGCAGAGCGGTCTCCAGGTTGCGCGGATCGTTCATAGCATCGAACACACGGAACACGTCAACGCCGTTGATCGCCGCGCGCTCAACGAACTTTTCCACCACGTCATCGGCGTAATGCCGATAGCCCAGCAGGTTCTGGCCACGCAGCAGCATTTGCTGCCGGGTGTTAGGCATCGCCTTCTTCAGTTCTCGAATGCGCTCCCAAGGGTCTTCACCGAGATAGCGAATACAGGCATCGAAAGTCGCCCCACCCCAGGATTCGACGGACCAGAAGCCAACCTGATCCAGCTTGCCGGCAATCGGCAGCATGTCTTCAAGACGAACGCGGGTGGCCAGAATGGATTGGTGCGCATCACGAAGCACCACATCGGTAATGCCGAGCGGTTGTTTGACAGATGTCATGAGGGGAACTCCCTGTTCTGAATCAACCACGACGAGCGCGGTGCTGATGGATAGCGGTCTGGATTGCCGTAATGACATCGGCATCCACTTCAGCCACAGCGGGCTTGCTGGAAGCCAACTGAGCGGAGGGCGCACTGTCGAAGCGGCCAATCACAACAGACATCAGGCGAATGCAGGCAATCAACAGAACGAGGAAAACAAAAACGGAACCTAAGCCGAACAGCATAAGTTCAACGCCTTCCCAGAGAAGCTGGTTAGAGGTCATAACGGAGACCGCCTGGTTAGGTTCAAATTAAAGAGCAACCATGTCGATCTTGGCCTTGGCCGCTGACTCGCGGAACCCAGCGATCTGATCGAAGCTCAGGTAGCGGTAGACGTCTGCTGCCATGGTGTCGATCTGCGCGGCGTACACCATGTACTCTTCGACAGTCGGCAGGCGGCCTAGAATCGAAGCGACCGCTGCCAGCTCGGCAGATGCCAGGTACACGTTGGTCGCGTCGCCCAGGCGGTTGGGGAAGTTACGGGTCGAAGTGGAGACTACCGTCGAACCGGTTTCCACGCGTGCCTGGTTACCCATGCACAGCGAGCAGCCCGGCATTTCAAGGCGCGCACCGGCGCGGCCGTAGATGCCGTAGTAGCCTTCCTCGGTCAGCTGATGCTGGTCCATCTTGGTCGGCGGCGACAGCCACAGACGGGTCGGCAGGGAGCCTTCGACCTTGTCCAGCAGCTTGCCGGCAGCACGGAAGTGACCGATGTTGGTCATGCACGAACCGATGAAGACTTCGTCGATCTTCTCGCCCTGTACGCTGGAGAGCAGACGGGCATCGTCCGGGTCGTTCGGTGCGCAGAGAACCGGCTCGGTGACTTCGGACAGGTCGATCTCGATAACTTCGGCGTACTCGGCGTCAGCATCGGCAGTCAGCAGCTGAGGGTTGGCCAGCCAGGCTTCCATGGCCTGAGCGCGGCGCTCGAGGGTACGGGCATCGCCGTAGCCTTCGCTGATCATCCAGCGCAGCAGGGTGATGTTGGACTGCAGGTATTCGGCAATCGCCGCTTCCGGCAGCTTGATGGTGCAGCCCGCGGCAGAGCGTTCGGCCGAGGCGTCGGAGAGCTCGAAGGCTTGCTCTACGGTCAGCTCGTTCAGACCTTCGATTTCGAGAATGCGGCCAGAGAAGATGTTCTTCTTGCCCTTCTTCTCGACGGTCAGCAGGCCTTTCTGGATGGCGTAGTAGGGGATTGCATGGACCAGATCGCGCAGCGTGATGCCAGGCTGCATCTTGCCTTTGAAGCGAACCAGTACCGACTCCGGCATGTCCAGCGGCATGACACCGGTGGCAGCGGCGAACGCGACCAGACCGGAACCTGCCGGGAAAGAGATACCCATCGGGAAGCGGGTGTGCGAGTCACCGCCGGTACCGACAGTGTCCGGCAGCAGCATGCGGTTCAGCCAGCTGTGGATGATGCCGTCGCCCGGACGCAGGGAAACACCGCCGCGGGTCATGATGAAGTCCGGCAGGGTGTGGTGCGTGGTGACGTCGATCGGCTTCGGGTAGGCCGCGGTGTGGCAGAACGACTGCATTACCAGGTCAGCCGAGAAGCCCAGGCAAGCCAGGTCTTTCAGCTCGTCGCGGGTCATCGGGCCGGTAGTGTCCTGGGAACCGACGGTGGTCATCTTCGGCTCGCAGTAGGTGCCCGGACGGACGCCTTTGCCTTCCGGCAGGCCGCAGGCACGGCCAACCATCTTCTGCGCCAGGGTGAAGCCTTTGTTGCTCTCGGCGGGGGCTTTCGGCTTCTTGAACAGGTCGGATGGGCCCATGCTCAGTTCGGCGCGGGCCTTTTCGGTCAGGCCGCGACCAATGATCAGCGGAATACGGCCGCCAGCGCGAACTTCGTCGAGCAGGACGTCTGTTTTCAGCAGGAAGGTAGTGACCAGCTCGTCACTGCCGTGGCGGCGGACTTCACCCTTGTAGGGGTAAACGTCGATCACATCGCCCATGGCCAGGTCGGAGCAGTCGAACTCGATCGGCAGGGCGCCTGCGTCTTCCATGGTGTTGTAGAAGATCGGCGCGATCTTGGTGCCGAAGCAGAAGCCGCCTGCACGCTTGTTCGGTACGTTCGGGATGTCGTCGCCGAAGAACCACAGCACCGAGTTGGTAGCGGACTTACGCGAAGAACCGGTACCAACCACGTCACCGACATAAGCAACCGGGAAGCCTTTGATCTTCAGCTCTTCCATCTGCTTGAGCGGGCCTACCGACCCAGGAGCGTCGGGAGTGATGCCGTCGCGAGCCATTTTCAGCATGGCCAGGGCGTGCAGCGGGATGTCCGGGCGCGACCAGGCGTCAGGCGCGGGGGAGAGGTCGTCGGTGTTGGTTTCGCCGGTGACCTTGAATACGGTCAGGCTAATCTTTTCGGCGACCGGGGCGCGGTTCTTGAACCATTCGCCCTCGGCCCAGGACTGGAGAACGGCTTTGGCGTTGGCATTGCCAGCCTTGGCTTTCTCGGCGACGTCGTGGAAGGCGTCGAACATCAGCAGGGTGTGCTTCAGTTGCGCTGCGGTGGTATCGGACAGTTCCGGGTCGTCCAGCAGGTCGACCAGCGTGACGATGTTGTAGCCGCCCTGCATGGTGCCCAGCAGTTCGACAGCGTGCTGCTTGCTGATCAGCGGAGAAGCGGCTTCACCCTTGGCGATGGCGGCGAGGAAACCGGCCTTGACGTAGGCGGCTTCATCCACGCCCGCTGGAACGCGGTTGGTGATCAGGTCGAGGAGAAATTGCTCTTCGCCAGCTGGCGGGTTCTTCAGAAGCTCGACCAGGCCTGCGGTCTGCTCGGCGTTCAGGGGCAAGCCGGGAAGTCCTTGGCTGGCGCGTTGTTCGAGTAGGATTCGATAAGCTTCGAGCACAATGTTCTCTCATGCGGGCCCTGAAAGCAGGCCGGATAGTCGGGTTAAGTTGTGAAAGCCGAAAGGGCAGAGCAAGCCGGGCGTTATTAAACGAATAAGGCTGATCTTGCAGCCTGCTGCGCTTAGAACTGTTCAAGCAGATTTCTAAAACATGTACAAAATATCAAAAAGCGTGCAGAAAGTAAGTTGCACGCGATTCGTTGTCAAACGCAAATTTGCTAAAACGAACCCGCTGTGAACCGAGAATTGACGCGCGCCGCAGCAAGGCGAATGCCGAGGTGGTTGTTTATATCTGTGCCGATGGACGATGCACAATGACTTTGATAGGCAGTCCTGTGTGTCGGAAAAGGCGCGGTGAAAGCTGGGTGCCTATTCTTGGCTCGGGGACTTTCTTAGCGGCCGGGTTGCTTGCCGCAGCGAGTTGGGTGACCGTCAAAAAAGCCCGCTGCTGTCAGCCTGCGATAATCGATGACCTCATTTGGGGAGGTCAATGAACGCCGGGTTTTGCCAATGACAGCTGCAGCTATCCCAGGCGTTTGTGACGCGCCCAGACGATCCCGCCAACTCTGAAGATTGCTGGTTCGCCGATGCCAGGTTGGGCTAGCTAAACGGACGCGAGCATCGCTTCGTCATGCGTGCGCTCATAAATTCCGCTCTGTCTGTTTTTCGATTTTCATCGCCTTGATGGCTACGAATTTGGACGTCGGTGTATGGCTTGCTTCACCGAAGCTGCCAAGCGGTACCGATGGATTGGTCTCGCGTCCGCCTGGCCCACGGGGTGCCGTAGGCGAGAAGACTGAAACCATGCACCTTCCGATCGACGCCGTCGTCCGAGAGCGCGACCTTCCACAACTTCTCCATTCTCGAACCCGAGCCGTGGAATGTCGCGCGGACTGACAAGCACAACCTCGCGCAACGCAGGGTCTGCAAGATGAGGTCCGGCGTCTGGCCGTCGCGGCTGGTCGTTTCCGTCAACAGGTCCAATGGCAGTGGATGATGCTTGGACTGAGCACGAACGCTCGCGGTGTTCCAGATTCGGCATACCGCATCGGTTTCCAGTCCAGGGCGGGATTCAAGCCGCGACTGCGCAACGCGTGATCGAGTGATTGCCGAAAATGCATGCCGCTCCACAACGTGGCGAGCGGAAGCTTCGCCAGCGCCTTCCCACGTCACAGGCACCTGGAAAGCGAAAGTGACGCCGGTCGTGCAGCAACCGTGTTGCACCCAGCGGCAGGCTCGCGAAATACGCCTGGTCGACGCTCAAGATAGGAATGCTCACGTCGAACTGGTTTTGGTTCAGCCTTCCCAAAATCTGATCGCTGCTCAAGGCGACCAGCTGGAAGCGCAGACTTGGATGCCGCTCGGTGAACAAGGTTGCCAATTGCCTAAGTAATGGCATCGGGAGTGCGGCGACAGGTAGCTGTGAGCAGCCTGTATTCAGCAACGCCCTTAAAATGAACACAAAATAAAAAATTGCCTATTTATTGTTGCCTCGTCAGGCGCCACGGTCTACTTTGCTCTGAAGCGATAGTTTAGGCGTCCGGGGACCAACTGATCGCACAAACAATAACAATACGAGGCAAACATTCGATGGCGACCAGCTCATGGTGGGCTTCGGCCCTTTGCGAATCCGTGAATAATGTAAAGCCTCTCGCAGTGATCTGCGGCGGGGAAGAACTGGTTCTGTTCCGCAACGCTGAAGGGCAGGTCTTCGCCCTGGAAGATCGCTGTCCGCACCGGCGGGTGCCGTTATCGCTAGGCTGCGTGGTGGGTTCCGGGCTGCAGTGTGGCTATCACGGCTGGACGTTCGATGGAGCCAGCGGCGCCTGTACTGCCATCCCGAACCTGAGCGCCAGCGAACGCGTCCCGCAACGCCATGCGGCGCGCGCCTTTATGGCAAAAGAAAGTAACGGTTTCGTGCATGTATGGGTGGGCGACGGCGAGCCGGACGCCACCCTGCCAAGTGCCGATTATTGTCCTACGGGGCGTGAGTACACGGGAAGCGCCGTCGTAAGTATGACGCACGATGAGTACCTCGCCGTGATGCTGGATGGGGCCAACTGCCTGTTGAGCTTCGACGCAGTGCAAATAACGGATTTCTTCCTGGGCGATCCGCAACTGATGAACGACCGTCTCGTGCTCGACAGGGGCGCGGTCTGGTCGAGTCAGATTTTGCCGTCGCAGTTCGTTGCCGACTACCCGCTGATCGTTCGAACGGCGGTTCCGCTGCGTGGCGGCACCATCCGGGTGGATCTGCTGAGCCAGGACGAAACGCCGCTCAGCACGCTTTTCATCAGTGCGAGCGCCAACCGACGAGGCACCACCAGCCTCTGTTGGCGCGGTTTCCAGCACACGTCCAGCATGGCGGGTGCGCCGTTGCGCTGGCGCGCCTCACGGACTGCAGGCAGAGCGCCATTCAGCGTGAATGCCACGATCGATGGCTCGGCTATCGCCGCGTTATTGGTTGCACCCTCGCGTGACTTATATGAGTTGCGTCAGCAGATAGTCGTTGAACAACGCCTCGCCGTCTGACTTCATTCAGTTGAACCCGGAGAATTCCATGCACGCCGCCACGCCTCTTTCCGATGCACAGCCGCAAGCCGCTGCGCGCCGGATTCGCAAAGACTGGACACCGATCAACTATGACCTGCGCGATACCTGGTTCCCGGTATCCCACAGCCGCGATGTCACCGAGCGGCCCATTCGCCGGATCATTCATTCCCAGAGCTATTACCTCTGGCGAAAGGACGGTAGGCCATTCGCAGCCGAGTTTCATCCCGAGCGGCTGCATGGCGAGCGTGCATCGTTCACCGAGTTTACCGGCGGTATGGGCTACTACCCGGTTGTCGAGCGTTACGGTTACATCTGGGCCTGGTATGGCAATCCTGATGCGGCTGATTCTTTGCTGCTGCCGCACATCCCGTTTCTGCCGGTTGATGGCAGTCTTCCTGGTTACACCCAGCGCACGGTTCGTTTCGATGCCAGTTCTGCCTTGTCGGTGGAAAACCTCATCGACCTGACCCACGCCGACTTTCTACATGCCAATACCATCGGCGACGGAATATCGGAATCGGACGTGGTGGAAGTGGAGTGGACCTCGGAAACCGTGACCCGTACCCGCACGGTCGCGCAGAAGTCCGTCGCGCCAGTGATGCGTTGGGTCGGCGGTGTGCGAGCGAAGTACCAGGATTTTCGCGCTGTGCTGCATATTCATCTGCGCAGCAACGTCTGTATCTCCTATCCGCGCTTTCGTCCGGGTTACGACGTGCCCAACCTGCAGCCATTCCTGCCGGTGGGCAAACACCGCTCGCGCTGCGACGTGACCTTCAACACCACGGCGGCACCGGCACCGTTCCGCTATCTGATGCCGCGCATCAATTACATCATCCAGCCGCAGGACAACTCGGTGGTTCGTCCGCAGAACCAGCGGTATTTCGAGCCGGGTGAGCGCATCGACCTGCACTCGCGCTTCGATGCGCCCGGCACGCGTTATCGCTTTCAGATGGAGCAGCTGGCCGAACGTCAGCGCAAGGGCGATTTTTCCTATGGCTCCGATGCCGAACCGGGTCGGGACATCACCCAATTGCTGGGTATGGACGGCTGATACCTCACCTGCGCCAGGACGTCGAACACGCAATCCGCCGGCACCATTGGCAACCACAGGAAGCAGCGTTATGGATTTGGGAATCGCAGGGCGCAGCGCAATTATCTGCGCATCGTCTCGTGGCCTTGGCAAGGCCTGCGCGCTGGCGTTGGCGCAGGAAGGTTGCCGCGTATTGATCAACGGTCGCGATGCCGAGCAGTTGGAGCGCACGGGGGCGGAAGTCGAGACCGCTACAGGTCACAGGCCGCTTGTCGTGCGCGGCGACCTGAATACCGACGAAGGCCGAGCCGCCCTGATCGCCGCATGTCCTGCGCCCGACATACTGATCACCAACAACGGCGGCCCCGCGCCGGGCAGGATCGAAGACTGGGACCATGCGGCCTGGCTGAAGGCCATCGAGGCAAACATGTTGTCGGCGATCATGCTGATCCAAGGCGTGGTCGGTGGCATGCGCGAGCGTCGCTTCGGACGGATCATCAACATCACCTCGGCCATGGTGAAATCGCCGCGCCTGCCCTTGGGACTTTCCACCGCCTCTCGGGCAGGGCTGACGGCGTTTTCCAAGGCGTTGTCCAGCGAAGTGGTGCGCGACAACGTGACTATCAACAACCTGCTACCTGAACGCATCGAAACCGACCGCTTGCGCTACATGACCGAGCAGCTTGCCAAGCACAGAAAGCTGAGCCTGGAAGATGCGCGCACCGAGATGCTCAGGCCCGTAGCGGCGCGGCGGTTCGGTAAACCGGAAGAATTCGCCGCGGCTTGTGCATTCCTTTGCTCTGTTCAGGCGAGCTACATCTCGGGGCAAAACCTTCAAGTGGATGGCGGGAGCTACGATGGCTTGATCTGAAGCGGCGGCAAGCGGGCTTTCCAGTGTTCGGGAGGCGTTTCCTCAGCCGCGAAGTCCAGCTCCACTTCCACGCCATTGGGGTCCAGGAAAAACAGCTGCCAGGTACGGACCGCCCCCGGCGCTCTGATGACACGAAATTCGATGCCGCGATCTTCGAGCAGTTGCCATGTCTGCCGCAGCCCTTCGGCCCAAAACGCCATGTGGTCGAGCACGCCGCGGCGGGGCTCTGGCATTCGCTGCACCTGCACCACGTGCAGCAGCGGGTGGCCGTTGGCATAGAGCCACAAGCCAGCCACCGGAAAAGGCGGGCGCGGGCCTTCGGTCAACCCGAGCAGGTCAATATAGAACTCCCGCGTTGCCTGCAGCTGATCCGTCACGATCGTGAAGTGATCCATACGTTCGATCACGAAGCTCTCCCCTGGATGTGGTCGCAGCGCGTATGAATAGATGCTCGCATCGCGACGTTGAGTAATTGTACATATAGCTGATATCTGTCTATATTCAAGGTTCCAACAATAAGAATGACTTGAATGTACGCATCCGATTCTGCTTCACGCCCTGCATCAATCCTTTCCGCTTACGGTACCGCTCGTGGCCCTGTCGGCGTCCTCTGACGGAGCGCTCGCTGAGCCCTTTCCCTACTTCAAACTCTGGGTCCTGGTGCTGTGCCAGATCGGCATGCACTCATGCCTGACCGGGATGCGCATGGCCGCACCACTGCAGCTACTGCAACGCGATATGGATGTCTGGGCAGTCGGCGTGGTGATGGCGATGTTTGCGACCGCGCCGGTATTTCTCGCCCTGACCGCGGGTCGCATGGCGGACCGACACGGTTATCACCGCCCGACACGCATCGCCGCGAGCCTGTCCTTTGCCGGCGCGGTGATCGCCAGTTCGACGAGTCACTACCTGTGGCTTTGTCTGGCTGCCGCACTCTGTGGCGGCGGCTCCAGTTTCGGGTTGATCGCGCTTCAGCGCACGGCGGCGCGCCTGGCCCGTAACGCAGGCGAGCGCATGAAAGTATTCGGTTGGATCGCTATCGCACCGGCCCTGGCCAGCCTGATCGGGCCTCTGGGAACGGGACTGCTGATCGATCATTACGGCTTTCGCGTTGCGTTTGCGGCCCTGGCGATACTGCCCCTCGGTACGTTGCTGCTGTCTGAGTGGGTGCCGCGCGAACAGATGGCCGCGCCGGTATCGCGCGAGCAGCGCCGCCCTGCATGGGATCTGCTGCGCGAGCCGGCGTTTCGTCGATTGCTATTCATCAACTGGCTGGTGTCGGCCAGCTGGGATGTGCATTCCTTCGCCTTGCCGGTTCTGGGCAATGCCCGGGGCATGAGCGCCTCGGTGATCGGCGCGATCCTCGCCGCCTACGCCGTCACCTCGACACTGGTGCGGCTGCTGTTGATACCGCTACTGGCCAATCGTCTGTCGCAGCGCTCGATCATCTTGAGTGCCCTTCTGCTCACCGCAGCGGTGTACGCCATCTACCCCTGGCTCGGCCCCGCCTGGGCGATGGCCCTGGGAACCGCCACGCTGGGTGTTGCGCTGGGCACTATTCAGCCTGCGTTGATGACACAACTGCACCATGTGACCCCCAGTGCGCGTCACGGCGAAGGGCTGGCGGTGCGCTCGGTATTTATCAATTGTTCCGGAGCCTGCATGCCGCTGCTGTTCGGCGTGCTGGGCGCGGCGCTCGGTGCCGCATCGCTGTTCTGGTTGATGAGTGGCGTGCTGCTGGCTGGGAGCTGGCAGGCGCGTCGGCTAGGCGCTGCCGGGGGTTAGCCACAGTAGGCTGCAAAAAATCGTACGAAGTCGGTGCGAATAAACAATTTATAGGATTCTGTATAAAAACTATCAGTCTGACACTGGAATCATCCTGGTTCATGCACTAGCTTCTTAATTCGCCGAACGAGCCCGGGCTCGGTTTCGCTCCGGCGTAGAACAGCAGAACAGTGAAACATTGGAACAATAACAAGACACCCAGAGGTGCTTATGAACGAGTCAACGCTGCACGGCCTGCGTGTGGTCAGTCTGGGGTCGGGTATCGCGAGTGCTGCGGCGGGCTTGCAGCTGTACGAAGCGGGTGCCGAGGTGTTTCTGGTCGAACCGCCCGACAACCCGGCTCGGCGCGAGGAAGCGCTGTTCGCCGTGCTCAATCGGGGCAAGCGCAGTGTCACGCTGGATATCAACGTGCCGGACGGGCAGCAGCGGCTCGAACAGCTGCTTGCCGCCGCCGACGTGTTCCTTCACGAGTTCACCCCCAAACACGCCGCGACGCTTGGGCTTGACGATGCCCAGCTGGCGCAGCGCTTTCCTGGCCTGATCACTTCAGCCATCACCGGCTGGCCAAAGAAACATCCATTGGCCGAGGCAATGCCACGCGAAACCCTGGTGCTGGCGCGCCTGGGTCTGCTTGACGAACAGCCGGGCCACCGTGCAGGGCCGGTATTCGTGCGCATGCCCTTTGCAAACTGGCTGGCAAGCTGGCTGTGTGTGGTGGGCGTAATGGCGCGGTTGATCGCCCGTAATCGAGATGGTCGCGGTGGCGCGGCGCACACCAGTCTGGCCCAGGCCGCGTTGGTCCCGATGACCATGCACTGGAGCCGCGCGCAAACGCCGACTCCGGTATTCGCCAAGGGGCTGGACAAGCACATCCCGATCCCGCTGCACCAGTGCGCCGATGGTCGCTGGATTCACGTGCATTACTCACCCGATAAATCGCCGTGGATGGCCGGCGCCATGGCTGAACTGGGCGAGGCGGAAGTTGCCCGGCTCAATGCGCAGTGGCCACCGAGCCATGTGGCGCCGAATTTCGGGGCCAACCGGGCCATCATCGCCACGCGGCCCGCTCAGGATTGGGTCGAGCATTTCTGGCAGCACGATGTTTCCGCGCAGATTGCCGCACCGTTTGGTGACATCTATTTCGATGAGCAGGCGAGGCTGAATGGCTATGTCGTTGAAGTGGATGACGCCACGCTCGGCAAGACACTGCAGCCGGGGCCAGCCTGGAAGATCACGCCGCCGGCACGCATAGGCCGTTCGGCACCTGAGGCTGGGATAGACAACGACGCCCGCTTCGAGGCCTCGCCACCGCTGCGTCTGATTCCGGGCACGGCGCGCCAGGGCGGGCCGTTGCCTCCGTTGCATGGCCTCAAGGTGCTGGACCTGGGCGCCTATCTGGCTGGACCGTTCGCCTGCATGATGCTGGCCGATCTGGGCGCGGAGGTCATCAAGGTGGAAGCCCCTACCGGCGATGCCATGCGCCGGCTGGAACGCATTTTCAGTGGCACTCAGCGCGGCAAGCTCGGCGTCGCGCTCAAACTCGGCGATGAGCTGAGCCAGCCGGCGGTCGAGGCGCTGGTGCGTTGGGCCGATGTGGTCCATCACAACATGCGCCTGCCGGCGGCGCGCAAGCTGAAGGTCGATTACGACAGCCTCAAGCTGATCAATCCGCAACTTATCTATTGCCACGTCAGTGCTTATGGACCCACCGGTCCGCGTGCGGATTGGCCCGGTTTCGACCAACTGATGCAAGCTTCCTGCGGCTGGGAAGTGGAGCAGGGCGGTGCCGGCCAACCGCCGATGTGGCTGCGTTTCGGCGTTGGTGATTTCTTTGCGGGGCTTGCTTCTTTGTACGTTCTGCTATTGGGTCTGTATCAGGGGGCGCGGACAGGCGAAGGGCAGATGGTGAACGCGTCGTTGCTTGGCGCGACCTTGCTCACCATGAGCGAAGCGGTGGGCCGTGAGGACGGCAGCGTCACGCCCATCGCGCATCTGGACGCAAGCCAGACCGGCCTTTGCGACACGCACCGGCTGTATTGCTGCAATGACGGTTGGATCGCCGTGGCGGCGCTGGAGCCCGAAGAAGCGCAGCGTTTCCGTGCGCTGGCCGGAGCGGACCCTGAAACGTATTTCGTCGGGCGGACACAGTCCGATGCGCTGTCATCCTTGAGCGCACAAGGCGTGCCCGCCGAAGCCGTTCTCGAGGCGCAGCTCGACCCCTTCCTCGACAACCCCGACCACGCCGCGGCTGGCTTGCATACCCACTATCAACATGCGGTGTACGGCGAGCTGCAACAGATTGGCGCGTTCTGGGATTTCGGTGATCTGCCGTTGTCGCTGGATCGTCCGCCGCCCGCCCTCGGCCAGCACAGCCGCGATGTACTCGGCGGGCTTGGCTTGGAAAACAGCGAACTGGAACGTCTGGCCGCGGCCGGTGTGGTTCGGCTGTAAGCAATTGATGCACAAAGGCGGCCCACTCCGGCTGAAGTCAACGATGAACCCGACCCGATCGTTCGATCGCGGGTTGGGTTGAACACACCGGAATAACGCATGAACGAATTGGATTTCAGCGGCAAAACGGTGCTGGTCGTCGGTGGCTCCAGCGGCATCGGTAACGGTATCGCGCAGAACTTCCGTCAACGCGGCGCCGAGGTGCACGTCTGGGGCACTCGTCCGAGCGCGCAGGATTACGCCGACTCGGCGGATTCGCATCTTGAAGGGCTGCACTACGTGCAGGTCGATGTCTCCAACGCCAGCCTGATCGAGGCGGCGATCGTGCCGTTCACTCGCCTCGACGTGCTGGTTCAGGCGCAAGGTACAGTGCTGTACGACCGTCAGGAATTTCTCACCGACGGCTTCAAGAAAGTCGTCGATATCAACCTCACCAGCCTGATGGTTTGCGCGCAGAAGTTCTTCGAACTGCTGAAGGAATCACGAGGCGCGATGCTCATCGTCAGCTCGGCCGCCGCCTTCCATTCGACCCGCGGCAATCCGGCCTACAACGCCTCCAAGACCGGCGCTTTCGGTTTGACGCGCACGCTCGGCGAGGCGTGGGCGCGTGCGGGTATTCGTGTCAACGGTATCGCGCCGGGCCTGGTGGAAACCAAGCTCACTCGCGTCACCACTGAACACCCCAAACGTCTCGAAGGTGCGCTTCGTGGTATCCCGCTGGGCCGCCTCGGCACCCCGCAGGACATGGCCAACGTTGCGCTGTTCCTGGCTTCGCCGCTGGCTGGCTACATGCTGGGTCAGACCCTGTTGGTCGACGGCGGCATGCTGCTCGCTTGAGCGCCACTCATATTTTTTGGAGCACGACATGGCCTGGGATTTCGAAACCGATCCGGACTTTCAAACGGAACTGGACTGGATCGACCGCTTCGTCCGCGAAGAGGTCGAGCCGCTGGAACATGTACTGGGCAGCCCCTGGAACATCCACGACCCTCTGTTCAAGCAATTGGTGCGTCCACTACAGGCGCAGGTCAAGGCGCGCAGGCTCTGGGCCTGTCATCTTGGTCCGGAGCTGGGCGGGCCGGGATACGGCCAGGTACGCCTGGCGCTGATCAACGAAATTCTCGGCCGCGCACTGTTCGCGCCTATCGTGTTCGGCTGTCACGCGCCGGATTCGGGCAACGGCGAAATCCTCGCCCACTACGGCAGCGAGGAGCAGAAGCGCAAATACCTCGAACCCTTGCTCGATAACGAGATCGTCTCCTGCTTCGCCATGACCGAGCCCCAGGGCGGCGCCGACCCCAGCGTGTTCACCACCGAGGCCGTACGCGACGGCGATGACTGGCTGATCAGCGGCGAGAAGTGGTTCGGCTCCAATGCACGCTATGCGGCGTTCTTCATCGTCATGGCGGTGACCGACAAGAGCGTATCGGTGCACAAGGGCACCACCATGTTCATCGTGCCGGCGAATGCGCAGGGCGTGACCATCGTGCGCAACGTCGGCATAGCGGATGATCCGGAGGCGACGCACGCCTACCTGCGTTTCGATAAGGTGCGGGCATCGTCCACCGACCTGCTCGGCAAGCCCGGCGAAGCCTTCGTCGTCGCTCAAGTGCGACTCGGCGGTGGTCGCGTGCACCACGCCATGCGTGTGATCGGCCAGGCGCAGAGAGCGCTCGATGCGTTGTGCGAGCGCGCCCTGTCGCGCACCACGCAAGGTGGCCTGTTGGCCGAAAAACAAATGGTGCAGGAAAAGATTGCCGACTCCTGGATCGAACTGGAGCAGTTCCGGCTGCTGGTGATGCGCACCGCCTGGCGTATCGACAAGTACCAGGACTATCTGCGCGTGCGCAAAGACATCGCCGCGGTAAAGGCGGCGATGCCCAAGGTGCTGCATGACATTGCCGCCCGTGCGCTGCATGTGCATGGCTCGATCGGCGTATCCGAAGAGATGCCGTTCGCCGGGTACATCCTGCGTTCCTTCCAGATGGGGCTGGCGGACGGGCCGACCGAGGTACACAAGGTGACCGTGGCCAGACAGCTGCTGCGCGACTATCAGCCAAGCGACAGCCTGTTTCCCAGCTACCATCGCCCGACTGCGGCGGCACTGGCGCGTGAAAAATACGCTGACGCGCTGGCGACGCTGGAACAAAGCGGAGAGCAGCGTTGAGCGGGGCTGACTGGCATGAGCTAGTCGATCTCGCCCGCTTGGGCGCCTGGATGGATGAGCGGGAGCTCGCGTCCGGGCCGCTGGAAAACGCCGTGCGACTGACCGGCGGCACCCAGAATCTATTGCTGCGCTTTCGGCGAGGCGAGCGTGAATTCGTGCTGCGTCGGCCATCGGCGGCGCTACGAGAAGTAGGCGGCAAGACCATCGCGCGCGAAGCTCGCATGCTAAAAGCGCTGGCGGGCAGTCGGGTGCCGCATGCGGGCTTGGTCGCCGCCTGCGATGACGAGGCCGTTCTGGGCGCGAAGTTCTACCTGATGGAACCGGTGGATGGCTTCAACCCCAATTCCGCGGCCGGCTTGCCGCTGCCCCACGCCGCCGACCGCGACATGCGTCGGTGCATGGGGCTGGCCATGGTCGATGCGCTGCTCTGCCTTCATGAGATGGACTATCGAGCCATCGGCCTCGACGACTTCGGACGCCCAGACGGTTTCCATCAACGACAAGTCGCGCGCTGGCTGCATCAGCTCGAAAGCGTCGCCGGCTATACCGGTTGGCCGGGCGCAGGCAGCCTTCCCGGACTCGACCGGCTGGCGCGCTGGCTGAATGACAACTGCCCGCAACGGTTCAGCCCCAGCATCCTGCATGGCGACTATCACCTGTCCAATGTGATGTTCAGCCGCGAGGGGCCGGCGCTCAGCGCGATCGTCGATTGGGAGCTGGCTACCATTGGCGATCCTCTGCTTGATCTGGCCTGGCTGGTGGTGACATGGCCGGACGCCAGCGGCCATGGCGCCGGCACGATCGAGGTGCATCCCTGGGACGGCTTTCCCGCAGCGGATGAATTGGTGGCGCGCTACGTGGTGGGCAGCTCCCGAAGCTTCGAAGCCTTTACCTGGTATCTGGTACTGGCGGCTTTCAAGCTTGGCATATTTCTCGAAGTCAGTTACGCCCGGGCCTGCGCGGGCAAAGTGTCGATAGAACACGGCAGAAAACACCATGCCTCGGCGCTACGGCTTTTCGAGAAGGCGTTAGAGCGTATTGGCTAGCTGTTCGAGCGAACCGGCCTCGCTGAGCTAGCCAGCGTTAACCTTGGGTCGACTCAACGAGGGTCGATTCGTTGCCAACACGGCGCTAAGCACGAAATCGATCGCGTAGCTGCGCCACGCTTTCAAACCTGCGGGTGTATTGGTGTCAAATCCCGTTGCGGTGGAAGTGATGTGGCGACTGGTGAACCAGAGGGTGGTCAGTAACATGGAGGCACCGCAGAACATACGCGCGTCTACGTCAGGCAGAAAATCTCCGCTTTTAACGCCGCGTTTGAGGATTCGTTCGATCAGCTCTATAAGCGGTGCAGCTATGGCGCCGAAGCGATTCTGGTTGTGCGTCCCATGCTCATGGAGGCGAAAGCTCTCCTGTGCGAGTGATCGCAACTCAGGATCCGCGCCGTATTGATCAAAAAGGTATTCCAGTAGAGCTGTCAGCGCCTGGCGTGGCGGCAACTGATCAAGGTCCATTGATAGCAGGTCCTTTATAATTTGCGCCGTGCTTTCGTCCAGCACGCTGGTGAACAGAGTCTCCTTATTGCTGAAGTATTGATAGATCAATTGGCGCGTGACGCCTGCCGCGCTCGCAATTTCCTCTAGCCTCGCACCAGCGAGGCCCTTTTCCGCAAAGATTCTGCGCGCCTCCGCAAGTAGACGCTCCAGAGTGGCGCGTTTTCGGGAAAAGGCTTCGGTCTCGCGTGGCGGATGCATGGTGTCTCGACATCTTATTGGTAAGCATCTGAGCCTAAGCCATCTCGGCCAGGGCAGCCAGGCCAGTGAATGATGCATACCGTTATGATTGAGGTCTGCCTGCCCTCAAAGTGGAATGTAGGCTCGATATCGGAATTTACTTTGGCTGCGCAGAATCGCATCCCGTGCGTTTCAGTCTGTGATCGCCTCCAGCCAAATCGCTTCGGCGGGGCAGGCAGCGGCGCCCTCGCGAGCGCCTTCTTCCAACTCCGGCGGCACGCGGTCGATGGTTAGATAGACAATGCCGTCATCGTCTAGTTTGTAGATTTCCGGACAGACCGCAGCGCAGAGTCCGTAACCGCAGCAACGGCTGCGGTCGGCGATTACTTGGTATTGGGTTGTGTGCAGGCTCATGGTGTTTCTCCGGCCAGGTTTAATGACAGAGCGGCAGATTGGCGAAAATGAGGACGCCCCAGAGGCTTGCTCGTTTCCGTAACGCTGCCCATTTGCTCGGTTCAGGCATGATGTCCTCCCGTAGTGCAGCGATTTCCGGCGGGCGTTAGACAACGGTGGAGGGGCGGCCTTGCGGCCGCCTCGTTTACGTGGCTCGTCACGCGCTCAATCCCACAGCACATGGATGTCGCGGGTACCACGCAGCTGTCCACCGGAAATTCTGGGTGCTGGCTTGGATGGGTCCAGGCGCATGTTTGGAAACAGATCGAGCATTGCGTTGATCGCGCAGTTCAGCTCCACCTTGGCGACGAACTGCCCGATACACATATGCGGGCCGAAGCCGAAGCCGAATGACGGCTTTACTTTGCGGTCGATGTCAAACTCGTCCGGGTTCTCGAAGACGTCCTCGTCGCGGTTGCCGGATATGGTCATGCATTGAACCATCCCCCCTTTCGGCACGATGATCCCGCCAATTTCCACTTCCTTCGAGGTCTGGCGAACCTTGAAGGTCGAGATAGGCTCGTGGCGGATTCCCTCGTCGATGAGTTTACCGATGAGGCTGCGGTCGTTGCGTATCCGCTCCACTAGTTCGGGACGTTGCATCAGATTGGTCATGATGCAGCTGAACGTGCGAGTAGTGGTTTCCCCTGCGGCCGGGGTCAGCGAGCGGACGAATGTGGTGATCTCATGGTCGTCCAGTGAGCGGCCTTCGGCTTCGGCGTTGATCAGGCGACTGATCAGGTCTGTCTCTTGGGTGCCTTGGGCTCGCCGTGCAACCACGACTTCCTTGATTCCGTCATAAAGGTGCTTGGCCGCCTGACCAGCTAGGGGGCCGTAGATCTTGGCTTTTTCCGGATCGATCTGGTTGCCCGCCACCATGGCTAATGCCCAAGTAGCGTACGTCTTGTATTTTTCCGTGTCGCTGGTTGGAAAACCCATCAGGGCATACATCACGCGTATCGGGAAATCCAGTGCGAAGTCCATCAGGTTGGCTCGCTTATCCGCCACCATCGGTTGCAAATAGTCTTCGCGGATAACCCGGTCGATTTCCGGACGCCACTTGTTGACCGTCTCAGGCATGAACACCGGTTGCAGCAGCGCCCGGGTCCGGCGGTGCTGCTCGCCGTCCATGGCAAGGATGATCAGACCGTCGAAGAACGCGCCTAGCCCTTCGGCGATGAAACCATTGGTGTAGGTTTCGGCGTCGCGCATGATGGCCATGATGTCCTTGTGCTTGAACACTGTCACCGTCGCCTTGGCCGCTTTGGCGCCAGCGTTCGTCGGCACCTTCAAGTAGGTATCGACGAAATCGCCCTTCATTACCGGTTCGTTTTGGCGGTACTGGCGGCACAGCGCATGGATGTCTACATCGGTGCCGAGGTAAGTGTCGCTTACGGCGTGATAGGCCGCGACGATGTCGAGTTGTTCAAACTGGCTCATTGGCTTCGATTTCCGATTTGGTTTTGTTGTAGTTGTTTTCATGCTTCGAACAGGCGGCTTGGGCATGTGCCCGGAATCCAGGCAAGTTGGAGTCGTGTGGCACTCGTTTCCCGAGCGGCGATAACCGAGTCTTTCGCGTGTCCGCTTCGGGCTTCTGTTTAGCAGCAGGTTTACCCTAACAGCGACGACGATTCCTCGGGCGGGAAGCCGTTTTACACGGCGTAAAGTCGTGGTGCCAAAACGCCTCAGAACAAGGGGGCGAATTCTCCTTGGTCCGCCGTAGCGCGGCGTTGCGACTTATCGATCCAAGAATGGAGGCCCCGTTGGGCACGGAGGCTTGGGTTTTCTCCAGGTATTTCGAGCAAGCAGCGATTAATGGCTGGTGCGCCAAAACTCAATACATGAAAGGTTCCCTACATTCCGTTTGACTTCGGGTTAAACGAAAAACCGTCTGTAAATGGCGATACGGCCGCAGCGTCCGATGTTGCTTACTAAGCTTCTGGATGAACCTCATTCACTCATGCCCGTGGCCGTTGCGCGAAACATGACGTGATCGCCAGGAAGCCGCCTTGATGCGAAGGCCCATTCCAATTTGGAGCACAGGCATGCAATTGAATAACAAGCGCGTCATCGTTACGGGTGGCGCACGAGGAATCGGCGCCGCGGTAGTCGCGGCTTTTGTAAACGAAGGCGCCCATGTGGCGAGTCTCGACTTAAGCGAAAGCGCCCCGCGAGAGGCAATCGAGGGCAATGGCTGGGCTCGTTCGCATATCTGCGATGTCTCGGATACGGAATCGGTAAAAAGGGCCTTTGCTTGGGCTGCCGCACAGTTGGGCGGGCTGGACGTATTGGTCAATGCTGCCGGAATTGCGCCCAACGCCACTGCAGATGAAATCACCCTGGATGAGTGGGAAAAAGTGTTCGCGGTGAATGCTCGCGGCACCTTTCTGACCAATCGCGCAGCCTACGAGCATATGCACCAAGGTGGCGGGAGGATCATCAACTTCGCCTCGGCCGCTGGCGTGGGCGGGCAGCCAGGCAAGGCACACTACGCTGCCAGCAAGGGCGCGGTCCTGGCATGGACGCGCACCGTCGCCCGCGAGTGGGGGCCGCACGGCATTACCGTGAACGCCATCGCCCCGGCGATATGGACACCAATGTACGACGCCACCCGCGCCAGCATGAGCAACGTTCAGTTGAAGCAGCACGATGCATTCATGGCCAGTCTGATCCCGTTGGGAGGTCGGCTTGGCGATGCCGCGCAAGACTTGGCACCCGTTCTGGTTTTTCTTGCCGGCGAAGGCTCGCGCTTCGTAACAGGCCAGACTCTAATGATCGACGGCGGAATGTTGATGCTGAGCTAAGTCAGCGACCGGAGCACCAGTTGCCACGGAGCGGTTTTGACATTGAGGGGCATCAGCCCCGCCTTACCGGAGGTAACGACAATGAACAAGAACATGTTGATCTTTTGCGGTCTGGCTATCTGTCTGCCTGTAACGGCAATGGCTGATGGGCTCGATCTGGACAAGCAGCTGAACGGTCTCGACATCGAGACCGAGGTGGTCGGTTCCAGCGGAGGAGGGAGTGCTGGCACGGCCACTACCAGCACAACGCAGATGCTGCAAATCACTAACAATGCTGATGTCAGCGTTACGTGCGAATTGCAGCCGAGACCGGCTGAAGCTCAAAGCGATGCACCGCCACCCACCACCATAGAGCCGGGCGAACAGACCAGCCTCGCCGTGCCGGGTAAATACACCGGTGCACCCCTGCAAGCCAAGTTGGTCTGCGAGCCTCAATAAATTTGCAGTGATGCAGTGCTAAAGAAATCGCCGGGCATATGCCCGGCGATTCGTTCTTCTGGCACCCCACAGGGCGCATTTTATAAGCACATCCCCGCGTGCAGCACTGTAGTGTTATTTGAGGCCGCCTAGGAAGTCCATCTTGCCTAGCGGTACGCCGCGGTGCCGGAGGATGTCGTAGGCGGTGACGACGTGGAAGAAAAAGTTCGGCAGCGAAAATATCTGCAGGCTGCCCTGGCCAGTGAACGGAAGGTCAGCTCGCGGTGTGGCCAGCACGATTTCTTGGTCTTCGCTACCGTTGAGATCTTCGGGGCGAATGCTTTCCAGCACGGAAATGGTTTCGCTAATCCGCGAGCGCAGCTCGGCGAAGCTGCGATCCTCATCTTTTTGGAGTTCGGCAGGCTTGCCCGTGATGCCTGCGACAAACAGCATGGGATGCAAGCATGCCATCTGAATTTGCTGACTGAGGTTGAACATGTCTTCAGCCAGCCGGGCTTCGAGCAGGTCTTTCGGATCGGTGCCTGTTTCGTCCGCATGGGCCTGCGCCTTGGCCAGGATGTTTGAGAGGTTGTTCAGCAGGCGAGTGAAATAAAAAACAGATGACTGGTGCATGGTGAGCGCCACTGTCGTTCTCCTAGTGAGGGGTTTGATAGAACGCGGCCGGTGGGGGTATAGGGTGCCCACCGGCGACACGGTCGTCAGCGCTGCGTGATGCGGCTGACAATGGCTTCGGCGTTCATCTGGCGCTCAGGTAGCGCTTCCTTGGGAATCCTGAAGCCGCCCTTGAGCCCGTCGTTGATCACGCCGTACATGCCCTTGTTGAAGTCGTAGATGACGTTCTTGACCGCGTATGGGATCTGCTTGTCGTAAAGCTGAACGCCGCTCAGGAACATCGAGCGGTAGAGGTTGCCTTCCTGATCCCAGGCGTCGTACAGGCCGGCACCAAAGGTGTCCTCGTCCAGGTAGTAGTGCCGCTTGCTGTAGACGTGGCGCATGCCCGGCTTGAGTGTGGCTTCCACCACATAGACGCGATGCAGCTCCCAGCGCTCGTATTTCGGGTTTGCGTGATGGTCGCTGAACTGGTCCATCTGATCGGCTTCGAAGTTGAACTTGTAGGCGTTGTAGGGGATATACATCTCCTTCTTGCCAACGAGCTTAAAGTCGAAACGGTCTTGCATTCCGGCGAACATCTGCAGTTCGTCGAACAGGGTGACGCCGCCCTGGCTAGCTACTGGTGTGTCATAGGCAAACTCCGGCGCGAGCTTCACGCGGCGTTGGCCTGGCGTATAGCTCCAAGCGCGGCGCGGCTTTTTGGTCGGATCTAGATAGTCGTTGATCCCCACCACCTCACCGGCTCGGCGTGCAGGTTGCTTGTTCAGCGAGAACACCCGCGCGTACATCTCGGGATCGCGATCATCGCGATCTGTCTGGTAGTAGGGAAACTCTTCGAAGGTAGCTTGTTCCGCCGCCTTGGTAATGGTGCCGTTGCTGTCGATGACCCAGCTGTTGGAGGAGGTCGTGGTGATGGCGGTCGGCCCGTTCTTGTAGCGCAGCAACTGGTTCCACATCACTTCATTGCCGGTTTTCGGAATCGGGAACGGAAGGCCCCCGCGGCACTCCGGCTCGATGGATAGCCCGTCGTTGTAGGTGTTGCAGGTGGTGGCATTGCGCACCGTTGCTTCCATCACCTTTTGCGGATACGCGGCGGTGCGATGGCTCGGGTACACGTCCATGTACCAAGTTTCCGGATTCTTCTTGAGCAGGTGCTTCTGACCGTCGCTGAGCTTGTCCGCATACTGATCGACGTTGGACGCATCAATACGGAACAGCGGTTTTTCGTCCTTGAACGGATCGGCCCAGAAGCCGCTGTCAGGCTTGAAGTCGGCAGGGGCCGTGGTGAGTCCGCCTTCATACGCTGGGATCGTACCTTCGGCATTACCGGCCTTGGTCGCGCCAAAAGGGGTGAGTTCGTTGCCCAGTTGCTTGGCTTCTTCAGGGCTGACGGCGGCAATGGATAAAGTCGTGATGCCACTGAGGGCAGCACAAAGAGCGAGCTGGAATTTCATTGGGGGTCAGTCTCCGTTTTTGGATTTATTAATGGAGCTTCTTCGAGTAGGAGCGATGTCGTGCATCAGGATCTACCCTAGCCGTTAACATTTGCTGCGGCTTGCGTACCGTTTTATCTCGGGTCAAACGAAACAGCGCCGAGCCGCTGGCGAATATATGGTGGGGTTGTAGGCTGAGATAAGCAGCCCATGACGGCAGGTTCCGATCAATCAATACATTAGTAGGCACCAGACATAACCCTCGATTAACGACCGACAAACAGGTACTGATGCCGATTCGACTCGCCATGTGAGCGAATCCCCCGTAACCAGGAGCGACTGGTGGTTCGCTGCTCTACCTTTGGGTGAGCAGCTTTTTTTTGTCCGCGCGTCCGACGACCTCGTAGGCTTTCCGGCGCAGTGCTCGCGGGGCGCTCAATCGCGGTGCCCGGCCAGGGTGATCGACACCGATTCGGCGAAGCGAAGGGCGTGCGGCTTGTCGATTTCCACTTCGGCATAGCGTACGGCCTGCGGCGCCATCGCCAGATCCAGCACCTCCTGGGTCAGCCGCTCCAGCAGGGCGAAGCGGTTTTCCTCGACATGCCGGATAATTGCCTTGGTGATGGTTCGGTAGTTGAGAGCCTGTTCAATGTCGTTATCGCGCACGGCATCGGCGGCCGGGTACAGGATGGTCAGATTGATCAGCACGTCCTGCTTGTTATGGATTTCATCTTCTTTGATGCCGATATAGGTACGCAGGCGCAAATTCTTGACACGAATCTGCGCCAATCCCGGTTCCAGTCTCGGCATGTTAGCGGCCTCGAATGAGCTGCAGAAATTCCTGGCGAGTGTTGTACGAATCTCGGAACTCACCGAGCATCACCGAAGTTGTCATGACTGAATTTTGCTTCTCGCAGCCCCGCATCATCATGCACATGTGCTGCGCTTCGATGACCACGGCGACGCCAGCAGCGTTGGTCACCTGCATGATCGCGTCGGCGATCTGCTTGGTCATGTTTTCCTGAATCTGAAGACGCCGGGCGAACATATCTACGATTCGCGCCACCTTGGACAGCCCGAGGACTTTGCCGGTAGGGATGTAGGCTACGTGGGCTTTGCCGATGAAAGGAAGCATGTGGTGTTCGCACATTGAATAGAGCTCGATATCACGGACGATGACCATTTCATCATTGTCCGACTCGAAAAGTGCACCGTTGACGACTTGCTCAACGGTCTGGCCATAACCCTGGCAGAGGTACTGCATGGCTTTTGCGGCCCGCTTGGGTGTGTCCACCAGACCTTCGCGTCCCGGGTTTTCACCGACACCTTCAAGAATTCCGCGATAGTGCTGAATCATATCTTCGTTCATAACTGCTTCCTTAACGTTCGCTCCGATTGTGCGGAGGCTGTTGGCATTGAGGTAAAGCGCCGTTGTATTTGAAGCGGCTGCGCCATGGCCGCTCAGGCTGATCGAGCCAGCGGTAAAGATCGTTCCGCGCCGGGACACGCCAGTCCACCAACCGCCATCTGCGTCACTACTGCTATCACGCCTTCGACTGGTGGGGCATTGTCCGTTGCCCACCACGTGGGTGCATCCTGGAGGATCGACATCAGGCTGCGTGCGGCAGCAGCCCTTTGATCGGCCGCGGCCGGCGAAGGTATCTGCCGAAGAATTTTTTCCAAGTGATCGAGGTGAGCCTGTCGAGTTGCCTCGATTGAAGCGCGTTGTTCGGCGCTCAGGCAGCGGGACTCTCGGCGAGCCAACACCAACCGATGTTGATGAATCAGGTTGTATCGAATGTGTAGGTCGACGTAGCAGCGCAGGCGGGCCAGCCCGTCCGCCTGACGGGGATCTTCGGCTTCCAGTAGATCCAGTAGGTCCGTTTCGTGCTCCTCGATCAGCTCGAAAAGCAGGGTTTGCTTGCTCTCCATATGGTTGTACAACGAGCCGGCCTGCATGCCGAGTGCCATGGCCAACTGGCGCAGGCTGACCGCCTGAAAGCCATGCTCGACGAATAGCGTCAGCGCCACTATTCGTAGTCGCTCATGCACCGGCGGTGTATCAGCCCGAAATGGCCGACTGGCGTCTCTGTGGGTGAGGTCAATCAGCGGTTGAGGCCTGCCCCGTTGGCAGTCTGCGCGCAAGGAGCGGTTCATGGTCAGTCTCGCTGCAATGTCAGTGCGACGCCCTGACCGCCACCGATGCATAGCGTGGCCAGCCCTTTCTTGGCGTCACGGCTAATCATCTCGTGGAGCAGGGTAACTAGCACACGACAACCGGATGCGCCGATAGGGTGGCCCAAAGCGATGGCACCGCCATTGACGTTTACCTTTTCGCTGTCCCAGCCCAGCTCTTTGCCGACCGACAGTGCCTGTGCGGCAAAGGCTTCGTTTGCTTCGATGAGCTCGACTTCTTCGAGTGTCCAGCCGGACTTGTCCAGGCACTTGCGAGTCGCACTGACCGGTCCAATCCCCATGATCGCCGGATCTACGCCAGCGCTGGCGTAACCCTTGATGGTGGCCAGAATCGGTAGGCCAAGCGCTTTGGCCTTGGACGCGCTCATCAACAGCACCGCTGCCGCACCATCGTTAAGCGTCGAGGCGTTGCCGGCGGTGACGCTGCCGTTCTTATCGAAGGCTGGTTTGAGTTTGGCCAGAGACTGGGCGGTAGTGTCTGTCCGGGGCTGCTCATCAGTATCGAATAGCAGGGGATCGCCTTTGCGCTGCGGGATGGATATGGGTGTGATTTCCGCCTTGAAGCGACCGCCCGCTATAGCGGACGCCGCGCGCTGTTGGGATTGCACAGCGAAGGCGTCCTGTTCTTCGCGGGTTACTTTGTAGCAGGCCACGAGGTTTTCTGCGGTGATGCCCATGTGATAGTTATGAAAAGCGTCAAGCAACCCGTCCTGCAGCAGCGAGTCGGCCAGTTGAGCATGGCCCATACGTAGGCCGGTGCGCGCCTTTGGTAACACATAAGGGGCGAGGCTCATGTTTTCCATGCCGCCCGCGATGACGATTTCGGCATCACCGCAGCGTATCGCCTGGGCCGCAAGGTGAACGCTTTTCAGCCCGGAACCACAAAGCTTATTTACGGTCAATGCTGGTACGCTGTAGGGAAGTCCGGCGCTGATAGCGGCCTGCCGAGCGGGGTTTTGGCCGCAGCCGGCGGTAAGCACTTGACCCATGATCACTTCATCAATGGTATTCGGATCAATACCGGTTGTTTTCAACAGGCTACGGATGACTGTGCTGCCCAGATCGACTGCGCAGATATTGGCTAGCGCGCCCTGAAAAGCACCGATTGCTGTACGAGTGGCCGCAACAATTACGACTTCTTGCATTTCTATTCTCCTGGGACTTCCCGTCGGCCGCTTTCGATTGGCTGACCTTTAGAGTGCACATTAAAAAGACACGCCCGCCGGCGAGTTTTGTAGAAACGGCGAGCGCCAAAGACCATCAGGTTGCGAGGATTTGACAGCCGGTCGCCTCTTGCAGCTCATCGAAGCTGACGCCTTCGGCCAGCTCCACCAGCTTCAGGCCCTGCTCGGTGACGTCCAGTACGCCGAGGTCGGTGATGATCCGGTCGACCACGCCGAGGCCGGTCAGTGGCAGGTCGCAGGCCGGCAGGATCTTGTGCGCGCCGCCCTTGGCGGTGTGCTCCATCAGCACCACGACGCGCTTGACGCCGGCCACCAGGTCCATCGCGCCGCCCATGCCCTTGACCATCTTG